>Ga0182739_1000165_pt1 | contig 122402 bp, 100 predicted proteins | sample eDN5th30CBELigBY_FD_128873 | JGI IMG/M metagenome (GOLD analysis project Ga0182739, IMG submission 128873) | Enriched backyard soil microbial communities from Emeryville, California, USA - eDNA 5th pass 30_C BE-Lig BY (version 2) (version 2) | ecosystem: Environmental > Terrestrial > Soil >...
CTAGCCAAGGAACTCGAAACCGCACGCGCTTCCCTCGCCTCAGCGGAGAAGGAGCGCGAAGCGACCCAACAGCAGCTTTCCGAAAAGAACCACGCTCTCGCCGAAGCTGAAAAGGCCCGCGGCGAGGCCCAGAAGGCGATCGACGCTCTCAAAGCCGAACACGAGAAGGCGAGCACGCACGGTTCCTCGCTAGCCAAGGAACTCGAAACCGCACGCGCTTCCCTCGCGTCCGCCCAGAAGGAGCGCGAGGCGACCCAACAGCAGCTTTCCGAGAAGAACCACGCTCTCGCCGAAGCCGAAAAGGCCCGCAGCGAGGCTCAAAAAGCGATCGACGCTCTCAAGGCCGAACACGAGAAGGCAAGCACCCATGGTTCCTCGCTAGCCAAGGAATTGGAAACCGCACGCGCCTCCCTCGCGTCCGCCCAGAAGGAGCACGAAGCGACCCAGCAACAGCTTTCCGAGAAGAACCACGCTCTCGCCGAAGCTGAAAAAGCCCGCAGCGAGGCTCAAGAAGCGATCGACGCTCTCAAAGCCGAGCACGAGAAGGCAAGCACCCATGGTTCTTCACTAGCCAAGGAACTCGAAACCGCACGCGCTTCCCTCGCCTCAGCGGAGAAGGAGCGCGAAGCGACCCAACAGCAGCTTTCCGAAAAGAACCACGCTCTCGCCGAAGCCGAAAAAGCCCGCAGCGAGGCTCAAGAAGCGATTGATGCTCTCAAGACCGAGCACGAAAAGGCGAGTACGCACGGTTCCTCGCTAGCCAAGGAACTCGAAACCGCACGCGCTTCCCTCGCTGCTTCGGAAAAGGAACGGGGCGCGATGCAGCAGCAGTTGGAGGTACGGGCCAAGGCGTTTGGCGAAGCCGACCAGGCCCGCAAGACGGCGCTGGAGACGATCGACAAGCTGACCCACGAACGCGACGCCGCCGCAGCGCAGCTTGAGCAGTTGCGCGACGAGATCGGGCAGACCGCCGCCCGCCTTTCGGAAGCCGAAGCGCAGGCAAGCCAAACGGAGAAACAGCTCGGCGAAGAGAGTGCCACGCTGCGCTCCGAACTGGAAACGCTTCGCACGGAGCGCGACGCCGTGCGCCAGGAGAAGGACGAAACCGCGCGGGGCCTCACCGCTGCCCGGGAGGAAGTGACCGCCCTCACCGCCCGGCTCGAACAGCTTTCCGGCGAACAGGCCGCCCTGAACGAACAGAACCAGCTCCTCAATACCCGGGCCGACGAAGCCGAAACCGGTCTTCTTTCGATGATCGAAAAGGTGGAAGCCTCGGCGCGCCGGGCGGAGACGGCGGAGGCCGAGCTTGGAAAACGGAAAGCCGAGATCGAACAACTCTTGAGCGAACGGGCCGCGTCCGACCAGGAGAGCGCCGCCATTGCCGCCAAGCTCGACAGCGAGCTGGCCCGCTCGGAAGAACTCGCCGCAGCCCACGCCGAACTCGCCGCGAAGAGCGACGACCGGGCCGCTCAGTTTGCAGAACTCAACGAGCGCGTGGAAGCCGCCCAGACCGAACGCGACGCCACTGCACAACTCTGCGAGGATCTTTCCAAGGAACTCGCGGAAGCCAAGCAGCAAAGCCAGGAACTCGCCACCAAGCTCGACGAACAACGTCGTCAACTCCTCGCGCTTACCAAATCACGCGGCGGCATTTCACAGGAGATCGTCGACCAGATCACCCGCGAGCGCGACGAAGCCCGGGAAAGGATCGCCCGGCTGGAAGCCAGCCTTTCGGAGAAAAGCCGCACCGCCGAGGCACGCCCGGCCGCCGCGCCGATCAATGGCGGCCACGCCGCTCCGGCACAACGCCCCGATGCGCCGCCGGTTCCGCCGATCCAACCGGCCGCGCCCGCCGAACCGGCAGGCGCTCCCTCCAACCTTCGCCTCAGTTCCGACTCCGGCGCAATCAGCGCCTCGCCGGAGACGGTCCACCAACCGGCCCCGGCCCGGCCTGTCGCGCCGATCCCGGTGGCCCAGCCGGTAAAACCTGTCACCCCGCTGCCGGTACCGGCTTCCGCTCCCGTCGCGCCGCGTACCAGCATTGCCGCACGCCGACAGGAAAGCTCGACGACCATCAAGCTCAACGTCGACCCGGCCCTGCTGCGCAAGATCATCGACACCGCTCCCGAAGCGCTCAACGGGATGCGCCGTTACCTTCACTCCTTCATCAAGAACCAGAGCGAAACGAGCCTGCTGGCCCAGCTTCTGGCCAGTCTCCATCAACTGACCGAACAGACGGCCAAGGCCAACCTGATCGCCGTGCACACGATGGGGTTCGCGCTGGAGGCATTGATCGACGACCTGATGAAGATCCCCGGTCAGATCAACCCCTCCACCCTGCGCACCATCAGCCAGTCGCTCGACTTCCTGGCAACCCTGCTCGACGAAAAGAACCTCGCCGGGACCAAGGACCCGCACCTCGCCAGCATTTTCGCCGTCGACGACGACCACGACGCGCGCAAGATCATCCGTTCCGCCATGGAACTGGTCGACCTGAAGGTCACCTGCGCCGAAGATCCCAAGACCACGCTGGCCGTCCTCAACGAACAGAAGTTCGACCTGATCTTCATCGACGTCGGCCTTCCGGAGATGAACGGGTTTGAACTTTGCACCCGCCTGCGCAAACTCCCCGAACACAAGAAAACGCCGGTCGTCTTCCTGACCGGAGCGGTGACCGTGCAGAACCGCGTGCAGTCGAGCCTGAGCGGAGGCAACGACTTCATCGCCAAGCCGTTCAACCTGCTCGAACTCGGCGTCAAGGCGATGTCGTGGATCTACAAGGGGCAGCTAGGGCTGTTGTAACGGCGTTACGCGGAAGCGCCTGGAGGGTCGGCCTCCGTCGACCGCGGCGTTGGACTCCGCTTTGCAACCCGGTGCTCCTCCCGAACCTCGGACTTAACGGTACAGAGGTCCGCCGTGGCCGACTGCGCCAGCAGCTATTCCTTGATCCGCTCGATATGTGCGCCAAGGGCGTTGAGCTTTTCGTCGATCAACTCATAACCCCGATCGATATGGTAGACGCGGTTGACCTCCGTCACCCCCTCGCCATCGAGCCCCGCGAGCACCAGGGCGGCGGAAGCGCGCAGGTCGCTCGCCATGACGGGCGCTCCGCTCAGGCGCGGCACCCCCTGAATGATCGCCGTTGCCCCTTCGAGCGTGATCTGCGCTCCCATCCGCTTGAGTTCGGCAATATGCATGAAGCGCTGCGGGAAAATGGTCTCGGTGACGACGCTGATCCCGGTTGCGCGGCTGCTTAAAAGCGCGCACATCTGTGCCTGCATGTCGGTCGGGAAGCCGGGGTATGACTCGGTGACGAGTTCCAGCGGTTTCGGCGCACCGTTGCCGATCAGGGTCATGGTCGAACCGTTGGCTTCGATGCCAAACCCGGCCGCTTCAAGTTGTGCGGTGACCGATTGCAGATGATCGGGAATCACCCGTTCCAGCGTCACCCGCGTCCCGGCGATCGCTCCGGCGACCAGAAACGTCCCGGCTTCGATCCGGTCGGGAATCACATCGTGTTCCGCGCCGTGGAGTTCCTTCACCCCTTCGATGACGATGGTGCGCGTCCCGGCCCCCTCGATTCTGGCCCCCATGGCGTTGAGAAAGTTGGCGAGGTCGACCACTTCGGGTTCCGCTGCGGCCCCTTCGATGATGGTCGTCCCTTCGGCCAGGACGGCGGCCATCATGATGTTGTCGGTGCCGAGCACGGTGGAGCCGTACTTGCCGAGCAGGTTGATCTCGCTCCCCCTGAGCGCGGAGGCAAAGAGCTTGACGTTGCCTCCCTCGACCCGGACCACCGCGCCGAGCGCCTCAAAGCCGCGAAGGTGGAGGTCGATCGGGCGGTCGCCGATGACACACCCGCCGGGAAGCGAGACGGTCGCCTCTTTTTCACGACCGAGCATCGGCCCGAGGAAACAGACCGAAGCGCGCATCTTGCGGACGATCTCGTACGGCGCAACGGTCTTGATCTTTTCCGCGCGGATGATCACCTTGCCGCTCGCCCGCTCCACCTCCGCGCCGAGGTGGCTCAGGATTTGCAGCATGTAGTTGATGTCGCTCAGGTCGGGGACGTTGCGGATGACGCAGGTCTCCCGCGTCAGCAGGCAGGCCGCGAGAATCGGGAGCGCCGAGTTTTTGGAACCGCTGATCCGGACCTTGCCTTCGAGGCGGTGCCCGCCGTGTACGAGAATTTTATCCATGTTGAGCCAATAGGAAGCGCAGGATCTCCTGATAGTCGGCCTTCGCCCGAACGTCGTGGTAATGCTGCTGTTGAAGGACGCCACCGAGGTGCTCCGCCTGGTCGTGTCCGATTTCGAGCGCCAGCAGGGCGCCCGGGTTGAGAAAAGGGCGGATTTCGTCGATCAGCCGTTCAATGATCTCCGTGCCGCGCGGCCCTCCGTCAAGGGCGAGCCGGGGATCATGTTGGACTTCGCGTGAAAGCGCGGCGATTTCGTCGCTCGCGATGTACGGAAGGTTGGCGACAACGAGGTCAAATCGCTCCCCCGCGTCGAGTCCGTTCAAAAGATCGCTCTGAATCCAGGTGACCCGGTCGGCGAGATCGAGTTGCGCCCCGTTTTCCCGGGCGAGCGCCAGCGCGTCGGGCGAGAGGTCGAGCGCGACGCCCCGCGCGCCGGGGAGTTCCCCCGCGAGAGTGAGCGCAATGATCCCGCTGCCGGTCCCGACATCGAGAAACCGGGGATTTTCCGGGAGCGGTTCCTTTAAGATGAGTTCCATCAACGCTTCGGTTTCGGGCCGGGGGATCAGCGCGCGCGCATCGGTGCGGAAAACCCGCCCGTGAAACTCGACGGTGCCGAGCAGGTGCTGGAGCGGGATGCCGCTACCCCGCTTGCGGAGGAGCCCGCGCAGCGGTTCGAGTTCGGCCTCGCTCAAAGGGCGGTCAAACTCGAGGTAAAGGTCGAGCCGCTTCTTCTTGAGCACATGCGCCACCAGCAGTTCCGCGTTGAGCCGGGGGCTTTCCACGGAGCGTTGGGCAAGGTAGTCGGTCATGGCGGTGACCACTTCCATGACGGTTTTCATCAGGTGGCGGTAGGACTTAAAAAACGGGTGGTTGGCCGGGGGGCGCGGTCATGGGGGAAACGGGGCTGTTTACGAAGCCAGAGAAACAAAGAAGGAGCAACCGTTTTTTTCCGATTGCTCCTTCCTGAAGCACTGCGAAGCTTCCACGCACTTAGTTTAAGGAGTCGTTGTCAAAGCAACATCCGGGCCATGTTCCAACCGGAGCCCGGAACCCTTTGGGTTGCCCCTTTTTTTACTGGTTGAGACGGTCGCCGAGACGTTCCCGGGCGGCCCAGAGACCGGCGGAGGGCGTGCTGATGTAGAAGACTTCCTCGCCGTCGGGCATCGTGTTCCACCCTTCCTTCATGTTGGAGTAGCGGGCCTGGACTTCGTTGATGTCGGCGTAGGCGAAATTGACGCTTTCGATCTCCTCGCGGCTCAGGTGGCCCGGGGCGTAGCGGATCGTGAAGCGGTCTTCGGAGGAGCCGTGCAGCAGGTGGGCGGTGGCGTGGGCGAAGTTCTGGAGGTCGGCATTGACCTTGTAGGCTTCGAGCGCCTTGGGCGTGCCGCAGTAGCCGTACTTGCGGATGATCGCCTCAACCTCCGGCTGTTCGCCGAAACGTTCGAGGCCGGGGGCGATGATGAGGAGTTCCCCGTTGTCTTCGAGCGCCATGCGCGTCCGGTAGACCGCCTTGTTGGCGACCCAGGTGGAGCGGAATTCGTCGGCCTGCATGACCGCGACGATCTTTTTGATCGGCTTGTCGAAAACCGTGATGTTCTGCGCGCGGCTGGCGCGGGCGGCTTCGAGGTAGGTGTCGAGATCGTCGCCGACGTAGATGCCGCTGGTGACGAGGTTGTTGTCCGCGTCGCGGTTCATGACGATCTGGAGGTAGACATCCGGGTAGCTGCCGAGCATCTCGTCTTCCGCCCAGTTAAAGCAGGCGCGAAGCGGGGTGATCAGGTTGCCGAGGTTGTTTTCAATCCCGTAGACGGCCGCCGCCATGTGGGCGGTGCAGATCGTCTCCTTGCCGCCCAGGCCGATGAAGTAGTTCTTGTTGTGGTTGGCGAAGCCGAGCACTTCGTGCGGAACGACGTGGCCGAGGTTGACGATCAGGTCCCACTGCTCCTTGACGAGCATGTTGTTGAGGTCGACCGGGATGTCCCAGTCCGCCACGCCGCCGGTCGTTTCGGCGACGAGCTTGCCGGGGATGTTGCCGATCCGCGTCACGCCGTCGCGCCAGTCGTGCGGATGGATGCGGGCATGCGGGATGGTGCCGAACATCCAGCGGTTTTCCTCCTCGGTATGGGGGATGTGCTGGCCGAGCGTCGGGATGACGTGGACTTCCGCGCCCGCTTCGGTCAGGGCATTGTAGATGATTTCGGTGATCTTCCCGACGCCGCTGTGGGCGCGGGTCAGGTCAGGGGGAAGCAGCAGGACGCGCTTGAGATCCTTTTTGATCCGCTGGCGCGACTCTTCGATGAGACGGAGCGAAAGGGCTTCGATTTCCTGCGGGGTGATGTGGGCGGCTTCGTGTTTGAACCAGGGCATAGAGCGTAAAAAAGAAGAAGTTAAACGGAAATCACGGACGTTGGCAATCTACTCCTCATCGCCGAGGCGATGGTCGGGGATCAGATAATGAGTGGTGTAATCGCGGACGGCTTCGGCGAGCGGGGTGACCGGCGCTTGGTAACCGGTCTCTCTCAAACGGGTGATATCAGCCTGCGTGAAATACTGGTACTTGCCCCGGAGCGTTTCAGGCATGGCAATGTACTCGATGTTGACGGGACGCTCCAGCGCCGCAAAGAGGGCGCGGGCGAGGTCGTTCCAGCTTTGGGCCTGGCCCGAACCGATGTTGTAGAGCCCGGCGGCGCTTTCCGCTTGCGCGAGGTGAAGGGTCATCTCCACCGCATCTTTGACGTAAAGAAAATCGCGCTTCTGTTCACCGTCCGCGTACTCATCCCGGTAGCTGCGGAAGAGGCGGATCACCCCCTCGTCCCGCACCTGGGCGAAGCTTTTGTGGACGACGCTCCGCATGTCGCCCTTGTGGTCCTCGTTCGGCCCGAAGACGTTGAAGTACTTGAGGCCGACGATCTTCGAGAGCCACCCTTCGCGCCGGGCGTGGAGGTCGAAGAGATGCTTCGAATAGCCGTACATGTTGAGCGGCCGAAACCGGTGAAGGTCCGGCTCGGCGTCCGCCATCCCGTGGCTGCCATCGCCGTAGGTCGCGGCGGAGGAGGCGTAGAGGAACCGGGCGTCGTTGGCGAGCGACCAGCGGGCGAGATTCTTGGTGTACTCGAAGTTGTTGCGGATCAGGTAGGTCGCGTCGCGCTCGGTGGTGGCGGAACAGGCTCCGAGGTGAAAAACCGCGTCGAAATCGCCCAGCGCCCCGCTTTCCAGCCGGGGGAGGAGGTCGCCCGCTTCGAGATAATCGGCGTAGCGGAGAGGGACCAGATTGCGCCATTTTTCCGAAGTGCCCAGTTCATCGCAGACGACGATCTCTTCACACCCGCGCCGGTTGAGCGCCCAGACGACGGCGCTCCCGATCATTCCCGCGCCTCCGGTGACCAGAAAGCGCGCAGCGGGATCGAAAAAGGGGCGGTTCGGCATAAAGCGTTACCAGCCGAGGATGTACGAGAAAACGAGCGGGGCGACGATGGAAGCGTCCGACTCGATGACAAACGACGGGGTTTCCACGCCGAGCTTGCCCCAGGTGATCTTTTCGTTGGGAATGGCCCCGGAGTACGAGCCGTAGCTGGTGGTCGAATCGCTGATCTGGCAGAAATACCCCCAGAGCGGGATGTCGGTCCGCTGGAGGTCCTGGTGAAGCATCGGGACGACGCAGATCGGGAAATCGCCCGCGATCCCGCCGCCAATCTGGAAAAAGCCGATGCTCTGCGAGGCCGAAGTCTTCTGGTACCACTCGGTCAAAAGCAGCATGTACTCGATCCCGGTCCGGACGGTGTGGACGTTCTTGACCTCGCCGGTGACGACGTGGCTCGTGTACATGTTGCCGAGGGTCGAGTCTTCCCAGCCGGGAACGAACATCGGCAGGTTGGCTTCAGCGGCGGCGAGCAGCCAACTGTTCTTGGGATCAATCTGGTATTCGCCCAGTTTCCCGCCGAGGAGGATGCGGTACATGAACTCGTGGGGAAAGTAGCGTTCGCCCTTCGAGTCGGCGGCGATCCACTCCTCCAGCACGGCGGTTTCGATCCGGCGCATCGCCTCGTGTTCGGGGATGCAGGTATCGGTCACGCGGTTCAGGTTGCGATCAAGCAGATCCTTTTCGTCCTGCTTGGTCAGGTCGCGGTAATGGGGGATGCGGACGTAATGGTCGTGCGCGACGAGGTTGAAGACATCCTCTTCCAGGTTCGCCCCGGTACAGCAGATGGCGTGGACCTTCCCCTGCCGGATCATTTCGGCGAGCGAAACGCCGATCTCCGCCGTGCTCATCGCCCCGGCCATGCTCAGGAACATCACCCCGCCGTCGTCGAGATGTTTACGGTAGGCGATGCTCGCATCCTTCAGGGTGGCCGCATTGAAATGGCGGTAGTGCGTGTCGATAAAAGCGGAAATCGGCCCGGATGCCGGGTTGGAAGTGGTGGAATCGGACATAAGAAAAGGTAAAAAAGCGACTACGGCTCACCAAAGGCAAAAGGGTGCGCCATGTCAAGAGTGGCGATGATGGCAAAAGCTCGCGGTTGACGAAGTCCGACTCAAGGCCCAACGGGCCGGCAATTCCTCAGCCCGGCCCAACGGGCCGGGTAGGCGTCCGGTCACGGGAGGCGGTCTGAAGGACCGATATCCTCCCGGCAAGCCATGACGTGATCGTATCACGCCCCGTTGGGGCGTAGGGTTTTTTGTCGTGACCGATTTCCCAGGCCGTTGGCCTGGGCTGAGGAATTTTGGGCCGTTGGCCCAAGGTGTCCATCTGCACCCAGCAGCCGAACGACGGTAGAGCTACTCCTGCCGCAACGCCGTCACCGGATCGAGCCGCGCCGCGAAATAAGCCGGGATCAGCGCCGCCAGCGAACAGATGACAAATGCGCTGATGCAGATCGTCGCCACATCGTACGGGACGACTTCCGCCGGAATCCGCGAAAACTGGTAGACGCTGGCGGGGAAAACCTCGATGCCAAGGCGTTCCGCGAGCCAATCCTTGAACTCGTTGCGGTAGGTGATGAGCGTCATCCCCAAGCCCAGCCCGGCAAGGTTGCCGAAAAAGCCGACGATCATCCCCTGCCCCAGGAAGACGAGGACGATCTGCCCCGTTGTCGCCCCGAGCGCCTTCATGATCCCGATCTCCCGCGTTTTCTGCACCGTGACGGTGATCAGCGTGTTCATGATCCCGAACGCCGCGACGATGATGATGAACATCAAAAGAAAGAACATGACGTTGCGCTCCATCGCGATCGCCTCAAAAAAGCTGTGGTTCATCTCCTCCCACGTCTGCGCGGTGACGCGGGCGTTCACGTGCGCCAGCATCACGTCGCGGATCGGCCCCGCCTGTTTCGGATCGACCGTCCGCACGGAGATGCCGTGGACGGTATCCTGTTCCTGGAGCCCGTAAAGCTCCTGCCCGATGTAGAGGGGGACGAGGAGAAACTGCGAGTCGTAGACGAAACGGCCGCTTTCGAAAATCCCGGTGACGGTCATCTCCGCAGGGAGCAGGAGCGTCTTGACGTTTTCCAGTTCCTTCGGGTCGTCCTCCGCCTTCTGGAGCGCGGAGAGGACTTCGCCGACGTTGCCGGGGGAGTAGATCGTCACCTTGTCGCCCACACCGACGCCGAGCGAACGGGCGAGGTCGATCCCGATGACGGTCGTGTTTCCCGAGAGGTCGAGCTTCCCTTCGCGGATGAAGTCGCCAATCCGCGTCACCTTGCTTTCGAGTTCGACATCAATGCCGCGAATGTTCGGGGCGAGCCGCTGGAAGCCGTCCCCCCGCTTCGATTCCACAATCACCGGCCCCTGAACGAACGGGGCGGCGGCCTCGATCCGGGGGGCGGCGGCGATTTCCTTCATCACCTCCTGCCAGTCAGGCAGCCCCCCGCCCTCCGGGTTGCCGACGAGGATGTGCGGGTCAAACCCGAGTACCTTCTGCCGCAGTTCGCGCTCAAAACCGGTCATCACCGAGATGACCAGGATCAGCACCGTGATCCCGAGCATGACGCCGATGATCGAAATCAGCGTGATGACGCTGACAAAGGTGCGCTTCGGCTTCAGGTAGCGGAGGGCGAGGAAAAGGCTGAACGGGGTTTTCACGGGATAACGATGGGACGGGCGGAACCGGAGGGCAGCCGTTCCCGTCCCTTTCCTTCGCATGATCCATGCAACGGAAGCGGAAGGAAACCAGATTTTTCAGCGATTTTGGGAACGCTTACCGGAGGGCGCGGCGGCCCCGGAGCCGTTCGACCCCTTTTTCGGCAAACTCCCGTTCGGCGTCGGAAAGCCGGCCGCTTTGGAGCGCGCTCTCAAAGGCTTCCAGCGCCGACCCGGCCTCTCCGGTCGCGGCGTAAGCCTGGCCGAGAAAGACCTGCCAGGTGGAGACCGGGAGGTGGCGCCCGGTGTTGATTTCGATGATCGTCTTGAGCACCTCGATCTCCTCCGCATGCGCCTTGGCGGCGTGGGTCACCTTGGCGTGGAGGTAGAGGGTCGGGCCGTCGCGGGGGGCGAGCTTGACCAGCTTGCGCGTGACGCTCAACGCCTGAGCGAACTTGCCGAATGCAAAAAGCGCCTCGGCATGGGCCGCCATGGCGGGCGGGTATCCCGGGTCGGCTTCGAGCGCCCGGGTGCTGGCGTCCAGGGCGGCCTCCCACCGACCGAGCAGCGCCTCGTGGCAGGCGAGTTGGGTCAGGGCCGGAGCGGAAGCCGGGTCAAGCGCGAGCGCTTCGTCGAGAAGCGTTCTGGCCTCGTTCATCGCATGGATCGCCGCAAGGCGCTGGGCGACGTGGACCCGCATCACCGCCTGTTCGCGCTTCGAATGATCGGCAAAGCGTTGCTTGAGCGCGTCGAGGTCCGCCGGTTTCCAGAGCGGCTCGCTCCCCCTCCGGAAAAGGAAGCTCGTTGCGTCGAGGTAGGCAAGCTGCCAGTCGGGCGATTCGTGCAGGTGGTCGAGCAACGGGCGGTACTCCGCCGGGTCGCCCATCAGCCAGACGGTGTCAAACCGGCGCTCCCGATCGAGCCGACGCCACGCCCCGGGGTCGTGGGTACACCGGGCAAAGGCGGCGTAATCGTCCTGCGGCCCCGCGCCGGGAAGCTCAAGCGAAGCCCACGCATCGCGCAGCGCCACAACCGCCGACGGGGTAAAATAGAGGCTCTTGAGCGGCGGGAGTTTTTCGAGGACCAGCTTCGGCGTGGTCAACTCCTCGCTCTCAAACGCCGGTCGCGCCCGGAAAAAGCGGGAAAGCCCCCAGACGGCTCCCCCCAGCAGAAGGAGCGAAATAACGAGGGTGAAAAGGCGGGTTCGGGACATCGGCGATCCATCAACCAATGCGTCGAAACCGGCCCGAGGGCAAGTCTCTTGCGAACGAAAAGGAGAAGCGCCAGCCAACAAACAAGTGCCGTTGGCGTTTGAGGTTGCCGCGGGAGAACGGGTGAACCAAAATCCGGCCCCATGAGTTCGCTGACGCTGACGCTCCAGATCACCCCCAACGCCCGCCGCAGCGAGGTCGTCGGATGGATGGGCGACCGCCTGAAAGTCAAGATCAAGTCCCCCGCCGTCGAAGGGAAGGCGAATGCGGAACTGCTCCGTTTTTTGGGGGAACTTTTCGAGGTTCGCGCAAGCGCCGTCACGCTGCTTCGGGGCGAAACCGCCCGGTTGAAGGTGGTCCGCATCGACGGAGTGGAGGAAAACGAAAAGGAACAGCGGCTGATTTTTTTGGAAAAAACGAAAAAACAGCATTGACGACCGACGCTCCGTTTGCTTCATTAGCGTCGTCAGATTGGAACATTTGTAGGGACCATCCCGGTCCGCGCTGACCCGTTTCAATCTCATTTCAACCCGTTGACAGCTTCTCTCATCCGGCCATGACGCACGTCCACCACACCGACATCACGTTTGCAGCGATTCCTGCAGTCGTCATGGGCGGCATGGTACCTGGGCGTCGTCTCGCCACGTATGCCTGCCTTTGCCACGTCTGGAAAGACGAACCCGGCAGTGGGATGGAGAAAAAATAAAGTCGAAAAGAACGACCAAGAAATTTTCCAAAAACCCGCTGCCAAAGAGGTAGCGGGTTTTTTTTAGGCCCAAACTTCACCATTCATCCGCATTAAACCAATGAGTGCCTTTAGCTTTACCATGAACCAACCGATCCAAAACAGCCACGAACGAAGTACCAGCCCGTCTGCCGAAGGACAGACGACCCGCGCTTCCCTCCCGAACGCCACCCACCCGCTGACGCCCGCCCCGGATTACCGGATGATGCTCTCGGCGTTGGCCACGGTTTACCAGCAGGCCGGCCTCCCCGAGCCGATCGCCCGTCAGGCTGCGCGAGCAGACCTGGAGTGCGATTTCGGGGCGGTCGCGCTCGCCGCGTAACCGAAAGGTTCCACCCCACCCGTTTTCTTTTCTCGTTTTCCTGCGGGAAAACGGACCGCCGCAATACCGCTGGCTGTCCCAAGTCGTTTTCCCGCAGAGTGCTTCGTGACGCCTCTTCCGGGGCCGCATTCTGACGGCCCCCGGAAGGGGCGATCTCTCCCGCGTCATTTCCAGGCATCCGCTTTTTACGGTCGCCGGGAGAGCCGTGTTGCGGTAAAAAGGTCCCATCGGCAGGCCGGAAAGCCTCCCGGGCGACGTTATTTTACCGACGCAAACGCAACAGGAACGAAGTCCCTCAGATCATGAAAATCGGTTTTTTCGGCGGCACCTTCAACCCGATCCACCACGGCCACCTGATCGTGGCGCGCGATGCGGTGGAGCACCTGGGGCTCGACCGGCTCTACTTCGTGCCGGCTGCGGTTTCGCCCCACAAGCTCGAGACTCCCCTCCCTTCGCCGGAGCTTCGCGCGCAGATGGTCGAGGCGGCCATCGGCGACGAGCCCCGTTTCGACCTCGAAACCTACGAGGTGGAGCGCCCCGGCGCTCCGTCGTACGCCGTCGACACAATCCTCGCCATGCGCGAACGTTTCGGCGCGGACGCCCGTTTTTTTTACCTGATCGGCCGCGACAACGTGCCGCTGCTCCACACTTGGCGGCGCATCGACGAACTCCACCGGATGGTCGAGTTTGTCGTCTTCAACCGGGGCGGGGAGCAGGAGGCGTTCGCCCCGCTCCCGTACGTCACGCTGGAGCGGAGGATCGACCTTTCCGCGACGGAAGTACGCAACCGGGTTGCCAACCGGCAGTCGATCCGCTATCTAGTACCCGAGGGGGTGCGCGAACTCATTGCTCTGCACTCCCTTTATCAATCATGACATCTGAAAGCCTGGCGAAACTCTGCTCGACCATCCTGAACGAAAAACATGGCGTCGACCTGGTCGTCCTCGACCTGCGGGAGGTCTTTACCTTCACCGACTTTTTTGTGATCTGCACCGCCACTTCGGAGCCGCACCTTCGCGCGCTCTCCGACGACCTCGAAAAGCAGCTTCGCGAGCACCACGGGGTACGCCCGATTTCGGTCGACGGCAACGCCTCCAGCCAATGGATCGTCATCGACTTCAGCGGCGTGGTGGTCCACCTCTTCCACGAGTCGAAACGGAGTTTTTACGGTCTCGAAGACCTCTGGAACGACGCGCCGAGGCTGGAGCTGCCGGTCCCTCCCGAAGCCGGGGCGGCCTGATCCGGCGAGCGCCGGGGCGGAGGGTATGAAACGCCTGCCGAGCGATGAATCCCGACCTCCTTAAAGTTCTCGGCCTTCTTGCCGTCTGCATGGCGCTTTTCGTCGCCAACCGGCCGCGCATGGATGTCGTCGCCCTCCTGATGATCGTCCTCCTGCCGCTGGCGGGGGTCGTCACCGTACCGGAGGCGCTGGCCGGGTTCAGCGATCCCAACGTGATCCTCATCGCCGCGCTCTTTGTCGTCGGCGAAGGAATGGTGCGCACCGGAGTGACCCACGAGGTCGGCGCGTGGCTCGTCGGCAAGGCGCACAACAGCGAGACGCGCCTGCTCGTGCTCCTGATGATCGCCGTGGCGGGGCTCGGCTCGGTGATGAGTTCCACCGGCGTGGTCGCGGTCTTCATCCCGGTTGTGATCAGCATCGCCCGCCAGCTTGGGATTCACCCGGGCCGCCTGATGATGCCGCTCAGCTTCGCCGGGTTGACCAGCGGGATGATGACGCTCGTCGGCACCCCGCCCAATATGGTGCTCGACGGCGCGCTCAAACAGGCGGGCCATCCCGGGTTCTCCTTTTTCAGCTTTACGCCGATCGGCCTGATCGTCCTGACAGTCGGCGTCGGCTACATGCTGGTCGCCCGGCGCTGGCTGGTGGAAAGGAGCGACGGCACCGATTCGGAACGGGGCCGCCGGGGGCTCACGCATCTGATTCACGACTACCGGCTGGAAAAGCGGGGTTGCCGCCTGCGGGTCGCGACCGGCTCGCCGCTCGTCGGCAAACGGCTCGACACGCTCAACCTCCGCCAGAACCACGGCATCAACATCATCGCCATTGAGCGGCCGACCCAGTTGAGCCACGAACTGATCCAGCCGACGGCGCGCACGAGGATCGAGCGCAACGACATCCTCCTCGTCGATCGCTTCGATCCCGGCAATCCGGCGCACGACCCGGACCGGCTCGCGGAAAGCCTCGGCGTGGTGCCGCTCCCGCTTCAGGGGCTCTACTTCATGGACCGCGCCAACGAGGTCGGCATGGCCGAGGTGGCGATCCCTCCGGAATCGCTCCTGGTCGGCAAGACCTTGATTCACCACGCCTTCCGCACCCGGTACGGCCTGAGCGTCGTCGGCCTGCGCCGGAAAGGCAAACCGGTGGAGGGGACGCTTCTGGAGGAGAAGCTGCAAATGGGTGACACCGTGCTGGTGGCCGGTTCGTGGAAGGCGATCCGCCGGTTGCAGGCGCAGACGCACGATTTTCTGGTCTTGAGCCTCCCCGCCGAGATCGACGACGCGGCCCCTGCGGCAAGCCAGCGCCCGTACGCCCTCGGGGCGCTTCTCCTGATGGTGGCGCTGATGGTCGCCGGCATCGTCCCCAATGTTATCGCCGCGCTGATCGCGTGCCTCGTCATGGGGCTCTTCCGCTGTATCGACATGAACAGCGCCTACAAGTCGATCCATTGGCAGAGCCTCATCCTGATCGTCGGGATGATGCCGTTCGCCCGGGCACTGGAAACCACCGGCGGTATTTCGCTCGCCGTCGACCACCTCATGGGGCTGTTGCACGGAACCCATACCCACCTCGTCCTTGCCGCGCTCTTCGCCATGACGGCGGCCACCGGTCTTTTCATCTCGAACACCGCCACAGCGGTCCTGATGGCGCCGATCGCGCTCAGCGTGGCACATTACCTCAAGGCGTCACCGCTCCCGTTTGCCATGACCGTGGCGATCGCCGCCTCGTGCGCGTTCATGACGCCGGTCTCCTCCCCCGTCAACACGCTGGTGCTCGGACCCGGTCGCTACCGGTTCTTTGATTTCGTCAAGATCGGCGTCCCCTTCACCGCGATCGTGATGGCGATCGCCATCTGGATCATCCCGCTCCTGTTCCCGCTGGAGATCGGGGTCAAATAAAGAAAATCGGGGCGAAAGGATTCGAACCTTCGACCTCCTGGTCCCAAACCAGGCGCTCTACCAAGCTAAGCTACGCCCCGACAAAAACAACGCAACGTTTCCGCTGCGTAAAGCGGGGGCACTATTGCCCCGCCACTCCCGAACCGCAAGGAGAAACTTGCCAAAGGTGGCAGTTTCCGCTCGGACTGCGGCTCCGCACGCCTCCTTGCCAAGGCGCTCCTGTTCATGAGAGAGTGGCGGGCCAAATGGAAATCACCTTTGAAGAGCGACTGAAGCGGTTTTTTGAACAGACCCCCGCCATTGACCCGAGCGCGTTTGTCGCGCCCAACGCGACGCTGATCGGCCATGTCACGCTGGAGGAGGAGTCGAGCGTCTGGTTTCACTCCGTGCTGCGGGGCGACATCAACCGCATCCACCTCGGGCCCCGCTCCAATATTCAGGACGGCTGCGTGGTTCACCTGGCGGACGACTACCCGACGCTGATCGGCGAACTGGTCACCGTCGGGCACAAGGCGATCCTCCACGCCTGCACGATTGCGGACGAAGTGCTCGTCGGCATGGGGGCGACGATCCTCGATGGAGCGGAAATCGGCGCGCGCTCCATCATCGGCGCAGGAGCGCTCGTGACCGGAGGGAAAAAAATCCCGCCCGGCTCGCTCGTCCTCGGCTCCCCGGCCAAGGTGGTGCGCCAGCTCGACCTCGCCGAACAGGCCGACATCGCGCACTGGGCGACCAAGTACGTCGATCTCTCGCGCCATTACCTCCGCAGACAGGGTTGACCTATTCGATAGGCCCCTGCTGTCGGGCGGGGGTCAGCGTCACGCGGTTGTTAAAGAGCGTGATCTCCTTTCCGTTTCCCCGGAGCGTGATCGTCAACGGCTGGTCCGGGTCGGCGACGGGAATCTCCACGGGATGGCGTGCGGTTTCGAAATTTTTCGGCGGAGGCAGAGAGCGGAAGGTTTTCTGATAGACCGGCTTGCCGTCGGGACCGGTGGCGACCACTTCAAATTCGCCGCTCTCCCGTGAGCCGATGTTGTAGACATTGCCCTGCACGACTTTTTTCTCCGGCAGGTAACGGGCATCGAGAGGACTGATGGCAAGGTCGCTTCGCTGGCGGATGTCGTCCGCAGCCCCGATGAGCCGGGCTTCCAGAGTCACCACGGAGCCCGCAGGGAGGTCGACCGGAACGGCGCTGTAACGCTCCAGTGAAGCCTTGCTCCGCACCGGAGCGCCCGGCTGGTCCGCCTTCCACAAACGGGGGGTGAGCGTCAGTTCGTATTCCCCGGCGTTGAGCCGCCAGAGGCGTGCCTGCACGCTGACCGGCTTCTCCTCCAGGTTCCAGATTTCGACTTTCAGGTGATCCGGCGCGTGGGAACGCACCAGCGGCGTGAACGCCCCCGTGGCATTTTCCCAACTGACGACATGGCGCGGATAGACGCGGTTGCGCAGGATCGTGTGATCGCCGAGCGTGATCTGGTTGGCCAGCGATTGCGGCAGCCAGACGCGATCGGTCGTCGCCTCAGCCTCGGTAAGCATCGGCAGCGACCAGATCATGTGATAGAGCGAGAGGCGGCTGCCGAGATTGAGCCAGTCGTCGTCGCCGCTGCGAATCCAGGTCGCGAAAAAGGCGTTCAGTTCGCGGTAGTTGCTGTTGTGGATGGAACGCCTCCAGAGTTCCGGATCACCCGCTTTTTCCTCCCAATAGGCATCCCAGCGGTCGTCGCCCGTGGCGGCCAGGTAGCTCGGGGCCACCGACGAAGTGCGAAGGGTGTGGAAGAGCGGCGGGCGGGTGATTTCGTAGTTGATCATCGAACCGATGAAATCGAGGTAGCTTTTATCCCCGGTCAGTTCATACGAAGCCCAAAGCGCGCTGGTGTAGGCGGTGCCGAAGTGGTCTTCCGCGCGCGTCTTGCCCGATGGCATCTCGACCGACGCGCCCGGCACCCGCCTGGTTTTCCCGGCCTGCGCTTCCACGTGGTCGCGCATCGACGCGCTCCATCGGGTGAGGACCCGCGTTGCTTCCTCATCGCCGTTGTACCACGCGAGCAGCATGGCGGGCTGGAGGAGAAGGGCGTTAAGCTGGATGTCCCGGGCGTAGACCCCTTCGGTGACGATGCGGCTCGCGCCGAAATACCACGACTTGAAGTGAAGGTGTCTGCCCTCGCACGCTTCGCTCATCAACTCCGGGTAATGGCTCGCGAAACGGAGCAGCCGCGTATAGTAAACCGGGTCGCCGTACCGCAGGACAAAGGCGAGCGTCTGGGCGTTGATCCCCCATTCGTAGATGTGCAGCGTATCGGTGATCTGTTTGGAGATCCCGTCGATGGTCTTGAGCCGCCATGAAATGTCGGCCACTTTGTCGACGGCGTGGCGGATTTTTTCGTCCGGCCCGTGCATCAGGTCGATCGCCAGCCAGTCCTGAATGAGATCGGTATCGTCGTTGATGCCGTCGGGAGCGCCGAATTCCCCGGTTTCGCTCTGCCGGTTGTCGATCCACCAATGGGCGGCGTCCCGGAAGAGGCCGATCGACTGATGGGTATAAAAAGCCCACGGGGGGATGGCGGCGGGAACCTTTGGCAGGGAGACCAGCGGAGGGGCTTCCTTGGGATGGGTCCAGTGCCAGTACCCTTCGATGAGCGGATCGCCCGGCGAAAGTTCGCGCAGCAGGTCGATGCGGCGCAGGAGCGTGCCGAGGAGCTTGATCTTGCCCGGGTCATGACCCCAGGGACGGCCTTCGCTCCGTTCCTGAAAATCATCCTGCACGAGGGCGAGCTGGTCGGGGACAAACTCCCGCTTGGCCGCCATGAGCGAGACGTTCTGAAGACCGAGGCGACTCGCGGCGAGGTCGATCTGCAACGCTTCGCTCAAGTAAAGCACGATCCACGGGGAGCCTCCCTGCGGGTAGACCAGGTTGCGCAGATCGACGACCAGACGCGCCTTCCCGTCGGCGGTTTTCCCCTCGCGGACAAAACGGGCATTGGCGTAAAAGGTGCGCCGTTCGTAGTTGGTCGGATCGATGACCATCACGGCGACTTCGGTTTTCTCCGGGGCATTGCGGACCGCCAGATCGAGCGCCACCGCGCCGATGCCCTGCTGGCGCGGGGCTGCCGGGCCGAGGAGATGAATCGCCCGGCGGGCGGGAAGGGCCAGGCCGGAGCCGGAGACCGGCGCGGGCGCGGCGGCAAGCAACGTGCGATCCTCCGGGGCGAATTCCAGACCGACGAGCGGTTGCTGCTCCGGCTTGCCGGGTGCGAGCGGATGGAAGTTCCACCCTTCTTTGCCATCCACCGGGAAAGGATGCCGGGCGGCGTTGAGGAGGGCGACATGAAAGAGCACCCCATCCTCGCGGTGGACCTCGACCTGCTTGACCGGCAGAGGCGCGGCGCGGGTGGCGCCGACCAGCGTGGCGGCGGAGGCTTCGAGGTCGAGCAGCGGCTCGCGTTTTCCTTCCGCGGTGAGCGCTTCAAACCGCATCCGGCCCGAGCCGAGCGCCTGCACCGTAGTGAGCGGCGGGTTGGCGACCGGGGTGATCCGCAAGGTCTGCCCGGAGTTGCTGTACCCCTGATACATCGGCCAGGCGCGACCCGGGTCGCCATCCAGCGCGGCGTAGGAGCGGCGCAGGACATCGTGGGCGACCGGTACGCCGATCTGCGTCAGGTAGAGGGCGTCTCCTTCCGCAGCCGAAAGAGGGGCTTCAGGGAGCGGGGTTTCGGCGGTGAGCCCCATCCGGAGAGCCCGTTCTTCGAGCATTGGCGCAAGATCGGCCTTCGGCGTCACCGGCTGGCCCTGGGCGAGCCGGGCGATCTCGTCGGGTTCCAGCCAGCAGTCAAAGGTGGTCAACGCGGCGAAAGATTGGGGAAAACGCGCCGTGGCGGCTTTCGAATAGCTGCTGGAGCGGCAGCCGAGGCTGATATGGTTGGCATTGCCCGCGTAATACCATGGGATGTTGACCTCCCGGGCCAGTTCGCCGTCGATGTAGAGGGCGACGCCGCGGGCCATGTCCCAGGTGACCGCGACATGGTACCATTGCCCGGCGACGATCTTTTCCTTCGCGGCCAGTTCGTGGCGGATGCGCTTGCGCGGCCTGGCGGTGGAGGGAACGGCTCCTTCGTCGTCAAAGACCTCGGCGCTGTTGCCGTGGTAGAGGGTCACGGCGATCCGGCCCCCGCGCGTGACCAGCCGCAGCCAGCGGGAGAAATAGAAGCGCTGAAGGCTGCTCAGGGAGAGGAGGTCGGTCTCGACCCGCAGCGGCGGGGCATCGGCGCGCCACCAGAAACTGAGCGTTCCCGCAGGAATGAAGAAGTTGCCGCTTCCCTCGTAAATGAGCTGCCCTTCCACCGGAATGCTCACCGCAGGCCGCCCGCCGGGACCCTCCGCAGGGGTGACCCTTGCCTGGTGAATCGGCTTCCCGGGGCCATTGTGCAGCGAGGCATCGAGGCTGCCTCCCGTAAAAGGGAGTTCAAACACCCGGTGATCGTCCGCCGCAATCCCGCAACGCGGCGCGATGGCGATCAGTAGAGAGAAACAGGCCAGCCGGAACCGGCTGATCCAACGGCGCAAAAAAGGTTCGGCGGAAGGTGGCGACCAAGGCGTGGGGAAAACTTTCACAGAGGTACTTTTAGCGCCGTCTTCCCCATTGCCATAGGCGGATTATCTGGTCTTAAAAAACAACCAACCACCCCCAGGCAACACCCGCTGCCGAGCCAACGCGAAAAAGCCCCCGCTACCCCTCCTTGTGCGGGATGTGCAGGTAAGTGTAGTTGCGCAATCCGCGTTCGTACGCTGTCAGCAGCTTCATCCCTTCGTTCGGTTTGAGCCGGTCGCTCTTGATCGCGACATCGACCTGCGCCTTGAAGCGGCGGATCAGGTCGCTCTGGTTCCATTGGGTCAGCGAAAGGACTTCGCCGATGGTGCTGCCGTTGATCGTCTCCTCGATGTAGAAGCCATCCTCCTCGTCTTCATCCAGAAAGACGTGCGCTTCGTTGACGCGCCCGAAGAGGTTGTGCAGGTCGCCCATGATGTCCTGGTAGGCTCCCAGCAGGAAAAAGCCGATGTAGTAGGGGCGGTCGGGTTCGATCCGGTGGAGCGGCAGGGTCTCCTTGACATCGATCAGGTCGATGAACTTGCTCACCTTCCCGTCCGAATCGCACGTGATGTCGACCAGCGTGGCATTGCGCTCGGGGCGGTCGTCGAGCCGGTGAACCGGCATGATCGGGAAGAGCTGCCCAAGCGCCCAATGGTCAAGCAGCGACTGGAAGACCGAGAAATTGCAGACGTACTGGTCGCCCAGCGCGATCTCGAGTTCCTTCACTTCGTCGGGGATATACTCGGTATCCTTGAAAAATTCGACGATCTTGACCGCGACCCGCCAGAAGATCGTTTCGATCTTCGCCTTGCTCTCAAGGTCCATCAACCCGAATTCGAAAAGCGAGAGCGACTGTTCCTTGATCTGCTGCGCGTCGTGAAGGGTCTCCGTCCGGTTGCCGATTTTCAGGTTCCGTTCGACATCAAGGATGTCGTGGACCAGCTTGTGGACATCAGGCCCTGCGTCGGTTTCGATGGAGGGGTGGCTCTTCTTGATCGACCCGAATGCTTCGACGATCAAGACCGAGTGGTGCGCCACCAGCGCCCGCCCGCTTTCGCTGACGATGATCGGGTGGGCCACCGACTCCGAGTCGCACACTTCCATGATGTTGTAGACCACGTCGCGCGCGTATTCCTGGAGGGTGTAGTTCATCGAACTGTCAAACGCCGTCTTGGAGCCGTCGTAATCGACCCCCAGCCCGCCGCCAACGTCGAGGTAGCCGATCTCGTGCCCTTCCTTGACGAGCTTGGCGTAGTACCGGGCGGCTTCGCGTACGGCGCGCTTGATCGTCCCGATATCAGGCACCTGCGAGCCGACGTGAAAGTGAACCAGCTTGAGCGTATGCCCGAGCCCCGCTTCCTTGAGCTTGCGGCTGGCGCAGACCAGGTCCGCCGTCGAAAGGCCGAACTTGGCGTTTTCCCCGCCGCTGGTCGCCCATTTCCCGGCTCCCTTGGACTGGAGGCGGACGCGCAGGCCGATCATCGGCTCGACCTTGATGCGCGCCGAGATTTCGAGGATCTGGTAAAGTTCCTCCAGCTTTTCAACCACCATGATCACCTGCTTGCCGAGCTTGTTGCCCAGCAGCGCGCTTTCGATGTACTGGCCGTCCTTGTAGCCGTTGCAGACGATGATGCTCTCCGGGTCGTTGGTGATCGCGAGCGCCGCGACCAGTTCGGGCTTGCTGCCCGCTTCGATCCCGAGGTGAAACGGCAGCCCGGCGTCAACGATCTCTTCGACCACTTCGCGCAACTGGTTGACCTTGATCGGGAAAACGCCGCGGTAGACGCCTCCGTACGAAAATTCCGAGATCGCGGCCTGAAAGGCGAGGTTGATCGTCTCGACCCGGTGCCGCAGCAGGTCCTGGAAACGGAGGACGAGCGGGAAGGTCAATCCGCGGTCGCGCGCGTCCTCGATCACCTCCATCATATCAACCGAGACGTCCGGGTCCTGCGTCGGCAGGATCGCCACGTTTCCCTTAGGGTTCACCGAAAAGTAGCCCGTCCCCCAACGGTCGACGTTGTAGAGCGAGATGGCGGAGTCAATATTCCAGTCGTGCGTCATGAGCCGGGTCATACTATGAAGAGCCCCACGGTTTGCAACCACTGGAAAAAAGAAAATTTTCTTCCCCGGCGGCGTCCGCGAAAAATGGAATGTCAGGCCCCCAGCGCCATCTTGCGCACGGCGTGAAAGGCGGCGTAGAGCGACTCCTGCCGGACGATCCCGCGCCCGGCGGTAATTTTCAGTTCGTCCAGACCCTCCTCCCGCAGCGTCAGGTCGACGCCGTGGCGGAACGCCTCCATTTCGGAGCGCCCCTCCAGCTCCCGGCCGACCAGGACGACGTATGAATGCCGGCGCTGGTCGAGCGGCAGGTGCGCCAGCGCATCGAGCGCGGGGTTGCTCTCCACGTCGCCCCCGGCAAAGGTGCTCTGGACCACGACGATCTCGTAAACGCGCTCGTGAAGGCGGAGTTCCGCCTCCTCCCGGTCGTGCGCCGTATGGATGTTGAAGCTCAGGAGCGAAAGCTGTTCGATGATGACCGCCTGGATATCGGGCCGGTCGACACAGATCAGCGCGGCGAGGTCGCCATGTTCCAGGGGGTCGTAGCGGGAAATCAACATAAGCAAAAAGGGGAAGGATCATCGCCCGAAGAAGCCGCGCTTCTTGGGTGCCAGGCTGGGAGTCGGTGAGGAGGAAGCAGGAGCCGCCCCGGGATCGTCGAGCCGCAGGCCGGTGCTCATCTCGACATCAAGGCCGCGCTGTTTCTTGAGCTGGTCGATATTGCGCTGCACCACGCCGGTCCGCGTGGCGTAGAGGAGCGCCGTCTCTTCGGCGATCACCCCGCTCTCATAGGCGCGGGTGATCGACTGGTCAAACGTCTGCCAGCCAAACGACGCGCTGTCGGCGATGATGTCGTAAAACGTCCGGTGCTCCTCCTCGCCGAGTGCGATCGCCTCGCGGGTGCGGAGGTTGCTTCCCATGATCTCCATCACCAGCGCACGCCCCCCGCCCACCCGCGGGGCAAGGCGCTGGCTGATGACGTAACGCAACGTTTCAGCCAGGCGGACGCGAAGCTGCGGCTCCGCGTTGCGCGGGAACATCCCGAGGATACGGCCGATCGCCTGCCCGGCGTCAATCGTATGGATCGTGCTCAGGACCAGGTGCCCTGTTTCGGCGGCGCTCAGGGCGATCTCCACCGTTTCGCGGTCGCGCATTTCCCCGACGAAGATCACCTTGGGCGCCTGCCGCAGCGCCGCGCGGAGGCCGTTGGGATAGGTGTCGAAGTCGTTCCCGAGTTCCCGCTGGTTGAAGGTCGCCTTCTTGTGCCGGTGGACAAACTCGATCGGGTCCTCCAGGGTGACGACATGGACCGCCTGCGTCAGGTTGAGTTCGTTGAGCACGGCGGCGAGCGTGGTGGTCTTCCCGCTCCCGGTCGCCCCGGTCACCAGCACCAGCCCGTTGCGCTGCTCGACGACATCTTCAAAGATCGAAGGGAGGCTTAAGGAAGCGAGCGTCGGCATCTCGGTTTGCAGGCGGCGCATGACGATCGCCCAGTTTCCCCGCTGGCGGAAGATGTTGACGCGGAAGCGGATATGATCGCTCAACCCATAGCCGGAGTCGCACGAACCGGTCGTGACCAACTCATGGAGCAGGCGGCGGTCTTCGCCGATCAGGCAGATCACCATTTTCTCGATCTGGTAGGCGCTCAATGCGGCGATCTCCGGCACAATCCGCACCGGTCGCAGGACCCCCTGCGCTTCCACCTGAAACGGTCGGCCGACCGAAAAAATCAGGTCTGAAATCCCGTCACAGGAGTCGATGATCCTGCCCAGAATGGTGTCGAGTTCGATTTTTCTCATGGCAAGAAGGAGGGAGGGCTACTCTTCAAAGTCGTCGGGAGGGTTGGCCAGCAGGGAGCGGAACTTCTTTTTGTCGAGCGCCTTTTCGTACGCCTCCTCCGGAGTGATCCGCCCGGCTTTGAGGTGGTCGAGGATCGAGTCGTCGAGCGGCATGTTCCCCTTCTTTTTGCCGACCTGCATCATCCCGGGGATCTGGTGGGTCTTGGCTTCGCGGATCAGGTTGGAAATCGGGCTGTCGACGACGAGGATTTCCAGCCCGGCGACCCGCCCCGGCCGGTCGATCCGCTTGAAAAGATTCTGCGCGATCACCCCCTTGAGCGATTCCGCCAGCGTGGCGCGGACCTGGTTCTGCTGGTTGGAAGGGAAAATGTCGATGATACGGTCGATTGTCTTCGGCGCGCTGGAGGTGTGGAGCGTTCCGAAGACGAGGTGCCCGGTGGCGGCGGCGGTCAGGGCGAGTTCGATCGTCTCGAGATCGCGCATTTCCCCGACGAGGATCACGTCGGGATCTTCACGCAACGCCCCGCGCAATGCGGCGGCGAACGACTCCGTATGGACGCCGACCTCGCGGTGGTTGACGAGCGAGTTCTGCGAACGGTGGACAAACTCGATCGGGTCTTCGACCGTCAGGATGTGATCCTTGCGGTGGAGGTTGCAGTAGTCGATCATCGCCGCCAGCGTGGTCGATTTGCCCGAGCCGGTCGGCCCGGTGACGAGCACCATCCCCTTCTTGAGCATCGAAAACTTCTTGATCACCGGCGGCAGGCCGAGCTGCTCCATGGTGAAGACCTTGCTCGGGATCAACCGGAAGACCGCCGCGATGCCGTATTTCTGGTTGAAAAAGTTGGCGCGAAACCGGGCGACGCCCGGGTATTCGTAACCGAAGTCGACATCGCCGGTCTCCTCAAACTGCTTGATCTTGATCTCCGGAGCGATCTCGTAAACGAGCGCCTTGAGGTCGTCGTTTTCAAGCTGGGGGGAATCGACCCTCACCAGGTCGCCGTTGATGCGCAGGATCGGTTGATTTCCTGTGGAGAGATGAAGATCGGAAGCTTTCTGCTCGATCATGAACCGGAAAAACGGGTCGATACGGGCCATAATGGGATACTCTGAATCTTTAGGGGAAATGCGACACGGGAACCAGCAGATTTTGTGCGAGCCCTTGCGATCACCGAACGGCGGTTTAATCGGGATTGCCTCCAGCCGGATGGTTTCAATACACTCCCGCCATCAAGGTCGGTTCAACGTTTTTTCAGGTGATCGAAGTTCGTGGTTTCCGGCCGCAGGTTGTCTTTATCCCATGTTTGAACAGGCCTTTAAAAACATCGACGATGTCCTCTGGAAGGATGCCGGATGCACCAGTGAACTGGACTACACCGAGCAGTCGTCCTGGATTCTCTTCCTGAAATACCTCGACGATCTGGAGCGGGACAAAGCGACGGAAGCCGAGCTTGAGGGGCGGAAATACAGTTTTATCCTTGAGGAGCCTTACCGCTGGGAAAGCTGGGCGGCTCCGAAAGACGCCAAGGGGCATCTCGACCACCATTGTGCCCTCACCGGTGATGATCTTCGGGATTTCGTGAACCAGCGGCTCTTTCCCTATCTGGAGGGGTTCAGGCAAAAGGCGAGCGGACCCAATACCCTCGAATATAAAATCGGGGAAATCTTCGGAGAGATCAAGAATCGCATCCAAAGCGGCTACAATCTTCGGGAAGTCGTGGAAGTCATTGACACGCTGCGCTTTCGCTCCCAGACGGAGAAGCACGAACTAAGCCATCTCTACGAGGCCAAGATCAAGAACATGGGGAACGCCGGGCGTAACGGGGGCGAGTATTACACCCCGCGTCCGCTCATTCGCGCCATCGTACAGGTAGTGCAACCGAAAATCGGCGAGCGCATTTACGACGGGGCCGTCGGCTCGGCAGGCTTCCTGTGCGAGGCGTTCGATTACCTGAAGGCTCGTGGCAAGCTCACCACCAAAGATCTCCGCACCCTCCAGACCAGCACCTTTTACGGCAAGGAAAAGAAGTCGCTCGCCTACGTGATTGCGATCATGAACATGATCCTGCACGGTATCGACGCGCCCAACATCATCCACACCAACACCCTTGCGGAAAATCTCGCGGATATTCAGCCGAAGGATCAGTATGACGTGGTGCTGGCGAATCCTCCCTTTGGTGGCAAGGAGCGCAAGGAGGTGCAGCAGAACTTCCCCATCCGCACCGGCGAAACGGCGTTTCTCTTCCTCCAGCACTTCATCAAAAGCCTCAAAGCCGGGGGTCGCGCCGGCATCGTTATCAAGAACACCTTCCTTTCCAATACGGACAACGCGGCAGTGAGCCTGCGCAAGCTCCTGCTGGAAAGTTGCAACCTCCATACCGTGCTCGACTGCCCCGGCGGCACCTTCCAGGGGGCGGGGGTGAAAACCGTGGTGCTCTTCTTCGAGAAAGGCGCGCCAACCCGAAAGGTATGGTTCTACCAACTCGACCCCGGCCGCAGCTTGGGGAAAACCAATGCCCTCAACGACGCCGATCTCGCCGAGTTCATTGAACTGCAAAAGAGCTTTGCCGACTCGGAGAAGAGCTGGAGCGTGGACGTGGGAAATCTTGACCAGAAGACTTTCGACCTTTCCACCAAGAACCCCAGCGGCGGGGAGGAGATCGCGCATCGTACCCCGCAGGAGATCATGGAAGAGATCGCCGCGCTGGATGCGGAGAGCGCGGAGGTGTTGGGGACGATTCGGAGGCTGCTATGAAAGACGGGTGGGAGACCAGAAGGTTAGGCGAATTGTTTCAGATTGGATCAAGCAAACGCGTGTTAAAAACGCAGTGGACAACTGAAGGAGTGCCCTTCTATCGAGGGAGGGAAATCACACGTTTGGCAATTGATGGTTTTGTGGACAATAAACTTTTTATTTCTGAAGAGCACTATGCGGAATTGGCTGGGAAGTTTGGCACTCCAACCGCTGGCGATATCGTCATTACCGCAATAGGAACTATTGGTAACTCGCATGTCGTTCGTGAAGCTGATAGGTTTTACTTTAAGGACGCCAGCGTTCTATGGATGAAGCGAACCGCCAACGTTGGGACCCGATTTATCAATGCATGGTTGAAGTCGCCTCTATTTTTCGACCAGCTCGATCGAGGAAATGGAGCAACGGTAGATACACTTACAATACAAAAGCTTCAAAGCGTAAGAGTTTCCGTTCCCCCTCTCCCCGAGCAACAACGAATCGTCGGCATCCTCGACGAAGCGTTTGAGGCCATCGCCACGGCCAAAGCCAACGCCGAAAAGAACCTTCAGAACGCCCGCGCCCTTTTTGAAAGCCACCTGCATTCCGTCTTCTCCCAGCGAGGTGAGGGATGGGTAGAGAGGCGACTTAAACAGATTGGAATGACGCAGACGGGCTCGACACCGAAGACTTCCGACAAAACGAACTATGGTGATTTCATCCCTTTCATAAAACCATCAGATTTCAATCAAGATGGTTCGCTGAACTATGAAAATGAAGGACTTAGCGAAAAAGGTTTAGCTGAAGCACGCAAAGTTGAAGCCGGATCGGTGCTAATGGTTTGCATTGGCGCAACTATTGGTAAGTGTGGCTATTGCGACCGAGACGTAACCACTAATCAGCAAACTAATGCACTAACTCCAATCGACGGAGTTTCCCACAAGTTTGTTTATTATCAGATGCTCACCGAAAATTTTCAACGTCGTATCTCCTTAAGTTCTGGACAAGCGACGCTGCCAATCATCAATAAGTCGAAGTGGAGCACCCTAACTGTGGCGTTACCGCCAAGGTTCGAAGAGCAGCGCAAGATTGTTGCCAAGCTCGACGCCCTCCGCGAGGAAACCCAAAAACTCACCTTCCTCTACGAACGCAAACTCGAAGCCCTGGACGAACTGAAAAAATCGCTGCTTCACCAAGCCTTTTCTGGTAACCTCTCATAATGTCTCAGAATCCTGATGTCCGTTGGCGTCAACGTTTGCAGAGCTTTCGCAAGGCTTTCAAGCAGTTATCCAGGGCGGCTACGTTGGCCGAAGAGCGCCCGCTATCGGAATTGGAGAAGCAGGGGCTGATTCAGACCTTTGAGTTCACTCACGAACTCGCATGGAATACGTTCAAGGACTTTCTGCAATCCCGCGGCTCAGCCGCTCTCTACGGCTCCAAGGATGCCACCCGGGAAGCCTTTGCCAAAGGACTGATCGAGAATGGCGAAGCCTGGATGGAGATGATCACGAGTCGCAACCAAACAAGCCACACCTATCATGAGCAAACGGCGGACAAGATCGCCAAGGCGATTACTTCGAGCTATGTGGCCGAGTTCAAACGATTCCTCTCACGATTTACCGAACTGGAGAAAGACGAGCCATGAGCCCAAATCACGGTCTGACCGGGAAGACGATCGCCCGGATCGTCGGAGTGCTGGAGCGTTTCCCGGAAGTGGAGATCGCGATCCTGTTCGGGTCGCGAGCGAAGGGCACCCATCGCCGCGGTTCAGATATCGACCTTGCGCTGGCAGGGGGCAACCTCGACTGGCGAAAGCTGGGGCAGATCGACGACGCACTGGATGATCTGCTGCTCCCGTATGGCTTCAGCCTGGTCGAATTATCCAAAAACACCGACCCCGAAATGGCGGCGCACATCAAGCGGGTAGGAATCACCTTATACGAAAAAGCGACGATTGAAACGAAGCGTTGACCCATGAATGAAGCCGAAACGAGAGCCGAGCATATTGATCCCGCGTTGAAGGCCGCTGGCTGGGGCGTGGTGGAAGGGAGCCGCGTCCTGCGCGAGCACCCCATTACTCTCGGGCGCATTGAGGGACAAGGGCGGCGCGGCAAGGCGCTTACCGCCGATTACGTACTCGTCTATCGCAACCGCAAGCTGGCGGTGGTAGAAGCCAAGGCTTGGGATCAACCGCTCACGGAAGGCGTGGCGCAAGCGAAGGATTACGCGGCCAAGCTGGCGATCCGCTTCACCTACGCCACCAATGGGCAGGGGGTTTACGGGATCGACAGGCAGACCGGGCAGGAAGGCGAGGCGGTGGGCTATCCCTCGCCGGAGGAGCTTTGGAGCCGAACGTTTTCCGAAGAAAATGCGTGGTGCGACCGGTTTGCAGAGGTGCCCTTTGAGGACAAGGGAGGCTCGCACCCCAGCCGGTATTATCAGGATATTGCCGTGGAACGGGTGATGCAGGCCGTGGCTGGGAACGCGCAGCGCATTCTGCTTACGCTTGCCACAGGCACGGGCAAGACCTTCATCGCGTTCCAGATCGCATGGAAGCTCTTCCATAGCCGCTGGAATCTGGGCCGGGAGCCGTCGCGTCGCCCTCGTATTCTTTTTCTGGCCGACCGCAATATTCTTGCAAACCAGGCTTTTAACGCTTTCTCGGCATTCCCCGAAGATGCGCTGGTGCGGATTGCCCCGGATGACATTCGTAAAAAGGGGCGGGTGCCGACCAATGGCAGCCTCTTTTTTACGATCTTCCAGACGTTTATGAGCGGCCCCCCCAAGGATGGGAAGCCTTCCCCCTACTTCGGCGAGTATCCGCCGGATTTTTTCGACTTCATTATCATCGACGAGTGCCATCGGGGCGGGGCCAATGACGAAAGCAACTGGCGCGGCATTCTGGAGTATTTCGCGCCCGCTGTGCAACTCGGGCTCACAGCCACCCCCAGGCGTAAGGATAATGCGGATACCTACGCCTACTTTGGCGAGCCCGTCTATATCTATTCCCTCAAGGATGGGATCAACGACGGGTTCCTGACGCCTTTCAAGGTAAAGCAGATTTCCACCACGCTCGACGAGTATGTTTACACGCCCGACGACCAGTTGATCGAAGGCGAGGTGGAGACGGGTAAACGGTATGAAGAGAAGGATTTCAACCGGATCATCGAGATCATGGAACGCGAGCGCAAACGCGTGGAAATCTTCATGGGGCAGATCGACCAGAGGGAGAAAACCCTGGTCTTTTGCGCTACGCAGGAGCACGCACTTGCCGTGCGGGATTTGATCAACCAGATCACGAGCCGCAAAGATCCGAACTATTGCCAAAGAGTGACCGCGAATGACGGCTCACTGGGCGAGCAGCATTTGCGCGATTTTCAGGACAACGAGAAGACGCTCCCGACGATTCTGACCACCTCGCAGAAGCTCTCGACCGGGGTCGATGCCCGCAATGTTCGCAATATCGTGCTGATGCGCCAGGTGAATTCCATGATCGAGTTCAAGCAGATCATCGGCCGCGGCACCCGGCTTTACGATGGCAAAGACTACTTCACGATCTACGACTTCGTAAAGGCCCATCATCATTTCAGTGACCCGGAATGGGATGGCGAGCCGCTTGAGCCTGAGGCATGCTCGAAATGTGGCTGTCATCCCTGCCAGTGTGTCAAGAAGCCCTCGCCACTATGCCCGGCATGTGGGCAAAGCCCGTGTGGTTGCACTCCCCACGGGGGAGAGCCTGAGCCACCTGCACCGCGCCAGAGGATCAAGGTTAAGCTTGCCGATGGCAAGGCCCGAACGATCCAGCATATGACGGTTACGAGCTTCTGGCACCCCGACGGCACGCCCATGTCCGCGCAGCAGTTCATGGAAACACTCTTTGGCAGACTGCCCGAGTTTTTCAAAAACGAGGAGGAACTGCGGGCCTTGTGGAGCGCACCGGATACCCGCGCCAGGCTCCTCCAAGGGCTGGCTGAAAAAGGTTTCGGTAAAGAGCAGATGGCCGAAATGCAAAGAATCATTGATGCGCAAAAGAGCGATCTTTTTGATGTCCTGGCGCACGTTGCCTACGCATTGCCACCTTTGAGCCGCGAGGAACGTGCAGGGAAGGCGAAAGTGGAAATCAGCACGCACTTCAACAGCAAACAGCAGGTGTTCCTTGATTTTGTGCTCTCACACTACGTAACGGTGGGCGTGGAAGAGCTTGATCAGGAGAAACTGACACCGCTTTTACGCCTGAAATACCAGAACTCCATTGCCGACGCCGTTGCCGATCTGGGAAAAGCGGAACAGATCAGGGAAATCTTCACGGGTTTTCAAAAGTATCTCTACCGAAAGAGAGCAGCGTGACCACCCATACCTGAACTGGATACCGTAGGGCGCGGCACTGGCCGGATGCCATTTGAAGAATGGCAAAAATTCCAATTTTTAACCGCCGCCGACACTTCAGGGAAACGCGCTTGCCGAAACCGGCCGGTCTGCCTATACCTCGTAGTCCCATGAAACCTGATCTGCTTCCCGATGCCGGCGGCCATTTTGGCCCGTTTGGCGGTATGTTCGTGCCGGAGACCTTGATGACGGCGCTCAACGAACTGACCCGCGAATATGCGACGGCCCGGGAGGATGCCGCCTTCAAAAAGGAACTCGACGCGCTCCTGGGCGATTTCGCCGGAAGGCCGACCCCGCTCTACCACGCGGAACGCCTGAGCGAACACCTGGGCGGCGCGAAAATCTACCTCAAGCGCGAAGACCTCCTCCATACCGGGGCGCACAAGATCAACAACGCGCTGGGGCAGATCCTCCTCGCCCGTCGCATGGGGAAAAAACGGATCATCGCGGAGACCGGCGCGGGCCAGCACGGGGTTGCCACCGCCACGGCGGCAGCCCGGTTCGGCTTTGAGTGTGTCATCTACATGGGCGCGGTCGATATGGAACGGCAGGCGCTCAATGTCGCCCGGATGAAATTTCTTGGAGCGACGGTTGTCCCGGTTACCGCGGGACAGGCGACGCTCAAGGAGGCGATCAATGAAGCGATGCGCGACTGGGTGACCAACGTCCGCTCGACCCATTACATCCTCGGTTCCGCGCTCGGTTCGCACCCCTACCCGATGATGGTGCGCGATTTTCACCGGGTCATCGGCCTGGAAGCGCGCCGCCAGATCCTCGAACGCGAAGGGCGGCTGCCGGACCTGCTGGTCGCCTGCGTCGGCGGCGGCAGCAACGCGATCGGCCTCTTTCACCCGTTTCTCGACGATGCCGGTGTCCGGATGGTCGGGGTCGAAGCCGGGGGCGAAAAGATCGCTCCGGGACGCCACGCCGCCCGTTTTCAGGGTGGCAAACTCGGCATCCTTCAGGGGACCAAAACCTACCTGCTCGCCGACGAAAACGGGCAGATTGAACTGACCCATTCCATCTCCGCCGGTCTCGACTACGCCGCGATCGGCCCGGAACACGCCTTTTTGCGTGATCAGAACCGGGTCAGTTACGACTACGCCACCGACGACGAGGCGCTCGCCGCCTTCCAGCTCCTCGCGGAGAAGGAGGGGATCATCCCCGCGCTCGAGTCGGCCCACGCCATCGCGCACGTCATCAAGATCGCGGGCAAAATGTCGCCCGACGAGATCATCATCGCCAACCTTTCCGGTCGCGGGGACAAGGATGTCGCCCAGGTCGCCGAACGTCTCCTGTAGGATTTTCCTCGTTTTATGAGAAGCATGACCGGTTACGGGCGCGGCCAGTGCGGCGTCAACGGCGCACAGTTCAGCGTGGAGCTTAACTCCGTCAACCGAAAGCAGAGCGATGTCACCGTCGCCCTCCCTCGCGAACTGGCGGAACTGGAACCGCGGGTGCGCGATCTGATCAACTCCGAAATCTCGCGCGGCAGGCTCAACGTCGTCATCGCCTACCACAGCCACTCACTCTCGGGAGGGACCGAATCGGCGATCGACACCCACCTCGCGCGGACCTACTACGCCGCGATGCGTTCGCTCCAGGCGGAGCTTGGCGCAAGCGGCGAAGTCAGCATCGACACCGTGTTGCGGGCTCCCGGCGTCATCCGGATGCCGCAGGAGCAGATCGTTGCCGAAGAGGCATGGCCGTCGATCCAGAAGGCGCTCAAGGAAGCGCTCGCCGATCTGATCAACATGCGCGAGCGGGAGGGGAAAAACCTCGCCAAGGACCTGATCCGGCGGCTCAAGTCGGTGCGCGGGTGGGTTCACGAGATCCGCGACCACCAGCCGACCGTCGCCGCGAAGTACCGGCAGAACCTGGTGGAACGGATCGCCAAGGCGGGGGTCATGATTCCGATCGACGACGAGCGCATCCTCAAGGAAGTCATCTTTTTTGCCGACAAATCCGACATTACCGAGGAGATCACGCGGCTGGAGAGTCATTTCTCCCAGTTCGCCCAGCACCTGCGGCGCAATGAACCGGTCGGGCGGACGCTCGACTTCATGACGCAGGAGATCTCGCGCGAGTTCAACACGCTCGGGGCCAAGGCGAACGATGTGGTCATTTCGCAGTTCGTCGTGCTGTGCAAGGCCGAGATGGAAAAAATCCGCGAACAACTGCAAAACATCGAATGAGCGACGCCGCACCTTCCACCCCCCTCCTGCCGCAGCGGCGCACCGGGGTTCTTTTCGTCCTTTCCGCACCTTCGGGCGCAGGGAAGTCGACCCTGCGGGTGGGGTTGCAGAAAACGCCCGATTTCGCCTACTCGGTCTCATGCACCACCCGGACGCCGCGCGCCGGGGAGACCGACGGGGTCGATTACCACTTTCTCACCCGGCAGGCGTTTGAGGAGCAGGTGCGCAACGGCGGATTTCTGGAATACGCGGAGGTCCACGGCAACTACTACGGCACGCTGCGCCGCTCCATCGTGGAACAGCTTCGCCAAGGGGTTGATGTGCTCGTCGATATCGACACGCAGGGGGCAGCCAGGATTCGCGCCAGCACCGACCCCGATATTGCGCGCGCATTCGTCGATCTTTTCCTCCTGCCGCCCGACATGGAGGAACTCCGCCGGAGGTTGACCGGTCGCGGCACCGAAACCGACGCGGAGGTTGAGCTTCGGCTCCGCAATGCGGAAAAAGAGATCGCGGAATGGCCGCTTTACCGTTATGCTGTTCCCGCCGGTACGGTTGAAGAGGTGCTTTCCAGTGTCCGCGCCATCATGCGATGCGAACGCCTCGCCACCCGGCGTCTTTCTCCGCCATGAAAACGATTGTCATCGGTGTGACCGGTTCCATCGCAGCCTACAAGGCGGCCGATCTGGTGAGCCGACTCACCAAAAAAGGGTATGAAGTCCATGTCGCGATGACGCCGGGGGGGATACAGTTTGTCACCCCGCTGACCTTCCAGACGCTTTCGCGCCACCCGGTCCTGACCGACGTTTTTGCCCGGAGCGACTGGCGACCCGGGCATATCGACCTTGCCGACCGGGCCGACCTGCTGGTGATCGCCCCCGCCACGGCGAACACCATTGCCGATCTCGCCCATGGGCGCGCTTCCAACCCGCTCACCGAAATCGCGCTGGCGACCCTCGCCCCGATCCTGATCGCCCCCGCCATGAACGGAAAGATGTGGCTCCACCCGGCAACACAAGCCAACGTCGAGACGCTCCGCTCGCGCGGCGTCGCCTTCATCGGGCCCGAAGAAGGGTTGCTGGCGTGCGGCTACGAAGGGGTCGGGCGGCTCTGGCCGGTCGAGGCGATCGTCGAACGGATGGAAGCGATGCTGGAGGAACCCGCCGCGCCAAAACCATGAAGTGGCTGATCACCGCAGGGCCGACGCGCGAGCCGATCGACCCGGTCCGTTTTTTGAGCAACCGTTCCTCCGGCAAGATGGGGTATGCCCTCGCCGAAGCGGCGGCCGCCGCCGGGGGCGAGGTGGTCCTGATCACCGGCCCGACCCGGCTCGACCCGCCCGAAGGGGTCAAAACAGTGCCAGTTGTCACCAGCGACGAGATGTTCGAGGCGGTCCACGGCCACCTCCATCACGTCGACATCGCCCTTCTTGCCGCGGCGGTCTGCGATTTCAAGCCGGCGACGGTGGCATCCCAGAAGCTCAAGAAACAGGATGGCCTGCCGCAGATCGAGTGGATGCCGACGCGCGATATTCTCGCTTCGCTCGGCGCGATCCATCCCCGGCCGTTTTTTCTGGGCGGGTTTGCGGCGGAGACCCGGGAGGTCGCCGCCCATGCGCGCAAGAAACTGGAACAAAAAGGGTGCGACCTCATCATGGCCAATGATGTCAGCCGCACCGACATCGGGTTTGAAGGCGACGAGAACGAACTGACCCTCTTTTTCCGTGACCGCGAGCCACTCCACCTCCCCCGCGCCCCGAAGGCCGCGCTGGCCCGCGAGATCGTAGCGCTCCTCACCCGGGTGCGGGAGCATCGGTAAGATGGCGACGGTTTCCGAAGAAGCGGAGTGGCATGCCCGGCGCGACGCTCACCGGAAGCGGGTCAGCCAATGGACCCGACCCCACGCCGAACGCCGCGCGCGGGGGGAAAAACACCCGATCCACGATTTTCTCTTCGACTACTACCACTTCACCCCCGGGCAGTTGACCCGCTGGCACCCCGGCCTCGGCACGATTTTGCGCGGCCCGAGTGCGATTGAATACCTCGATTACCCCGGCTACCGGGCCACCGGCGAGGGGGGCGTTACCTGCGATCCCGGCTGGCTCAAGCCGAACCGGCGCGAAGCCGTGCAATGGATTCTCGCCCTGCTCAAGGCGACCCGCGACCGCCCGCCGTTCTACGGATGCTTCGGCCTGCATGAATGGGCGATGGTCTACCGGGAGCCGAACGTGCGTCATGCGCAGTGGCCGATGCGTTTTGAGGCGGAGAAGATCGCCGCCATCGTCGAAAGCCACCCGGTCCGCTGCTCCCACTTCGATGCCTTCCGGTTTTTCACCCCGGCGGCGCGCCCGCTCAACCGCCTCGCCCCGGAACGTGCGACCATCCACGCCCTCGAACAACGCGGCTGCCTCCATGCCAACATGGATCTCTACAAATGGTCGTTCAAGCTCGCGCCGCTGATCCCCTCGGAATGGATTGCCGACGCCTTCGAACTGGCGCAGGCGATCCGCGAAACCGACATGCGCGCCAGTCCGTACGATTTTCGCGCGCTCGGGTTTGAACCGATCGCCATCGAGACCGCGGAAGGCCGCGTGGAATACGAACGACGCCAACGTGCTTTTTCCGAACAAGGCATCGCCCTGCGCGAACGGCTGATCGCCCTGTACGAAGCGGTCGTGGGGGCGCTGGAGACCGTGTAGCGAAAAACCGCAGGCACGGCAGGGTTCCACAAAGAATATTGATTTTTGTCATCTTCGCGCTACATTTTTATATAAACCGTAGTGGGAAGATAACAAATGCCAACTCCTCATTATCCACCGGCAGCCGTTCAGCGAGCCTTGCGCAAGCTCGGTTTGGACCTTCGTGATGCACGCCGTCGCCGTCGTTTACCGATGGCGGTGGTCGCGGACCGGGCTTTCACCTCCCGCTCAACGCTTCAGAAAATTGAGGCGGGAAACCCAACCGTCGGAATCGGAATTTACGCGGCGGTTCTACAAGCCGTCGGGCTGTTGGATAACCTTCGGGACGTCGCCGATATTGCCAACGATGCCACGGGCCAGGCTCTCATCAGTGCCCAGTTGCCCAGGCACATTCACCTCAAGCGCACGTCGAAACCTTCCACCGATGCCTGATTTCGAAGTCCATATTCAAGCTCTCAAGCGATAGAACCTGGCGGGGGCCTTCGGAGGAACCGCCCTTCACACCCACTTGATCCGACCGCTCAAGGCGCGGTTGAGGGTCAGTTCATCCGCATGCTCCAGGCCGCCGCCTGCGGGCAATCCCTGCGCAATTCGCGAGACTTCCAGCGGGAATTCCTTGAGCAGTGCCGCCAGGTAACTCGCCGTTGCCTCCCCCTCCACGTCGGCCCCGAGCGCGAGGATGACTTCGCCTGTCGGGTTGCACCGCACGCGCTGGAGGAGCTGGTCGATCGACAAATCTTCCGGGCCGACGTGGTCGAGCGGCGCGATCCGCCCTCCCAAAACATGGTAGCGGCCCCGGAACGCGCCGGTCCGCTCCAGCGGGAGGACGTCGGAGGCGGTCTCCACGACGCAGAGCAGGTCAGACTGGCGGGCAGGGTCGGTGCAGACCTCGCACAACTCTCCCGAAGCGAAAAAGCCGCAGGTTTTGCACGAGCGGACCGCCCCTTCGAGTTCCGTGATCGCTTCGGCGATCTCGCCCGGGCGGGCGTTGCGAGCGGTCACCATCCAGAGGGCGATCCTCTGGGCCGAGCGCGGGCCGATCCCCGGCATCCGGCGCAACTGCGCCACCACGGCGCGAATCGGTTCCGGGTAGTCGATGCGTTTCATGAAATCGTTGTTTCCTCTGCTGGCGCGGGTTCCGCCGGTTCCGGTGCGATTTCCGGGGCGGGGATGTGGAGCACGACCGGTTCAAAAAGCTCCCGCTCCTCCCCCTCCCCTGCCAACATTCCCCGGGACACGACCTCCAGCAGCGGGCCGGTCGCCTCCTTCGTTGCGGAGTCGAGAAGGATCTTCGATTCCCGCCCGGCGTTGGCAAGCGCCAGCCGGTGTGCGGCGGCATGAACCGGGCCGACACATTCCAATCGCCCGGCGCAAACCCCGACCGTTGCCTCTCCCGACGCCAAGCCGGTTCCAAAATGAGGAGCCATCCCCCACGGCTCCCCGACCTCCTCCAGCCGTTCACGCAAGGCGAGCGCCGCCCCTGCCGCGGCCAGCGGAGGAGTTGCTTCCAGCCCTTCGATCGCCCCGAAAACGGCGGTCAACCGCTCGGGATCTTCGTAAATCAGCAGGCCGCTCCCGGCTTTGAGCACTTCCCCGCCAACGGCTTTCCACGCCTCCCGAAAAGCGATTTCCTCTCCGGGCGAAAGCCGCCCCTTCAACGCCTCGCGGTCGAGCCACTCGCAGGTCAGCACCGTCACTTCCCGGCGCTCCCCCTCCAGCGGCAACGGCGTGGAAGCGCGACGCAGGCGTTCCGCCGCCTCAGGGGAAATCCGGTCGCCGAAAAAACGGGCGATCGCCGCCGCCCGCCGCCCGCCGGGGGTCCACCCGTAGGCGAAGGCCAGCCCGCCGCCGAGCAGACCGGCGCAAAGCGTGACAAAGGGCGGCCAGACCAGCCCGTAACGGTGCAACACCCACGCCAGCAGCGCCGTTTCCGCAAGAGCGATCGCCATCACTACCAGTTTGAGGGAACGCCGGGCAATGGCCGTGGAACTCCACGCCAGCCCGAAGCCCGCCAATACGATTCCGACCCCCTGCCACCACTCCGCGACGACGCGGCCCGCCGGAGCCGCCCCGTAAAAGGCGCGGGTCAACGGTTCAAACCATCCGAACAAGGCGGCCCCGGCGGCGATCACCACCGCCGTGCTGCCGCAGGTTAAAAAGACCTTGTAGATTCCTCTCACAAAAACTTGGGAAAAGCCGCGACGAGTGCCGTCGCGACGCTTCACCTTCGGCTCATCGCGACGCAGAGTCAAAAAGAACCAGATCCCGCGCATAGGCGCGCTTGGCCTCCGCCGCCCGCATCAGCCGGGGCAGGGCGCTGGCGCGTTCGCCGGTCATCATCTCGTACGCGCCGAGATACCACGAGCGGTCGATGTCGGTCTCGCTGGAAGCCTCGCCGCTACGGGTCTTGATCTGCGCTGCCGCCATAGCGGCGATGGAGGAAGGCCGCAGGTCGCTCCAGAGGACCGAGGTGCTTTGTGAATCTCCGGTCACTTCGATGCGGAACTCGGTCGGTTTGACGACCTTGCCCTCGACGGTTCGCCCATTCTTGAGGGTCAGCTTGCCGGTGTAACCGTTGGCCTCAAGGTCCGCGATCAACTGTTTCTTGAACTCGACGAGGTAGTGGATGCGACGCAGGAGCATGCCGCGCATCTCCTCCGCAACCGGGGCGACGGCGGCGGTTTCGAGGCTCTTGCGGGCCTGCTCGAACTGGAAATCGCGCACCATGCGCAACGCCTGATCGTTGAGTACGGCGACGGAGAGCAACCGGGTCCGGGGCCGGGAGCCCGCGCCTTTGTCCCCCGGTTCGGGCGACGCGTTTTCCTCCTTGGCGAGCTGGCGCAGGCCGGAGTTGAGCGAACGCTCGTAGGTGGCCAGTTGTTCAACCAGCCTGCCGGAGACCTGGAGCTGCATCCGCATCTCCTCCAACTGGTAAAGAAGCGCCGTCTTTTTCTCCGCCGTGTCGGCCGCCTGGATCGACGCCGGAAGGTCCTTGATCACCGCGTAATCATCCAGATACCGCTGCACGAGCCCCTTGTACTGGTTGATCCACTCCCAGGTCCCTTTCGGGGAGGAAGCCATGAACGCCTCGAAAAACGTTGCCGCCGATTCAAACCGGCCCGCTTCCCATTCCTTGAGGCCGAACGCCATCAGGCCGAGCGGTTCAAACTCCGTGGTCTGGTAATCGGAGATGGTATCGGGGGAAATCCGCCCCTCGCGGCCGATCAGCCGCGCCACGTCGGGGAAGAAGTTGGCCATCCGCGCATCCTCGGAGCGCGAGGAAAAGATCGGCTTCCCGTGAAGCTTGGCAAAGCTCTCCTTCGCCAGCGTCGGCAGGTTGGAGAGGTAGGCGGCAAGCCCCTGCTGCACCAGAATCCAGCTCTTGAGCGGTTCGTCGACCTTGGGCCGCCGCTCCAGGTGCCACAAGACGGGCACGGCGCTCTGGGCCTCCCCGTCGATGATGAGGCTGCGCGCATTGGCGTACCCTTCCTCGACCGTACCGGCCGCCTGCATCAGGCGCATCCGCTCGCGTTCTGCGGGCGAAAGGTTGCGCATCATGATGCTGTCTTTAAAAACATAAAGGAGTGCGCCGACGATGATCACCACCGCAATGACCCCCATGACGACGTAACCGAGGATCGTCTGCTGCTCCTGCCCTTCCATCACCACGCGCGCCTTCGGCTTGTTCGGATTGTAGCTGTTTTCCAGCAGCTTGCTCCGGGCGTATTCGAGATGTTCGATCAACTCGTCGTAGCTCTGGTAACGCTCGTCGGGGTCTTTCGCCAGGGTGCGGTTGATGACGTAGGAGGTCGGGCTCGAAATATCGGGTGCGAACGCCTGAAGGCTGACGACCTGGCTCTTGAGGTGTTTGAGCGCGACGAGCGAGGCGTTGTCCGCTTCAAACGGAGGCCGCCCGGCGAGCGCGTGGAAGAGCGTTCCGCCGAGGCTGTAGATGTCGCTCCGGAGGTCTTCGGGCTCGTGGTTGAGTTTTTCCGGGGCGACGTAGTACGGCGTCCCCCAGATCTCTTCCTCCACGTCCTGCGTCTGTTCAAGCGGCATGGCGAGACCGAAGTCGACGACCTTGGCGGTGTGGGCGTCGGCAAAAAGGATGTTCCCGGGCTTCACGTCGCGGTGGATCAGCCCGGCCTGCACGGCGGCGCGCAACCCCTGCGCCACCTGGATGCCGATCTCGAGCACCTGGATCTCCGCGATCCGCCCCTGAAGGGTCATCAGGTCATCTAGCGAGCCTTTGTCGACCAGTTCCATCGCGATGTAATAGAGCCCGGAGTCGCACCCGAAGGAGAAGACCTTGACGACGTGGGGATGGCTCACCGAAGCGGTGATCTTCGCTTCGTTTTCAAGTTTCTCGATGTACTCTTCGTCAACGCTGAACTCCTTGCGCAGCAGTTTGAGGGCGACGATCCGGTTGAGGTTGACATCGCGCGCGCGGTAGACGGTCCCCATCCCGCCGGAGGCGATCAGTTCGATCAGTTCGAAATGGTCAAACCGGGTTCGCGCCCGGATCTTGTTGCCGCAACTCGGGCATTGCACCTCGGAAAACGGCTCCTGTTCGGAAACATCGAGAAGGGCCGAGCAGTTCGGGCATGACTGGATGAGGGGTTCCACTTCGGAGGACATAACGGCTGTTTGGCGATGAGGATTCGACGGGGGTTTGGGAGTCTGGAGGAAATGCCGGAAAAGAGCCGCCCGATGACGAAAAAAGCGCGAACCAGAACCAATGCCCGCCTTCTCCCGCTATCAGCGCCTTCCCATGACATTTCGACAGTCACGGTCTGCTTACCACACAAGGGTATGGAGCACCTTGGCTGATTCCCCTTCAACACGCAACTCTTTCATGAGGGGCAGGCGACGATCGCACGCCCAAGCCCGGATCATGGACGACGATCACCGCCGGGAGAAGGAAGGCGGACCGTGTTGTTGAGCCGAGTGATCTCCTCGCACGCGGCCTTCGGCGTCACCTCGAAAACGAACGGGGAAAGGTCGCGGGAGGTCCCGGGGGGCAGTTCGATTTCCACCAGGGCTGAACGGGGTTGAAAGTCGACCGGCCACTCCAGCGCCGGAACGGGCTGCTCCGCCAGAACGGTTCCCTCCTGATCGCAGACCCGCAGCCGGGAAGGCGGGGCGGCGAGGGTGCCGATGTTGAAGACCTCGACACGGAAGCGCCGGGAGCCGACCCGGGTGATCGCCTCCGGCGAAAGGGCGAGATCGGCCCGGGGAAGGAGCGGCGCGCCCGGCTGTTTTAACTCCGCCTGCCAGATCCAGAGGGCGCGGGCGGGGAGTTCGACCGGAACGCGGCAGCCGCGCTCCAGTGAAGCCGTTCCCGTTTCCGGGAGTTCCTCTTCTCCCGCAGGAGGGAGAGTGACGCTCTCCACCTGCCCCGCCCGCTGCCGGTAAAGCCCCGGGAGCAGTCGCCACGGTCGCAAGACCCCTTTCATCGGCTCCTCCCTGAAATTATAGAAGGCGATGGTGAGCCGCTCCGGCCGGTTCTCCAGGACCAGTGCGGCGTAGTCCGGACTGAAACCTTCGTAGGAGACGGCGATATTCGGGTAGAAGGAGGCGTTTCGGGCGGACGCCACCCCGCCGAGGTAGATCAGCGAGATCAGGCTCTTGGGGATCGCCACACGGTCGCCGCTCTGCTCGGCCAAAGTCACCGCAGGCATCATGAATTCAAGTTTACGATGGAGGGCTTCCAAACCGGCTTCCAGCGTCCGGAGGTCGCCGGTGCTTTTCCACTCCAGCCAGTTGAGGTCGAAACGGCGGTCGCCCAGGGACTCCGTCATCAGACGCGCAAAGCGGGGTTCGCCATCGGCTTTACCGGCAGGCGCGGCCATTTTGAGCGGCCTGGTTTCGAGCCGGTCCAGCAATGCCGGATCAATGGAACGATGCCGGGGTTGGAACCGGCCCTGGGCAAGAGCGCTGCGGTCCACCAGATAGTCGAGCCACTCGCCTGCGCCAAAATGATAGAACAGGCCATGGAATAACGGCGCGGCGGGCCACGCCTGCTCCGCGATCTCCCCCGCCGGGGTGGTCTCCAGCCTGCTTTTGCCCACGGCGCGAAAAATCTCCTCCAGCTTCGGGTGAGCCCCGTACCAGAGGGCCGTCAACCCGGGGTGAAATATCAGGTTCCAATAAGCCGGGTGATGGCGGGGGTTGCCGGTGGGGCGCTCCGTACTGCTCCAGTAGACGCGCCCCTTGCCGCGGGCGGCGAGATCGAGCGCACCGGTGGCCGTTCTTGAAAAAAGAAAGCCGTCGTACCGCGACGCCGTTTTCAGAAGGCGATGGTAGATGAGCGGATCGCCATAACGCGCCCAGAAAGCCGCCGACTGGATATTGACGCCATCCTCATAGGCATGGAGGTCATCGGTATGGCGCGCATTCAGGCCGTTTTCAATGGAGCGGGTGTTCCCGCGTGAGTGAAAACGGTTCCAGATCCCGTCGGCGAACTTCACCAGAAGATCCCCCGCCCGGTTGCCGGGATCGGCGATGAAATGGAGGTCGAGCCAATCCATCAGGAGGTCGCTGTCGTCGCCGACCCAATTGCCGAGTTCCCCCGACTCCGTGGCGCGCTGCTCCGTCCAGTAGCGGACAAATTCGCCATAAAGCCGCAGGTTTTCCTTCGCCAGCACGGCCCAGCGCGGGTGTTCCCCCGCTTCGGGAAGGGGGAGGTTCGCCGCCGGGTTGGGCATCTGCGGATGGGTGAACGCAAACCATGACTCCACGACCGGATCGCCGGGAAACCGCTTCCGGAGTTCCGTTCCGATCCGGTCAATCTCTTCATATTCAGGGTAGGCGATCCGCAGCCACCAGGTGGTTTCCGGGTCGGCGTCCATTTTGCTCCACGGGCGCGGCTCGCTGATCGCTTCGATCGCGTCGCGCATCGTGGCGAGGTGCCACTCCTTCCAAAGCCGCTCAGCCCGCGCAGGCGAGGCGGCACGGATCAGGCTCACGGTCGCCCCGCCCGCCTCCAGTGTGGTCTCCTTTTCCGGCGTCACCGCGATCCATACCGGGTCGCCCTTTCGCACCAGCGTCTCCCGCAGGCGGAGGGTGACATCGACCTCCGCGCGCCCCTGTGCATCGGGTTCGGCCAGAAAATCGAGCCGGCTCCAATCCCGCCATCGGTCGAAACCATCGTGCAGGTGGAGGTGAAACCGCGTCGGGCCGTCGAGTTTCGCCGAAAAGCGGATGCGCACCGCCTGCAACGGGAAATCGTCCTCCTGCGCCGGGATGAACCAGTGCACGGGCCGCAGGGCGGGCAGGGTGAGCGGTGCCGGTTGCCCCGGCTTCTGCGGTGTCAGCACGGTGAAGGCGCGGTCCCGGCGCGGGTAAGAGCCGAGCCATTCCGCTTTTTTCCCTCTCTTCAAGGGCACCTCCGCATCCGAAGACGCCGGAAGGTAAAAGACCCGGGCCGGTTCCTTCGGGATCGCGTCGCGGGAGGGATCAAGTTGAAAAACCCGGATCTCGGAAAGCGCTCCCTCCTCCTTCGTTAAAAAGAGCCCGTTTGCGAGCGGCGCATCGGCTCGCAGCCTTCGCCGGATGACGGCGTTCCCGCCGGGCAGGGGGAGTTCGAGTTCCTCCACCGGTTTACCGTTCGAAAGAAATTTCACCCTTCCCGAAAGATCGCCCTGCGTTACCAGATAGTCGGGCCGTAACGCCTCTTCAAAAGAGAGTAAAAGCGTCTTCGGCCCCGATTCCCCGTAACCGTGGTACCACCATGGGAAGAGGCTCGCGTTGCGGTGATCGACCGCCAGCCACCCTGCGGCGCGGCGGTTTTCCCGGGCGGACGTGACCACCGCCTCCGTCGCCACCAGAACCCCTTCGGGCGAAAGCTTCGGAATGGCATCGGAAGCCGCCTCCCCGCTCCACCCGAGCCAGCGCAGGCGCCGGGTCCGCTCCAGGGCCACTGGTTCCTCGTGGAAAACGGCCTTGATGGCGTCGAGCCTTCCCTCGTAAGCGAGACGCACCCCGGCGTCGTTGAGCGGATAGTCAAAGAACGCCAGATCGCGCACGCCGCCGCCGGGGTGGGCGTTGAGCTGGAGGCGATCGAGCGGCACCGGCGGATACCCCTCCACCACGGGAGGGACGCTCCCTCCCGCGTCCGGACCGCGCGAAGCGGCAGGAGACGGGCGGGCTGTTTTGGCAAAGGTATCCGCCACCTTTTCCCCGTTCAGGTAGAGCCGCATCCCCGCTTCCGCGTCCCACACCGCTGCGACGTGAACCCAGGGCGTCTCCGGTATCGGCCGATCCGCTGCGGCCGTTCCCCACGGCGTCGAAAGATAAAGCCGCCCCGCCCGGAACGGCGAAGGACGATGAAGCGGCACCGGTTGATCGCGATAACCGCCCACGCCGAGCGCCCAGGTCACTCCCGCCCGAAACGGCCCGCCGGCCAGCGAATAGCGCCCCGTGAGCCACGGCACGCCGCTCTTCATCACGGCGCTTTGCCTGAACCAGCCCGAGAACGAGCCCGAGAGAGGCTGGACGACCCCGACGGCATCGAATGCCGCCTCCGTCCTGAAGTTCCAGAAATACCGCCCGTTTTCGTCCCGTTCAAGGCAGTTGCCAAGCGACACCCGCCCATACGAGCCATCTTCCGGACTCCGGTCGGGATTGCCGCCGGAAGCCCAGATCCGGCCCAGCCGCCGTTCTCCCACCGAAAAGTCGAGCACCGGCCTGCCTTCGGAAAACGTGGCCCTCGCCACTTCCCTCCCCCCGGGGACCCGGAAACCGTCCGCCGCCCGGGTGGAGGGGCCGATCAGCATCGCCGCCCCCGCCATCACCCGGAGCGCCAATGTTCCGATTCTACCGCAGTCGAAGATTGTCATAAGCGTCGGCGTGGCTCAGGTCGGTTTCAGTGAACCGCCGGACGCTCCCGTCCAGAAAGACGCCGTGGGCCTTGTTGCCATGCCGGAAGTCGACGCGGTTGTCGCTTTTTTCGCCGCCCATGAAGGGCCATGTTTTTTTGGTGAAATTGCAGAAGGAACCATTCTCCCGCGTCATGTCGAGCAGCCATAGCGAGTGCCCCGGGCGGGTTGCGGCGGAGAGGAGCCGGTGAAGCGGCGTTTCGTCGAGCCCGATCTCGTGGTTGAAGCCGTAGCTCATGGCCGGGAGGTTCTCCTCCCGCAGGCGATCCGCCGGGCAGTAAAAGGCTCCCGCCGTTTTAGCGGTCAACTTGTTAAAGTTCGGGTTCACCGAAAGGTAGGGAGCGAGGGCGGCCTGCCAATAGGGACCGGGTCGGTCGGAATCGTTCGGATCGCCGGGACGGTTCGGGTCGCTCTTGTTGAAGCGGTTGTGGGGGTAGGCTCCGCCATGGTCCGCCGCGTAAAGGCCGAGCGCCGTGGCAAGCTGCCGCAGGTTGGCCAGACAGCGGGAGCCTTCCCCCTCCCGCCGCAGACCGTTGAGGGAAGCGAGGACCAGCGAAAAAAGAATGACCCCTACGACCAGTGTGACGAGCAGTTCCGACACGGTGAAGGCCCGGTCTGGAATCCGATGCGAAGGGGGGTGGTGCATGGCGTTTTGCTTTCTATCAGCGAAAACGGCGCGCGGCCAGAAGCACGATCCCCGCCCCCAGCAGCGCGAGGGCCGGCTCCGGCTCGGGAATCGCCTGCACTTCGAGCCGGACGGCATCGTTGCTTCCGCTTCCGTAGGAGATCTGGAACTGATACCCGCCGACGTTGAGCACCGCCCCTTCGCCCAGCCCGGCAAAAGCGCCCGCGGCCTCTCCCCCATACTCGATCAGGGCAATGGAATCGCCGACCGTTGCCGAAAACCCGCTCCCCAGGGTGAGTTGAAGCGCAACATCGGTCTCGATCAGAAGATCCTCCCGGACCTCGCCGAGCGTCAGGCCGGAATTGAGCGCAACGGCAAACCCGGCTCCTTCCTTGAGTTGAAGCTCCCGCACCCGGAAGGTCGCGTCGCGCTCCATGGAGAGGGTGCCGTTTTCATAGATGTACAGCACGGCGTCCTGATACCCTTCCAGAAGACCGCCATCGGCCAACAGCAGCGTCCCGGATGAAACGCCCGCCACACCCCCGGCTCCGGCGACATGGATCGCCTCGCCCGCTTCAAAACGCGAGCCGGTCCCACGGACTTCCAGCCGACCGGAGCCGACCCGGCTGGCGTCCGTGGAGGTGGCAATGCCGGTGACGCCGCTGACGGTCAGTTTGCCGCCGTCTTCCACCTTCAGCGACGCGGTCGTATCGGCCGTTCCCACGTCGAGCGTGGTGACGCTCAGGAGGGAATTGACCCCCGTCACCGTGCCATTCGCCTCCGTCTTGCTACCCAGAGAACCCACAACCAATCGGCCCGCCGTGAGCGAGGCCTGCTGCTCCACCCGCAAAGTGGCCGTACTGCGATAGCCCACTTCGATCCGGTTGCTGAAGCTTGCTGTCGTACCGCTCCCGGTAACGAGCAGTTCAGCCTTACTGCCGACGCTACCCGACAGATAGAGCCGGTTAAAATCCAACGCAGCACCTGCTTCGACCCGCAAGGACGCATCGCCCTTCCAAGCGAGCGAGGAGGCCGCGGTGGTGGTCCCTTCATGCGTCCAGATGGTGCCGCTCCCGCTGACGGTTAAACGGGCCTTGGCCGTGCCGAGCGCTGCCGCATAAAAGGTCTGGGTGGTCAGTTGTCCGCCGCCCCGGATCGTCAGTTCCGCAACAGAAAGGCTCTTCGTGGCGAGGCTCAACCCCCGTTCGCCGTCCCCGCTCGCCGCCGTGTCGGTCAAGGCCAAGGATTGACCATTCAAGTCGAGCGTCAACCGGTCATTGACGACCCATAGCGACTGGTTGGTGGCATCATCGCTCAACGTCACGACATAGGCTTCCGCAGCGCTGAGATTGAAGACGGTGCCGTCTGCGGTTCCCGGCGTCTGTGCGGGTAGCCAGTAGGACGGGTCGAGGTAATCACCGCCGGAAGGAGCATTCCATTGGAGCGATTCTGCGTGCAGACCCGAGACGGCAAAAACGAGCGCCAGCAGGGTCGTTCGGAGGCAGGGGGGTGTTTTCATGGGGATCAACGGGTAGGGTTTGGGGTCAGTGAAACGGGTGAACCCAGCGCCGCTTCTGCGGCCGGGAGGTGTTCGGCAACGGTGGCGACCATCTGCCGCTGAAGGGTTTCGACTTTCTGTTGCATCGCTTCGACCTTCCGGCGGGTCTCCGCAGGATGGGCCAGCATTTCGCCCAACCGCTTCCAGAGCTGGTTCCCCGTCGTTTCCTCAACTTCGAAAAACCATTCATCCAGGCCGAGGTCGCGCCACATCTGTCCCTTGATGGTGTCGGTCGGCTGGCGGATGTGGATGGCGGCCGTCCCTTGAGCCAGCGCGAGAATGGGCGAGTGATTCTCCAGACTCACAACGGCGGCGGCCTCGGCATAGACGGCGGAGGCTTCGTCGTGCAGCCAGTAGCGGTCGAGCCAGGCGACATGCTGCCGGATCTCTTCAGGCAGCGGCTCGAAAAGTTCCCTGCGCGCCACTTCGACGGCATAAGTCATTTCCGGACAGAGGAGGACCTGCCAGCCCCCTTCGCTGACGGCGGCGATGATCAACTCGCGCAGCGCCGCGTGGTCGTGCTCCCGGGTGCGGGTGTTGATCGCCTGCTTGCCTTCATGGCGCGGCACGATGCCGGGGTAGACTTCGTGGCCGGGCGTCCAGCGCAGCCGGGGAACGACGCAGATGAACCGCCCCGGCGTCAACCCGTAACGGCGCAGCAACGGCTCCGCTTTGGCGGCGTGGTAGCTACCACAGGCGAAGGAGGCATCCGGCCCGAAGGCGGCGCGCCCGCCAAGGCCCTGGCGGCGCAGGTATTCCAGCGACAAGGTGTCGCGGCAATGGATGAAGGAGGCGGCTTCGAGCACCGCGCGCAGTTTCCCCTTGAGATGCCCCTGCGCAAACGCCTCCACCCGCCCGCGCAGTTGCGCGAGCGTGCCGCCTTCGTACCCCTCGCCCCGCGTCGGGTCGACTGTGACGCCGAAGATGACGTACGGTTTGCCCGTCTTTCGCCACGCGTCGAAATCGTCGGCCACGACCGCCGGGCCGGAGCCATGCACCAGCAGCGCGGCGCCCGCCCAGGCATCGGCCAGTTCCTGCGTATCGGGCCTGCCCTCCTCGTCGAGCCGGCCTTCGACCACCTCCAGTGCGGGAAATTCCTTCAAGAGCCGTTCCCGCACGCCGCGATCGATGCAACACGGCCACAGGACCGCTTCCACCCCGGGCAGGTGGGCTTCGAGCAGGCGCAGCAGGCCAAAGGTGTGCGCGATGTCGCCGATATTGACGGTTTGCCACGAGGAGCGGATTAAAACCCGAAGCTTGTCGGGGACCAATGCTTGCATGGGAAGCACCTTCCCCCGGGTCACCCCGAAGCCGCAAGGCTGTCGTCAGTCTTATTGATGACTATCACTCCCGGGACCGGAAGCTTTGACCTTCCCTCCAGCCCGTTTCCGTGAGGATGTCGAGCGCGCGGGAGGGAATGCCGCGCTCGTTGCGGTGAAGGATGCCGACGAGAATGTCGACGCACGACGCGCCGCTCGCTTCGCGGTTGACGATGACCCCGGCATAGTCGGTATCGATCTGGGAATCCGCATTGAGCGCCACCCATTGCGGCTCGAAGGCGGCCCCGGCCTGCGAGCGGGTCCAGCGGTTCGTCTGTTGCAGGATGGAACAAAGCCCGACCACCACCTCGGGGCGGTGACGGCGGAACCAGGTCTCCACCCGCCCGGCGTCCCAGGCGGGCAGGAGAAGCGGCGGCAAGGCCCGAAGGAAACGGGAGCTGCGCTGCTGCGCGAGGAATGCCGCGAGCCAGAAGTGGTCCGACTTCCGGTCGCTATCGACCGTCAGGATCAACCCGACGCGCCGCCACCCCGCCTCTTCGCAACGGCGGAGCACCTCCAGCATGGAGTGGTAAAAGTCGGGCGTGACGCGATGAATCTTCGGTTCGGTGATGGAATAGCCATAGGCCACGGTGGCGTAACGTTCCCAGGAGAGGTTGAGCGTCTGCCGCTTCCGGTCAACGGGGGCGACGATCAACCCGTGAATGTTTCGCGTGGCGGTGATCTGGTCAAAACGGGCGCGGGTCATCTTCGGATCGCCAAGCCAGAGAAAATCGACGCCGTACCCGAGTTGCGCCGCCCGATCCCGGGCCCCGGCGGCAAGGTCGAAATAAGGTTGGTCGCCGGGGCGGTCGAGGGTGACGTACCCGAGCGTGGCCTGGACCGCCGCACCCCGCCGCCGACGGCTGGCAGCCAGAGCCGAGACCAGCGGATTGGGCCGGTAGCCGAGCGTTTCGGCGACCTGCCGGATGCGTTCCGCCGTCGCGGCAGGGATGCGAGGGTGGCCGCGCAATGCCAGCGACACGGTGGTCTGGTGTACGCCGGCCGCCTCGGCGACCATCCGCATCGTCACCGGGGTATTGATATGACCTTCAGGTTTCGGCAGGGGGTCCACTTCGATGATTGAAACCACGGTTCGGACGGTTCCCGCCAGACTTTTCTCCTGTATCAGACGCCGCGGCGCAGAAAACGGTATTCGCTCGGGGTGATCCCTTCGCACTTCCTGAACACGCGGCTGAAATGGGCGTGCGACTGGAAACCGACGGCGAGCGCCACTTCGAGGAGCGAAGCCCCGGTGGCGGGACCGGCCAGCAGACGGCGCGCGGCATCGATCCGGCGGGCAAGCACGTAGCTCTGGTACGTCACGCCGAAGTGGTGGTGAAACAGGCGGCTCAAGTGTTCCCGGCTCATGCCGAAGTGAGCGGCGACCGCCCGGGTGGTCAGATCGCCATCAAGCCGGGCACAGACGTAGGCCGCGACTTCCTCCGCCCGTTGCCCGCCGGGCGGGAGGGTGGAACGTTTCCGCCCCGCCAGCCGCGCCAACAGGGCGAGCAGGCCGAGCGCCCGGGCCTGCACCGCCTCCTCCCACCGGCTGTCGCGCCCCACCCACTCCCGGGCGATGTGCGCGATGGTCGCCTGCACCTGGCGGGCGGTCTCGCCATCGAGATAAAGGCAACGCTGCCGGGAGAACGGCTCCTCCTTCAAAAAAGCTCCAAGCGCCTGCATCATCGGCCGGCGATCGTCGCCGGGCGGGGCGACGCAAAGGACGCTGCGTACGTAGCGGCTTCCCTCCTGCGTCTCCAGAACATGCGGCACGCCTCCCGGGATGATCACGACCGCACCGGCGCTCAACGGGTGGCTCTCGCTGCCGACGTGGAGCGTGCCCCGGCCCGAACAGGTCAGGTTCACCTCCAGCCCCGGCTGGCTATGCCGATGCGTCCTTTCCTTCGGCTCGGCATCGACCGGATAAACCGGGTGCGTCCGCAGCCAGCGGGCCATGACGGCGTTCCAGTGAGGGGGCGGCATGGGACTTGACCGTAGATGACCCAACCTACAGGTCAACCTCGATCTGCCCCTCCCTCTCCCGTACGGCATAGGTCTTGATGCGCGGGGAGATCGGGCAGAGCGATTTGCCGTTTTTCAGGTCAAACTCCCAATGGTGCCATGGACAGCGGAGCGTCGGGTTCTCGAAGTCGCGCTTCGCGTCGCCGCCAGGTTGATCGACAAAGATCGGGTGGTCAATCTCCCCGCCGCAGATGGGGGCTCCCGCGTGAGGGCAGAAGTTGAGCACGGCGTAGAGCTTGCCGCGATGGCGGAAAACGCCGATCTCGCGTTTGCCCGTCGGGTGGAGTTTCACCCCGCCCTCGGATAGTTCACAGGATGGAAAAAGAGCGTGCCAGGCCATGGTGTCAAGCGAGGTTGAAGAATTCGCAGGCGTTGTCGTGCAGGATGCGCCGGAGGGTCGTTTCGCCCAGGCTGCGGGGAAGGCGGGTCGGCTCATCGAAGTCCCAGTGCGGGAAATCGCTGGCATACATCAGGATCTGGTCGGCCCCGATCATGTCAAAAATCTGGCCAAGCTGTTCGGGCTTTGGCGGTTCCTCGACCGGCTGGGTCGTCAGGCGGACGTTGCGTTTGACGTACTCGCTCGGCATCATTTTCAGGAAGGGGGCCTGTTGACGGAGCGCCTTGAACTCGGCATCCATCCGCCAGAGGAGGTGCGGAAGCCAGGCGACCCCGCCCTCCACCGCAGCAACGCGAAGCCGGGGGAATTTTTCGAAAATGCCGTTGAGCACCATGCTGGCGAGCTGCGCCATGTAAAACTGCGGCATGCAGACGTGGCTCTCCAGATAGGTCGTGGCATGGCCTGCGGGGGTCATGGCGGCATTGGCGAGAGTCGATCCGGTGGAAGGGTGGATATGGATCGGCAGGTTATGCCTCTCGCACGCCTCGTAGATCGGCCAGTAGTAGCGATCGCCAAAGGGAATCCGGTTGGCCGTAGCGAAAAAACAGACGGCGGCGACCTGCGGCGCACCGGCGAGGCGTTCGATCTCGCGAACCGCACCGGCCGGGTCCTGAAGGGCGATCTTGAGCCCGAGGTGAAAGCGCGGATCGACCGGGAGCCAGTGCGCCATGTAAAAATCGTTCAACGCCTTGCACATGGCGTTGACGTAATCGGGATCGGGCATTCCGGCGATTGACGCCGTGGCTCCGCTCAAAAGGGCAAAACGGTGGCCGTAACGGTCGAGCAACGCCTCACGGTAATAGTGCGGATCGCGCAGACGCCGGGCGTCGAGGTCGCGCCGGTTGCCACCGTCCTCCCCCCGGATTCCCGACGCAATGCGCCGGGTGCCATGCTTTGCCACTTCCGTACGGTACGGTTCGTCCAGATATTCCGCCAGTTGCTCCCGGGTCGGCGAAGGTTGGTGGACATCACAATCGACAATGGAGATGGTGCTCATGCTCCCATGTTGGCAGTTTCCCCCTGGTTCTGCTTGCCTGCCTGTGAGCGGGTCGTTTGTCGATTTGTGATCTCTCTGGACCTCGGTGGTCGCGAGCGGCTATCGTTTGTCTCCCTCCGCACCATGCAAGAATACCGCATCACTCCCGAAGAGGCCGGAACCCGGCTCGACCAGTTTCTGGCGGCCGCCTTCCCGGAGGTTTCGCGCGCGCGGCTCCAGCAGTTGGTGCGCGAAGGCGAAGTGCTCCTCAATGGTAAAAAGAGCAAGCCGGGAGAGAAGCTCCGGCCCGGGGCGGTCGTTTCCATCACCCCTCCCGAACCGCCGCCGGAGGAAAGCGCCACACCACGGCCCGAAGCGATCCCGCTCGATATCGTGTTTGAGGATGAAACGCTGCTGGTGGTCAACAAACCGGCGGGGCTCGTCGTCCACCCGGCGGCGGGAAATGAAACCGGCACGCTGGTCAACGCCCTGCTCCACCATACCCCCGCCCTCTCCACGCTCGGCGGAGCGTTGCGCCCGGGGATCGTCCACCGGCTCGACAAGGAGACCAGCGGGCTGCTCCTCGCGGCAAAGGACGATGCCACCCACCAGGCGCTGGCGGGGCAGTTTGCGGAGCGGACCACCCTAAAGGTCTATCTCGCCCTCGCCTCCGGCACCTTCCGACAGCGCGAGGGGATCATCGACGCGCCGATCGTCCGCCACACGCTCCACCGCAAGAAGATGACGATCGCCGCCCCGGGCGAAGGCCGCGAAGCGCGGACCGCCTACCGGGTCTTGAAGGAACTCGGGAAACCAAAGGGAGCCTCGCAGCCGACGCTGGTGGAATGCACGCTCCACACCGGGCGGACGCACCAGATCCGCGTCCACCTCAAACACCTCGGCCACCCGCTGCTGGGTGACACGGTTTACGGACGCCGCGAACACTACCCGCGCCAGATGCTCCACGCCTGGAAACTCGGCTTCACCCATCCCCGCAGCGGGGAACGTCTTCAGTTTGAAGCGCCTCTTCCCGACGATTTCCGGGATGCCGGCGTCATGCTTCCCTGATCGGGCGTCGAACGCCACGGCGCTCCATCGAAAAGACACTTTTATGGAAAAAAGGCTTGTGTAACACGACTTACTATCTCATTTTCATGCCATGTAACACGATTTACATGGTCGGTTGCATGACGTTCCATCTACCTTCTCATTCATGGCCGTTACCCAGCAACAGATTGCCCTCGAAGCACAAGTCCCCCGCTCCACCGTTGCCGCCGTCATGTCAGCGGCGCAGCGCGGGCGGATTTCTCCCGAAGTGCGCAAGAAAGTCATGGATGCCGCCCACCGGCTCGGCTACCGGCCCAACCGGTATGCGCAGGTTGTCCGAAATGGCAAAAGCGGCTACATCGGGATCATCAATTTCGGGGCGTTGCGCCAGCTTGCGTTGCGCAAAGTGCAAGTGGCGACGGAAACGATCCGCGATCTCGGCTACGACTGGATGGTGCAGCAGGCCGACTGGTATTCCCATGACTGGGCCCGGGCCTGCGACCTTTGCGTGCAAAGCCTCATCGACGCCCGCGTTGAAGGCGTCCTGCTGGTCTACCCGCATGAATTCCTCACACAGGAGCACATCGGGCGTTTTCACAAGGCGGAGATCCCCGTGGTGACGATCGCGGGCGAACATCTCCAGGGCGTTCCGAAGTTTGTCTCCGACCGCCAATGGGGCTACCGCATGATCACCGAACACCTTCTTTCTCTTGGGCGGCAGCGCATTGTCCTGATGAGCAAGGTCAAAATAGCGACGGCCAACGGATTCTATTCGGCTTTTGAAGGTTACCCCGCTCTTCGGGAGCAGGCCTCCGTCGTGACGGCCACGGAAAAAAGGTGCGAGGAAGACCCGTGCGCGACGGTTTACCTCCCCGGGCTCCGTGCCATGCGGGAGATTCTCAACGCCCCGGGACCGAGACCCGACGCCGTGGTCTGCACCAACGACCAATGGGCGATGGGAGCGTTGCGCGCCTGCGCCGAAGCGGGGGTGAAGGTTCCCGAAGAGATCGCGGTAACCGGTTTTGACAACGACACCGCCGGGGCCTTTGGCACCGTGCCCCTGACCACCATCGACCACCCGCTGGAGCCGATCTCCCGGCAGGCCGTGGAGTCTCTGGTCGGGATGATCCGTGAAAAGAAACTCCTCTCTGAAACGACCGTGACGGTTCGCGGAAAACTGGTGATCCGCCAATCGTCCGGCGCACTCCCCCACCCTTCCCTCCTCCCCAACTCCGGAACACCATGAAAACCCTCCTTCTTTCAACTCTTCTCTGTCTCGGCAGCCTGAGCCTTTACGGTGCGGATTACCGGCTGACCACCGTTGCCGGCGGAAACTGGGATACGCGCAACTGGCAACTCGAACCCGGAACCGGCCCCGGAGGAGCCTTCCCCGGTGCGAACAGCTCGATGACAGACTCCATCCTCGATATCAGCGGCGGCACGATGACCATCTTCCTCAATGGCGACCGCACGGTAATGAACCTGGGAAAAACAGGCGGGAACAACACCCGCTTCCAGAATACCGAAGGACAGAGTGACACCCTGACAGTGACCGGCGATATGAACGTCGACACCGGCACCTTTCTCCTGCGCAGTTCCACAAGCGAGCAATATCCCGATACGCGACTGACCGTCGATATAAAGGGCAACCTTTACCTCGGCAGCACGGCACCCCAGGCAAATACACACAATGGCCGCCTCACCCTCGGTGAAACCGACGCCTACCGCAATGTCACGCTGAAGGTCGGCGGAACGACGACGATCCAAGGCTATGCAGGGGGGATCAGTCTTGCTTCCTCGGCAACTCCGGCCAATACACAGGTTCACCTCGGGCGGTTGATTTTCGACCTGCCAACCCTGGAGTCAGGCAACCCGGCCGTTGGGGTCACCTTGGCAGCGGGAACGCTGATTTCGGTCGCCAGCATCGAGACAACTGCAAACGATACCCGCGGCACCTTCATCGGACCCACCACACCAGAGAGCGGCCCCCCGCCAGAGACGGCACGGATCAGAATCGACGGCGGGAACGGAGCCTTTGTCTATGGCGGGCGTTTTTCCTATCATCTCGCCATTGAAAAGACCGGCGACAACGTACAGGTCTTTTCCCGGGCCAATGGCAACAGCTACTCCGAAGGAACCGTGGTAACCAGGGGCGTGTTAGCCATCACCAACACCAGCGGCAGCGGTTTGGGCACCGGAGCGGCGGAGATCAGCGGCGAAGGGGTACTGGCCGGTTCGGGCCGGGTCCGCCTTGGGGAAGGCAATACCGTGACGGTCAAGGCCGGAGGGGTGATCGCACCGGGCGAGGCGGACCGCCGGATGAACCCGGAGATCCAGAGTTTCCAGCAACTGACCCTCGACGGGCTCAACCAGACGGCGCAGGCCCCCGCGATCCTTGAGATGGAAGAGGGCGCCTCCTTCCTCTTCCGCGTCGATGAAAACGGCGGAAGCGATTCCCTCCGTTTCCTGAACTACCAGACCGGCGGGCTCCTGCTCGCGGCAGGCGGCATCCGCATCGACATTTCCGGCGAACTCGCGGAAAACACCACCTATACCTTGATGACCTTTTCCGCCGACAGCGGGCTGGAAGAGGGGTTGGTGATGGGGAGCGGCTTCGACGGCTACATGGCGACCTTCCATTACGATGATCCCCGCGCGATCACCATGACGATCGCAGCCATTCCGGAACCGTCCACCGTAGGGCTTCTGCTGATCAGCGCTCTGGGCTCGTGGTGTTTCCACCGCCGCACCCGCCGGGGGCTGGCCGGCTAAAAAAACCGTCGTCGCACCTTCCATGAAACCGCCCTCTCCTCCCCCCTTGCGTTCCGGGTTTTCCCTGCTGGAACTGATGATCGCCATTGCGCTGGTGCTGACGGTGCTCCTCATCAGCCTCCCGGTCTACCGTTCCTACCGGGAGCGGAGCAATGGCTACCGATGCATGGCCAACCTGCGGCAGATGGGAGCCGCCACCATGCAGTATGCGGCAGAGCATAACAACGAACTTCCCTATTATTACTACATTACGGCAAGTGGCAGCGGCGGCAGCGGCGCCATCACCGGTACGTGGTTCTATAACCTCGCACCCTACCTCGGCGTACCCAGGACCGAAGGGCTTGATCCCAACAAAGCCTCCACGGAGCGGACCCTGCTCGGGACCGCTGCGGCGCGGATCGGTAAACCGTGCGTCTTTACCTGCCCGAGCCACCGCCCCGAGGAGGGGAACGTCAGTTGGACGCCGGAACCGATGACCTTTCCTTCCGATCGCCCGGTCAGCTACGCCCCGAGCTTCACCATCAAGCAGACCAGCCGCCCGCGAATACTGGCCGACGGGACACAGGTTTTCCCGATCCGTCTCAACGAAATCCAACATCCCGGCAGCAAGGGATGGCTGATGGATTCGCCCGTCGCCAATACGTTGAACATGAGCGTCAACCGCTGGAAGCCGCCCCAGGAGTATCAGGATAACTGGCCTTACCGGGCGTTTACCCGGCACGACGGCGGCGGAAACGTCCTCTTCTTTGACGGGCATGTCCGCTGGATGGCGCTCAAAGACTTTACCGAACCGGCCGACAGTACGCTAACCAAAATGGTCTCCCTTTACTTCAACCCCTGGCGCGATCCCGCGCTCGACCGCTGACAACTCCATGAAACTCCTCCTGCCCCTCCTTCTCTTCCTGTCGCTGATGGGACGACCCGACATGGCGAAAGCCGCCGAACACGCCCCCCTCTTTGTCTCCGTAGAGGGTAGCGATGACCACGCCGGAACCCGCGAAGCGCCGCTTGCCACGCTGAAAAAGGCGCTGGAACTGCTGCCCGCAGAAAAGGGAGGCGAGGTGGTCCTTCTGGAAGGCCGCTACCGCCAGCGGCTTGATGTGGAGCTTCCCGGCGAGATGACCGAAGCGGCGGCGCGGCTCCCTGCCTTGCGCGTGCGCGGGGAAGGGAGCGTCGTCTTCGACGGGGGCGAAACCGTCACCCGATGGGAGGCGCTCGAAGGGGCAAAAGATGTCTACCGCCTCAAGGCCAACGGAAGCGAAGCCCTCTACGGCATCGAATATTACCTCGATGTCTGGGAGGAGACGGGACAGGTCCGCTACCGGAGTGTGGCTGACGAACGGGCGGTGAAGGCCTGGCCGGGGAGCGTCTGCCGGCTCGACAACGGCGACCTGATCGTCCGGACCACGGGCGGAACCCCGGGGGAGGTCGACCTCCGGCGCAACCTGCGCGCGGTCGGCGGGGCGATCTCGCGCCCCAACACCGTCATTGAAGGGGTGCGCTTTGAGAACTTTACCGGCGGCAAACAGGCGCGGGCGCTGACTGTGACCAAAGGGAAGAACATCGTCATCCGCAATGCGGAATTCTATAACTGCCTGATCGGCATCAGCAACTCGGCCCACGCGACGGTGATCGAAGATTGCCGTTTCTCGCAGGTTGGCATGGGGGTGCGCCACTCGGGCGACGGCAAGGAGATGGTCGCCCGCCGCTGTGTCATGGAAGGAGCCGTCGGGCGGTTTGCGATGGACCTGGGCGAACATCAGCGCAACGGCATCCGGATCTATCACCCCGGCGACGGGGCGACGATCGAGGATTGCGTGACGGTCAATTTCTGGGCAGGCCTCTATATCAAGACCATTTCGGGGCTTGACGGCTCGCTCCCCTACCATATCACGGGCAACACCTTTCTGGACGGGTTCCGCAGCGGGGCCAACCACAAGCAGCCCCGGACTTACGTGAAGCGCAACATCATCGGACCGTCGCTGGAAATGAGCGGCGTCGGCCCCAACGGCAAGTACCTGCTCGAAATGGGAGCGACGCTGGAGGAAAACTACTTCTATGGTTGGGGCGGCAAAGCGCAGGGAAGCGACCTGGCCGGTCCGGAGCCGTTTGTTCATCTTGACGAAGGTAATCTGGAACTCCGTGGCGACCTCTCCTTTCCCGTCCCGGCCGAAAAGCTGGGCGCGGCGGGTCTTCGCCATGTCCGGTGGGGCGGGTTGACCAGCCGGGCGCTGGCGCTCGCGCGGCACGGCGGGCGGCCCGTGGCGGTGGCGATGCATGGGGAACCGCAGGTCACCGCCTCGGAGAACGGGGCCTTGGTGGTGGCGACCTACAACCAGCGCCCTGAAACTGCGGTGCTTTCCTATCGGCAAACAGGAGCCTCCGAATGGAAAAGCGTGAAAGGGGTGGCCAACACCGTCACGCCGAAGCTTTTCATGACGGCCAGCGCACCGGTCGAGCAGGTGGTTCCGCGTGAATACAACGTCCTCTTCGCATTGACTTCGGGCGAACTGGAACCCAACACCACGCACGAGTTCCAGATTCGCGCGGTCTTCGGCAGGGAGAAGCTTGAAACCGAACCGGCCACGCTGGAGACGCTCGGTAAAGCAAAAACGCTCCACGTCCTCGCCGGAGCCTCGTGGGAGAAGGCGGACGGTTCCGAAAAACATCCGTTCCCCGAGATTCAGGAAGCGCTCGACCGGGCGCTCCCGGGCGACACCGTGCGCATCGGCAAAGGGGTCTACACCCGTCCGCTCCTGCTGCAACATGGCGGCACGCCCGAGGCCCGGCTGACGCTCGAAGGAGCCGGGATGGAGGCCACCGTGCTCGACATGGGCAAGGAAGCGGCCGTGGCCCTGGAACTGCGCAAAGCGCCGTACGTCACCGTGCGCGGGCTGGAAGCCCGTTGGTTTGGCAATACGGGGGTGGAGATCTCGAACTCCTCGCATGTGGAGCTGGAACATTGCCGGGTCTGGAACCAGACGGTCAATGGCGGCGGGGGTCTGGCCGGGTATGGCGTCGTCCTGCAACAATCGCCCCACGCGCGGATGGCCAACCTGCTGCTCATGCGGACCCAGAACGGCCTGCTGGCGGTACAGTCGCCGGGGCTTCATTGCGAAGCGATCACGGCTTACGGCAATCTTTATGCCGGGATTTCGCTGGTCAACTCGACGAAGGATTCGCGGATCGTCTACTCTTCGCTGAACTTTACCGGCAACCAGTCGCTGCGGATCAGGGAAAGCGACCCGGAAGCGTTTGCTTCGCTGGTGTGCGAGAACAACAACTACGGCACCCGCCTGCGGGAGATCAACGACGGCTTGCGCAAGCGTCTGGGCGGGATGCCGCCCGAAGCGTACCGGCCGGAGAACGACTTCACCCCGGCGAAGCGCTACGGCCGCGCCTCCCAGGCCAAGCAGATCGTGGAAGCGACCGTCGGCGATGGCGAAACCCAACGCTTCTTCAAAATGGAAACGTGGCGCCGGTTTTCGGGGAAGGATACCAGTTCGATCTTTGACGACCCGCAGTTTGGCGACCCCGTGCAGGGCGACTTCCGCCCGCTGGCCGACAGCCCGAATGTGCTCAAGGACGGCAAGGTGATCGGAGCCTTTCCGGCGACGCCCCGTGATGGACAGGCGAAACGATAAGGGTCCAATCCCCGACCTCTCTCTTTTTTTATGTTGGTGACATCCCAAATACCCAATGGCAGCGGTCGCATTCTCCGTGCAGACCGGGAACTGATTGAAGTCGAACTCATCGCCTACAGCAAAGGCGCACGCTACACCTGCTTTGAAATCTCGGAGGTCTCGGAACCACGGCGCCAGGAAGTGGTCCTGCTGCCGGACCGGCATTTTCGGATCGCCACGTTTGCCTACAAGTTTCATGCCGATGTCTGGGTGCGCGAAGATGGCGCGGCGGAGTGGTACCGCAGCGAAGTGGTTGATCGCACGCCGGAGCGGGTTCGCATCGCCCTTGATCTGCGACCGGGCGTGACCTACACGGTCAGTTCCGAACCGCCCCGGGCGTACTGCGATACCACGGCGGAACTCTTCGCGCTCCCGCTGGCCCACCCCGGGCGGATGTCGCTGCATTGCCTGGGCCATTCGGTCGAACACCGCCCGATCTTTGCGCTGCGCATCGGCGCGGCGGCTCCCGGAGAGGAGGATCGCCCGGTGATCCACGTCGTCGCCGGGGAACATGCCAGCGAATCCGCCGGAGAGGAGATCGCGCGCGGGATGCTCGACCTCGTGCTCAACGACCGGGAAGGGATCACCGACGGTTACATTTTCGATTTCGTCCTCAACGCCAACCCGGACGGGAATGTCCACGGCTGGCACCAGTACAATGCCCGCGACTGGCAGGCGCACAACTATGCCGATACGATTGACCGGAGCTGGCACCACGAGTTTGTCCCTTACATGAAGGGGCTCCCTTTCGACTACAGCCCGGAAACGGTGGCGTTGATGGAATGGCTCAAAACGACCCGCCCGGCGTGCTACCTCTCCATGCACAGTTGGGAGGGGCATGAAGGCAACCCCGGTGCGTTCCACGCCCACCCCGACGAGCTTTCCCCCGCGATGGCGGAAGCGGTCGTTGCCATGGACGAAATCGCCGTGGCGACTTCGCGCACGCTCGGGTTCGAGTTCGTTCCCCGGCCCTCGCCGGGCGACCAGCTTCACCTCGGCCAATACCTGATGCGCAACGAACTCGCCGCCGCCTACCTCCCCGAGGGGAACTACGCACAGGGGCGCGAAGCGATGCAGGCGCTCGGGAGGGGGCTGCTGCGCGGCCTGCTCGCCCGGGTCAAACCGAAAGCCGCACCGGCCCGGTGGGAGGCGATGTTCGGCGCGGAGCGTGCGATTGCCGAAGGGGTGGCGTGACCCAGGCAAGCCCGAGGATCGGAAAAAGCGTGTAGCGTCACGGTGCAACCAGACCTACGAAAAAACATCGTCTTTGACATGATTTCCGCTCCGAGGGACCGGAAAATGCCGTTTGCTCGATAAATCAGTTGCAACTTTGAGCCATCTTGGGCACTTTGTTCGCTCTTACCGGTTGCGAGCCGCCAGCGGCTCCATCACCCGGAAGCGAATTTTTTGGGGCGGGGTAGCCAAGTGGTAAGGCAGGGGTCTGCAAAACCCTTATTCGCGGGTTCGATTCCCGCCCTCGCCTCCATTTTTGACGGATGGAGAAACGCGTGATGCGTTGGGAGTCCATGCTTTACAAAGCCGGAGTCCATGCCTCTGTGGTTGAATCCAGCCCCAGACGCTCGAACCAACGAACTCCGACAACACTTTTTCCATGAACTCGCCCCGTCCCCTTTCCGCCGCCGCTTTCGCGCAAGCCCGTCGCTTCATCCCCGGAGGGGTCAACTCTCCGGTGCGGGCGTTCCGGGCCGTGGGCGGCGATCCTTTCTTTGTCCGGAAAGCCGCAGGGGCCCGGCTCTGGGACATCGACGGAAACGAACTGATCGACTATGTCGGCACGTGGGGACCGGCAATCCTCGGCCATGCCCCGGAAGTCGTGCTTTCGGCCATCCGCGAAACAGCCCCGTCGGGGGTGAGCTTTGGCATCCCCCACCCGTTGGAAATCGAGATGGCCGAGCTGATCTGCTCCTGGGTCCCCTCCATTGAAAAGGTGCGGATGGTCAATTCCGGGACGGAAGCGACGATGTCAGCCCTCCGGCTCGCCCGGGGATTTACGCGGCGCGACCGGATCGTGAAATTCGACGGCTGTTACCACGGCCATGCCGACGCCCTGCTGGTCCGCGCCGGGAGCGGGGCGCTCACCCACGGCGAACCCGACAGCGCCGGGGTTCCCCGCGCGTTTGCCGACCTCACCCTCACCCTTCCCTTTAACGACATCGAAGCCCTCAAGGCCGTTTTTGCCCGTTACCCGAAGGAACTCGCGGCGGTGATCCTGGAGCCGATTCCCGGCAACGCTGGGCTCTTTCTTCCCGACTTGGGCTTTCTCGAAACCTTGCGCCGTCTCTGCACGGAACACGGTACGGTGCTGATCTTTGACGAAGTGATGACCGGTTTCCGCGTGGCGCGCGGCGGCGCACAGGAGCGTTACGGGATCACGCCCGACCTGACCGCGCTCGGAAAGGTGATCGGCGGAGGGCTCCCGGTCGGGGCGTTCGGCGGGCGGGCCGAGATCATGGACCTCCTCTCGCCGGAAGGGCCGGTCTACCAGGCCGGCACGCTTTCAGGCAACCCGCTGGCAATGGCGGCGGGCCTGGCGCAGCTTCGCGAACTCGACCGGCTCGACGGCTGGAAAAAGCTCGAAAGCCTGGGGGCGCTCTTCGAACAGGAACTCCGCTCGACCCTCAAACGCCTCGGGCGCGAGCTGACCTTTCACCGTGCCGGGTCGATGTTCTGCCTCTTTTTCACGGGCGGCGAGGTCCGCAATCTGGACGATGCCCGGCGGAGCGACACCGACGCGTTTGCCCGTTACTTCCGCCATGCGCTCGACAACGGGGTCTACTTCGCCCCGTCGCAGTTTGAGGCCGGGTTCATCTCGCTGGCCCATACGGAGGCCGACATCGCCCAAACGGCAAAGGTCACCGCGCAGGCATTGGCGATTTGATAAAAGGGGGGAAATACCCGGGCGATAAAAGGAGAAGATGGCGCTGGCAGCCCGGCGCGGAAGGCGGTATGTTGACCCGCCGTGATGATCAGCGAAGATGATTTCCAGTACGCGCTCGAGAATACCCGGGTCGTCCTTGCCCCCGACCGGCGGATCGAGACCTTCGGGAGCACGCACTTCCGCTTTCACCTCGTCTCCGAACTGATGGACAAGGCGGGGGTCGTCCGCGTTCGCGACGGGCGCATCGAAGCGCAGCGCCCGCAGATCATCAAGCCGGGGGCTTACACGAGCCTTGCGCTCGAAGGGTTTGGCGAAAAGGCGCAGCGGTTCGCAAAATGGCTGGAATCGCGCCCCGAAAAGCTCGCCATCCTCAAGTACGGGTTCGAGTTCCGCAAGATGGATGTCGTCGAGAATATCGCCCACGGGTCGATGGAAGAGGTCGTCCAGCGGGTCAAAGGCTCCATCAACCGGGCGGACGAACCGATGAGCGCGATCATTGAAGGGGTGGACGACGCGTGGGAAGTCTGCCTGCTGAAATTTACCGTTGATTTAATTCAGCAATCCGCCGGGGGGAACATGAACGATTTCCGTGAACGCGGGCTGCTGTGATGCCGTGGCAACCTCCCCGTGATCCGTCATTCCCGTGAACTCCATGGTTGCCTCCTCCTTGAATGGGTAAATTCGTCTGGATTCTCAAAGCGGTCACCATCGTCGGCCTGAGCGTCGGCATTTTTGGTTCCGCCGCGTTTTTTTCCTACGAGCTTTTCATCAAACCATATCAGGTTCCCGAGGAAAAACCGGGGGTGCCGCTGCCGACGCCCGAGGACCCGAGCCTGCCGGAACTGGAGAAAGCGCTGGCGCTGGTCAAAGGAGGCAAGCTGGTCGAGGCGCGTTCCGCCCTGGAGGCCTTTCTGCTCCGGTACCCGTTTTCGACGCGGATCGACGACGCCAAGGAGGCGCTCGGGGAGACCAACGTGAAGATTTTCTTTTCCTCCACCCCCTCCCCGGAAAAAATCCGCTACGTGGTGCAACGGGGGGATGCGCTGATCAAGATCGAGCGGAAACTGAAAGTCAGCCGCGAACTGCTGATGCGGTGCAACAACCTGACCGACCCGCGCCGCCTGAGCATCGGGCAGGTGCTTTACGTCAACCCGGCGGAGTTTTCGATCGTCATCAACCGTACCAAACAGACGTTGACGCTCCTCAACCAGAACCGCTTTTTCAAGGAGTACCCGGCGATCGCCTGGGAAGTGCCGCAACCGACCCGCAAGGGCCCCCAGCCGGCGGTTCAGACGAGCGTCCGCAACAAGGTCGCCTGGCACGACGGGGGGCGCGTCGCCTTCGGTTCCAAGGAATACGCCGACAGCCACCGGTGGGTGGAACTCGGCCAGCGCGGCTACACGCTTTACGGCGAAGGAGGGCCCAAACCGCAGGGCGGCATCCTCTTTAGCCGCCCCGACATGGAAGAACTCTCGACTTTGTTGAGCAAAAACGTTCCAGTTTCCATCCAGTGATACCGATGAAGATCCAACCGCTCGAATTTGAAAAGCCGATCGCCGAACTGCAAAACAAGCTCGACGAGCTACGAAAACATTTCCGCGATCAGGACATCAACCTCGAAGGGGAGATCCGCAAGATGGAAGCGCGGATCGGCGAAACCAAAAACGATATCTACATGAACCTCACGGCCTGGCAGCGCGTGCAGATCGCGCGCCATCCCGCCCGCCCCTTCATGCTCGATTATCTCCAGCTCGCCTTTTCCGATTTCATGGAACTGCATGGAGACCGGCTTTTCGGCAACGACCACGCCATGCCGGGCGGGCTCGCCTTTCTCGAAGGGATGCGGTGCATCGTCATCGGCCACCAGAAGGGGCGCGACGTAAAGGAAAACATCCTCCACAATTTCGGCAGCGCCCACCCCGAAGGGTATCGCAAGGCGCTGCGGTTGATGAAGATGGGCGAAAAATTCCGGCTGCCGATCATCTCGCTCATCGACACCCCGGGGGCCTATCCCGGTGTCGGTGCGGAGGAACGGCACATTTCTGAAGCGATCGCCGTCAACCTGCGCGAAATGATGGTGCTGCGGACGCCGATCGTCGCCATTGTGATCGGCGAAGGCGGTTCCGGCGGAGCGCTCGGCATCGGCGTGGCGGATCGCGTCCTGATGCTCGAAAACGCCTACTACTCGGTCATCAGCCCGGAAGGGTGCGCCGCCATTCTCTGGAAACACCGCAAACACGCCCCGGAAGCCGCCGAAGCGTTGAAGCTGACCGCGGGCGACCTTGCCAAGCTCAACCTGATCGACGAAGTGATCCCCGAACCGCTCGGCGGAGCGCACCACGATCACCAGGCCGCCGCCGCCAACCTGCGTTGCACCGTCAACAAACACCTTCGGGAACTGGCCGCCATCGACATCGACACCCTGCTCGAAGCGCGCTACGAAAAATTCCGTCGCGTCGGTGAATTCATGGAAAACGGCAAGCTGCCCCCCGAGGCCGAGGCCTGAACCGTGTGGCGTTCACTCCCGGCGCTGGAGGGCGGACCTCCGCGCTCGCCGTCGGGGTGAGACTCCGAGCGAAAGAAAGTGTGAAGCGACGCCCAACGCCGCGGTCGGCGCGGAGGCCGACCCTCCACAAGGTGCCCGCTCATCACGCGCCGACGCACGCCTTGCAGGTGCCGTAAAAAACGAACTCGTGGTGAACCCCGCGAAAGCCGAACTCCTCCTCCAACTGTTTTTCGAGGCGGTTGCCCGGACAGAGGATATGCAGGTTCTGGATGGAGGCGCATTCCGTGCAGACCACGTAGTCGTTGTGCTGGTCCCCCGGCAGGCCGATCGTAAAAAACGGCGGTTTACCACGGACGGTGATGCGCCGGACCAGGCCGATCTCCTCCAGGCGTACCAGAAGCCGGAAAACCGTGCTCGGGTTGCAGATTTCGCTAAGCGGTGAACTTTCGCTCAAGCCGCGCCAACTGATCGGCCCGAGTTCCAGCAGACAATGGATCAACGCATCCCGCGCCCTGGTTTTGCGGACCCCCTTGTCGTGGCAGAACTGAAAGGCCCACGCCAGCGACTGGGCGCTCGCCCCCTGGGGCGCGTGGTCGTGGTCATGGTCATGCGAGGTCCGATGCGATTTCAAACTGACCAAAGGATGGCACGCCATGGGGAAAATTTCAACCCGGTTCCCCTCCCTGCCGCAAGTCAGGCGACCGGAAGCCGTTCACTGCGCGAGCAAAGAAGCGCCCTCACGGGAGGTTCCGCCGGGAACGGGAGATCGTGGTCGAGGTATTCGTCGCAAAGGCTCCAGAACTCCGCCTCCGTCTTCGCGCGGCGGATGAGGTAGAGAAAACGCTCCTCTTCGCCGATCCCCTGGCCGATGAAGTTCATGTATTTCTTCATCTTGGCCACGTTCAACGCCTCGCTGAGTTGCGGCAAACGGGTGGCATTGAAAAGGATCTCCACGTACTCGCGCAGATCGCGCAGGGTCGGCTCGTAAGGTGTGCGGCCTTCAAAGGCGTCGCGGATCTGCGAAAAGAGCCACGGGTTGCGAATCGCCCCCCGGCCGATCATCAATCCCGCCGCGCCCGTCGCTTCCAGCGTTTCCCGCGCGAGCCCGACGGAGAGCACGTTCCCGTTGGCAAAAACCGGGGCGTCGAGGGCGAGGACGCACTGGCGAATTTTATCGAGGTGTACTTTCGTGCGGTACATCTCCTTGACCGTCCGCCCGTGGACGGTAAAGGCGTCGACCCGGTGCCGGGCGTAGACCTCCAGCAATGCGTCGAGTTCGCCCGGGGTTTCGAAACCGATCCGCGTTTTGACGGTGAACGCGACTTCAACCACCGGTCGCAACGCTTCGAGGATGGCGTCGAGGTGCTCGAGCTGCCGCAGCAGCCCGCCCCCGGCGTTCTTTTTGCAGACGATCGGCGCAGGGCAGCCGACGTTGAGGTCGACGCCGACGATCGGGTGTTTTTGCAGCGCCTGCGCCGTATGGACCAATGCCGGAATCGATTCGCCGATCATCTGCGCGATCACCGGTTTGCCGGTCGGGTTTTCGTCGATCGACCGTAAGATGAAGCGCTCGGGACGGGAATCGCGATAGACGCGAAAATATTCCGTATAATAGAGGTCGGCCCCGCCATAGCGGGTCATCACCTGCCAGAACGGGAGATCGGTGACATCCTGCATCGGCGCGAGGCTCAAAAGCGGGCGGTGCGCAGGGATCAACTCACGAAGCAAAGACATAAAAACCTTCCGGGAAACCGTTTCAAACCCCAGAAAGAGAGCAGAATCCCACGCTCCGCGCAACCTTTGGGACGCCGGGGAGCGCCGCACCCGTCCTCCCCGTCGCGAGGCAAATCAAAAAACCAAAACAAAAACCCGAAAAACCCCAAACTTGCCCTTGCCATCCCCGGCAATTCTCCGTATAAAACCCGTCCCCTCACCAAAAAGGGTAGGTACCGAAGTGGCCAAACGGGGCGGACTGTAAATCCGCTGGCTTACGCCTTCACTGGTTCGAATCCAGTCCTGCCCACCATCCTCAGGAAATTTTTTCACTCCCGGAGCTGCGCTTCATCCGCGCGTTTCCGGGAGTTTTCTATTATCCAGCGGAGCGCTTTCGGGTGAAACGGCCCACAAAGGCGTCAATTTCGGGCCAGACGGTTTCGGGGCGGAGTTGCGTCAGGCAGTACGGCTCCGGATGGGGGCACGAATCAAAACAGGGACGCCTCGGGCAGATATCCCGAATCACGATAGAAGCATCCTTCCCCCACGGGCGGAAGGCATCGACGGAGCCAGGACCAAAGATACTCAGCGTGGGGATACCGAGCGCCGCCGCCACGTGACCCGGACCGGAATCATTGCCGATAAAAAAGGTACTTTTCGAAAAAAGCGCGAGCATTTCCGGCAGGGAGAGCTTTGGCAGGACGAGATCAGCCAGAGCCGAAAGACCGAGCCCGTGCCCCGTCGGATCAGGCACCAATACAAACCGGATATCATAGCGTGCGCGGAGCCACAGCAGAATCTCCCGGTAATAAGCTTCCGGCCAGCGACGCAAAGCCGTTGCCGCTCCGGCGTGCAGCACAAAGAAGGGCGCATCCCCCAGCGCGGCTTTCACTTCAGCCGGGAGTGCCTGCGGCTCCGCCTGAAGCCTCGGCCCTTCATCGGCAGAAGGCAACCCGATGGCCTCCCCCAGTACGCGCCAGTCCTCGACCTTGTGACGGGCAGCCTGACGCCCCACGGAGTGCGTAAGGAAGAACTGCGAGTTCCATCGCGGAAAGCCGATGCGCCTTCTTGCCCCCGTCAGCCATAGGAGCAGATGATCCCGGGGGTCCCACCGGACGCTGACCGCCGCTTCGTACCGCCGCGTTCGGAGCCGCCGGAGGAGGCTCATCAACTCCCGCCAATCCCATTTCCAGAGGAGATACTTCCCCGCAGGAGCAGACCAGGGGGCCTTATACGTGATAAAATTCAATCCGGGAAAAGTCCCCTCCAGCAAGGGCTTCGCATACGCCTTTGCCACAAGATCGACCTCATACCCCGCCTCCAGCGCCTTTCTGATGAAGGCGGTCGAAAGAGTCAGATCCCCAAGGCCCCAGAGTTCGAGGAGCAGGAGTCTACGCTTCATGGAAAAGGGTCAAGATAAACGACTGATACAGGTGGCTGTCCGAATCCTTCCAGAAACCTCCGGCAAGGTAATCCGCTCATCTGCCTTCCACCTACATTTCATCTGTGCAGCTTCTGTGCCGTTGAGTCAAGCCCCAGGGTTAAATACCGGAATTAAATCGGTTTTAATTCAACTCAGTCCCCGCGTGAGCCCAAGGGGGGCGACTTCCGGAGCGGCTGGCCAAGCCACTCCGGTTGCCCGCCCGGTCATTCCTTTGGAGGGATATAGCAACCGTCGCCCCGATCGCGCGTGGTGAAGGGATGATTGGGGACATCCTCGTCGATCATCGCGTAAAGTTCGGGCCGGCGCAGGTTCATGATCTCGGGCCTGGAGAGCAGGCGTCGATAGTCGAGCGTACGGTACCTGCGGAGGTAGGCGTCGGACTTGATCTCGCCGCGCGTCCCCTCCTTGACAAAAATCCCCCGCTTTCCGTCGAGATCAATATCGGCAACCAGGAAGTCGTCGCAGTAGAATGAAGAAGCCGCGACGACAAATCCCATCGGATCAATGACGTGGCTACGCTGCCCCGGGTCGGAAAAGGCGGTATGGGAACTGACCACGAAATGCCCGTTGTCCATGGCGCGGACCTGGTTGAGTTCCGTGTTGATCAGGCCGCTTGCGCCCCATGACTGGCTGGGATTGAAGACGATGTCGACATCCTCCAGCGCAAAGAGGCGGTCCAGCTCCGGCGCATAGACATCCCCGCATAGACGGATACCGATCCTTCCAAAATCGGTATCAAAATACCCTTGTCCGCAACCTCTTCCGTAAAGCATGATAATCGACTCGAACACGCGGTTTCCGCTCCTGTCCCACAACCAGCCATGGCTCGCCCGGTCCGCCTTGGTGCCCGGCTTGTGGCAACGGATGCCGCCGATGAGCAGATACGCGCCCGCAGCGCTCGTGATCTCCGCCATCCGCTCAAACGCTTTCGCTACCCGAGGCTCTTCGGGACGCCATTCATACCACATTTCCGTACATACGACGATGTCGGGCTTCATCGCGCACGCTCCTTCGATCAGGTCAATCAATGCCGCGCTTGCCTTGTCGAAGTCATCAAAAAACGTCTGGGTCACCACCGCCACCCTGATCTTTCTCTTGCTGTAGGGCGGTTTCGGAGTGGGAGCATAGGGCGCCTTCAAGGGTCCGAAGTACCGTTTGCGGGAATCATTGAAGTAGAGCTTCCAGAGATCGAGCCCCTTGGAAATCGGCAGATTCACCCGTTGTTCCCTGCTTTGACAATGTTGATAGAGCCGCAGGTCCGCCGTGGCGATCCCCTGGGAAAAGCCGGTGGAGGCAAGGACCGCGCCGTTCTGGTCGGCAATATAGGAGCCCGACATGGGGGTCCCGCCCAGTTGCATCTCCTCGTTGTGCGGAAGTTTGAGGTAGCATGAGGAAGGAGCGACCACCACAACAGGCCGGTGAAGGTCGAAGGCGCGAACCTTGGGACTCAGGACGGAGTAGAAGTGCTCGTTGATGCCGCGATCGATGTCGAGATGGACCAGGAAGTCAGCCCCTTGTTGTCCCAGGCTCCAGTGGACCTCCGGAAAAAAGATGTCGCTGCCGATGCTCAGGCCGATGGAACCCAGGGAGGTGGCAATCGGCTTGATTTCGTCTCCGGTCCGGAAGGTTTCATCGGGCAAGCGGTGGGTCTGGGCGTAGCGCCCCGCCACGCTCCCGTCCGGCAGAAACACGGCTGCGACCCTGCGGTCGTCCTCAAGATAACCAGCCACAAGGTGAACACGATGTTCCTGCGCAAGGCTGGAGAAGAAGCTTTCCGCGCTCCCCCCTTCGAGGTCTGGAAAACCGAACGGCACCATCACCAGGCGGCTCCCGCGCTGGAGAGCCTGCCGGAAGAATCTCAACAGGTTTGCCGGCGTGCGGTCTTCGAGATCAAGAGAGAGAACGCTGACGGTACAGCCCGTCTCCTGCGCCACGCGGTGGGTCTCTTTCTGGGTATTTGTCATTGGATCAGATGTAGTCATAGATAGATCGGTTAAACTTTCTCGCGGTGTTTCTGGTTGGTCCGTGGTTGGCCATTGTTCATTTCCCCGCCGGAACAGGCATCCCGGCAGGCGTTTCGATGGTGATAAAGATTTAGCAACTCATTCATTCCCATAAAGGCGGCCTCCCCGGTTTCCATCAACATCGTCAGCAATGTTTCATGGATGGCATACCCCGTCCCGGTGGGGTGAGGCGGCGCTCCTCCTGCATCGCCCCGGTATTCCAGCCCGTGACAATGGGAGACGATCAGCATCGGGTCGCCCCGCTTCCTGTAGACGGCAAACTCCTCGCACGCCAGTTTCACCATCGACTCCATCCGCGCCGGGACATTGGGAACCCGAAACGCGTAGTCCCCCGCCATCGGAATTTCCAGTATTCCCTCGGGATGTCGATAGGGCGAGGTAGGCAATGTTTCACGAAAATGCACCGGGGCCTCCCATTCTCCCCTGTTCCGGTCCCACGAAGTAAAACAGGGGATGCGTGAAGAGACCCATTCGAAACCGGCCATGGCAAGCGCCTTGTACAGGTTCCCGCAAAACGCGCCCCAGCCGGGCCTGAATCCCCTGGAGGGTTCCCCAAAGGCGCGACGCCAGATCCCATCGCCGTTGGCTACCATCTCCGCCTGGGCTTCCAGCGTATGCCCACTTTCAACCTGGTCGCGATGTTCATCGAAGAATCGCCGGGTCGGCTGGTGGTGTTCCAGCATGGAAAGCTCCGGGATACCGCACTCAAAGGCGGTGTGGATATAGCCATGTTGATAAAATTCATGCCCCCGCGCCTTCGCCTCCGCAATCACCGCCAGCAGTTCCTCGTCTTCATCAAGATCGCCCTGTTCGGTCCGGGGAATGAGAAAGAAGACGCCGGGAATGCCGAAACGGTCAAGAAAGCGCAACTGCCGCCGGAGTTCACGGCTGCGCCCGTAATGAACATCATCATTGGTCCAGACAACGGGGATGTTTCGATGTTTCATGAAAAGAGGTCCGGTTGCCTACCATTTAACCCGCCCCACTTTTCGCAGGGCGTTGCCCACTTCTGCGACATGGTCGTCCGACATCGCCTGCGTGATGGGCAGGACGATCGCGCGCTCAAGCCAGCCCTGGGTCCGGGGGCACATCTCCCGGGTATACTCGACGGCACACGGCCTTTCCATGGAGTTCCACGGGAAGCCGTTGAGATGGGGTGTCCTTTTCTCCATGATGTAGTCCCAGTGATAGAAGATATGCCTGTCGGGAATCTGCTTCGAGAACATCGTGCCGCAACGCACTCCTTCGGCTCCAAGCGCCTCGGCCAGATTCCTGGCGGACTCCGCACACCGGGCGAAGAACGCGAGGGAGATCCCGCAATCGCCCTCCCGATCATTGACCGCTTCCATGCAGATGCCGGGAATCGTCTCGCACGCCTTCCACAGCGTGCGCTTGATGGCCCGCGTGCGCTCGAGGATGCGCGCCCTCTTTTTGAGCTGCTCCAACGCAATCGCTCCATGAACTTCCGACTGGCGAAAGTTCTCCCCGAGGAAGCAGACGTTGCGCCAGTCGCGTACCTGGCCGTTCTCATCCTTCTCATGCTCCATCCAGAATGCATAGGCGGAGTCGTGATAAATGGCTACCCGGTCAAACACCTCCCGCCGGTTGGTGACCACCACGCCTCCTTCCCCGGCGGTGATGACCTTGTAATGTTGCAGGCTGAAGATGCCGACATCTCCCCAGGTGCCCAGAGCCTTCCCTTTGTATTCACCGCCGTTGGCCTGGGCGCAGTCTTCAAGGACCGCCAGTTTCCGGCGCTGCGCAATGCGGCAGATCGCCTCCATATTGCACGGGGTTCCCCGCATATGCACGGGAATCACCGCAGTGGTACGGGGGCTGATCTTCCGCTCAAGATCAAGCGGGTCCATGGTCAGCGATCCGTCCACTTCCACAATGACCGGGAACGCGCCAAGCGCCACAACGGCTGCCGCCGTGGCAACATAGGTATAGGCGGGAATGAGGACTTCGTCGCCCTGGCTGACCCCAAGGCCCACCAGCCCGGCAATCAATGCGGAGGTGCCGCTATTGACCGCCAGCACATGGCTTGCGCCTGTCACGCGGGAAAAAAGGGCCTCGAACTTTGCAACCGAAGACTCTTCACGATCTTTCCCGAAGCGGAAGAGCCACCGGCTCCTGAGAACCTGGGTAACGGCCTCAATCTCCTCATCTCCGATCTCCTGCGGGCCATGCAGGAAGCTCTCAGGTGCGGGCGCGGTGACGGATCTGGTTCCTCCGAAGAGGGCCAGCGCGGATTTTGGAACCGGGGCGTTTGTCATGGAAAGATGAGGTCAGGAAATGAGAATACGGGTATAGAGATAGATGGAACCGAGCCGATCCCTGACGCCGATGGCCACCGTTTGATCATCCGGCGAAATGGCCAGGCAGCATGGTTCGCAGCTCGCGACGGAGCCGGGGTCTTCAACGCCGTGATGGTAGATCCGGCCGAGATTGCGAAGCCCCAGCTCTTCGTCGAAGAAGAAGACGGTACCGAGTTCCTCCGGATGCCCGGCCACGCCGAAGACTCTGGTTCCGTCGGAGGTTACAGCCATCTGGTGAACCGCTCCGCAACACCCGAGCGAACCGAGTGCAAACACCCGGTTGCCCTTCGGGTTCCACCTCGCCAGGTAGCCGTCGTGCGTACCGACCAGCAGGCTGCCATCGGTCATTTTAACCATGGCTGACGGGCGGGCACGGTATTGACGCCCCGGATACCCCGGAAAACGAATCTCATCCAGCCCGCGCATAAGGCCGACCCTCCCTTCCTCGTCGTGCGGATGGACATCCAATGATTCCACCGACGCCAACCTGCCATCCTCAAGGGTAAAGGAAAAGGCGCTCGCCTCTCCTCTTTTTCCGCAGGTGCCGACAAGCCGATTGGCATCCAGCCATTTGAGCGAATGCACCGCCGACCTTTCCGCACCCACGCTGCGCCACAACGGCACACGGATGATCGCTTCAGCCCGGACATGGGGCGGATTTGCAGCGAGGACGTTGAGGAAGGTTTCAATGGTTCGTGCGCTTTGCCGGGCGGAGCCGATGGCGGCGGCAAAGTCGTCGGAGGGATAGCATTCCGCCCCATCCTCCAGCAGGCAATAGTATCGGGCATCCCTGACTGGCTCGCCCTTTTCCGAGGGGTCGCGAAGCTGCTTCAGGTCGACCTCGATCAAGCCGGGCCTGTCGTTGGCGTGGTTGGTATCGGTGATATAAAGCACGTCATCCATGAGCCTGATTTCGCTTACCAGAGTGGCGCACCGTTCGGCGGTGCCGATGGCCCCGTGGCATGTTGCCGCGCCTCCACGGAAGAGATCACGCGAGATCAGGTGGCAACCCAGGCTTTCCCCTTCCGAGCCCGTCGTCTGCGCATACCAGAGGCGACCCTCCGAATCAAAGACGGGACTATAGACATTGCGCGGATACCCCAGGCAGTCCCACCCTTCAGGCGAGGAGGAACCGACGGACTCGAGCCGGTTGGTCGCGGGGTCGAAGGCAAACAGATCCCGGGAAAAGATGACGCTCAGGTAAAGCCGGCCATCGGGTCCGGCGGTTCCATAGTGAAGCTGCCTTTGCATGTTTTCCCGGGGGCTGCCGGTGCGGGGAAACCGGAGACTGAGGTCTTCGATTTCACCCCGGTCCACATTGATCCGGTAAAGCCAGCCGGATCGCGTGGCGCTGTAAAGATGATCGTCAGCACCGCGAACAAAGGCGAACGAGCCGAACTCGCTGGCCTGGCCGAGGTCCCGAACCTCCCCGGTCTCCATGTTATAGCGATAGAGGTGCCCCCGGAGCCATGTCTGGAAGTAATAGGCACGATGCTTCCGGTCGTAGATCCCTCCATAGATCGAATCGCGGGGGACGGGGCACCCCAGGCACCTCGCCTCCCGCGTTGCGGGGTCGTAAGTGAAAAGGTGTGAACCTGCATACCCTTCCCAGAGGTGGTTGAAATGCCCGTCGAACATCCAGGTCGGGTGGCCCGGGCCCCGGGCGGTGGTATGGGTTGCCATGATCAGGCGTCCATCCTCCATGGTGTCAATGGAAGTGTGGATCTTGCTCGGGGGAATCGCCATCCCCTGATATGGCATCACTTTCCCGACCTGAAAGCAAAGGTCAAACGCTCTGCGCCCGGGGTCATAGGTATGGAGTTCGGCCCCGACGCTGTCGTTGAGTTCGCCGCACAGGCTGACATAAATCTTGCGATCCGGAGAGACGTGCAGGTCCCATATCGAATTATGAGGATGCTTTTCATCGAAGTAGGCGGCCCGCGTCGATCCTCGGGGAAGGGTAAGGAAGAAGCCGGGCGGAAGATCCCTGCTGTGGACCCGTCGTGGCGGTTCAGACATGGCTGGCGGTGCGGTTGGTGGTGCTGCGACCGGTTGAGGACGAAGGAAAATGGAAGGCTGCGCCCGTTGCGATCGACTCGCTCGCGCCGAAGACTATCCGTGCGGCCTGCAAGCCGTCGAATACGGTGACCCCGGGCGGCCGTCCCTCGATCAAGGCTGTAATGAACTCGACATTCTCAAGGAAGAAGCCTTCCTCCATGGCTCGCTCCTCCGTCCAGGTAGCCTCTCCGTCATGAAAGACCGCCTTCTTCATCCGGTCGTAAATCTGAACGCTCTTTCCATCTCCAAAGACTTCGAAAAAGACCTTTCCGGTGAACATCCCGAGCGCGGCGTCTCCCTGAATCCAGCTCGCCAGGCTTCCATTCTCCATCTCGATGGAAGCCACGCAGTGATCAATCCGCTCGTGTCCCGGGTGGGTGAGGTTTCCCCCGCTCGCCCGAAGCGCGAGCGGCTCGCATCCCGAAAGGAAGCGTATGATGTCGGCGGTATGGCAGCCTTGGGAATAGACATTTCCGCCCCCCTTGTCCGGGTCCTGAGCCCAATAGGAGTCCTCCCAGCGTCGATCCATCATCTGTCCCACGACGAGCGCCGGTTCCGGTATGAACTCCCTCGCCCGTTGAATCAATGGGTAGTAACGCATTTTGAAGGCGGGCATCAGGCTCACTCCCGAAGCCTCCACCGCGAGGGCGATCGCCTCGCAGTCTTGCGCAGTGAGCGCCAGTGGTTTCTCAATGAAGATATGCTTTCCCACTCCGGCTGCCGCAATGGCAAGCGGCGCGTGGGAGTCATGTTGGGTGCAGATATAGACGGCATCGATCCTCGGGTCCGACAAGACCCGCTCCACATCGCAGGTATAGTATTCCCCCCCAAACCGGGAGAGAAGCGCCTTCGCGCGATCGCTCTTAACATCGGCGTAGGCGAGGAAGGCGGCCTTCCCGATCCTTGAAATACACTCCGCGTGGACGTTGCCCAGCCCCCCGCACCCGATTAACCCGAGGTTGACTTTATTCATTCTTTTCCATTTCGGTTGAAGGCAGTGCCAGTTGTTGGATGGCATGATCGGAAACCACCATCACGGCATCGTCCGATGCCTTCACGATGGCGTTTACCGCACCGGCTGCTTTGGTTTTCCGGAGAAAGTTTCCCTTTCCGTCCAGAACCGTGACGGTCCCGCGTTCATCTCCCACCACGATCCGCTCCCCCGCCACCCCGAGTCGGGTGGGGACTCCGGCCAGGCGGCGGGACCACTCAGTCCGGCATTGAGGGTCGAGCTTCAGAACCAGTCCGCTGGACAATACGGTAACGATCCCCCTCTTTCCGCTACTTTCAACAGGACCGACCGCCGTATCCCTGATCAACGCGGGAACGATCCGGCCATGGCCCCTGTAAGGCGAAGGTCCGGGGCCAAAGTTGATGGTGGCTTTGGGGAGGCCGGTTTCATCCCATATCGAAATCCGGTTCCAGAGACCGGTGATATCGCTAATGATCTCACTTTGGCCATCCCCGTCGAGATCGGCACGGAGCAGGTGCAACCTGCGCTGGTCGATCCAGCCGGTGACATGGCTATACCCCTCCGGAACCTCGAAAAACCCTCTCCGCGCCGGCTCCGGATTTCGACTGTTGAGGACCCCGGGTTCATCCCGTTCGGTGATGCTTCGGGCCGCAAGCAGGTTGATACTCCCCCCGGGGCCTTCGACCCGTTGGAAGATGGCGGGCGTGCCCCAGAACTGCGGCACGCGCTTCAACACGTCCCCGTTGGCGTCGACGATCTCCAGCGTACATGCGCTTCCCACAAACAACTGGCTCTTTCCCTCCAGGAACATGCCGCTGTCCAGTCCGTGAATGCCTTCATACCCCGGGGCGGTATTATACCAGTAAGTCTTCCCGGTTTTCGCCACTTCCTCCGCCATCTTGGACTGGAAGCTCCACCTGACCTCCCCGTTTCCCGTATAGGCAACCACGCGCTGGTCCCTGGTTCCCGCCACCAGCAATCCCTCCTCCGCCCACCAGTGGATCATGCGCGGGCCATCGACCGTGGCCAATTGCCTGAGGTTCCGCCCCCGGGCATCCATCATGTAGAGATGGTCGCCCGCTGCAATATAATAGCAAAGCGTCTCCCCTTCCCCGGCCCGGACCACCTGCCCGATGGTCTCCTTGATCCTCACATCAAACACAACAGGCATGGCCTTCAATCCCTGCGGTACATCGTGGGGTACGGCTGCCTGCCCTTTCTCCGCTTCCGGCACCGCCTGCTTTGCATGGTTGGCGAGGAACCGCGCGCTCGCGCTCGAAGGAACGAACCCGGACGCCCGCGAAATCCCGGCAGGAAGGCTCAAACTCACCTTGTTGCCTGCAAAAGGAAGCGTCTTTCCATCCATGACCGGCGATGCCGTTTCCGCCAGCTTCATCGTCACGGTCACCGGTTGCTGCATATGGAAGAAGACCTCGCCTGTCCTGAAATCCCAATCCAGATCCATCGCGTCTTCTGTTACAATGCCCGGGAACGACCTGAGCTGTTGCGCAAACAGGAAGCCCTCTCCCACGACGCCCAGCGCGGCATCGGCTTCCCCAAACTTTCCGGTAAAGGAAAGCAGTTCCCCCGGTGTACGAAAAAGGGCGGCGTTGACGGCAAGGCGCTGAGCGGATGCCGCCGCATTCCGGCCGTCCGCCTTCAGGACCAGTGAAAAGAAATCCTTCTGTTCGCCCTTCCGGACTGTCCCGTTCCACAGAAATCGGGTCCTGTTCCCCTCGGTAACCGACGGAAGAAGGTCGCCGTTGAGGACGACGGCATCTTTCGATCGCAGGTTCCCGCCGCGCTGCCTCCACGGCATGACTCCCTGCCACCAGAATTCAGCTTCAAAACGGCTGCTATCCTCCAGCACCTTCAGCCGATCAACAACCAGCGAGAGCCGTCCCTCCCGCAGGTAGACGCTGCGCCGCCAGCGACCATACGGCAACTGATGGACTTCGGCCACGGCGAGCGCGCTTTTCCCGAAGGCGAGGTCCCCCTTCAAGACCGCCTCCGTCTCCAGTTTGGGACCGACCGCTCCATTGGAACGCAGCCGCACCTGGTTGAGGTATCCTTTCAGCAGGGTAGTCCCGTCGATCCGCAGTTCGGTCATGGCCAGGACATGAAACGGGTTCCGGGATCTCCCCTTTCTCCCTTTGATCAGGAGAAAATCCCCCGTACCATCCACCTTCGAGCGATAGCTCATCATGCGGAACCATTCGCCGTGGGAAGGATTCTCCCCGGCGGCGCGGGCCGGAGGAGTCGGGCGGCTGATGGTCCATGCTCGCGCCAGGTCGGTCGGTTCGACCGCCTCGAACCTCCTCTCCGGCCAGAACGATTGGTCGAGGCGACCCTCCTTTACGGAAACCGGCAGCATTTCCCGATAGTGAATCCACCGCCCGTCTCCCGTCAGGTAGGCAGCCTTGTTGAGGTAGTCTACCGCCACAAACCTCAGGTTCCGGTCCGCGGAAGTCCCGTTCCAGATCGATTCCTGAACCCTCAGCAAAGTTGAAACCGCGCCGCTCCCGATCCCCCGCCTGTCCCCGCTCAGGAGAATATAGTCAAGAATGGGAGCGACCGCCGTTCCGTACCAGTGGAGGTTGTCGTTTTCGCCCTCGACCAAGGGAACCTTCCGCTTCAAGGGTGCGAAGTAATATTCCCCCGAGGCCTTGAGAACCTTCCGCCACAACGGACTTTCGTAGTCGCGCGTAAAGTAGCGGGCAAGAACATACAGCGAAAGTGCGGTGTAGATCCCGTGACGGGAGCCGATGGCTTCCCTCGGACCTTCCAGGGCATGGATATCGCCGGTGTATCCGTCCGCCTCGACCCGGTGCGCCAGTTGCCGGGCAAACGCATTGGTCACCCGCAGCCGCTCCTCATCGGAGAAGAGAGGGCTTTCCTCAATGAGATCCCAGTAAAGCATCATCCTTGTTGCATTATAGTGATACGGTCCCGCGAGGGGGTCGTCCTTGGTCTCGATCCGCTCCCCGTCGAGTTTTTCGATCTCCGCCTTCGCTGCCGGGTCGGGGAAGGCGAGGCGCAGGAACTCGCGGGCATATTTTTCCTCCCCCGTCATGTAGTACAATGCCATGGCCCGGCTCACGCTGTTCCAGCCGAAGTAGTTCCCCTTGTATCCCTCGGAGTCCTGCCATGTCGGGGCATCATTGACGGCGCCAGTGAATGAAAAGTCACCGGAGAGCTTCACGTCGAGAATCGGCTTCAGTGAGAACGAATCCCGTTCACCCTTGCGGGATTCGAGGATCGCGATCAACCGTGCCACCGCCGTGCGGACGCCTTCATCGTCGCTCCCTCCCAGCAGGAGATGATTATGCCCGTCTCCGAACGGGTCATGAATGCTCCTTACTTCATACCCTCCTGTGCCGGGATAGCGAAGATCGGTCAGGGCGAAAAACCGGTCATAGAGCCGCGAGATCACCCGATTGGTCGAGCGATTCCCCAGCAGGATGGTATTGCCCTCCGGAAAGCGCTCCTTCATGACTGCCGCATCTTCCACCACGGGAATCTCCACGCCGGTCGCTTCCCGAAGCGCCTTCCTCAAAGCGCGCACCTCCCCGGCATAACGACCGCCGGCGGGCGGCACGATGATCACGGCCGCTCGCCCTTTGACCACCAGGTCCGTCTGTAGATGAAGATCCTTCAACACCGTGTATTGAGGCACCAGAGGTACGGCGGCCGCCTCACGCGCCCGTTGCGCTTCCTCGGCTCCCGCGACTCCGACCGAAATAGCCAACCCTAAAATGAAAGCGAGATATTTGAACATCGGTTACAGGTCGATAGATTCCAAAGCAGATGACGCGGCCGGGGCTAAAACAGGTATCCGTGGAGCGCTCCTACCACCATTTCCAGATCGAAGATGAACCGATATTCCCTCCCTGATTGCCGGTACGGGTCTCGACATGGCCGTCCGCGAAGAGGTAGTTGGCTGCCTTTCCCCGATGGGACAGACGGTTATGGGACTTGGTGCCGCCCTCAAAGCATGGGGCAGCGGTTGGGATAAAGTGCTCATTGTTGGCATAGATTTCCCCGACAATCACATACCTGGCGGGAGCAGGCGGCGCCATGATCCGTCGATTCCATGGTTCGACAAAGACGTACTGATTCATCCCATAGTGCTGCTGCGAGACCGGATCACCCAGCGCGGCGGGGCACTTCCATACCTTTCCGTTCCAGAACGCCTGCTTTTCAGGAATTCCCAGGTATCGGTTGAGGGGACTCCTCCAGGTGGTGGTATGCTCGATGGAATACCGGTCCGGATACCGTCCGCCATTCTCAACAGCGTGGAGATTAAGCGCCACCCCGATCTCCCGGAGGTTCTGCAAACAGGTTGCCGTTTTTGTGGCTTCCGACATCCGCCCCATGCCGGAGACGGCAACCACAAGAAAAAGAAGGGTCAAAGCGAGGGTCAACAAGGTTTCAACGAGGGTGAACCCCGGGGGAAAGGGTCTGCTGGTGGGTACGCGGGGCATGGTCCTGAAGGGGGGGGAAGAGAGTCCGGTCCGCCAAAGGGATCACCCGCGCGCGGCCCCGTGTCGCCGCCGGTATATCAAAGGGATCAGAACCAGGAGGCCGAGCGCTATGAGCGCGGTCGTGCCGCTCTCGGGAATGGTGGAGAAGCTGATATGGGAATAGTCGACGGTCTGGTTCGCGGCGGCACCGCCTCCCTTCCCCCAGGAGATGTAATTGTCCGGCGAGCCGGTCGTGAGGAGTCCCGTATAGTCGTCGGCGATCAACTCTCCGTTGACATAGAAATGCACGCCCGCCCAGCCGGGCATATAGCGAAGTTCAAATTCGATATTATGGCCATCGGCGGCGGAGGTGGCCGTCCAGAGCGTTCCGGTACCGGCTCCCCACAGGCCGACGCGGAGGTATCCGTCATTGGTCGCGCCAAAGATCAGCCCGTAGGCATACCGGTTATTTCCCGAAAGGAGGCTGCCATCCACGGCATACCTGGTGATATAGTTAACCGTTGACTGCGGCGAGATGGAGGCCGATGTATCAACAAATCTGACCGATGCCTTCAGGCTCCATCCCTCCATGAACGCGTCGGTCTCCTGGGTGGCCCGGTAGGTCAGGTTGTGCGTCCCGGAAGGATCTTCCGCCAGGGTGCTGTCACTGATCCGCCACGCAGGGACGCCGCTGCTGATCACCCCGGCGCCCGTCACCCTCGTGCTGGTCCCCTTGACCAGCGTCCACCCTTTCAGCGTCGGGTCGGCGTTCCCAGAATACTCAAAAAGAACCCCGCCCTGCAAGGCATCAACCGCCGAAAAAAGGAAAAGACTAGCTATGACAGGGAGAAATATCTTCCGGAAGATCGGGAGACCTTTGCCCGCCGCCCGGATTCCGTTGGTTGCCTTCGATTCCACCAGACCATTTCTGACTATTTTCGGGGGTGTCATAAGCATGATTTGCTGTTTTTTCCATTAAGCCACCGTCGCCTCGCGTTTTCAATAGACAAAACTCCGCAAAATATAATACTTTTGCAACATGAGACGGCTGCAAAACAGGCTAAGGCTCTGGGAGATCGACCTCAATGTGAACCGGCAGGGATTCATGCGCCACCCTTCGGATCACCATATTGATGAGGTTAAGTTCCGTAATTTTTCGAGGCAGTATGACCTTTGGTTCATATCGGAGGGGGAGGCGTTCATCGAATCTCTGGAAGGCGAGGTCTTTGTTCTCAGGAGGGGCTCGCTCGTCCTGCACCGTTCCACGGTCTTCAGGCGGCTCTGGCAACAGAAGGGGGCGGGCCGCCTTGCTGTCAACTGGTTTCACTTCACCCTTCAGACGATCTCCGGCAACCGGAAGGTGCCGTTTCGCGAAGTCGCCGACTTTCCGCTGGTGGGGGCGTGCTCGAACCCGGACATGGCGGAGTTGATCTGCGCTCAGATTCTCCACTTCGGGCTCCTGCGCAAGGCGCAGTCAAGGCCAAGGCGCTCCCTGGAACATGTGACAGCCTCCCAGATGTTGAAGGTGCTCCTCTTCGAGTTGCTCAACCAGCCGTATGCGGAAAAGGTGCCTGACGCCGCCATTCGCAATATCCGCCGCCACAGGGAAATTCTGGGGATGGCTGAATCGATCGAACTCGACCCCTCCCTCTTTGTGAATGTTGCCGACATGGCCGGTTCGTTGAATCTTTCCCCGACGCATTTTGCGAGAGTCTTCAGCGAGGTGATCGGAAAGGCTCCCATGATCGCCCTGATCGAAGCGCGGATCAGGAAGGCCAAACAGTTCCTCTATGGTTCCGACCTGACCATCAACCAGATCGCCAACGAACTGGGCTACCGGAATACCTATTTCTTTTGCAGGCAGTTCAAAAAAGAAACCGGGATGACCCCCGTCCAGTTCCGGACCCAAAACTAGATAACGGCTTTATCCATTTCATATTTACAGGGCAAGCTTATGTCAAAGGGTGGCCAGCAGTTCGAGCGCCTTGCGGTAGTTCAACGTCGGCGATTGCCCGGCAGACTGGTTGAAGTTGGTGAAAAGGGCGGAGGCTTGGTTCCATAGCTTCAGTTTCCGGGCAAAAAGCTCCGGAGCCTCCGCGCGAATCGATTCCAGGCCATGGCGCGTCTCCTCCAACTGGTGCCAGACCACCAGCTTCGTCGTGCTGCGATGCAGCTTTCTGAACGCCTTCAACGCCGCAGCCAGCATATCGGCGGTGTTGGCTTCCAGCGCATCAAGCGCCAGCCACAGCGCGGGCCCCACCTGATGCCGGGGCACGGAAGGGATCACGCCGAAACGCTCCCGCAGCCACTGCATTTCTTCAAGGTAGGCCCTGCGTGCCCGTTGAAGCTCAAGGCGGAGGCAATCGAGATCATGAATCATGGCAGGAGCGATGGTTTCGGCTTCATTCTGATGGAAAGACAAGTCGGGCGACCGGCCGACACGGCAATGTTCTCCAGATGGACATCCAGGCAGCCTTCAGACCAGACCGATAGGGAATAGGAGTTCCCCGGCGTCAGAATGCGGCGGTAGCGACCATGGACCGGGTCGGTAAACTGCGGCTTGCAGTGCGGATCGACCGCGCCGCCCACCTCGATCCGGGCGACCAGGGGCCTGCCCGCGACATCCTCCACGCTGATCTCCAGCCCCGCCCCCCTTACGCGTTCGCCCATCCAGTGGAGCGCCTGCAGATTGGTCTCCACCAGTTCCGGGATCGCGCCGGGCCCGGCCACCGCCGGAATGCGATCATCGCCGGGAACCTGTCCCGAAAAGCCTTCTGCAAGAAAGTGGGCTCCATAGAACTCCTGGTAACACCAGTCATGCGCCGCCCCCTGAAGCGAAGCAGAACCGCACAGGCCCACCTCCAGCGGGCCGCCGTTGGCGAATTCCGGGTTGCTCAACCGGGTATACTCTCTGCCGATCTCCAGATGAAGCGGGCGTTGGGACGGGGGCGAGCCATCCCGCCAGTTGCCCGGCATCAGCGAATAGCCGCCGGGGCCGTGATAATGGATGGAAATCTGAGGATGAAAGGCCGCTGCCATCGCGGCCATCGCCGTCGCTTCCGGAGAGAGCCATGGCCGCTCCCCCGCATAGGTCGAACTTCCCGGCTCTCCCGCCGCTGCGGAATCGCTCCAGTTGACATCAAAACTGCGGTTGGGATCGATCCCGTCCGAACGATCCGAAGGCCAGTTGTCGGTGATCAGCAGCGGGTTGACCGGCACAGAGACCCGCCGGGCGGGGAGGTTCTTCCGGCCTCTGCCACAAAAGCCGCTTTCGAAAACAGAACGGCCCGCAGGGTTATAGAAAGGGATGATCCGGAGTTGAACCCGCTCCAGCAGGCGACGGGCGGCAGGTTCCCCGTTCCCCCAGTCGCAAAGCAGCCGCTCCAGAAGGCCGATGCAGACCTCCCCGCCGTCAATCTCTCCGGCATGGACATTGCCGACAAGCAGGACACCCGGCCGGTCGGGACGGTCCCGCGTGTCGGTGCCGAGCACGGCACACCAGATCCGGTAAGGCTCCCGGGCCGCCGCCCCGCCATCCACGATCCGGCAAACCTCCGGCCACCGCTCGCCAAGGCGGCGGAGCGTTTCCACCATCCGTTCGTAACCGGTATACTGAAAGCCATAAAGGGCCGCAGGAAAGCTCCACGGCCCCGCCATGCCAAACCGCCGGTGAACAGCCCGGACGCGGTATTCGTTCATGCAGTCCCTCTGAAAGGTCCGGTCCTCAAAGCCGCACGCGGCCGCCCCTTCCGTCCTCCCCAGCACCGTCGTCTGCGCCGGGCGACCGGGCCACCATGAAGTCCTCTCCAGTTCGTACCCCGCCACCGCGTGCGCGTTGACCCGTGGCGGCTCCCACTTCAGCCGCGCCAGCCCTCCATCCAGCATGGCTTCAAGCTGCTGCGGGGGCCAGAGCGAGATCACTTCGCTGCCACAAGTTTCAGGAGAGGAGATCTTCATGGCACTTGGATTCAAAAAACAGGATCTGAAGAATGCCCATTCCCATAGAAAGCTTCAACCATTTTAACAACATTTCTAAAAACGTTTCTCATGATATCAATACCAAGTCTTCACGGGCAACTTCCCGGGGGCTCGCAAATACCGATAAAAAAATGTTGACTCCACCGATTGATCACTCCACTATTCACAACATCATTCACAGAGAAACGCCGTGTCCAAAATAGAACTCATCACGCAACAGATCCGCGAACGCATTCACGCCGGGGAATGGGACGAAGCCAACGTGCTGCCGAGCCAGGCGATCCTTTCCGGCGAATACGGCGTCGCCCCCGGCACGGTTTCCCTCGTCATCCGCAATCTCAGGGATGAAGGGCTGGTGCGCGTCCTGCCACGCAAGGGGGTCATCCTTGCCAAGGGGCGGACCTCGCGGGAGAACAGGCCGGCCTCCGCCACCATCGGTCTGCGAGGGGACTATATCCGCAACGGTATTCCTACCGGGCGCGGGTATGTCGGCGGATTGATCAACGCCATCCTGGAAAAGGCGGAAGATGCAGGGTGCCCGGTCCTGGTGCTTCCCAAAAAAGCGGACAACAAGCCGTTCACCAGGGAAGATTGCGAGCAGCACGGCATCGGGGGAATGCTTTTCGTCGGCGGCGGAGGCTACACCGAGGCCTTGGCCCTGCGCCGGGAAGGTTTTCCGGTCCTCAGCGTCAACCGCCCGCCGGAGCCGACCCCGGTCAACTATATTGACCGCGACCACCCCGGGGAATTGCGGGACATCGTCCGGCGGTTTGCACAGCTTGGCCACCGGCGGATCGCCGTGCTTTATGCCGATACGTCGATGCACGGGTTCTTCAACGGGTTGCGGCCTGTGTTTCTCGATGCGCTTCAGGACGAAGGGCTTTCCTATGATGTTGCCCCTTATTGGAAGGAAATTCCCCGAAAGGCGGAGGGCGAGATCTTCTCCGGTGCAAGGACGGTTCTGGATGAAATGCTGGCCCTGCCGGAGCCGCCCACGGCGATCTTCTGCTGGCTTGTCGGCATTGCAGAAACCACCCTTGACTACCTTGAAGAGCGCGGCATTGACTGCCCCAGAGAGATTTCGCTGGCTACCTCCGTTCTGGAAATCGCCGAAAGCCTCAACGTCAGCGGTTACAATCGCAATCTTGATGCCTATGCGCAGATGCTGGTCACGGAAATGCTCCTCGCCGTCGAAGACCCGTTTCACTTTGTCCAGAAGATGCTCCCGGTCACCTTTGAAGACCGGGGAAGCCTGACTGCGCCTCCCGGCGGCTGACCGCCATTCAGGAAAGCAGGAACTTCCCTCCTGTTTCGTCCATCACCCAACCCCCTGATTCCTATTGAAATGATGAAAAACCTGCTTCTTCGCCCATTTCGCACCTCCCTCTGTTCCGTCGTGGCGGTCGCCATGGTTGGCCTGTCTGCCGGAGCCGACGCTCAAACTGAATTTACCTATATCGGCGACGGGGAAGGCGGCGGCTCCCTCTGGCTTACCACCGCGTTCTGGACCGGCGGCACCTCGGGGCAATTTCCCGGTCTTTCAGGAAACACAGGTCATTCAGGCGATGGCACTGTCAGCGATATGGCGGTCTTCAGCGACTATATCCCTCCCGGAGGCAAAACGGTCCGGGTCAATATGGGCTCCGGCAGCAACGGCGCCAATGGCTCGCTCACGCTCGGCGCTGTCCGGTTCCTTGCCAGCAGCTCTCCGGCCAGCTCTGACTTTGCCATCGTCAACTCCAATGGGACAACGGACGGATTCATCAAACTGACCGGCAACACCATCAACGGCGTAGACCATACGATCATCTCCAACGAAAGCGCGTACGCTCTCGGTTTTCGGCGTCTGGGCATCACCAATAACCGCCTCCTCGACCTTCAACTCGGCAATGCAGACGCCAACGTCATCCAGATCAACGGCAGCGGCAATGTGGAAATCAGCAGCCAGATCAGCGCGGGCAGCGGCGTAAGCAATCCCAACCTGACGCTGGACGGCTCCGGCACGGGTTCGCTTATTCTGACCGGGCAAAACAGCTACGGCGGCACCACCCTCATCCGCCGCGGAACGCTGGTGGCAGGCTCTTCCACCGCGCTCGGGACGAGCGAAGTGACCCTCGGCGGCTTCTCCAACGCTGCAACGCTGCGGATCAAAAACGGGGTGGTGCTGGACCTCGCATCGTTGGCCCTGACGCAGGATGCGCTCCTCTCCTTTGAGCTTGGAGCCGTCTCCGCCACGACCAAAATCACCGCCTCCGGACAACTCGGCAACGGAACCTACCAGGTTGGCATCGTCGATGTGGGCGGGCTTGAAGCAGGCGAATACGTTCTTCTCGAAACGACCGGCTGGGACGCTGCGGGCTTCTCCCTGGCCGCGCCCGTCGCCGGGTTTGAAGATTCCTACCTGAGCTGGGACTCGGGCGTCCTGAAACTGACGGTGATTCCCGAACCGGGTGTGGGCGCTCTGGCGCTCTGCAGCGGTGTTGCACTTCTCGGCCTCTGGCGACTGCGCAGAAAATAGGCCACTCCTGCATGATCTCCTCTCCTCCCTTTCATTCATGGACTTCTCCCCCCTCGCTTCGCCCTCCCGGCGCGGGTCCGTCACCTGCGGGTTTTCCACGTTGGAACTGCTCGTCACCCTCGCCGTCCTGGTGGCGCTGGTCGTCCTTTCCTTTCCCTTGTCAGGACAGATCAGGGAAACCCAGCGCAACCTCCAATGCCTGGCCAACCTTCGGGAGACGGCCATCGGCATGCAACTCTATATTGCCGACAGGAACCACCAGTTGGTCGCCTTCAAGGCGGGGACTTTCGTAAAAACCCCTCTCTGGGGCGCATGCCTTTACCAGGGAGGCTACCTTAAAGATTACCGGACCCTCTATTGCCCTGCGGGACCGCAGGAAGGAGGCTTCCTGACGAAAGAGAAGTCGGCCTCGTGGTGGTATACCTACGGGCTCAACCTCTTTGATCCGCGCGGTGAATACGGCGACAACATCAGCGACAAGAAAGACCGCGAACAGATTTATACCCTCTCCATGAGCCGGGTGGACAACCCGGGGCAGACCATCATGCTCGGCGACAGCCTCACCAATGACAAGGAGCACCAGAGCTTCCGGCTCGGGGGGAACGAGGGCAAGCTCAGCTACCTTGACCTCCGGCACCGGGACAAGGCCAACGTCGTCTTTTTCGACGGGCACGCCGACTCCATCACGCGAACCGAAGCGGAAGCCCAGGGCGTCCCCGCCATCCATCCTTAGAGGATGTGAAAAAATGATTTTAATGGCCTCGGAGTGCCTATTTTTAGCCTATAACGAAATTCTGACGACCGCCTGTATTCAAGGAATACAGAAGGAAGGAGGAATGCAGTTAGAGGCAAAAAGAGGCGCTCCATGGCCTTTGAAGGACTTTTTTCACAGCCTCTTAAAGAATCATCTTTTCCATGTATCCTGACCACCCCATCTCCCGACGGTTTTCTTCCCTCTCCACCCTTTTCCCAACGCTTCTTTGCGCCCTCGCCTTTGCCAACGAAGCTCCGGCGGATTCCTTTCTTGTCAAGGATGGCGAGCCGCGGTGCCTGATCGTTTATGAACCCGCGGTACATTTTGCCCAAAGTGCCGCCGCGGAGTTGCAGCAGGCGGTCGAAAAAGCGAGCGGAGCACGGATCGACATCCTCCCCGCAGGGAAGGAGCCGCAGGAGTTGCCGGAAGGGTGGAGCCTCGTCCACATCGGCGACGGACCCGCCTCCCGGGCAGCGGGGATCGCCCCGGAAACCCTTCCCGAAGAAGCGTACCGTCTCCTGACCCGCGGGCAAACGCTCTACATCACGGGCCATGACCTCCTGCCCGTGCCGTTTCGAAAGGGGCTGATCGATATTGACGACCCGATAAAGGACCGCGCCGACATGATGCGTTCGCCGGCGACCTTGTGGGGGGTTCACTACCTGCTCGACCGCCACCTCGGCGTTCGCTGGCTCTGGCCGGGTGAACTCGGCACCTGGGTGCCGCGTGCGAAGACGCTACCCCTCCCCGTGCTCGACATCAATGAACGTCCGCAACTCGAACAACGCCTGTTGCGCACCCATCTCTTCCAACGCACCGGGCAGGAAATCGAGCCATTGCTTACCTCGCAGGAATACGACCGCGTTCGCGCAGAGACGACGCTATGGCTCGACCACCACCAGATCGGCTGTCGCGAGGGGTACACCTTCAAGCATGCGTTTGGCGACTGGGTGGAAAAGTATTGGGATCAACACCCTGATTACTTCGCGCTCCCTCCCTCCGGAAAGATGGTCCGGCCCAACCCGCACTCCGCCAAGCTGCGCCTGGGCAACCCGGAGGTAAGGCAACAGATCGTCGCCGAATGGAAGGAGGCGGGGTCTCCCGATTACTGGATCGTCTCTCCCACCGATGGCGTCGGCTTCTGCACGGACGAAAGCACGCGGGAGATGGACCTCCCGGATGTCTATGACCCGCAGTTAATCTGGAGGGGCCCGCGCGGCTGGCAGAAGGACGCCCAAATGAGCCTGACGCGACGCTATATCCTTTTCTGGAACCTGCTCCTCGAAGAAATGCGCAAGACCAATCCCGACATCCGCCTCGCTTCCTATGCCTATAGCGCCTATCGCGAAGCGCCGCCGGTCGATGTCAAGGTTGATCCCGCCATGGTCATCGCGTGGGTTCACTCCTACGACGCCTATGACTCGTGGTGGAAATGGGCCGACAGCGGCGCGACGATGATCCTGCGGCCCAACTGGTGGCATATCGGCGGGAGCGCACCCAACCTTCCCCTCCGGCGCGCCGGCTCCTTCCTCAAGTTTACGCAGCAGAATGCGCTCAAGGGGATCAGCTTTGACTCCCTGTATGGCAACTGGAGCACGCAAGGTGTCTATTACTACCTGGTAACGCGGCTGGCCGCCCGGCCGGAGCTTTCCGTCGAAGAAGTGATCCGCGAATATTGCTCCGGCTTTGGAAGCGCCGCCCCCGTGGTGCGGGAGTACCTTCGCTACTGGGAGCAATTTACGGAACAAACGGCGTACACCCTCGGCGCGGGAGGCAATGTCGAAGTCCCGACCTGGATGCAGGGGACCTACAACGAGGTGGTTCGCCAATACAACCTCCACCCCCTTGTCCTGAAGGGAAGCTGGGATGCGATCCCTTTTCTCTATACCGACGATGTATTGGCCGGGGCGAACGCCATCCTCGACCGCGCCCGGGAGGCCGCTGCAAACGATCCCGCCGAAGTCGCCGGGCGGGTCCGCTTCCTGGCCGACGGGCTCGCGCATCTCAAGCTCCACGCCGAGGTGATCCGGCTCGGCCAGATCGACGACACGTCACCGCAGTTTGTTGAAAAAGCGGATGAACTAAGAAAACTGCGACGTGCGCTGACCCTGCGGCAGGTGCTCTGGGGGGAAATGCTCTACCGGTTGGAAGCGAAGCGCGGGGTTCCGACCTTTTTAACGGAAAAGAAGCGGCGGAAGATTGATCTGGAGGGGCTCTGATCGGAGATTTTACATGAGCGATGCAATGTTTCGTTTTGGCCTGGTGGGCGCGGGCACCCATGGATTAAGGGCGGTCATTCCCGCGTTTGAAACTTCTGCGGGGTGTCGGCTGGAGGCGGTGGCGGATACCAGCCCCGCCCGTCTCGACGCCCTCCCCCCGTCCCTCCGGCGGTACGCCTCGCTGGAGGCGATGCTCGCGTCGGAAGCGCTCGATGGCGTCTATATCGCCACCCTTCCCGACACGCACTGCGAACTGGCGCTGGCCTGTTTCCGGCACGGGTTGCACGTGATCTGCGAAAAGCCGCTGGCAACCACGCTGGAGGAAGCGCAGCGGATGGCCGAGGCAGCCCTCGCCGCACGACGGGAACTGGTGGTGATGTTTGAATACCGCTTCCTGCCGCACTACGAAAAAATCCGCGAATGGATTGCCTCGGGACGGATCGGTCGCGTGGAAGCGATCCATCTCCAGCAGTTGCGCAAACACCCGGTCGCCCAGCCGCGCCGGACCAACCTCCTCAACGCCGCAGGGAGCCTCGATTGCGGGATTCATCGGCTCGATCTCGCCCGTTTCTGGACGGGAGGAGCACGGTGGGAGACGGTCCACGCGCTCGGCACGTGGTTTGAGGAACCGGTGAAAAAACCGCCGCACATCAGCATCCTTGCGCGGCTGGCCAATGGCGTCATGGTGACGCTGAACGAAAGTTTCAGCTATGGCTACCGCCTGAAGCGGATGCCGTACACTTTTTCAAAAAACAGCCTCGCCATCGTCGGAAGCCACGGTGTCATCCACGACGTGGGCGGAGGGCGCGCCGGGTACGAACTGGTCACGCAGGAAGGAAGCGAAACGGTTCCCTTTATCAAGACCTCCCACCGCGACGAAATCCCGAAGGTGCTCGACGCCTTTGCCCGTTTTCTCAATGGCAGGGATGATGCGCGGCTCGCTTTTGCTGAAGATGGCCTGGAAGCACAGCGGATCGTCGACCAGGCCAACCGGGATGCCTGCATCTCGCGGGCGGATGACTCGTCTTTCCATCATCATCCGGCCACGTTGGCCCTTTCCTGACGTGCCGAGGCTCGCCCTGGTCGGCCTCCGCGTCGTCCGCGCGAGTTGGACACGGGCTCACCCATTCGCTCACGGCAACCGATCGATCTCCATCACGCCGGGGAGTCGCCGTAATGGGCCTGCGCCTCGCGCAGTTCTTCCTGAAGCGTGCGAAAGATCGCGGCGTATTCCGGCTGCGCATGAACGTCGCGGAGTTCATCGGGATCTTCCTTCAGGTCAAAAAGCTCCCACGCCGGTTGGGTCACCTCCGGGCTCGCCCCCCGGCAGTCGATCGCCCGCCCGTAATAGCGGATCAGCTTGTACCGATCGGTGCGGATGCCGTAATGCGCGCCGACCCGGTGCGATTTGTCGAGGTGAATCCAGTAGCGGTAATAGACGCTTTTGCGCCAGTCGGCGGGCGACTGACCTTGCAGGATCGAACGGAACGAGCGCCCCTGCATCTCTTCCGGAGCGGCCGCACCGGCATAGTCGAGCAGCGTCGGCGCAAAATCGATGTTGGCGACCATCTCCGCCGCCGTGGAGCCGGGGGCGATCTCCGCCGGGTAGCGGGCAAGGAACGGGATGCGCATCGCCGGTTCGTACATGAAACGTTTGTCAAACCAGCCATGTTCGCCGAGGAAAAAGCCGTGGTCGGAAGTATAGACCACGAGCGTGTTTTCCGCGATCCCCTCGCGCTCCAGGTGATCAAGCAGCGTGCCGACGCTTTCATCCAGCCCGTCGCAGCAACGGACGTAATCCTTGATGTAACGCTGGTACTTCCAGCGGGCCGCCTCCCCGGGGTCGAGCCCGGCGGGGAGTTCCTCCTTCAGGTCGGTCAGCGTCAGGTCGCGGGCGATCCGCATCCGCGCCTCCCGGGCCGCAGGGGCGCGGTGTTCGTAGTCATCGAAGAGCGTGGCCGGTTCGGGCAGGTCGCCCTCCAGGTAGCGGCAACGGTGGCGCGCCGCCGGTTCAAACGGACGGTGCGGCGCGCGGTGGGCCAGCATCAGGAAAAAAGGGCGCTCCCGGTCGCGCCGGGAAATCCAGTCGGTGGAAAGCCCGGTCAGAACATCGGTCACGTAGCCGGAGTGGCGGCGCTCGACCCCTTGCTCCAGCAGGGTCGGGTTCTCATATTCCCCCATGCCCGGGAAAACACGCCAGTCGTCGAACCCGGTCGGGTCGGCATGGCCGCCGTGGCCGAGGTGCCACTTGCCGAAAAGAGCCGTCTGGTAGCCGGCCGCCTGCAACCGCTTCGGCAGCAACCCCGGGCGGGAGCCATCCAGCGTTTCGCCATTTCCCCGGACACCGTTGATATGCCCGTACTGGCCGGTCAGAATGGTCGCCCGCGCCGGGGTGCAGACGGCGTTGGTGCAGAAGCAGCGCTCCAGCCGCATCCCCTCGGCGGCGAGACGGTCGATGTTCGGCGTCCGGTTCAACCGGCTGCCATAGCTGGAGATCGCCCCGCAGGCGTGGTCGTCGGTGACGATGAAAAGAAGGTTGGGTGCTCGGGAAATCATGGAAGAAAAAAAAGGTGATGGCCCCCTCCGGGAACCTTGCCACGGGAAAAGCAGGCAACGCCAAGGGAAAAGGACAAGCTGATGCGACGGCCCAAAAAAGCCCCGGACCGGGGAGTTCAAGGAAAAGTTGAAATGGCCGGTCCAATGGAATATCCAAAACAGGGACCCGCGTCAATTCCCCAAAAAGCTGGGCACACCGGGCAAAGGTCCGTTAAGGTCACGGGTCGCCTTCTTCTGAAGTCCCTTTTTCATGAACGCCTTTGAACAAGCCACCACCCTGCTCCTGGAAGCGCTCTCCCAACGTCCGCCCGCGACGATCGGTCGTGTCTCGATCGCTTCCCTTCAACGGTTGACGGAGGCGGCGGGGGTTTCGGGTCAACGCGAAGGCCAACGTGCCGCCGCCCCGGCGAAACCGGCTGTTGAACGCCCGGCTTCGCCTTCGCCGGACCCGGGAGGCGCACCGAAATCTTTTTCCCGCTTCCGGACCGAAACGGAGGAGCCGCCCCGGCCAGCTCCCGCTCCCGCAAAGGAGCCGATCGAAGACCTTGCGGCCAGAGTCCGTGCCGCCATGAGCGCCACGCGGCCCCCTGCCGCCCCGGAAACCGCCGCTCCCACGCCTCCCCCGGTGCCGACTCCTTCCGTGGAGACGCCCGCCGTCGACCCCGCCGAGCGCGAAAAGGCGATGAGCCGCCTGCGCGAGCGCGTGCTGGTTTCGCTCGCCCGGGAGCCGCTGGCGCGCCATTGCGACCGCTTCGTTTTCGGTTCGGGCAATGCGGCGGCGGAGTTGATGTTCGTCGGCGAAGCGCCCGGCGCGGAGGAGGAGGCGAGCGGCGAGCCGTTCGTCGGCAAATCGGGCGAACTGCTGACCAAAATCATCGAAGCGATGGGGCTCAAACGCCGGGAAGTCTACCTCGCCAACGTCCTGAAATGGCGTCCGGAAGTCGGCGACGGCGAAACAGGCAACCGCAAACCGCACCGCGATGAAATCAACGCCTGCCTGCCGTACCTCAAGGCGCAGATCGAAATCATCCGCCCGGGATGCCTTGTCACGCTCGGCGAAACCGCCACCGAAGCCCTCACCGGAAGCACGGAAGCGATCGGCAAACGGCGCGGCCAGTGGCACGACTTCGAAGGCATCCCGCTCATGGCGACCTATCACCCGGCCCACCTCCTGCGCAACCAGACGCTCGGCGAAAAGCGGAAGGTGTGGGAAGACCTCCTCCAGGTCATGAAACATCTCGGCCTGCCGATCTCCGCCAGGCAGCGCGGCTACTTCCTGCCGAAGTGATCCGGCAGCCCCTCCAGCAATACCCGCACCGCCTCGCCGGTGCGGGAACGAAGCCGGATTTGCAGCCCCAACTCACCCTTCTCCGCCTTTTGCAGCCAGAAGGTGCGTAGCGCGGCTTCACTGCGAGCGACCCGCCGCCCGCCCAGGGCGATACCGACCGTCACCAGCGCGATCAAAAAAAGCGGCAGCGCAGCCAGCAGGAGCGCCATCGACCAGAAGCTCAAGCCCATCAGCGGGTAGTGCGAAAAACTCTCCCACTCCCCGCTCCAGGAAGCGATGGCCGCCGGAAAGTATTGCCCGTAAAGGTGAAGCAACGGCCCGCCTAAGAGAAACCAGAAAACCGCCGTGCCGAGCAGCGAAAGCAACGCGATCACCCCGGGCGCAAGACGATCCCGCGCCGCCTGTGCGACAAGTTTTTCCTCCCATTCATGCGCCAGCGCCTCCGCGCCCTCGACCTCAAACTCGACCGCCGCCACCGTGGCGTGTTCGCGGTGGGTCGCCCGGTCTGCGGCAGCGTGAAAATCCTCCAATGGCCCGAGCAGGTGCTGCTGCACGACGCTCTCAATCTCCGCCTTGAGCGCCCCGCCGAGCGATGCTTCCGCCGCCGCCTTTTCGCGGACATTGCGCCAGAGGCTCGCCCCCGCCAGCGCCAGCGAGGGAAGACTCCCGCCCAGGCCGAGCACCAGCCGGTCCCACGCGCCGGTCGTCAGGCAAAGGAGCTTTGCCACCGTCCGGAATGGAAACGCGCATGAGGGAACGCTCTCCACCAGCGAAAGGCGCAGCCGGTTGCGCACGAGCGCGCGAAGCTTTGCCCCGTCCCGCAGAAGCCGGGTCATCACCGCCGTCGGCAAGGTGCGCCGCGCCTCCTGCAACGCCCCGTAACGTTGGTGCAGGGCGGGGGTCAGGATCGTTTCAAGCAGCTCTCCGACGCTCCGCCGGAACCGTTCCCACGCCGCAACCAGCTCCCTCGAAGCAAGCGCGCCGGTGTCCGAATGCGCTGCCAGCGCCTCCCTCAACGCATCCGCCAGCCGTTCGCGGACCTGCTCCCCGGCGGCGGCGGGATCGGGCATTGCTTCGATTTCCGGCAGCAGGATCGGCTCCAGCACCGTTGCCGAAGGCCAGTCGGCGGCCAGCGTCGCCCCCCAGGCGCGGTACTCCGCCGCCATTGCCTCCCGTTCGGTCGCCGACCCGCGCTCCCACCGCGTCGTCTCGCCGGCGGAAAGGTGAACGGCCGGCACGATCACCGACCCGTCGGCCTCCTTCATCGCCTCGCGGTACGCCTCGGCCGAGCGTCGCTCGGAATTGACCACCAGCACTTTGATCCGCGCACTGGAAAGCGCCGTCTGCGCCAACGCCCGGAGTGGTTCCGAACGATCGCCGGACCCGGGCGAGTCGAGCAACAGGTAGGGCGTGCCAAGGTCGACCATTGCCTCCCGCTCCAGCCGCCAGCAAGCTTCCCACGGCTCGGCCAGATCGGGCGGCGACTCCGGACCGACCCAGAAAAGCCGCTCCGTCTTCGTCGCCTCGTCCACGCCGGGGGCAAACCGCTTCTCCGCATCGGGGGCCAGCACCAGACGGCTCGCGAGGTACGACTTTCCGGAATTGCGCTCGCCGACGAACGCGATCGTCGGAAGGGTCAGGCCGCGATGGGTCGCGATCCGCTCCCACTGCGCCCGGGCGTGGTCGTACATCGCCTGAAAATGGAGAAAAAGCCGGTTCTCCGACCCGGCCACCACCCGCACCGCTTCCAGCGTCCGCTCCGCGTGCTGTTCCATCCAGACGCGAAGCCATTGCGGCGAGCTTTCCCCCGGGCCGTTCATCCCCTCCCTCCCTTCGGCTTCCAGAAAGCGGTCTCTTCCTCCGCCAGAAAAAGGCCCGGGGCGAGCGGGAAGAGCGGCGGCTCCGCACGCGGTTCCCCCTGTCGGCTTAGAAAAGCGCTCACCTCGCCGACATTGGAAAAGTGATCGGTAAACGGCTCGTCCAACGCCCGGGGCAACCCGAAAACATCGAGCCCCTCCGCCAGCAGCCGGAAATAAAACGGCACCGCGACCCGCGTATCGATGCTTTGCTGCAACGCTTCCCCTGCCATGCCGCTGATCGTCACCGCCAGGCCGAACGTCGTCAACAATTCCGAGAGCGAAGCGGCAAAAACGACCGTCGAACCGCCGAGATCAAGCGGCAGGAGGCAGACCGCCACCAACCCGCCCAGCAACACCAGCGGCCCCGTCGCCACAAAGGCGATCTTCTTCGAAAGCGGCACCGCCGCCCAGACCTCGCGCGCGAATGCCCGCACCTCCGCGTCCGGCAAGGCCGCCTCCATCGCTTCCACGCGGGCGAGGACCTCCTCCCACGCTGCGGTCAGTTCCGCTTCGTTCACCGTTTCGGGCATCCAACGGGCGTTCCGGCTCCTCGCGGTCAGTTCCGCAGGATGGATCAACCCTTCCCCGGCTCCCTTGAGGCGGTTGCGCACGCTGCGGGTCTTTTCGAGCAATTCTTCGCCCGGCTGGCTCACACGGCGGTAAAACCGGCGTGCCTGCCCGTACGTCCCGGCGACCAGTTCGCGGACACCCCGCACCCACCCCCCCATCCACAATGTCGGCCTGGCCCAGAACGGGGCCACCTCCAGCATGACGGAGGCCAACTGACCCGCAATCGCCGAGGCGGAAAACTTCAGTTCCTCGCGGTGTGAAGTGACGCAACTCCTCAAAAACCCGAGAAACCCGTTGCGCAACGTCCGCAACATCTCCCGCTCCTCCCCCAGCCTTACCGCGATCGCTTCCCGCAGCGTCTCCACCCCCTCGCGGACGGAGCGGCGGCGCTGTTCCCGGCGGTCGCGCCAGAGCGCCGAAGCGTCGAGCCGCGCCAGCGCAGCCGTCACCAGCCGATCGCCGCCGATCCGTTCGGGCCGGTTCTCCCCGGCGTCGCCCGCGATCCGAAAAAAGACCGGAGCCGTTGCGCTCTCCAGCCCGGCCTGCGTTGCTGCGGCGAGAGGAATCTTCTTTCGCTCGCGGTCCATCTCGAAATCATACGCTCCGTAAAGCGCATCGACGCCGATCCGGTGCATCAGATCACGCACGCCGCCGTCTTTGAGCAGCGCTTCGGGGGGCTGGGAAGGGCGCAGCAGGTTCAAAAGCAGAAAACGGGGTTTGCCGCTCCATTCCAGTTCCTGGTCCGCAAAGGTGTATAACGTCTCGATCGCCACCTGCGCGCGGCCCACCACCACCACCAGCGCGCTCATCAGGCGGGCCGCCTTTTGGACAAACTCCAGCCGCACGCGCGCCGTCGCCTCTCCCGGCGCACCAGGGTGCCGCCGCTCGAAATCGGGGCAATCGAGAAACCCGAAGCCAAACTCATCGAGCCGTCGGTCAAACGCCAGCAGCGGGACGCCGAAACGGACCTCCACCTCGCCGCTGCCGTTGTACTGCCGGTGCGCCTCTGCGGGTTCGTCGGAAAGAAGCTCGACCTCCGCGCCGAAAACGCTCGCCAGTTCCTCGCGCAACGCTTCGTAGATCGCAGGGTCGTGCCGCCAGCTCTCCGGAAGCCAGAAGACGAAACGCTGGGTTCCCCGGTCGTCCCCCTCTCCGCGCAACACCCGCGCCGCTCCATCGGGAGAGAGAAGGCTCGCGATCAGGCTCGACTTCCCGGCATTGAGCAGCCCCGTCACCCCGATCAGCGGGGCCTGCGCCTTTTCCAGAGCGATCCACCCTTTGAGATCGCGCTCCAGTTTCTCCCACTGCGCGGCGAGACCGGCCTTCAGCGCTCCTTCCCGGACGCTCCACCCTTCAGCCGCCGGCCAGACCTGCCGATAGGCAGCCGGCTCCCCGGCCAACCGGTCGAACACGGCTTCCGGGTGCTGAAAAAGTGGATCGGGAAGGTGCATGGGGCACCCTGGCTCTTACCACGGCGATGACCTCCCGGCAAGACGATTGGGAGGAGCGAATCACCCCCTGCGCCGACGCCGCAGCCAGGCCGCCGCGCCGAGGGCGACAGCGGAAAGGGCGTAGACGGAGGGCTCAGGGATGGCCTGGAGGCTTTCGAAGGCGAAGGTGATGTTGCTTCCCGGGGCTCCTCCGGCATTGAATGCCAAACCTCCCACATCAGTAAATGAAGCAGTTTCTTCCAGAAAAGTCAGCGTCACTGTGGTGCTTTCCGAACCGAAGGCGCTGGTATACGCCACGTAGGTTCGCCATTGATCGACAGCGGTATTATATAGATAAAGGGTAAACTGAATATCGGGATTCTCTCCAATAATACTCCCCGTCAAGCTGATATCCGACAGACCAACAATATCAACGCTATCAAAGACACCCGCAAACTCACCACCAAAGGCCGATCCTGACGCCAAAAGATAAGTTGGGTATCGCTCAATCGCAAGCGTTGTGAGATCGTCGAAGATTTGAAAATCGGGTTCACTGAAGTCCGTAATTAATACGGCTTCCGAGGTTGTCAGACTCAAACCGCCAAGCACCAACGAAGCGATTGCTGTTTTTAGTTTCATTTCAGTCATTTAAGATGGTGTATAGAAAGCGCCGGTTTCACTCTAGGTCATATGGCGTTGACTGATGAAGAGTTCGGTATTCTGTGGTACCCCCCTTTTTGTCAATAATCACTGCCGATCCGGCAGGGATAATCTCTCCATCAGCTAAAGGAAAGCCCATCTGCTGTTTGCGCCACGATGTTCCATTAAACCAATAAGTATGCGGCGCACCCTTTTTGATAATCTGCACCTGGTCGGCAGCAGCGGCAGAGGGAGCAGAAGTCCATGTTGGAATATTCTGAATGCCAGATGCCAGCAAAGTGATGTCGACCGGCCAGTTTTGGGAAAGCAAGGTGACGCCGTGATCCTTGACTTCGACCGTCCTGCCTGTCATCGGAACGCGTCCCGAAAGCGTCAACTCCAATATGCTCGCAGCCCGCCTACTGTAAAGAATACCGCTATCAGGCCGAAGGGGCACATAGGTGGCATCCGGATTACCCATCATCGCCTTGGCCCATCGGTTGAGATTTGTATTATAATAGTAGGTTTCGTAGACGCCATTGACCGCAATCATCAAACTATCTGCGTTGGTGGCACTTGTTCCACCCTCGACGCCCGTCGTCTCCGGCGTGCCGAAAAGGCTGCTCAACGTATCACACGGAAAAATCTCATACCCATCTCCCACCGCAATCCCCAAGCTGGTCAGAGCCCCCTGCGCGACGTCCTTCGCATCAAGGGTCACGGTCGTCGCCGTATTGGCCGTGGTCGTGGAGATCAGGAACGTTCTTCCCGTGGCCGCGCCGCTGGTGAGCTTGATCACGAACGGTGTGGCCGGTTGGGAAAGCTCTCCCGGAGTCCAGCCTGCCGAGCTGTTGCTCAGGCTGTTCGCGCTCACGCCGGTAATCTGTCCGGTCAGTTGCCCTGCGCCTTCGGCATAGCCGTAGAGCGGGGCGGAAAGTGCCGTAATGGTTTTGGACACCCCATTGCCCGCTGCCACATGCAGGGTAACATACCCCACCGGCGGCGTCGGCGTCTCCTGCGCGTTGGCGAGCGAAAGGCTCATGCCGAGCACGATGGCGATGGCGGCGCTTCGAAATGTTCCTAGTCGGTTCATACCATTTTTCATAGCGTTTGAGGTTGGCGGGATCATTAGGGAGTCGGTGCGACGGCTTCGCTCCACTGAATCCGGTAGAAAGCCTTTTCGGCGTTGAGGTCATCGCTCATGAGCACCATGCCGCCGTTGCCGACGGCGCTCGCCCCGGTGTCGGTCCAGTTGACCAGATCGGTCGAACGCTCCAGCCGGTAATGGGTGTTCAGGCGGGAGAAAAACGTCAACTGCACCTTGGCCTGCGGCCCGTTCTCCGGATCGACCCACCGTTTGGTGACCAGCTTGAGATCCTCCGGAGCGACCGATGCCGCATAAGGGCGCGGTGCGAGCCGGGTGGTTGCCAGCGTGGCGAGATCCTGCTTCAACTCCGCGCGCCGCAGCAGTTGCTGCGGCGTCGCCACCGGTTCGTCGCGCAAAAACTCGGCCCAGGCGGCGAGGTTGGTCATCTCCAGCGGCAGGTTGTGCACGGCGTTGTAGTCTCCCCCGGTCAGCCGGAGATCGTAGAATTCGTCCTGCTCCGGCGCTTCTCCCGCCGGGTCATAGTAACGAACGTACTTGAAGTCCTTCGTCCGGATCATCTGGAGACAGTTGGGCGGGGAGATCGTCCCCTCCTCAAACTGGGCGGCATCGCCTCCGGCATAGATGTCGTCAAAGGTGAAGAGCACATAATCCTGCACCGACGGGATGCTGGGATCGAGCACGATGCTGCTATAATCCACCCCCGTGAAGTTGTACGACTGCCAGTTCGGAACGCCGAAGAGCGAACAGATCGTCGGCAGCAGGTCGACGTGCGAAACGAGCGCGTCGGAGGTCTGCGCCGTCGGGTAGAGCACCGGGTTGGACCAGGTCATCGGCACGCGGATCGCCTCCTCGTAAGCCAGAAAGGTTTTTTGCCGGAGCGCACCGTGGCACATCCCCATCTCGCCATGGTCGGAGGTGCGGATGATCATCGTATTGTTGAGCATCGCCGTTCCTGCGGTTCCATTGGTGTCAAAGACCGAAAGAAGCTCCCCGATCTGCCCGTCGATCTTCTTGAGCAGGTTGAAATAGAAATTGAGGTACTCGCGCTGCTTCTGCGCCGTGTTGACGAGGCCGAGCCCGGCTCCCATGACCACCTTGATCTTCCCATGCGCCGTCGGCTTGAGGTTGTTGCCCAGATCCTCGTCCACGGTCGGCGGCAACGGGATCGGCGGCACGGTCGGCTCCAGCCAGGTTTCATCGTACCCGCCTTGAATATAGTAGGGAGGGTTTTCAGGGTCCGGAGGCTGCACGCCCGGGTAGCCGGGATAGGAGAGCACATCGTGCGGATTGACCAGCGAGACGATCAGGACAAACGGCCTGCCGGTGGGGCTCTGGATGCGCCCCTGCAGGAAACTTTTTGCCTGGTCGATGTAGTGCTGGTCGTGGTTGGCCTCGCCGCCGCCGAAGTTTTCAAGGCGCGTGTCGCCCCCGGCGTCGGGCCCGACCCACCCTTCAAAGCCGTAGCGGCTCAGGTCATCCTCGATCTTTTCGCCGTCCACGCTGCGGACGCCGTGGCTCAGGTGCCATTTCCCTTTGTAAACCACGTCGTAGCCGGCCTCCAGCATGCAGGTGGCGAGGTTGGGCAGCGACGGGTCAAGCTGCGGCTCGATCGGCGTCTGCTGGAAGTCTTCCGTCAAGGTCCACGGCGAATGATGCTGGGAAGGGTAGAGCCCGGTGAACATCGTCGCGCGCGAAGGGGTACACATGGCGCTGCAACAGAACGCATCGGTAAACGTGACGCCGTTGTTCTTCAGGCGGGTCAGGTTGGGGAGGTGGGTCGCCTCCCATTCGGGGGGAATCCACATCGAAGGGCGCTCCTGGTCGGTGATGATCATCAAGAGATTCATCTGCGAGGGCAGCGCCGCTTTCGCCTTCTGCGTCACCAGGCCAAGGAACTGGGTGCCTGCGGCAGCGGCCAGAACGGTTTTGAGGAAGTCACGGCGGTTCGGTGGGTGGCTGATCATGGATGGACTTGGAAAAGAGGGAAAGGTTTCTTCAAAGACTCGCTTGGAGACAACGCCCGGCACCGTATCGGGGAAAGTCCGTTTCTTCCGACCCGCAATTGACGAACCAGACCGAAAAGTTGACGAAACGGCCTCCATCGCTTTCGAAACGCTCCCGTATCGACATCCCTCGTTCTCCTGTCTTACTTTCCCAACCATGAACATCGACCCTGCCGAGCAGCCTTGCGTCCTCCATGCCAACCCCGCCATCGGGGAACGCGGCGATCTCCACCTCTACCTGCCGGAGTCCCCCCGCCCCGCGCCGTTCGTTCTCGGCATTCACGGGGGAGGGTGGAGCCGCGGCGACCAGAGCGCCTATACCTTTCTCTGGCCCAAGCTGCGCCCGCTCGGCATCGGCCTCGTCCTCGCCTCCTACCGCCTCGCGCCCGAACATCCCTTTCCGGCGGCGTACGACGATCTCCTCTTCACCCTGCGCTGGCTAAGCGAGCATGGGGCCGAACACCAGCTCGACACCGGGCGCTGCGCTCTCTTCGGCGGCTCCGCCGGGGGGCATCTCACCATGCTGCTCGCCTCCCGGGCGAGCGCCGAAAACCAGCCCCGCCCCACCCTGCGCGGCATCGCGCAATATTGCGGGATCATGGATACCGCCGCGCAATGGGCCTGGGACGGGGAATGTAACAGCCAGATGACCCGCCAGTTTCTCACCGACTCCCCGGAGGAAGCCCCGGAACGCCACCGCGCCGCATCGCCGCTACACCATCTCCACACCGGGATGCCGCCGGTCTGGATGGCCCACGGAAGCGCTGACCCGACGGTCCCCTTCCAGCCCTCGCTGCAAGTGGCCGACCGGCTGCGGGCCCTCGGACACGACATCATCTTCCACGAAGCGCGCGGGTTGGGCCATACCTTGTGCGACACCGCCCCCGACGGCAAGAACCTCGAACCGATCGAAATCCTCTTCGAACGCGATCTGCTCCGCTTTTTTCATCGGACGCTGAAGTGCGAAGAAATGGCTTCCAGGTAAATTTTCTCCCAACCGTTGCGCGGTTTGATCCGTTTCATCTGCGTCCCTTTGCCTGCCAAGAGGGCAAAAAATGACCCGCCGCTTGTCCTGCATGAAACCACAGGATCAAACGGCGGGCCTCCTCCCCAAGATCAAAGGGATCTTCCGGTTAATTCTCTTCCATGGCATTGCCTCCTCTACCTCGGGTCAAAACACCGGTCTCCGGTTGGAAGGCGGACCGGCGGTCGCTCCTCAAGGTTGACGACCTGTTCGGCCAGCGGTGCGAGGCTTTGCCCTGTTTCGGTACGGGCCCGGGCCAGTTCGTCTCGCGTGGCCATCGTGATCGTGGCGGGTTGCCGGTTGGCGGTTCGTACCGCGTCGAACTGCCCGCACCCGGCCAGCAGCAATGCCGCTCCAAGACCGGGCAAAGCCGTCGCGGCCCTCATCGCCTAGTACCACTGCGACGGGCTCACCGGCGAATTGGGTCCGAAAGGAACGACCGGTTCATTGCGCCACCCGTGGTTGCGGTAGTAGCGATCGTTGAAGCGGGTCCGGGTGCCGAGGGTGTCGATCTCCAGCCGTTCGCCGACGGGAGCCAAACTGCCGCAGGAGGTGCGGCGGATGAACGTCCGTTCGCCGATGGGAGCGAGACGCTCGGTACGGTAGCCGCGGATGTAGGTCCGTTCCCCGACGGCGGGCAACGAACGGTAGCGGATGGTTCTGCCCGGCATCGTGTCAATACGACGCACGACGCGTGCATCGGCAAAGGCCGGTCTTTCGAGGTAAACCCGTCGGGCCGAATATTCGCGAACCGGCTCCACGGCGCAACCGCCGAGGAAACCGGCGGCAATGGTCAGGAGTGCAGGCCACCCCAGGATTTGATTGATTTTCATTGTGTGTGTCTTTCCCCTTTTGTTCCGTTTGAAGGGCTCCGCACGGACTGAGGCTTTTTAGGTGCCTCGTCATCCGTTGAAGGCGGCTGCCCTGGTATTCAAAAGGGGTAACGGATCGCCTTGCCAAAATGGCCCGTTGGCCCCTGCTTTTTTGGAAAAGGGGAAAAAATGACCGGTTTTCTCCCTGAAAAGCGGCAAAAACGGGTCGCCGGAGCGTTACCGGTAAAACCACTCGAACCCTTCCCGGCCGAGGAAAACCCACGCGCCGAGGTACGCCAGCCCGAGCAGGCCGATCGCATAACCGAGCAGCACGCAGAGCCCGTCGCGCTCCATCATCCCCGCCGCGAGCAGCAGGATGGAAATCGCCGGAAAGGTGTTGCTTAGCGGCAACGGCAGCGGCAACAGCAGGAAAAGCCCGCCCGCCGCGATCCCGAAGCCGATCAGGTTCCTCATTCCCGGCCAATGCGAGATGAAGTGCATCCGCGGCCGGACCAGCCGCTCCATCCAGTTGGCCAGCTTGAGAAGCACGCGCAGGATCTTTTCCGCCACGGCGGGCGAAAGCGAACGCTTGAGCACGAACTGCGGCAGCCACGGCGTCCGTCCCGCGAGGATTCGCACCCCCATCAGAAAGATCGCCAGCCCGAAGGGGGTGGAGAGCCCGGGGAGGTTGGGGATCACAAACGGCACCGCCAGGAGCATCGTCAACAGGGCGAACCCGCGCCCTTTGAGACGCTGCTCGATCTCCCCGAGCGTCAACGCCTCGCCGTGCGACTCGCTCAGGAGCCGCTCCAGATCGGCTGAAAGGCGCGACTGGGGCGGCGTCATCATCGGCGGTACGCGCGGCGGTTATGCCTTCTTCGGCCCGAAAAGCAGCGAGACGGCGACGGAGAGGAGCAGCAGCGAGAAGACCACGCTGAGCGAGACGACGATCGGGATCGGGAAAAGGTCGGTCAACAACATCTTCACGCCGACAAACGAGAGAATGGCGGCGAGGCCGTACTTGAGATAGGCAAAGTGATCGACCCCCCGGGCAAGCATAAAGTACATGGAACGCAGCCCGAGGATCGCGCAGATGTTGGACGTGTAGACGATGAACGAGTCCCGCGTGATCCCGAGGATGGCAGGAATGGAATCGACCGCAAAGACCAGGTCGGTCGTCTCGACCACCACCAGCACCAGCGCCAGCGGCGTCAGCATCAGCTTGCCGTGGACGCGGGTCAGGAAATGCGCCCCGTCGTAATTGGGCGAGATGCGGAACCACCGCCGGAAGAGACGCAGGACGACGTTGTTGTCGAGGTTGACATCGTCGCCCCCCGGCAGCATCAGCTTGATCCCGGTCACCACCAGGAACGCCCCGAGGATGTAGATCGTCCAGTGAAAGCGGGTGACGATCGCCACACCGAGGAAGATCATGATCGCCCGCATCACCAGCGCGCCGATGATCCCCCAGAATAGCACCCGGTGCTGAAGCTGCGGAGGAACCTTGAAGTACGAGAAGATCAGGACAAAGACGAAAATATTGTCCATGCTCAAGGCATACTCGATCATGTACCCGGTCAGGAACTCGACCCCCTTGTCGTGGCCGAGATGATACCAGACCAGCCCGCAGAAACCGAGCGAGAGGGAAACCCAGAAGGCGCTCCACCCCGCCGCCTCCTTGAACGAAACCACGTGGGCCTTTCGATGAAAAACAAAGAGATCGAGGGCCAGCAGGACGACGACGACAGCGTTGAAAACCCAGAACCAGATATTTTGTAGCATGGAAAAAATAGAGGCGGAGAAGTGGAAACTTGATGGGAATCCCGTATGACTCCAAGCGAAATCGGTCACTTTTCGCGCGGTTTTTCGCTTTCCCCCGAAGCAGCGGCCGCTCCCCGCAGGCGTCACAGGTTTGTTGAAATCGCTCTAGCCAAGCGCCCGAAGGTCTCCTATGCTGTTAGTTCCTATGCAAGATGAGATCGAAAAAGCGGTATTGGCAGGAACATTAACCCCGCAGGCGGCAAAAGCTCTGGAAACCCTCCCTCCCGGAGCCTATTGCCTTCACAAAAGCTGGGGTTTTGGACGGATCGCCTCCCTTAACCTCGAACTCAACCAAATCGTCGTCGACTTCAAGAGCAAAAAAGGGCACCTCATGCAACCGCAGTACGCCGCGGAATCGCTGACCCCCCTGCCCGACAACCATATCCTGGTGCGAAAAGTGACGGAGACCGCCGCGCTCAAAACGCAGGCGAAAGAAGACCCTGGCGGGTTGGTCCGCTCCATCCTCAAGAACTACGAAGGCCGCGCCACGCAGGACCAGATCTCCCACGCCCTTTCGGGAGAAATTTTCAACGACGCCGAATTCAAGCGGTGGTGGGACGCCACCAAGAAAGTCGTCAAAAAGGATGGGCTCATCGCCTTCCCCTCCAAGCGGACCGAACCGCTGATCCTGCGCGAAGAAGCCATTTCGCACACCGACGAACTGCTCGGGGCCTTCAATGCCGCCCGCCAGACCAAGGCGCAGATCGCCGCGCTCGACCAGATCGTCCGGCACATTGAAGAATTCAAACCCGAACAGATCGCCCCGGTCGTCGCCACCGTCGAAAACGCGGCCCAGAAATGCCGCCGCCTCAACACCTCGCAGGCGATCGAACTCCTTCTCGGGCGCGACGAGTTGATCGAGGAGACCGGCCTCTGCGCCGATGCGAACGCCCTCTCCCTCTCGGAAATCCTGCACGAGGAGGAACGACGCCTTCACGAAATTTTAAGCGAAATCCCGGCCACCAAACAACGCCGCATCCTCGCCGCCTTCCCCGCCGCATGGGGCGACCAGTGGGTCCCCGAATTGCTGACGCTGATGAGCAAGAGCGGCACCCGGGTCGTCACCGAAGGAGCCCGCCTCCTTCAGGAGGAAGGCCACACCGAAGCGCTGCGCAAGGACCTGGAGCGTTGGATCAGCGATCACACGATCTCCATCGAAGTCCTCACCTGGCTCTGCAAGGAGCGCGAAGGGGCCTTCTTCGACATGGTTGACGCGGAGGTCTTGAGCGCCATCCTCTCCGCCCTCGAACGCGACCAGACCAACGACATCCGCAAGGGGGGCCGCCTGCACGACATCCTGCTCGACGACCGCGAGCTGATCCCCGACATGCTCACCAATGCCTCGGCGGAGACCGTTCGCGACACCATCCGCAAGATCATGCTCTCGAGCGTTTTCGAAGGGCTCAACAAGCGCTCCATCCTCGGGCGGATCGTCCGCGTCTTCCCGGAAATGGAATCGCTGCTGGCCGGGGGCGACCACTCCGACAAGCAGGAAGTGCTGATCGTCTCGTGGGAAAGCCTTGAAAAGCGCAAGAGCGAATACGAGGAACTGATTACCAAGAAGATCCCCGAAAACACGAAGGAGATCTCCGTCGCCCGTTCGTACGGCGACCTTCGGGAAAACTTTGAGTTCAAGGCGGCCAAGGAGATGCAGCGCGTCCTGATGCGCCGCAAGGCCGAAACCGAACGCGAACTGGCCATTGCACGCGGGACCGACTTTGCCAACGTCGACACCACCGTCGTCTCCATCGGTTCGGTCGTCTCCCTGCGCGATACGGAAAGCGGGCGCGAAGTCACCTACAAGATCCTTGGTGCATGGGACAGCGACCCGGCGGCGGGCATCATCTCCTACAAGGCCGCCATCGCCCAGGCCCTGATGGGCCGCCGCCCTGAAGAAGAGGTGACGATCCCCTCCGAACACGGGGTCAACCAGGTCAGGATCCTCTCCATCACGCCGTACCTCCAGCCGGCCTGATTTTTTTCAACAACTGCCTCCCGGGTGACGCACGCCATGTCGCGTCACCCGGCCCTTTTTTGCCCATGAACGATTACCTTTCCGCCGCCACGCAGGCCGCCCGCACCGCCGGGGCGCTCCTCAAGGAACACTTTGAAAAGGAACTGACCGTCAACGAGGTCGATCTTCACGACATCAAGCTCGAACTCGACGTCCGCTCGCAGGAACTGATCACCTCGATCCTCCTTGAAGCGTTTCCGCAACATGCCATCCTCGGCGAGGAAGGGATCGCCGGAAACCAGGAGAGCCCGTACCAGTGGATCGTCGATCCGATCGACGGCACGGTCAATTTTTTCTACGGCATCCCCCATTTCTGCATCTCCATCGCGCTCCACCACGAGGGTAAGGCGATCGCCGCAGTCATCTACGACCCGATGCGCGATGAACTCTGGGAAGCCGCCAAGGGAGAGGCTACCCGTCTCAACGGCAAACCGTGCAAGGTCAGCGCCCGGACAAAGATCGGCGACGCCGTCGTTTCAGTCGGGTTTGCCAAGTCAAGCTCGACCATCAGGACCGGGCTGCCGCTCTTTGAGAAGATGATCTACAAGGTCCGCAAATGCCGGCTGATGGGGAGCGCCGCGCTTGATCTCGCGTATGTCGCTTCCGGTCGGCTCGACGCCTACATCGAATCGACCGTCAACCTCTGGGACATCGCCGCCGGGCGGCTCCTCGTCGAAGCCGCCGGGGGAAGCGTCGAAGTCACCCCGCGCGAGGACGATCCCAGGAAGCTCTCCATCGTCGCCACCAGCGGGGCCATGGACCTCGGGCTCGACGATTGACTCCACCACCCTGAAACACCTCATCCTTTAGAAAAGCAAAATGGCCCTTCATCTCGTCGGTATCGGTTACGACATTCACTCCTTTGCCCCTGTCGAAGCGGGGCGCAAGCTCATCCTGGGCGGCGTGGAAATCGCCCACTCCCAGGGGCTCGACGGCCACTCCGACGCCGACGTCTTAAGCCACGCCATCGCCGACGCCGTGCTGGGAGCGATCGGTGAAGCCGACATCGGGCACCATTTCCCGAATACCGATCCCTCCATCTACGGCATCAGCAGCCTGGAGATCGTCCGGCGGGCGGTGGAACTGGTCGCCGAACAGGGCGGGCGGATCATCAACGTCGACTCGAGCCTCATCGCCGAAGCGCCGAAGATCGGGCCGCACCTCGAAGCGATGCGCAACAACCTCGCCGAAGCGCTCGGGATCGCCCCCCGGCGTCTCGGAATCAAGGCGACCACGAATGAACGGCTCGGCGCGATCGGCCGCCATGAGGGGATCGCCGCCATGGCCGTGGCGAGCGTGGAACTTTCCGACGAAGCGTGATTCCTAAAAAAGCATTTTTCCTTTGCACCGGATCGTTCCGCTTGGCTAAACCTTGGTATGCCTGATTCGTGTGTCGTCGCCATCCTCCCTGCGCGCTGGGGGTCGACCCGCTTTCCCGGCAAGCCGCTTTGCCCGATCGCAGGCAGGCCGCTCATCCGCCACGTCTGGGAACGGGCGCGGCAGGCGCAACGGATCGACCGGGTCATCATCGCCACCGACGACGAACGGATCGCCAAAGCCGCGCAGGAGTTCGGGGCCGAGGTTGCCATGACCGACTCCACCCACCAGAGCGGCACCGACCGGATTGCCGAAGTCGCCGCATCGCTCCCGCAGGCGACCCATCTCCTCAACGTCCAGGGCGACGAACCGCTGGTGGAACCGGCGTTGCTCGACCGGCTGGCCGAAGCGTTGATCGCCTCCCCGGAACTCGGGATGATCACCGCCGCCAACCCGTTTTACGATCACGAAACGCTCGTCAACCCGAACGTCGTGAAAGTCGTCCTCGACGCCGGCGGCCATGCCCTTTACTTTTCACGCAGCGCCATCCCGCACCAGCGGGGCGGCGAAGTCATTGGAACCCCGCTCCTGCGTCACCACGGCCTTTACGGCTACAGCGCGCCGTTTCTCCGGCAGTTTGTCGGCTGGCAGCCGTCGCCGCTGGAACTTGCCGAGCAACTGGAGCAGCTCCGCGCGCTCGAGAACGGCGCGAGGATTCGCGTGATCGTCACCGAATGCCGTTCCATCGGCGTGGATACCCCCGAAGATGTCGCCCGGGTGGAGGCGCTGCTTGAAAACCAGGATGCAGGTTAAAAACCAGAAACCGTTCCTCCCCATGAACCCCGGTTTTTTGATGATTTCAACGGTTTACTCTTCATGAAATATATTTTCGTTACAGGTGGTGTCGTCAGTTCACTCGGCAAGGGGCTTGCGGCGGCGGCTCTCGGGACGTTGCTGGAACATCGCGGCCTCAAGGTCGTGCTCCAGAAGTTTGACCCCTACCTCAACGTCGACCCGGGGACGATGAGCCCCTTTCAGCACGGCGAAGTCTACGTCCTCAACGACGGCGCGGAGACCGACCTCGACCTCGGCCATTACGAACGCTTCACCAACTGCGAGTTGACCCGCAACAACAACCTGACCAGCGGGCAGGTCTACCAGAACGTCCTCGACAAGGAGCGGCGCGGCGATTACCTCGGCAAGACCGTGCAGGTCATCCCGCACGTGACCGACGAAATCAAGAACCGCCTGCGCGAAGTCGCCCAGCAACAGCCGTGCGATGTCCTGATTACCGAAATCGGCGGGACCACCGGCGACATCGAGGGGCTGCCGTTCCTGGAGGCGATCCGGCAATTCAACCTCGAAGTCGGGCCGCAGAACTCCATCATCATGCATGTTACGCTCGTGCCGTACATCAAGGCGGCGGGCGAGCTCAAAACCAAGCCGTCGCAGCAGAGCATTGCCAAGCTGCGCGAGATCGGGCTCCACCCCCAGGTGTTGATCTGCCGGACCGAGCACCCGCTCGAAGACGATGTCCGCCAGAAGCTCTCCATGTTCTGTAACGTGCCGATCGGCGCGGTGATTGAAGCGCGCGACGTTGATCACACCATTTACGAAATGCCGCTGATGCTTCAGCACGAGAAACTCGACGACACCGTGGTCAAGCTCCTCGGGTTGACCAAAGCCCAGCCGGTGGCCGACATGAGCCACTGGAAAAAGTTCGTCCAGCGCGTCATCAACCCGAAAAAACGGGTCAAGATCGCCGTCGTCGGCAAGTATATCGAGCTTCAGGACGCCTACAAGTCGATCTACGAAGCGCTCACCCACGCGGCCGCGAGCCTCGATTGCGGGATCGACCTCGTCCGCATTGATGCCGAAACCGTGGAAGAGAGCGACCTGGCCGACTCCGCCGGTATCCTGATCCCCGGCGGCTTCGGTGACCGGGGGGTCGAAGGAAAGATCCGCGCGGTCCAGTATGCCCGCGAGCATGGCGTCCCGTTCCTCGGGTTGTGCCTCGGCATGCAGGTCGCCACCATCGAGTTCGCCCGGAATGTCTGCGGCCTCTCCAGTGCCAACAGCACGGAATTTGACCAGCAGACCCCGCACCCGGTCATCTCGCTGCTTGAAGAACAGAAGGAAGTCACCAACAAGGGCGCTTCCATGCGGCTCGGCACCTGGCCGACCCGGATCAAGGCGGGAACGCGCGCCCATCAGGTCTACGGCAGCGAAGAGATCCACGAACGGCACCGCCACCGTTACGAATTCAACCCCGCCTACCGCGAGCAGATGCTCCAGAACGGCTTTGTCATCTCCGGCCTTTCACCGGACGAAACGCTCGTGGAACTGATCGAACTCAAAAACCACCCCTGGTTCCTCGCCTGCCAGTTCCACCCGGAATTCAAGAGCAAGCCGAACCAGCCCCACCCGCTTTTCAAGGGGTTCCTCGCGGCGACGCTGGTCGAACAGGCGTAGGCGTCGGATTCCGAACGCGACGCCGGCTTGCTGGAGGGTCGACCTCCGCGTCGACTGCGGCGTTGGACTTGGGTCCACCCGTTTGCCCACGGCAACATCAAACCCCGCGGCGGACGCGGAGGTCCGCCCTCCAATAACCCGTCAACGTTGCATGCCTGCTGGAGGGTCGGCCTCACACCGCGCCCCGTACGAAGGCGGGGGTTACACTTACACCATCCCGAGCTTCTCGCGTCCGGCGGGGGAGATGCGGTCGGGGGACCATTGCGGTTCCCAGACGAGTTCGACATTCGCGCTTGCCACGCCCGGCACCGTCAGGATGCGTTGTTCGGCATCGGCGGCGAGGGTCGGCCCCATGCCGCAGCCAGGGGCGGTCAGCGTCATCTGAACATTGACGCGTTTTCCCTTACCCGATGCGTCATCGACGGCCTCCATGCTGTAGATCAACCCGAGATCGACGATGTTGACCGGGATTTCGGGGTCGTAACAGTTGCGAAGCTGGGTCCAGACCGCTTCGGGATCAAACTCGCCCTCGACCACCGGTCGCTCCGGAGTCTCGGCGGAAGAGGCCACTTCCGTGACCTCGCGCCCGAGCGCATCGGCGTCAGCGCCGTGAATGCGAAAAAGACCGGGTTGATGGGCCACCACCACCGTGAAAGCTCCACCAAGGGCCTGGGTGATGATCACGTCGTTCCCTTCGGGGAGGGTGATCTGTTCCCCGCTGGGAATCCGGACCGCCACGACATCGCGTTTAAGGGTAATGGAAGCTTCCTGGTACATAACAGAATCGGTTGGGTTAAAAAGGGTTGAAAATCAGTCCAGCCTGCCTGCGATCAGCTCTCGTCGCCCTCTGCGGGGTGCGACGGGCCTTTGCGTGCGAGGTAATCTTCCACCCGCAGGAGATTGCCTTCCCCGGCGCGCTGGACGATCCTCAAAAGATCCTCCATGGAAGCGACTTCTTCAAGTTGTTCGCTGACGAACCATTGCAGAAAGTTGTCGGAAGTGTAATCCTTCTCCTCCTTGGCGATGTGGACCAGTTGGTTGACCTGCGCGGTCACCTGTTTTTCCTGTTCCAGCGAAAGTTTCACGGCATCCTCCGCAAAGTTGAAGGAATGGATCGGCGCGCCGATCGCCGGGATGACCACCTTTGCCCCGATGTCGACCAGGTACTGAATGAAGCGGTGCGCATGCTCTTTTTCCTCTTCAGCCTGCCGCTTGAAGAAACGCGCCAGTTCGGGAAGCGTTTCGCTCTCAAAATGAGCGGCAATCGCCGTATACTGGAGCATGGCGGAAAATTCATTGCCGATCTGCTGGTTGATCGCGTCGATGATCCTTTGGCTAAATAGCATGGGGTTGATCTTCGCTTGAAACCGGTGCGACTGCAATCTTAATCTTGCCCGGCCAAACGCCCGAAAAGCACCTCTTTTCTCCCCAAAAAACCGACCTTTCTCCCATGAAACCAACCACCCAGCCGACCTCCGAAACGCCACCGCCGACCCTCGCCGGGTTGAGCGACTACCTCGATCGCCTCCTTTCCCACGACACTGTTTCGGACTGGCCGCAGGCGCGCAACGGGCTTCAGGTGGAAAACAACGGGACCGTCACGAAACTCGGGGCCGCCGTTGACGCTTGCGAAACGACCTTCCGCATGGCGCTCGAAGCGGGGGTCGATCTCCTGCTGGTTCACCACGGCATTTTCTGGAGCGGCGTCGCGCCGGTGACGGGCGCTGCCTACCGGAAGCTCAAGCTGGCGATCGAGGGGAATCTCGCCCTCTACAGTTCGCACCTCCCGCTCGATCTCCACCCCGACCTCGGAAACAACGTCGGGCTGGCAAGGGCGATCGGCCTTCCTGATCCGGTCCCGTTTTTCATGGAAAAGGGGAACCCGATCGGTCTGCGAAGCGAAACGGCGCTCGACCGCGACAGGCTCCGGCAGCGGCTCGAAGAGGCGGTCGGCGCTCCGGTCAAACTGATTCCCGGCGGGCCGCAAACGGCGAGAAAAATCGGTCTCGTGACCGGCGGTGCGGGCGGGGAGGTCTTCAAGGCCGCCGGGGAAGGGGTCGATACCTTCATCACCGGCGAGGGGCCCCACTGGAGTTACACCGCTGCGGAGGAACTCGGCGTCAACCTCCTCTTTGCCGGGCATTACGCCACGGAGACCTTTGGGGTCAAGGCGCTCGCCCGGCACCTGGCCGGGCGTTACCGGCTCCCGTGGGTTTTCCTTGATCACCCGACAGGGTTGTAAAAAACCACTGACAGCGGAACCGGAGGCGCATGGGAAAGTGCGTCGCCCCGGTTCCACCCGGGTGATCGATCAGATCAATTCGTTGAGGCGGGTTGCCTCCGGATTGAGCTTGAGCAGGTCGTCGATGACCACCGGCTGGCCGCTCTTGATCGACTGGTTGGCGGCGATGCCGATCAGGGCCGATGCCGCCCCCTGTTCATGACCGGCCGAACGGAAGTACGGGTCCGGCTCCGCCGTAGGCGAGAAGATCTGTTCCTGGATGCGGGTATCCCCGCCGCCATGGCCGCCGGTGGCGGTCGGGATTTCCACCTCGTACGGGTTGCCGAAAAGCGGGTAAACGATCAGGCTCTTCCTCCTGCCTTCCCCCTGCTCTTTGGCCAGTTCCTTGTCGGACTGGCCGGTGATCACGTGGCTGCGGTGGATCTCTTCGTACTCGATCCGCCCCTTGTCGCCGCTGATGCACGCCCGGTAGCCTTCCTTCGGGCAGTAGGCGTTGAGCGAATAGTTGAACATGATGCCGTTGCGGTAGCGGACGATCACCGACATCGAGTCTTCAATATCAATCCCGTCGCGGAAAACGTTCCGGTCGCGGACATAGCCGCTTTCCGTCTCGGCGTCGCGGTAAAGCCCCTTGGTCGCCGGGGTCTTGTCGAGGTCGAAGTAGAACGGATCGTTGTTCTCCTTGGGCGCTTCGCTGTAGCGTTCGTAGGTGGTGAAAGCTTCGTCGCCGCGCGCGATGGCGTTCTTTTTCCCGTAGAAAACCAGGTCGCCGATGGCGTAGACCGTCTTGGGGATGCTGTTGATCCACCAGTTGACGAGGTCGAAGTGGTGCGTTGATTTGTGGACCAGCAGCCCGCCCGAACGCCCCTTTTCGCTGTGCCAGCGGCGGAAGTAGTCGGCTCCGTGGGTGGTGTCGAGCAGGTACTCCAGGTTGACGTGCTTGACGTTGCCGATGACGCCCTTGTCGATCAGGTCGCGGACCAGCGTCGCCCCCGGGGTCCAGCGGACGTTGAAGGTCACGCGGACCTTTCCGCCGCTGCGATCGACGGCGGCCTGGATGGCGCGGAGTTTTTCGTCGTCAATGGTGATCGGCTTTTCGCAGACCACGTCGCACCCCTTGTCGAGGCTGCGGATGATGTAGTCGTGGTGCGTGTCGTCGCTGGAGCAGACGATGACGATATCGGGCTTGAGTTCGTCGAGCATCTGCTCGAACTGGTCGGCGTGGTAGGTCTTGATCTCCCCCTTGCAACCGTAGCTCTCCGTCAGTCGCTTGCGGTGGTAGTCCATGCGCACCTGGCTCAGGTCGCAGAACGCCAGCAGTTCGCAGTGTTCCGAATAATCGCGGACGATCGGGTCGATGAACATCGTGATCCTCCCCCCGGTTCCGACGGCAACAAATGTTTTCTTTTTTTGAGACATAAAGACTGAAGTCGGGCTCCCCCGCCCCGCAGGTTTTCACCACGGCAACGCTTCGCCCCAACACCTGCCGCGCGTTTGCGCCAGATGCGGACACGGGAATCCCACGACACCCTTTGATTGGTACGGCAACTTCCCCCCGCAGGTCAATGCGATTATCACCTGATAGCATGGAAGAAAGCCACGGCGCCCACCGGCGGGAAGAGTGCGTGGAGCCTTCGCTCATCCGTCGCAAAAGATTTGCGAATGCTGCGAATATTGCGTATACTTCGATCATGGCTGCTGTGACTTTGCCAACTTCAAGAACCGCTACCCCGAGTCCAAGGGATCTGGAGCTTGCCAAGCGTTCTCATCATCACCTTGAGACGGCCGTCGCTGGAGATGCCTTGATTGAACTCTCTGTCCACTCCCGCGGGGGGCATCAACAGGTTGCTGCAACGCCGATTCCGATGGCGGCGTATCGTTTGCTGGTTCAAATTCTTGCCGATATGGCGGAAGGCAATGCGGTCACGGTGATCCCATTGCATCGCGAAATGACGACACAGGAGGCGGCCGATTTTCTGGAATGTCACGTCCGTCTCTGATCAAACTGTTGGATCAGGGGAAAATCGGCTTTCGCAAGGTGGGGAAACACCGGCGGGTGTTGTTCAAGGATGTAGCCGACTATCAGCGACGCTCCATGGCCGACCGACGCACCGCTCTTGATGAGTTGACGCGGCAGGCACAGGAGCTTGAAATGGGTTATTAGTGCCGCATTTGACCGTCATTCTCGATGCCTGTGTGCTCTATCCTGCTCCCGTGAAGGATCTGCTTCTGCAACTGGCCTGTACCGGGCTGTTTCGGGCGCGCTGGACAGATGCCATTCATGACGAATGGATCAGGAACGTTCTGAAAAATCCCCCTCTATCACAGGACGAGTATCTCGACCGGTTGAGGTCTCTCAGGCTCACTGAGACAGCCCGATTCCTACACGGAAAGATCGGCTGAACCTGCGGCTACCGGTTTCGCACGGAATCGCGGCCCGCCATCCGTGCGGCTCGTTTTCTCAGGACAAAAGCCATGAGAGCGATCCCCAATACCATGATCACGGTGGTCCGGGGTTCGGGGATTCCCATCACCTTTTCGCTCAGGTTGGCGACGATAAAAATCTGGTCATTGACCTGGTTCGACGGGTTTCCCCAGGAACCGGCCCGGTATCTCCCTGCGGCCCCGGTCACCGCGTCTGAAAAGAGGAAGGTCCCGGCCGGGTAATCGTCGAGCAGCAGAGGATCGAGCGGGGTGCTTACCTGTCCGGCCAGCGAGTAATAGACCCCCGCCTGCAATGTGATCGGAACCGCCAGATTCACCCAACGGAACCCGTCTTCGTAATGCGCCGCCGTACCTCCGGGGATCGTCACCTGCCCGACGATCTCGGAATTCAGAAACGGCCAACTCTCGCCCCCGCTCCCCGAACCGATGCCGACCCAGTGCTCCTGTGTCAGTCCGTCGCCGCCGTGGTCATAGAACCCGAGGGAGCGGACCGTCAGTTCGCGGTCCGTGATAAAGACCAGTCCGTACGTTCCGAGGTAATCGGTGCGCACCTCCCCCTCTCCCGGCTCGGTGATCAAGGTGGTCTGCGCCTGGGAAGTCGCGGCGAAAAGGGTCAGGGAAAGAATACTCAGGAAACGGGAAATCTTCGTCATGGTTCAATGGATGGCCGGCAACCCAACCACCCCGTCCGCCAGATGAAAACCCCCACACGTGAGGGTTGACCGCGTTTTATCCGGCCTTCGCCGGTCCGCCTGATTGCAGCCTCACGCGCAGGGCAAAAACCGTGGCGGCGTGGCGGTTCTCCTGATCCAGCTTCTCCACGATGTTGGCGACATGTTCCTGGATCGTCGTCAGGCTACGCTTGAGGATGATGGCAATCTCGCGGTTCTGCTTGCCCTCGGTCATCCAATAGAGCACCTCCGCTTCCCGTGGACTCAAGCCAAGCTGCTCCAGAGAGGCCCTCGCCGCTGCTTCGGCTCTTTCGGGCCACGGCTCCTCCTGATGACTCCATGCCAGGCGGAGATGCGGAGCAAAGGCGTCAAGCAACTCGCATTCACGCCGGGTGAAATCCCTCCGCCGGCGGTTCATGCTCAAACCGGCCACGGTCGTGCCGTCCACCTGAACCGGAAGGCTGAGGCAGTGCTCAAACCCGAGGCGTGCCATGCAGGTCCGGTAATATTCGGAAGCCAGCCATTCCTCGCGGCTCACGACATCCGACACCCTGCGGGCGCAGGTTTCACCCGTGCGCTCGTAATGGGCCACCAGCGGCATCCTGCCCGGCGCGGCGGCGTAATAGGCGATCTCCTCCTCGGTAAACGGATTCTCCGGCGCCATGAAAGTCGCCACGCGGCACCGGCTCCGATCAGTCAGGTGGATGCAATGCAGGTCGGCGGAAATCAGGCGTTGCAGCGCCCCGAGGGCGGCATCCATCAAGTCCCGGTAATCCCGGGCCTTGTTGATTTCGTAGACGGCATCAAACAATCCGCGCCATTTTTGCGAAGAGATCGGGAGCGACGGCTTTTGAGGGGAGGCGGACTTCATCAAACGACCCAAAACGAAGGACTCCCGGCCTGATTCCCCCAATCAGACGTTGAACCGGAACTCCATCACGTCGCCGTCGGCCACGACGTATTCCTTCCCCTCGATGCGAAGCTTTCCGGCCTCTTTTGCCTTGGCGAAGGAGCCGAGGCGGACGAGCTCGTCGAAGTGAATGGTTTCCGCCGCGATGAAACCGCGTTCGAAGTCGGAGTGAATCACCCCTGCCGCTGCCGGGGCCTTGTCTCCGGCGCGGATCGTCCAGGCGCGGGTCTCCTGTTCGCCGGTGGTCAGGTAGGTCCGCAGGCCCAGCAGGTGGTAGACCGCGCGGATCAATGCGCCGACGCCGCTCTCTTCCACGCCGAGGTCGCGCAGGTATTCCTGAGCCTCTTCGTCGGGAAGTTCGACCAGTTCGCTTTCGATCTGCGCGCTGATGACGATCGCCCCGGTGGCGAGGTGGTCGTTCGCATACGCCTGGACCGCCTTGACATAACGGGTCGAGGGGTGAAGATCGGCCTCCGCCACTTCCTCCCCGGCGGCAAGCTGGCGGGCCACCTCTCCTAGCGCATCCTCCGCCACGTTGCAGGCAAAGATCGTCGGTTTGGTGGTCAGGAGCGTGAGCGCCTTCGCGGTTTTCTTCTCCTCATCGGTCAACTCCAGCGTGATCGCCGGTTTGCCCGCGTCGAGGTGCGGGATCAGCTTTTCGGTGACCGCCAGTTCGGCCTGCGCCACCTTGTCGCCTCCCTTGGCTCCTTTTTTAAGCCGTTCGGCCCGCTTCTGGAGGGAGCCGAGGTCGGCCAGAATCAGTTCCGTGTTGATGACTTCGATGTCGCGGATCGGGTCGACGCTTCCGGCGACGTGGTGGATGTCGCTGCTGTCAAAACACCGGACGACCTGCACGATGGCGTCGACTTCGCGGATGTGGCTCAAAAACTGGTTGCCCAAGCCCTCCCCCTGGCTCGCGCCACGCACCAGCCCGGCAATGTCGACAAACTCGATCGCCGCCGGGATCAGTTTTTTGGAATTGGAAATCTTTGAAAGCGCGGCGAGACGCGGGTCGGGAACGGTCACGACCCCCTGGTTCGGGTCGATCGTACAAAACGGGTAGTTCGCCGCCTGCGCCTTGCGCGTCCGGGTGACGGCGTTAAAGAGAGTGGATTTTCCGACGTTCGGGAGCCCGACGATGCCTGCACTTAACATAAGAAACGCGGAGCGTAACGATCTTTGGGCCAAATGCAACTATTCCAGAAAAAAAGGAGCCTCTTCGCTCTTCGGGGCCGGGGTTTTCATTGAGGAAAAGAGGTAGGTCGCGATCGCCACCCAGATCAAGAGAAACGCCACCCAGTGTTGCGGCGGGAAGGCTTCGCCAAAGAGGAGCACGCCGATCAGAAGCTGGAGCGTCGGCGTCTGGTACTGGAGGACGCCGAGCGTGCCGAGCGGAAGGAGCTTTGCCGCCTTGTTGAACCAGATGAGCGGCACCGTCGTCACCACCCCGGAGGCAACGAAGAGGAGGGTCAGGAGCGGGGTCGAGCCAAAGGTGGCGCGGCCGGTCGCATGCAGGATGACGACGGTCACCAGCGCCAGTTGCGCCATGACCAGCGTCTCCACCAGCAACCCGCCGAGCGGTGTCGCGGCGACCATCTTGCGGATCAGGCCGTAGAGGCTGAAGGTCACGGCGAGCCCGATGGCGATCAGGGGAAACTGCCCGAGGTTCCAGCCAAAAATGGCCGCCCCGACCATCGCCAGCACCACCGCCAACCCCTTCGCCAGCCCGAGCCGTTCCTTGAGCACGATCGCGCCGAGGAAAATGTTGGCCAGCGGACAGAGGAAATAGCCGAGGCTCGCCTGCACCACCTGATGGCTCGCCACGCTGTAGATGAAAAGGGCCCAGTTGATCGTCAACAGCGCGGCCGTGACAAACAGCAGGCCGACGCTCCGCTTGTCGCGCAGGAGGCCGAGCACTTCCCCCTCGCGGCCCTCCACCTTCACCAGAATGGCAAGCAGCACCACCGACCAGAGCACGCGGTGGCTGACCACTTCGAAGGTGGCGTCCGATCCGAAAAGGTTCCAGAAAAGCGGGAGAATCCCCCAACTGCTACAGGCCAGAATGGCATAGAAATAACCGCTGCGCGGCGCGGGTCGTGGGTCCATGAAAAAACGGGACGAAAAAAGGACGAAACTATTTTAAGGCTGGTTGAATCGGGCAAAAGTGATAAACATCGGTTATTTCACCGACTTTATGGACCCGCTTTTGATCGTACTCCTGGTTTTGGTTTCAATCCAACTTCTCTTGCTGATTTTTCATCCGGCGGCGCGGCGATCGGCGGAAGCGCTCGAGGCGATGCGCCACCAGCTCGCCGGGATTGAAAGCGCCCACGAGCGGCTGGAGGGGACGCTCCGGAGCGAACTTGCCCAGGCGCGCCTCGAACTGGCCGCCACCGTCCGCGACGGCAATCGCTCCATGCTCGAAACCCTCCAGACGATCTCCACCGGCCAGACGCAGCAATGGAACGCCTTCTCCACCCGGCTCGAACAGGTCGGCCAGTTGACCGAAACCCGGCTCGAAACCATCCGGGGTGTCGTCGAGACGAAACTGACCGCGCTGCGCGAGGAGAACTCGCAACGGCTGGAAGCGATGCGCCAGACGGTGGACGAAAAACTGCATGGCACGCTCGAAAAACGGCTCGGCGAATCGTTCCGCCACGTTTCCGAACGGCTTGAACAGGTCCACCGGGGCCTGGGCGAAATGCAGACGCTCGCCACCGGGGTCGGCGACCTCAAGCGGGTGCTCACCAACGTCAAAACGCGCGGCATCTGGGGGGAGATCCAGCTCGGCGCGCTGCTCGAACAACTTCTTGCCCCCGACCAGTTTGAGCGCAATGTCCGCACCCGGCCGGAGAGGAACGAAGTCGTCGAGTACGCCGTCCGCCTTCCCGGCGGGGGCGAAGACGGGGAACCGGTCTGGCTGCCGATCGACGCCAAGTTCCCGGTGGAGGATTACCAGCGGCTTCTCGAAGGGTACGAATGCGGCGACGCAGCCGCCCTGGAGCGGGCTTCGAAGGCGCTGCGCCAGCGGGTGCTCCAGTCCGCAAAGGAGATTACCACCAAATACCTCAACCCGCCGCTGACGACCGATTTTGCCATCCTCTTCCTGCCGACGGAGGGGCTTTTTGCGGAAGTCTGCCGCCTCCCCGGGCTGGTCGACACCCTCCAGAGGGAAGAGCGCGTCGTCATCACCGGGCCGACCACCTTTGCCGCGCTGCTCAACAGCTTGCAGATCGGCTTCCGCACCCTTTCGATCCAGAAGGAATCGAGCCGGGTCTGGCAGATTCTTGGCGAGGTGAAGACCGAGTTTGGCCGGTTCGGCGACGCGCTCGACGGGGTTAAAAAGAAGCTCCACGAGGCGACCAACCGGATGGACGATGTCGGCCGCCGCTCGCGGGCGGTGGAACGGCGGCTGCGCCACGTCGCGGAAGGGCCGGAGACGGCGGCGCTGCTGGAAGAATAGGTCCGATCTTCACCCCTGCGGCGGAAACTTGCGAAGGTCGACCTCCGCATCGACCGCGGCGTGGGACGCTGGGTTCACCCGGCTATTCCCGGCGACCCTCAACCCCCGCAGGTCCGCCCCAGAGCGGTCAGCGGGTGGTGCTGGCGCCGATTTCCGCCAGCATCCGTGCGAAGCGTTTCATCGGCAGGCCGATGACGTTGGTGCGCGAACCCTGGATCGCGGCGACCACGCTCTGCGGCCCGGTGTCCTGGGCGGCGTAGGCTCCCGCCTTGTCGAGCGGTTCGATCCGCGCGAGGTAGTGCTCGATCCGTTCGTCGTCCAGAGGATGAAAGGTGACGTCGCTCTTCTCCAGGCCGCCGAGTTGCCGTTCCCCCTCCGCCGAGCGGGCGATCATCCAGATGCCCGAGTAGACCTGGTGCACCCGACCGCCCAGGCGGCGCAACATGGAACGCGCCTCGTCTAGATCGACCGGTTTGCCGAGCCGTTCCCCATCGAGGGCGACCAGCGTGTCGACGCCGACCACCACCGTTGGCGCGGAGGGCGGCGCGTTCCTTTCCGGACCGCCAAAAAAGAGATCGGCCACCGCCCGGGCCTTGACCCTGGCATGGTGAAGCGTGCTTTCGGCGACGCTCAGGTAGCCGGGGTCGATCTCGTCCACCGCCGCAGGGCAGACCTCAAAAACATAGCCCGCCTGCGCGAGAAGGTCGCGGCGGCGCGGTGACGCCGAGGCGAGGAGCAGTCTTGTGGCGTTCATCGCCGGTTGATCTTTGCGCGCTGACGCGGGTCACGGCGTGCCAAAGGAAGGCATCGCCATCGCCTTGTATCCTTCGGGGACGACGAACTCGTTGTCGTCGAGCGATTTTTCCTCCACGGAAATCAGCGTGGTGGTCATTTTCTGGTTGGGTCCGATCTCCACCTCCACCTTCACCGGGACGCCCGGCAGATCGCCCTCGGGCTGCGGCACCATGGACTGCGCCGCCTTGCTCAGGGCGCTGCTCTGCATTTTCCTGAAGACCTCCATCAACTGGCTGCTGTTAGGATAGTCCTTGGCGATCCAGTAGGACGACTTGTAGTTGCCGCTCGTCAACGTATAAAGCTCGGTGTCGTAACCGCCGATCTTCTCCTTCCTGCCGGTGGCGACGAGGATCGGAGCTGATTTGGTCTCCTCCGCTCCGGCCTGGGTCTTCATCGACTTGAGGAGTTGCTGGCTCGCCTCCGCGTTGATCTCCATGTACATCTTCTGGTCGTGCATGATCGTCTGGATGACGCCGGTCGCAGCGTCAAAGATCGTGCTGATCTGCGGCGTCATGTCGGTGCGGATCTTGTCTCCCTTGATCTTCAGGGTCATCGGGCCCGACTGGCCCGCGCCGTCCATCTGCTGGACGATGACGAGATCGGCCCAGAGGGCGACGGAGGAAAGGAGGGAGAGCCCGAGGGCAAGCAAGCTGGTTTTCATGATGGTCAAGGGGATGTCTTCGTAAAAAAGTGCGGTTACTCTGTTTCTTTTTCGGTTGAAACGCGAGCCTTGGGGGCATTGCCGCCCGCAGCGGCATCTTTTTCCGCAAGCGCCTGTTCAAACGCGCGCCACGCGAGCATGGCGCACTTCACGCGCTGCGGAAACTTCCGCACGCCGCCGAGCACGTTCAGGTCGCCCAATTCGCGCGGCCCGAGGTCGTCCCCGGCGAGTTCCGAAGCGGCGGAAACACGGTCATGGAATAGCCCCAGCAGGTGCTGGGCCTCGCCGGTGCTTTTTCCCTTGAGCTTGAGGGTCATCATCGAAGCCGATGCCTGGCTGATCGCGCAACCATGGCCGGTGAAGGCGATCTCCTCCACCTTGTCGGGACCGAACCGGACGTGCAGGTGGATCTCGTCGCCGCACGACGGGTTGTCGCCATGGACATGGATGGCGTCTTCCTTGATTTCACCATAATTTCGGGGGCGGCGGGAGTGGTCCAGGATCAGTTCCTGGTAAAGATCATCAAAATTCATCGGAAAAAACGTTCGATTTCGGTGAGGATTTCAACCATCCGGTCGACTTCGGCCTCGGTGTTATAAAAATAGAAACTGGCGCGGGCCGACGAGCTTAAACCGAGCTTTCTCATGAGCGGCTGCGTGCAGTGATGCCCGCCGCGCAAGGCGAGCCCGCGCTGGTCGGCCAGTGTGACGACATCGTGCGCGTGGGCGCTGCCGAGCACAAAGCTCACGACGCCGCTGCGCGCATCGCTGCCGAGCGGCGGCCCGAGCACGGTGATCCCGGGGATGGCCGCCATCCGTTCATGCGCGTACTGCGCGAGGCGCTGGTCGTGCTCAAAGATGGCCTCGCGCCCGACCGAGTCGAGGTACTCCGCCGCGGCCCCGAGCGCGATCGCCCCGGCGATGTTCGGCGTCCCGGCTTCGAACCGGTGGGGGGCCGGTTTCCAGGTGCTCGCTTCGTAGCGGACGCTCAAAATCATCTCGCCGCCCCCCTCCCAC
>Ga0182739_1000166_pt1 | contig 120824 bp, 90 predicted proteins | sample eDN5th30CBELigBY_FD_128873 | JGI IMG/M metagenome (GOLD analysis project Ga0182739, IMG submission 128873) | Enriched backyard soil microbial communities from Emeryville, California, USA - eDNA 5th pass 30_C BE-Lig BY (version 2) (version 2) | ecosystem: Environmental > Terrestrial > Soil >...
CGCGCCATTGGCGCACAACGGTAAACATGTAATCTCTACGCTCTTTCATAATCATATTATTTGTGGGCGTAAAACTACAGCCGATTAGTTAAGCATAAAAGATGTACTTGGTAGGGCGGATACCGAAAGCGTGATCTGCTCGCAGGAACGCAACCTCAGCAAACAGCAGCTGGCCGCACTGCTGGAGGGAACCTACATCCGCCAGGCCCAACCCGTGCTGATCAGCGGCCCGGCCGGGGCCGGGAAATCACACCTGGCCTGCGCTTTGGGTTACCAGGCCTGTTCACAGGGTTATAAAACCCTTTACATGAACATGAACAAACTCATCGAGAAAATCACCATGGCCAAACTGGAAGGCACCTACCTTAATCTGCTGGCCAAAATGGAACGCATACCGCTGATCATACTGGACGACTTCGGCCTGCAGGTAATGCCGACCGAAGTCAAGCTCGCCCTGCTGCAGATCATGGAAGACCGCTATGAGCGTAAGTCAATCATCGTGGCCAGCCAGATGCCCGTGGGAAGCTACCACGATTACCTGAACGACCCAGCCGTGGCCGATGCATTCCTTGACAGATTGACAGCAAATGCACACCGAGTCGAGCTGAAAGGCGATTCACTCAGGGGAAAAAAATTATAGTTGGCACTATCCGGATATTAGTGCTATTATTGATAATAGAAACCGTTCTTTGATGTCTTCAGGGGGTGGGTCAAATTATAAGAACGGTGGGTCAAATTAATCGGAATAGACAGAGACATTAAGTGAGCAGGTGTTTAGATACATCATGACTCAAAATGATGATGGAGAAGAGGTTAGAATTCTAGAAAGTAAAACTCATTATCCATACTTTTCATTTTATATACAAGATCGGGAAAAGAAAGATGTCCAGGAAGTCTCTACCGAGGAAGAAGAATGCATTAAAGATTCTTTCGAATATTTATACAACCGATTAGAAGAACAAAGTCTGAGGTCCTATTTAAAGAAAAAGTTGGGTGGTGATGATGTAGATCAACTTAGTTATGTAGAAATACTCAAGGCGATAAGAGATCAAATTTTAGGTACAATTTTTATTTCAATTTCGACTCCCGACAAGAGTAATGCCAATATGATATTTGAAATCTTAAATGCCAAAGGGAAAAAATTGTCTCACGTTGATTTGATAAAAAATAAAATCTTTGAGATCGTTGATGAAAAAGGCTCTGCTGACTTTGCAGAAGTAAAATGGGAGAAAATTAAAGAAATACTTATTTCTAGAAGTGAAACAGTTGGTCTAGCGACGTTCTATAGGCATTTTTGGATTTCAACTTATAAAAAATCCTCAGGCACGAAGTTATATGATGATTTTTTAAAAGAAATAAACCCAAAGAAAAGAGATAGATATAAAGAATTTCTATTGGAAATTCAAGAAAACGCTAGGAATTACATTGAAATCCTTAACCCAAGAAGAGAAGACTATGATAATAGAAAGGAATACTTCTGGCTTGTTCAAAGTCTGAATGTGTTGATGAACTATTTTAATATTGTACAAGTTAGAATTGCTTTGCTTGCGTTATTTAAGATAAAAGAGAAAGGATTTGTCTCTTCAAAGAAGTTTAAAGAAACGGTCCAATATTTAGAAAACTTTCATTTTGCCTATAATGCGATTATATCTGGAAGAGCAAGCAGGTTTGAAACTATCTATGCCAAATTTGCCATTAATTTAAGGAAATGTAAGAGCAAATCAGAATCTCATGCCAAAATCGATGAATTGCTCATTAAACCTTTGGATAAACTATTTCCTGATTTTGAACAATTCTCTCGCGGTTTCACTTCCCTGACCTTCACTAAGAAAGACAAACCAAGTAATGTTAAAACAAAGTATGCTGTTCAAAAATTAAGTATGCTAAGTGAGGATGAGGATGTTTTTTCAGATATTGGTAGTATTGAACATATCGTTTCCGAAACGCAGGGGGAAATCACTTTTAATATTGGAAACCTAATTCTATTGGAAAAAAAACTTAATTGTAAGGCGGGTAATTTAAGCTATGCCGAAAAGAAGAATATTTATAAAAGCTCATCATATTCCTCTGTCAAAAAATTCATCCAGGATCATGACTCCTGGGAAATTGAAAATATTGGACATAGAGCAGAAAAGCTCGCAAGAAAATACTATGAAGAAATCCTTGAACGGAAACTAAAAACCGTTTAACATCAGCTGTGTCACCGAGTATAACTATTACAGTAATCTCAGAATAATTATTCGTAAAGGGTAAGAAGAATTGATATTGGAATCCGAATGAAATGTTTGTGGGTGCTCAATTAGTGGATAATAAGAGTAAACCGTCATATAAATATAATGATGGTGATGAGATAAATATTGTCCATCCATATTTTGATAATCCCGACCATTACGAGTGGACAGATAGCGAACTACAAATATTAATTCAGTCAAAGAATGGATCAGCCAAAGGTCAATTTTCTATAGAGTTATTTGGGCTTGCCGAGCCCCTTATGAATGAACTCAGGGCTCAACAGATAAGATTTGAAGAACTAAGGCTCAATATCCGCTTTCTAACGAAGACAAATAAACTTGTGCATAAAGCGATTGATTATAAACTCGTATCGTCATAGAGAACTTCACACAGAGGATTATTTGATGGCATTTTATGTCAACGATGAATAAAATATTGGCGCTGCCCCCTTAATGCACCTACCAATCCTCTCTTATAGCTTTGGATTGAGTGATTACTGCTACGGCCTGGAAATTGAAGGTTGGGAGAAATCATGTTCAAAAGCATTTCTCGAAAGATACTGCATGAATCTCTGTAATAAGTCGTCAGACAACGGCGATTTATAATGGGCTACCCTTTTAATCTTAAACTTAAACACCCTATTATCAAAATCGTAAATATCTTCTCCATTAATTTTGAAACTTTTTAAACATTCTGGGGCATAAATGAACGGTTTTAATGCTCGGATATCCTGATCGTTTGCTCCGACTTTATCTCTAATATTCTTAAAGTGATTCAGCGCTTTTTCATACTTAGCAAACTCTTTATAGATATATGAATATCTTTCAAGCCAGGGGAAATGTATAAGCTCATTCGCTATTTTTTCCACTTTCATGTCCAATATTGCATCGCCCGAAGTTTGGAAAACAGCCAAATCCAATAGGTCTAAAGGCACATTTTTAAATCCAGAAAAGTCCGCATATTTGACCTTGTCAATTAAACCCGGCTTAACAACTTTTTCGATTGCAGGAGAAGCCAGTTTCTTCTTGGCCCCTTCTTTTAAAGGAACCAACAAGGCATTATTATAGTCGTATGATCTTTTTCCGCAATTATCATCGTTAGCTCGTAAAGCAAGATTACACGGTTGAACCAGTAGTATGTATTCTTTATCTTTTATTTTGAAAATATCCCCATTGGAAATAGGTAAGTGCAGATTGTTAACAAAATTTCCTGTTATATAGGTTTCACTTTCTCTAAGGCTATTTGTTTGATTATTGCTTTCCTTATTATTATAACCTGTTTCGATTTTGTCGATATCCCTTATTTTTTTAACCGCAGTATTAAATGTTGCTCGCTTTGTTACGTCTGAAATGTATCTTAGATTCTCTTCTTTAGATAAAATTCCATACAGCCTAAACAACGTACTGACTTCCCAAATACCTTCTTTTAGAGACGATTTTTGTATAATATGATTGAACGTCTTAGGGGATATTTCTTTAATTCTTAGCGTTGCCTTTTCATTTGATTCTTTGAATGTTTTTGTAGACTGCGCTTTTAACTCTTCGACATACGGAAGTAGCAACAAGTTTTTTATTCCTTCGGAAAATGCAGCAATTTTAGGATCAAACGAAAACCTGGATTTTGATATGGTATAAAACTTTTCTTTGTTAATCTGATAAGTTACCGAATATTCGTTTCTCTTGTCATCTTCATCTTCGGCACCGAACTTATGGGAAAATATACCACAAACAACTTTATTTGATAAATCTTCAATCTCTATCAATTCCTTTGCCAACTGGGCACCATTCCGATTTCCCAGTATTTCATCACTATTTTGAAACTCAAAATCAAAAAGGCAAAGTGCCCTTTTGTTATTTTTCAATGCTTTTATAATTGTATATTGATCCTGAACCCACTGGGTTGGAGTCATTAACTTAATTCTATCGCCAAAACATTCTTCTATCTCCAATACAGGAATCACATTGGCGCTTTCTGGATCTCGTAAAAAGAGACAAACTTCAAATAACAAGGCTCTTTTGTTTGGAACTTGATCCCACAATCGTATTATTTCATTTCTAAACTTAGGCTCCGGATGTGACCATTCGATTGATTGGAAATTCTCAGAGAGAATTTTGTCACCGTTATTTTTAATGGCAAGTAGATGACCAATATACTCCTCTTTAAGAGCTTCATCATCGAATTTATCATCGATGTAAACAATATAAGCGATGTTTTCGATATCCAACATTTGGTGAACGGAATTGATTGCCTTTTCTCGTAAAGTGGATATGTCAACTTGTCGGGGGTAAATATCTATAGTCTCCCCATTACTATTTATTGTAATTTTTTCATCCATTACTTACCATAATATTTGAGAGGTTGATAGCAAATATAAACTTCCTTTTATCCTTGTTTTGAACTAGCTCCAAAACTATTGAACACCCCGAAGAGTCGAGTAGTTGGCTAACGATAAATAGACCTAAACCTCGTCCTTCTCCTTTAGATTTTGTAGTGACAAAAGGCTCGAAAATCTGACGTTCTACGGCAGGAGCTATTCCATACCCGTTATCATAAAGATAGACCCATGGGGTTTCAATTTTTACAAAAATTTTAGGGCTAAAACTGCTTTCCTTTTGTTGGCGAACTTGCAACCAATATTCGGAATTAGCAATAAGATTATCGATTACTTGGGTAAACTTACCACGATTAATTTTTATGGAAAAATCATCTACACAATCTATGACGAATTCAACACCCTGTTTTTCGAATCGATTACGATAATACTCTTTTTCCTCTTTGAAGAAACTCGATAGCTTAAAGTTTGACTTTTTCTCCCTATTGTATTTCAAGGCAGGATCTAAATGCCTTAGTTGAACTTTAAGTCCATTAACGGTCGTATTGATGTACTCTATTAATACATAAATGTCTGATTCGGCCAACTTTTTGTTTTGTAGTCTATTGGAATAGAAACTGGCCCTTTCTGATAGCCTGTCCGCAATCGAGGCAAATTCGTGGCTAACCGCTTCAGCTGTTAATCCAAGGCTTGCCAATTCCGAAAAATCTGCAAGCTGCTCTTCTAAAATCTGTATTTTTGGCTCAAGTATATCAATAACTTCATTCAACCTCTCTGCCCTGACAATAACTTTCTCCAGCTTTTGCAAGGTGTTTTGAATATCTTTTAGTTCATTAAGTATATTTTCAACCTGGTCCGCGGTTTTCTTCTCTAAGTCGGTTGAGAACATAGGATTGCTTTTAACCGCGGTAACTATTTTTTCAGAATCTTTAATTGCCTTATCAACGGTGAAAACGGCCTCGCCAAAATCCTGTTTGACTTCCTCCGTTTTGGCTTGAGTTTCTTTTAGTTGGGTAAATGCCTGACTTACGGTTTTTATACCACTCTTTTCTGTCTTATATGTTTTGAGGAAGTCATTGTATGCCCTTCGGATATTTTCTTGATAGCGGTTTATCTCATCTCTAATAAAAAGTGATAACGTGAAAAAATTCCTGGAGTATGGATTTGATATCAAACCTTCTCGGTCGGTTTTATCTTTCAAATTTTGATTCAGACCCTCATCAATAGCAAAGTAACCAATAACATTAGCCGGCCTCAATGGATAATAGGAACCACCCGAAGTTTGAGATTCCCGCAATCGTAACCAGTCATCGCCATCAATACCGAATGGTTTTACAGCAAAACCGTTTCTAAAAAGCTTGATTCCAGTCTGATTTTGGGCAAAATCTTTATAAGCTGAAAATTCGCCAAAAATCTCTTTGATATCTTCGTCATGAAAGCCAGATTTAAAATTAAATTCATCTATCTTTCCATTAAATGGGCCAGGATTTGCACGTTCTCCATCGTAAATTTCTAAATGCCCAATGTCCTTTTGAAAATCAAATGTTCTCTGAAATTCGATAAAAAAGTTGTCCTTGGATCGTCTTATGTTGGGGTATTTTTCTTCTAGAAAAGAGAAGAACTTCCTACCATTATCCGGTTCGAGATATTCTTTAAACTCTTCTGGTTTAATACCTATAAATTTGGCTAATTTAGTTTTCCCTTCAAGAAAAAGAACGGAACCATCAAACTCAAATTCAAATCTGGAAACTGCCAAATCTCTTAATTCGTCGTTGGATTTGTCAAGATCGATTGTTGTCCCGTTTATTTTTATAAAAACCTCAAATGGTCGGTTCTCTTTATAAGGAGATATGATTTGCGAAACCTGCCCTTTGAATTTTTCTAAATTCTGTCCCTTCCAAACTTCTGCATGGTTTAAGTTTGCTAGAACCAAGGTAGTCCCATGTTTTCGTTTAGGTTTGTAGGTCCCACTTTGTATGTGAACCTTGCCTAAAGATACAGCAGTTTCGAAATCTTTCCAATTAAAGCCTATATGAACACCCTCACTATCTTTCTTATTGCTAAAAATTTCACAAATATCCGCTAATCGTTGCGTACTTAGTCTTCCTAAACCTTTATCTCCCAGGGGTGTTCTGCCTTTCGGGGTGGTCTTCTTTTCTTCTTTGAGCTGTCGCTTTTCAGAATATGAAATAATAAGCCAGGAGTTGATGATGGTATTCTCATCCATTCCAAACCCGTCGTCTTCTACAACAATAAATCCTTGGTGGTTGGAATAAAAGAGTGGTTGTTGAAGGTATTCGTCGGAGGTATTTATTTCAATAGAGACATAAGTTGCGTCCGCATCATAAGAGTTTTTGATAAGCTCAAGTAATGCGGTAATTTCATCGGAGACTAATTGCTCTCCAAGTTGCTTAACAATATGTGGGGTTATGTCGAACTGATAATTCATTCCGTCTATTAGTTACTAACACTAAAAGCAATTCGGTTCAAATTGAACAAAAGGGAAAATAATTTAAATTCGATCTATTTGCGGCTTTCTAAAAATCAAAATCTCCTCAGTATTCATTAAAGGTGACAAGCCATTGTTTTTTGCCATTCGTTTATTGTGGATGGTTCGAGCGAGGGAATGAACAAATATACAGCCTTTTGATTCAAGCATTTCCTTTAAATATTGAACATTATTCACGGTCTGCTGGCCAACGCTTCTATTACCCATAGTCCACACCATATAAGAATTTGCTGCGAGTGAATTTACCGCATTAGTCAACACCATGTCCAAGTCATATAAGAAAGAAACAATCTTTTCTTTTTTTACAGGGTCTTGTTTTCTAAAAACTAAATAGTCTTGTCGAAAAGAGGCAGACAGATTGAGTAGATGCCCCAGTCGATTAGAGAAATCTTGTAATTTCCTCTTACCTCCTATTGAGATACGGTCGATTTCAGCTGTAGACTTTAGAAACGCGTCGCTACAACCACTATAAATATCCTCTAAATCGATCCATTGTAATTGCAAGAAAGAATATTGGCCATAAGTAACGGTCGTATGATTATCCCCATAAGGAGGAGAAGACACAAGTAAATTAGCGAATTGTTGTGGTTGCCCTTCAAAAGTAATATCCTTTTTAGAATCGCCCTGCTTGATGTAGATATTACCTAGGTATCCATGACCATTGATACGCCCTTTTTTTCGCAGGAATTCCTTGAATTCCGCGTACCCATCTATACTTATTTCTAATTGCTTTCTAAACTCGCTAACTGCTGACATTACACGAGTTTGAATGTCATGAATTGGTCTTGCATGTAACTTGTAGGTAGATGTCCTGTCGTTAGAACAAACTCGAATTACTTCTGCTAAATTCGCCCAATAGAATTGGCGGATTAAGATATCTTCTTCTTGTCTGATAGCCCGTACTATTCGTGAAAGCTCCAGTTGAGTAGTGTTCTTAAACCACTTGTCGATATTGTAATACTCACATTCGATAGCTTCATCCTTATCTTGCTCAATCAGAGAAAATAAATGTTTGACGTTAGTTCTTAGCTTTTTGAAGTTGACATTGATTAACGAGGTGCGGACTTTAGCTATTAAAATTGCAAGTGGGTTAATATCTTGCCCATAACAATCTATGCCATAATGCATACTTGAAACCAACGAAGTAGCAGAACCCATGAAAGGGTCCAACATAGCATTAATCTGCTGACTACCCGTATATCTAAAAATTACGTCGATGATTTGTCGCTGAACCTCAGGAACCATCATGGCCGGATACTGGAATATACTATGAACAAACTCGTTCTTATTGTAAGAGGGATTGCTCCACACGTTACTATCTCTTTCTTCGATTGCTTCCAGATGCTCCTTGATTTGTTTATCAATTGACGCAAAAGATGTAATGTCTCGTTTGATAACACGAGAATACTTATATATATTTGTCTGACCAGTTATCTTGTTAATCATTGGTTTTTGATTGCTTCTTGTGATATATAAAGCCCCCATCTTAGCAAAGATAAGGATGTTTTAAGCATTTTTTGGTTATTTGGAATTATTTTCTAGTAATAGGTGGCCGATACCTAAATAAGCTTTTAAGTATTTATGCTTGAAACCGATCTGGTAGAACATGGTATCATAATTTTAGTTGCCATTCCTCAAGAATTCTGTTACCCGTTCAGCAGGTTTCAACTGATGGAATTTAATGAACGAAGCGGCCTCAAAATGACGGCGTTTCAGTTTTTCCGCTAAATTGACTTCATCTTTAAAACCAAATCCAACTTCATAAAGAAGGTCGAAGCACCTGTTGGCATCTGGGCTGGAAAAGAACATTTTATTTTGATCACAATTCTTTAGAAATTGTTGCTTGTCAAAAAGGAAATAGGCACAAAGTTCCAATTCATCATAACACATGACGCGAGCCTGTAGCTTTTCTCTTGCTAATAAGAATTCCGTAAATTCCTCTATATATTTTTTCTTTCTTTTTAAAGTAATCAGGAAGGTTTCCAAATCATGTACACCAACTGACCAAGGAAAATTACAATCATCAGCAATATCGAGCAGATAACTGAGGTCGCATTGTATCTGTCCGAAACGTTCCTGCGTTACAACAATAGTAAAAACGTCGTCATAGTCCAATGGATTTATCGTTATTAATTTCTTTTTCCGCTCATCAAAAAGATCAAAGCTTTTTTCGTCAAGAAAATAGTCTTCGACCTCCTTTGCCTGTTGGTAGCCTTTCCCAATTGATTTTTTAAAATCATCACGTATGCGATCATAGGCCTTGTCTTGATTGCGGAGTGGGGTGCGGTACTTATGTGCTTTACATTCTACGACAAAGGCATTCCGTCCATACAAAATGATTAAATCCTTTTCATTGCCATTCAAATAATATGAACTGAAAAAGCAAGCTTTAGAACCGAAAAAGTCACCAAATATCTCGGCTGTTTTATCCTCAAGGTATTGATCGCGACGCTCGGAGACTTTCTTTCCAGGCACCGTAGATTCGTTACATACCTCGTACAGGAATTCATAGATGGCATTGATCAGCTGTTTGGAAAAGACCATGACGATACTTAGACCATCCATTATGATAATAGGAGCCTTCAAATAGCTGCAGGGATCAGTATAATATAGATATTCTGGATTCTCCTTACGTAATAAAGTAAAGTATGCCAGCAATTTTTTTGCTTTCTCCTCGCCTATTACCTGGTAGATATCCGTCATAGGGATCGCCATATCATAAACAGCTTTTTCCCCAATATCGGCAAGGTGTACCTTCTCATCCAACGTCAAATCTTTTAGCTTTTTTCCATGCTTAAGTGACATTAAAGTAGGGTCGTTATTGAAATCATTAGCTAAATAGTCACGACCACGCTCTATTTCAAGATTAGAAATAAGCTTGAAGAAGTCAATATTGGACGACGAAACTAACAAATCACGAAAATACGCTAAATATGTCCCATATTGGGCTTGACTCTTATTTGATGGTTATTTGATTGAGTCAAACAAATAGACTTTAAGCTGCTGTTATTCAGCGTATTTTAATTTGATAAACATTATTGTATTAACGAATCTTAGTCAACGGAGATAACGATTTAGATTAACGAACGTACTATTTTTATTTGATGGTTATTTGATTGGTGGAGATAAACTTGTCAATAAATATTAGGGAAAGCAGCTGCTAACAAGGGAATTGTACTTTAGATGTTATTTGATCGAATAAGAAATCTATTGCTTGAAAACATGTTCTCGATGCCAAGTCAACTTGTCAAATTGAGGAAGGTATTGGGCTAACTTTGGACCATTGATGCGCCTTCCCTGAAGCCTGCGCAGACTATAGTCGTGGCTTTCATCCTCCGTAAAATGTGGCGATACGATAATCCGGTAATCTTCATCCACGCTAAGCAACCCACGGTCAAAGGCTCGGTGCATGTTGGGGCATAGTGCAATGCCATTACCAATTCGATCATCATGGCTAACACTGAACGGCACAATATGGCAAGCATCTACAAAGCTATGGCCGTGCCTGGATACTAAGCGCATGCCCGTAAATGCACAGGAGCTTTGGTAGAGCTGGATGATGTGGCGTTTGAACAGCCCATTGCGTACAAATACTTCTTCTTCGGTATCGATATGAATGGTTTTGTAATGGGCTTCTGGTTCCTGGAGGATGTACGACTCCACATCGTGTAAGTAACCTTCACCACTGTGTTTAGCCGCAAAGAAGTATGCCTTGCGCTCGGGAAAATAAGTATCCAATAAAGCCGTTTGCAGGATAGTACGACTTACTAAATCTTGGATAAGTGCAAAGAGCGCTGCGCGTAATTCGCCATAGTCTAATACGTCAGCAAGTGTATTTACGCTTTTGATGTGGGCGTTGATGGTACAACCGGGCTTGGCCTGCAGGTGCCAAAAAGGTTCACCGCCAACCTTGTCGCTTTGTAGATAATAAAAAGGTTGGGTGAAATCTGCTTGATGCGGTGTAGCAACGAGCAATTGCCAATTTTCCAAAAACAGTCCCACCAGATCGGCATCGGCCTCGAAGCGGTTGTCTAAAACAATACCTTTCTCTACCAACTCCATCAGCGTAAGCACCAATACGGGTTTATGCGGAGCGATTCCATATCGGGTGCCTCCTCGTTTGAGGTGGGTGAGGGCGTAAAGATATGTCTTTAATGCGTCAGCCACAGATTGTAAAGATAACGGAAAGATTGTACCTTTAGCCAAACAAAACACTTTCCATGCTCATCGTGACCTGTGCAATCATCATCCATGAACGCAAAATATTGATTTGCCAGCGTAGTAGCTCCATGAACTTACCGTTGAAGTGGGAGTTTCCGGGTGGAAAAGTGGAGCCGAACGAAGACGATGCTACAACCATTGTACGCGAGATAAAGGAAGAACTGCATTTGGACATCGAGGTAGTAAAACGGCTTGAACCCGTGGAGCATGACTACCCTACTTTCCGGATCAGACTAGTGCCTTTTGTAGCGCATGCGGTAGGCGGCAAGTTACTGCTCGAAGAACATGCAGATGCCAAGTGGGTTACTATGGATGACTTGGATCAATACGACTGGGCGCCCGCGGATATGCCCATTGTTGAACAACTGAAAGCCGATGCCTTATGGAACTAGGGATATACGAACAGCTCATAACCTCCATGCTACGCAACCGCTTAGCGGCATTGGATGAGCAAAAATATTACATCAGCGAAACCGAGATAGATAAGGAAGAGTCCGCACGATTGTTTGCTCAACATCTTTCATGGGCAATACAACGCGCGCTGACCATGATTAAAGCGGACGTAGCCAAGCAAATTGAAATCGCTAATCAGATTGTGTTACTCCTCAAAGCAGAGATAGACAAATATGAGCATGAACAGGATTTGATTGATGCCTCGGGCCAGGTGTTGAAAGCGGTATTTGATCGGCTGAATAGCCACTACCCCAACCTAGACTTACGATTGAAGGAAATTATGCCCTACACCCGTCTCACACATAGTGAGCTGTTTACCGGAGGTAATGTAGGGCTATCCTTGGATAGCGAGCTGAAAAAGGAAATTGCTTCGGCCGATCGTGTTGACCTCTTGGTATCGTTCATCAAATGGAAAGCGGTGGTGATTCTACGCGAGGCGTTTCGAGACTTTACCGCGCGGGGCGGGCAGTTGCGGATACTGACCACCACCTACATGGGGGCTACCGATGCGAAGGCGATTAGAGAATTGGCCGGACTGCCGAATACAACGGTAAAAGTATCGTACAATACCGCAAATGAACGCTTACACGCCAAAGCATATCTGTTTTTTCGGAATACGGGTTTTCATACAGGGTATATTGGGTCGTCTAACTTATCACGCTCAGCGCTGACTGATGGGTTGGAATGGAATGTGAAAATAACGACGCGGGAGATTCCCCACGTGATTGATAAGTTTCAAAAAACGTTTGAGACGTACTGGCAAAATGCCGAGTTTGAAAGGTATGATCCCGAGCGGTCGTATGAGCGGTTAGCACGTGCATTAAAACAAAATACCGGCGCCAAAGATGGAAGTGATGTGATTAGCTTTTTTGACATCAAGCCTTATCATTACCAACAGGAGGTACTGGAAAAACTGGATGTAGAGCGCTCGCGCCATGGGCGGTTTCGGAACTTGGTGGTGGCTGCTACGGGAACCGGCAAAACAATCATCTCGGCGTTTGATTTTAAACGGTATCGGCAGGTACTTCCGAATGCAACGTTCTTATTTATCGTGCATCGAAAGGAAATTTTGGTGCATGCACGGAATACGTTTCGCAACATTCTCCGTGATCAAAATTTTGGGGAGCTGTGGGTTGATGGCGAGGAGCCGACAGATAGGCGGCACGTATTTGCTTCCGTACAAACGTTGAACAGTCGGCTACCACACGAAGATATTGCGCCCACTTATTATGATTATATCGTGTTTGATGAAGTACACCACGTCGAGGCGTCGAGCTACCAGCGCGTGATTTATTTCTTTAAGCCTAAAATATTGCTCGGACTGACCGCTACCCCTGAACGGATGGATGGGCAATCGATACTTCCTAACTTTTGTAACCACATTGCTGCGGAAATCCGGCTGCCGGAAGCATTGAATAACAAATTGCTTACGCCGTTTCACTACTTTGCAATAGCAGACCAGGTAAATTTGACTAACGTGCGCTGGGAAAAGGGTCGCTATGCCACGCAGGAGCTAACTACGTTATATATCAAGAATCGGGCGCGCTTGGGAGCGATTATCGCTAGCTTGGAGCAATACACGAGGGATATGCATGACGTGATTGCATTGGGCTTTTGTGTGAGCAAGGACCATGCGGTATTTATGTGTGATTCGTTTAACGAGGCTGGCTTGAAAGCTGCCTATCTGACCAGCGATTCTTCGCGCGAGGTGCGCGGCGATATCCAACGAAAGCTACGTACGAAAGAGATTAACTACCTGTTTATCGTCGATATTTTTAACGAGGGTGTAGATATACCGGAGGTTGACACGGTGTTGTTTCTCCGCCCTACGGAGAGCCTAACAGTGTTTTTGCAGCAGTTGGGGCGTGGCCTTCGCCTGTGTGAGGGAAAAGATGTGTTGACGGTACTTGACTTTGTGGGCAATGCACGACCAGAATATGATTTTGAATCGAAGTTTCGGGCATTGATTGGCAAGACGAACACCACGGTGCAGAAGGAAATTCAAGATGACTTTCCACACTTGCCGCTGGGCTGCGCCATCGTATTGGAGAAAGTAGCCAAGGAAACGATTTTGGCGAACATCAAGCAGGCCACGAATCTCTCAAGGCGTAATCTGTTGGCTAAGATACAGTCGTTTCGCCATCATACAGAATTGCCACTTACCTTGGCAAACTTTCTCTACATGTATAGTATGGATGTTCGTGCGATCTACGCGCGGGACCTATGGTCTCGCCTTTGCGATGAGGCGGGGGTGACATCGGCGTGGGACGATCACAACGGTAAGCTATACCTCGCGATGATCAAAAATAAATGGTCTGGCACGGCATCGCATGCTTATTTTTCGTTTGTATTGGAACTGGCGGAGCGTGGGTTTGCTATGCATGGCCGTGAGTTTTCTGAAAGCGAGCGGAAGATGCTGTTGATGCTGTACTATGATTTTTACTCGGAACATACGAGCGCAGGGTTGCTGGAAAGTATTGCGGCAATCGGTGAGAACAAGCTGTTGGTAGAAGAACTGATCGCTTATTTGCAATACCGCTTGGATGGACTTGACTTCATAGAAATGGCCATTACCACGCTGGATTACAAACAACCGCTGATGTTGCATGCGCGATATACGCGTGATCAGATATTGGCTGCCTTTGGACTGAGTACGTTGGATAAGAAGTCGACGAACCGGGAAGGGGTAGCGGAAAATAAGGCGCTAAATACAGAACTGCTGTTTATCGATCTGCAAAAATCGGAAGAGGATTATTCGCCAACGACGTTGTATGACGACTACGCAATTAACGATGTGCTCTTCCACTGGCAATCGCAAAATAAAACACGTGCCGACTCGGGTAAAGGATTGTCGTACATCAACCAGGAGGCGTTGAATAAGAATATCTTGCTCTTCGTGCGGGAAACCAAACGCGACGAATATGGAAATACACCTGGCTATGTTTTCTTGGGTGATGCTCGGTTTGTGAAGCACGAAGGGGAAAAGCCGATGTCTATCACCTGGGAACTCCGCGAGCCTATTCCGAGCTACCTATGGAATGCTTCTGCGAAGATGGCGGTGGGGTAAAAAGGTTACCGTCACTCACAGCAGGCGTCCAAAACTCGACCTTGCCAAGGTAAAGTTCGGTTTGCCACTCATCGATATGCAATAGAAAATAGCGCTTGGGTGCCCGAGGGTATTTCGGACGGGCCGTGTAAACCACTCGGATATGCACATCGCCTTTCTCGAATTCTTCGATTTTCTTGTTCAAGGGTATACCCAGAATTGACTTGGTAAGCATTCGGTAAATGCCGGGCTTTTCTCCCCTCCCCCTTACCGAAAACTTCGCGCAGAGTTCGCGGATAGAGTTGCCCAAATACGGTCTAAACTTGCTAACAACGAACTGCTCGAATGTTTGCCCCGGAGCGTATTCATCAATGGATTTGACAATGGGTTCGGATTGAAGTGTGCGCATAATCGGTTGTATTTTGAGGACAAAGGTAATGGATCTATTTAGTAAACCCGTGGAATCAAAAAACGTAAAACCCGGATTTACGAAAGTGGATGCGCATTGTCTTTCAAAGAATAAATTCTTATATTTGTTAATATGAGCACATCTACAAAAGATAAGTATACGACAGCGGACGGTTATTCTTACATGACAAAACGGATGGTAGTGTCAAAAGCACAGGCAGCTGGAAAAAAGGCAGCGAAAGCTGCCATGGACACGATGGGTTATGTGGTTACTGTACAAGATGGTTGGGTAGTGCGTAAAAATGAGGACGGCTCCATCGAGCGTATCAAACAGCTGTAGCACAACCAAACCTTAAATGCAACCTAAACAAAAGTCGTTACGTTTGCGGGTATTCGCTGGTCCCAATGGATCCGGTAAAAGCACAATTATTAATGCCATTAGAGATAAAGAAGTAAACGGTTTCCCCCTCGATTTCGGACACTATATAAACGCAGACGACATAGCAAGACATTTGCGGGAAGGTCTGTTTGATTTTTCTGCCTTTGGAGTTAATTTCACCAAAACAGATTTCGATGCTTTTGTAGAAAAATCCGGACTGCTAAACCCTTCGTTCACGAAAAAGGACTTCCGTGCTTCTTATAGTTTATCGGGTACGGTTTTCAAGGCAAAGCTCGTAAGGCGAATTGAACAACTGGCACAGGTGATTGCGAGGTACCTAAGGGAAGCCTTGCTTGAGCGAGAAACACGTTTTTCTTTTGAAACAGTGTTTTCGCATGGGTCTAATCTCGACATCATGCGCCGTGCAGCGGAAAAGGGATACAAAGTTTACTTGTATTTTGTCTCCACCGAATCGGCAGAGATTAACAAATATCGGGTAAAACTCCGAGTAGCCCGGGGTGGTCACGACGTGCCTGACGATAAAATTGAGAGCCGCTACCACCGTTCACTTTCGCTATTGGCAGACGCAGCGGAAATTGCCTATCAAGCGTATTTTTTCGATAACTCTCTTGATGACAAGCCCTTTCGTTTAATCGCCCATTTTAAAGTAGTCGACGGGAAAAAAGTTTGGGATGAACCCGAACTACACTTGCCTAAATGGTTTGAGAAGTATTTTGTGAAGCAAGCAAAGTAATTTTATCGCTATGCTCATCGTTACCTGTGCCATCATCATCCAACACGGCAAGATACTGATCTGCCAACGCAGCAGCACAATGAACTTACCGCTGAAATGGGAGTTCCCCGGCGGCAAAGTGGAACCAGGCGAAGACAATGCGCTGACCATTGTACGCGAAATAAAGGAAGAGCTCCACCTGGATATTGAGGTGGTAAAACGCCTCCAACCAGTGGAGCACGACTATCCAACCTTCCGGATTAGGCTGGTACCCTTTGTGGCCCTTGTGGTGGGAGGCGAGCTGCGGCTTGAAGAACATGCCGACGCCAAGTGGGTAACCGTAGATGACTTGGATCAATACGACTGGGCGCCGGCGGATGTGCCGATTGTGGAACAGGTGAAGGGTGGAGGCGTCCAGAATTCGATTTTGCCGAGATAAAGGTCGGATTGCCTGTTACCGACATGCCATAAGAAATAGCGCTTCGGCGCCCGCGGATATTTCGGATGGGCGGTGTAAACCACTCGGATAGGAACGTCGCCTTTCTCAAATTCCTCGATTTTACTAGTTAACGGTATTCCCAAAATCGCTTTGGTGAGCATCCGGTAAATACCCGGCTTGTCTCCAGTCTCCTTTGCCAAAAACTCCGTGCAGAGCTCGCGGATGGTGCGACCTAGGTACGGCTGAAACTTACTAACGACAAGCTGCTCGAAGGTTTGCCCCGGAGCGTATTCATCAATGTAGTTGACAATTGATGTGTAGCGAGGTCCATGCATAATCGAAGGTTTCGTGCCAGCGAAGGTAGTAGATCTTTTGCTATGGAAGAGAAAAAGTAAATGGACTCATTGTATAGACCAAAAAAACTCGATATTCGTTTCCATGGGAGTTGCAAACGAAATATGGGAATCGTTTATTAAAGCGTACCCACAGGTACAAAGCGGAAAGCTATCAATGGATGAAATCAATACGTTGATGGCGAAGCACATGAAACAGGTGAACGCCGCTCCGTTAGACGATTTCGATGGCGTTAGCCCGGAACAGATGCATATTTTACTGCACGATCCATTTGGGCCGGGTAGCCCGCTGGAATGGATTGCGCCACAAAACGAAGAACACGCAGCATCCGTGCCCCTCCTGGTGCTTTCGGACCTATTGATGGCAGAAATACAGAAAGCGGGTGAGCTGAAATTGACACCAAAGGGAAACCTTCCAATAGCCGTATGTACCCGGCTTGTGGAGCAGAACCTTATTTCCTCTCCGCATTTAAAATACATCAAAAAACTGAACGAAGACAACCTTACATTCATCTGGGTGATCAAAGACCATCTGTTGGTGACTGGATTGGCTAAAAAGAGAAACAACAAGCTCTCACTCACCAAAAATGGCAAACTGTATACCGAAATGCCCAACAGCGAGCGGCTTCATAGTTTATTCTCCTTTATGACCAACCGGTTTAATTGGCAGAACCTGTACGCACTCGAAGATGATGGACAAAACGGCCAACTGGGCTGGGCATTTTCACTGTACCTGTTCTTGAAACATGGTAGCCAGCCACGTAATGCGCTGTTCTATGGCGAAAAATGGATGAAAGCCTTGCAAACGGAATGGTGGAAAGAACGGCACAATCCGGCTTATGACCGCGACATCCGATTAATTGAGTATGCTTATATGATACGCTTTTTCGGAAATTTTGCACAATGGTTCGGGCTGGCCCAAGTGGAGGAAAAAAGAATACCCGAAAAATTCACCACCATACTTGAAGTTAGGAAGACTGGGCTATTGGACAGTTTGATTCGTTCGCGGTAACAACGAAGCATTCCCTCCGTCGCGTATATCATCATCCAACACGGCGAGATACTGATCTGCCAGCGCAGTGGCACGATGAAGGCTACTACCAATCTATAGCTTGAAAACATACTCCCGATGCCAAGTCAACTTGTCAAATTGAGGAAGGTATTGGGCGGACTGTGGACCATTGATTCGCCCGGCGTAAAGTATCCCACCCCAATGGACATGATCTGGATGGTTTTGGCTGAGATCCCTTATTTAGCCGTTTCATTAAACGTGATAATTAACAACACTAGAGTTTTTGGGCATTTGGGAACAACTTTATAATCCAAATTTTAAATTGGTCGAATTCGACCACTTTAGAATGCAAGCAGGATTACGGGTGGTTGTCTTCTTCGGCAACTTGAAAAAATGTGTAACGGCAATTGGCCGACAGGCTGGTGTGCTGCTGCACTACAGGGAGGCCTGTAGTTTCATAGACCGTGGTGCGGTTGCCGCACTTGGGGCATGTGGCGGGTTGATCACCGTATGTATAGCTTATCGCCGGTTCGATATTCTTGAGTTGCATGATATAGCAATGGGTTGTTGAGCTCGTTCGTAAAGTTAGTGAAAAGTTTATCGTTTTAACTAAACGACGTTAGCACGATGCCCATCGTTTCTTGTGTCACTGCCATGCAGCAAGGCAAAAAGACAAAAGGATAAATTCCATCTTAAACCTAAGGGCACCGAAGTTAAAAAACGTAAAACCCAGATTTACGAAAGTGGAGGAAAGTGGGGACAAAGAGCGGTTTTTAAGCATGATTTTGAGCGTAAAGTGGGAGATTGTCTAGAGATTTATGGTTAAAGTGGAATAAAAGTTTGAAATCGTGTGGCTTTTTGGTATAATTCGGTTTCGCCGTACATTTTGCAAAACAAATACCTTGCTAGCCGCCATGAGTAAACGATCGACCAAGCAAACACAAACGAACAACATTTTTCAACGGATTGAAGAAAGTTATATGGTACCCACTTATATGGTGTCGGATTACCTTGGTGAAACTCGACACCTTCAGAAAGACGGGCCTACGAAAGCGGATTTGAAGAAATTAATCGAACAGTTTAGGGCAAATAGGGCAGCATGTGAGGATACCCCGAAGCAGGAGTGCACAAAAGTGGCTGACTGGCTTCCAATAAAAAAGTATCTTTAACCAACTTTTGTTATCGCTATGCTCATCGTTACCTGTGCCATCACATTCAAATAGTTGAACATCATGCTTGAACATTGATTCCTCCACTTTCTATTATATCTGAACGCATATAATTTATTGCGAAAAAAGATTTTTATATGTTTTTACATATAAAATCGTAATTTTGCTTAAATTCGTTGCAAAAGCATATAATCATGATGGTACTCGCAGATTTTGTAAAGCAAAAAAGAAAGGAAGTAAATCTTACACAGGAAGAGTTTGCTGAACGAGCCGGTGTTGCGCTTACGGTAATCAGAAAAATAGAACAGGGTAAGGAAAACCTGAATCTCGAAAAAGTAAACCAAGTACTTAAAATGTTCGGACATACTTTGGCGCCCGTGAATGCAAGAGAGCTATTAACTACAAAGGAGTAAAGATGAGAAAAGCATCTATATACTATAAGGATCATTTGGCAGGAACTCTTACGGAGACTGACGATGGTGAATATATTTTTCAGTATGATGAAGCCTATATCAGAGCCTATCCGACAGAATTTATAACCTTCACCATGCCCGTGAGCGCTAACCCCTATAAGGATAAACGCTTATTCCCGTTTTTTGAGGGACTAATACCGGAAGGCTGGTTGTTGGACATTGCTTCCAAAAATTGGAAAATCAATCCAAACGATCGTATGGGTTTGCTATTAGCGTGCTGCCAAAACTGTATCGGTGCTGTAAGTGTTCAACCTATACCTCAGGAAAATGAGTGACAAAAAGTGTTTATTCTGTTATAAAGAATTACCTAAGAATACGTTGGGTGATTTTCATGAGCAATGTAGCCTGGATTTTTTCGGCATGAAGCAGCCACCGGTGTTCGAACATTCGCTGGCTGAAATGGCTGAATTGGCGAAGAACGTCGTAGAGCGGAGTATAGCTGTTCCCGGAGTACAACCCAAACTTTCCTTATCGTTAGTAAAAAATACGATCCAAGACGGAGAAAAGGGGCGTCTAACCATAGTAGGAGCTTTGGGTGGAAATTATATCTTCAAACCACCTTCCGACCATTTTCCTGAAATGCCGGAAAATGAACACGTCACTATGTGTATTGCCGAAGCTTTCGACATCAACGTTGTTAAGTCCAGTCTCATAAGGTTGAAGTCCGGCGAACTATCCTATATTACAAAAAGAATAGACCGAACGGACGCCGGAGAGAAAATACATATGCTCGATATGTTCCAAATCACAGAGGCATTTGACAAATACAAGGGCTCGATGGAAAAGGTCGGCAGAGCGCTGGACGAGTACTCGGACAATACGTTGCTCGATAAGTTCTATTTCTTAGAATTGGCGGTATTCTGTTTCCTGACTGGGAACAACGATATGCACCTGAAAAATTTTTCCATGATTTTTAAGAACAATAAATGGACACTAGCCCCTGCATACGATCTACTGAACGTTGCGATTATTAATCCAGGAGATACGGAGGAGCTAGCATTGACGTTGGAGGGAAAAAAAAGAAAACTCCATTGGGAGCATTTTCAAAGATTGGGGCTGCTGTTAGGACTAAACGCCAAGCAGATCAATGGTATTGCCAAACGTTTTCAGAAAAGGAAACCGGTTGCTTTGCAATGGATTGATCGTTCATTTTTTTCTGACGAATACAAAGAGAAGTATAAAGATCTGTTGGAAGAAAGATATCAGAAAATTGAAGGGTGAAAATGGTGGCCACCAAGGCTTCCTCCAACAATGTTACAACTGTATTACAACTTTTTGAACCTTCATATTTTGTTGTTATGTTTACTCCTGAGCAGGTGAGGATACGCCTAAGCAGGTGTGCACAAAAGTGGCTGACTGGCTTCCAATAAAAAAGTATCTTTAACCAACTTTTGTTATCGCTATGCTCATCGTTACCTGTGCCATCATCACGCAACACGGCAAGATACTGATCTGCCAGCGCAGCAGCGCCATGCACCTGCTGCTGAAATGGGAGTTTCCGGGTGGCAAGGTGGAGTTGGGAGGGGATAAGCTGATTCCATTTGTAGCGCGTGTAGCCGGCGGCGAGCTCCGGCTCGAAGAACACACGGATGCCCGGTGGATAACGGTAGATGAGCTTGGCCTGTACGACTGGGCGCCAGCGGATTTGCCGATTGCTGAACAGGTGAAAGCAGTGGATATTTGGTGATTTTGCTTAAATTCGTTGCAAAAGCATATAATCATGAGGATATTGGCAGATGGCTAGCGGCGGATCAAAAACCACAAACGTCGGTTGACGGGTGTTAGGCCACTGACACGCCGCAAAAAAATACTGGAAAACCACTATTCCCATAGCTGCCGATATGTACTACCTTTACCTTTGCAAAGCAAACTGAAGCGCATCATGAGCAAACTCCACATATACCTGTTGTTGATCCCGATGATCCTGCTATCTGCCTGCAGTTCCGGCAGCCGGAACGAACAAGCCGCAACCGATGATACGGCCGCTACGGAAGATACCGCGGGCAGTGCCGCGCAAACACCCGCCGGTGAAACGGAGACCCAGCCCGGTAGCGATGAAGATTTCGACATCCAATCCATCGTGGTTTCTACCGCAGACATCGGTGATTTCCCGTTTTTCACTGCGCCGGAGGGCTCGCTTTACATCAACCGGGCGAAACCGCTCGATTTTGATTTTATGGTATTCGTTACACCCGGCAGCATCTACGAAGTGGAAGGGAAAACGTTTCGGGCGCATGTGCATCCCGATCGAAAAAGCGATAAGCAAATCAGTGGTCGCTACCTCATTAAAAGCTACGAGGATGCCATCATGCAGGCAGGCGGGGTAAAAGTATTTGAAGGGAAGCTAACCGGCGACCGCCGGGACAAGTATGCAGAATTGTGCACCTACGCCGGGAGCAACGGCAGTATCGATATTTGGAACCATGAGATTGCCACCTATGTGATACGCCGGGACGATGGCAACATCTATATCGCGCTCGATAAGGGAAATACCAACACCACCTCTATACAGATTGTGCAGGAGGCTCCCTTCGAGCAGACCATCCAACGGGTAACCGCAGACGCGATTGCCGCCGATCTTACCGAAAAAGGGAAATCCATTCTTTATATCAATTTTGACGTGGACAAGTCGACCATAACGACTGAGGGGAAAGCGGTGGTTGACCAGATTGCTGAGGCGTTGCAGAAAAATGCAGCGCTGCGGATCAGCATCGAAGGCCACACGGACAATACAGGCAGTGCTGCACACAACAAAACCTTGTCTAACGATCGGGCGGTTGCCGTAATGGACGCCCTCGTTGGCAAGGGGATCGAAAAATCGCGTTTAGCCGCGAAAGGCTTGGGCGCAGACGCCCCACTGGTAGCCAACGACAGCGAAGAGAACAAAGCAAAAAACAGACGCGTAGAACTCGTACGGATGGATTAGCCCATAGGGTGTTAACAAGAATGGCATGGCGGAAAACTTTTGGTTATTAGGATGAAACTTTCTACTTTTAACCCAGACTCGTAGCACCTAAATATAGACCTTGCCCGGGCTGATTACTATGGCTAAAATAAGGAGAAACCGAAACCACACAGCTTCCAGACTTTTTACGGACCGGGAGGAGTTTCAGCAAACATTCTGGAATGGTGTGCACGCGCACCTAGAAACCCCGATTGAGGAAAGATTACACCGCGTGCTGGTCTTTTACGGCGTGGGCGGGATTGGCAAGACAAGCCTACAGCGCGAACTGACCAAACAGCTCCTGAACGCGCGTAAACCGACGTTGCACGCGCGGATTGATTTTGGAAATCTCGGGGGGATTTCCAAAGCTAAAACGTTGATTACGCTCGCTCATTCGTTTAAGGAAAACCATCAGGTCAGTTTCCCGCATTTTGAGATCAGTTATAGCCTCTATTTTGCCAAGAAAAACCCGGATTTGACGCTTAAGAACCAGGAAATACCCTACCTAAAGGATATTGGGTTTGTAGGGAACCTACTCGCCGCAGTGGATGGGCTAGGTTTTCTGGGCGCATTAAGTGGCGTGGTAGAAAGGGCGTATGGGATGGTTAAACGGTTTAATCTAAACAGCGAGCTCAAAGAGGACCTGAAGCGCTTGGAGAGACTTTCTCCGGATGAAATCGAGGATGAAATGGCTTCTTTCTTTGCGTACGACCTGGAGTATGCATGCGAGCGGGACCAGTCTGTGTCGATAATTTTTGTGGATACGTATGAAGTGCTATGGAACAAGACGTACTGGAACAATGATGTCTATCCGGATAAGTTTATGAGGGATATCGTTGAACTGATGCCTTTTGCCTTGTTTGTGGTATCTAGCAGGGAAAAACTCAAATGGCAGTCGCTAAGTATGCAATGGCAAGGGGTGCTAGACCAGCATCTCTTGGGTAACCTATCGCGGAAAGACGCAAAAGGTTTTCTTAGATCCTGTGGTATACACGACGAAAAAACGCAGGATAGGATTTACATTTCGAGCAACGGGCACCCTTTTCACATGGATCTATGTGTAGACCAGTATCATGAAATGCTTAACAAAGGGATTGCTGTTGAAGCTCATCGTTTTACGGCCGTAAACAGCGAAATACTAGAACGGTTCCTGATGCATCTGGATCATAGAGAGGTGGAAATCCTCAAGCTCATGAGCATTCCCAGATGGTACGATGCGGAATTGTTCGAGGAACTGGCAGCGGCATTTATGGGAAGTAGGATACGCAATCACTTCGAGGGTATCCAGCGCTTCTCTTTTGTGGAAAACGAGGGCAACCGTTTCTTTTTCCACGCATTGATGAGGGAAAACCTATCACATCAAGTTGAAGATGGCAGCTTGTTAAAAGCACACGGCATAATCTTCGAATACTACATGAAGCGGCTGGGGCGATGCGCGTTAGCCAGCCCACATGACTACATTGAAAGCTTGCTTTCTGAATGTTGCTATCACTTTAAAGCATATGCTGGGAGAAGCAAGAACTGGGATTGGCTGGATAGCGAGGAGTTCATTAGGATATTGCAATTGTTGCAGGTCAAAGGTAGCACCAATTTCTTGATATCGCTAATAGCAGATATGCATGCGTGCTGTGATAATGTCCTTAATATCCGGATAAGATATATTTTGATGGACATGTTCCATTTACAAGGCAATTATGAAGATGCGGTGAAGCAGATAGGGGATGCATTGAAGGAAGACCATGCCGACGATGTGAATCTGCAGCTCGAAATCAGGCGACTACACCATCAAATGTTTTACCTGCCGGTTGAAGGCATTATCAAAGAAGCCAAACGATTGGTCGCAAATCTTGATGGGACTCGCTATGCACAGCATTTCCGTGAGTTGCTGTTTATGATTGGAGGTAACTTGGGCATATTGAACGGAAATTTTGATGATAGCCGCAAATGGTTGTTGCAAGCCATACGTCAATCCAAGAAGGCTGAAGATGTGGCGCTGCTTGCGAGGTGCCTTCGGAAATATGTTGACATGCTGAGGAGGACAGGGCATACTAAATTCGCAACCCATGCCTGTAGATTGGGATTGAAGTTGGCCCGGGAAGAGGGATTGAGACGCTACGAAATATACTTGTTGTGTACGGAAGCGGACCTCATGCGGGAAACAGGCAAGCTCAAGGAGGCCCAAGAAACGATTGATTTGGCGTTGAAATATGCCGTTGAGCAGCAAATAACGGGGTGGATGGGACATTGCTATCTAGTGCTGGCAGAACTTGCCATCGATACAAAAAATGATGGCGCAGAGGCGCGTAGATTTTTTGCGGAGGCTATGGGTATATATGAGCAGATTAATCAAGTTTGGGGGGTAATCCAGGCGAGGCTAGGGATGGAACGGGTTGCTTTTATGATGGAGGAACATTTTTTACCGCTCAGGTTAACAGCGATAAGGGACTTGGCGAGTAATTTTGGATACCGGTATGAAACAGCTTATATAAACAACACGTTGTCTAATGGATATTTTGGGATTTATAGGTATGCATTTTTATGAAAACTGACGATAGGATTGAGTTTATTGGCCATGCAGAAATTGCTGAAAGCCTTGTGGGTGAGACAAGACAGTATCTGGCGGGGAACCTCGGTAGGCCTCAGCGGCTGAATGAAATCTTCGACGAGCAATTGGAAATAGGGGTAACTGCGTATGAACAAGAGCAGGCAGAGGCACCTCATTTTCATGAAAGAGCTCATGAGTATCACCTGGTTTTGGAAGGCTGCACGCAGTACCTCGATATGGATACGGGGAAAGAATACATGTTCAGGAAAGGGGATTTCTATGTAATACGGCCAAAAACATCTTATGTGCAGCGATCGAAAAACGGCACAAAAATCTTCTTTATTAAAGCTCCGGCAGGAAATGATAAAGTAACTGTGCCTGCAACTTCCTTCGTGAGTGAGTGGATGAAGAGTACGTTGCCATCTGTTCGCAAAGACTACTATTATGCAACGGATGCACCAATGGCCAACTCCATAAAACCTGCGGTAGCGGTGGCACTGATCCAAGATGGGCGCCTATTGATGCTGCGACGCAGAGATAACGGTAAATGGACGATGCCTGGAGGAACACACGAATTTGGTGAGTCTTTGGCCCAAAGTGCAATCAGGGAGATCAGAGAGGAGACCGGTTTTGAGGTGGCGCTCACCGATATAGTTGGAACGTATTCTGACCCTAATATTCGCATCGCATACAATGATGGAGAAGTGAGACAGGAATTCACGATTGTTTATTTGGGCGAAATTATCAATGGCCAATTATCCATAGACAGCGAATCAACCCAGGCTGAATGGGTTCTCTTGGATAAGCTGGTAGTTGGGGGTTCTAACATCCTGCTTGTCTCTTAAAAGCGGGACCAAAGTTTGAAATCGTGTCGTTTTTTGGTATAATTCGGTTTCGCCGTACATTTTGTAAAACAAATACTTTGCGAGCTGCCATGAATAAACGATCGAACACGCCAATACAAACGAATAACATTTTTCAACGGATTGAAGAAAGTTATATGGTACCCACCGGCTCGAAGATCTTCTGCAAATTGCTTCATATAGAGAAGGTTTCTTGCAGACAACCCTTTGATGTTGGGAAACTCTTTTTTCAAATCTGCAGATAGCCTATCTCCTATTTTATGACAATCAAAACACTATATAGTTTACTAAAAATATTTGCATTTTGATTGATAAAATCGTACGTTTGCCTTGTAACCAAATAACAACCTACAACATGGCAAAAAATAAAACATTAGATGTAAAGGGAATCGAAGTCACTATGATAACTGACCGTATTGGAGATTTTATTTCACTAACTGACATGTTAAGGCAAAAGACGGTGATTTCTTTATATCCGACTGGCTAAGAAATAGAAATACCGTGGAGTTTCTGGGTATATGGGAATCTGTGAATAATCCGGCGTTTAATTATGGCGAATTCGCCATAATTAAAAGTCAGGCGGGTCTAAATAGTTACAAAATCAGCGTGAAAGAATGGGTGGAAAAAACAAATGCAATTGGGTTGTTCGCAAAGGCTGGAAGATACGGTGGTACTTATGCCCATGCTGATATAGCATTCGAATTCGGCATGTGGATAAGCGCTGAATTCAAGGTGTATTTAATAAAAGAGTTTAAGCGATTAAAAATGGCTATTACTCAATTACGTTCGCTGATGGCACATAGCAAATCCGTGGGGAAACTGAAGAATGGCTAGCTTCTTTTCCTACTACCAAAATATCAAATGTACCCTTATCATAACAAGATAAAGCAACGGATAACAAACGGCGAACTGATAAAATTTGAATTCGTCGAAAGATACAAGGACATAAGTCCCGCTTTGCTTCTATATTTCAAGACCGAACCCTACATAAGGCCTATAAGGGAGCACCGGTTTGAAGAATATAAACCGCTTTTGAAGGCATGGAACCAAAACGATGCGCGAGACACCTCTGCACCCTAATGACGAACGTGTAGAACGTTTTAACGGTAACGGTTAAGGATTTCATTTGAGGGATTTGAATTGAGTTGAAACAACTACTTAACATAAAAAACCCACGCCGGGGAGACGCGGGTTTTTCAAACTAACCAATTATAAACCTAAATTATGAAAAGACAATTCTACGCCAATAGTAGTTCAAAGGACGTGCCGGTTTGGGTCTGAAACTGTTAAAATTTGTTAAACTTGGAATCGGATTGGTCTTTGGAGAGCAAACCGACCATAATAAGCCGCTAGTCTGAGGAGATAATCTCATTCACAAACTTTTTTCGCTTTTCTACGCTGCCTTTTGGAACGTCTATGATTTCGTAACCATAACGTTGATATACGATTTTCAGCTGCCCGTAAGTATACGTTGCTTCTTCCCAGGTTTGCTTCCGTTCCGTATCAGTTTCATAGATTTCACGCCATGGCGGGAGGATGAAAATAGTTGGATGATATTGGCAAGCCGATGCTTCTTTCACAACGGAAGGCGAAATGGAATAACCGATCATCTCGGCGTAACATATCGCATCAACGACGCTGCGATCGAAAAAATGTATTCCTTTCGGTTGCCTTTCTACCGCCCGTTTATAATCTCGGATCGAGGCTACTAGCATGAGATCAGTATACCGCGCCTTGTTCTTCCAAGGCAAGGCATCACCGCCGGCAGCTAGTTGCTCCTTGATGATCGCCCTAGCTACTTCAGTGACGATTGTCACCCCGTCTGCGGCCAAGGCATTCAATAAGGTTGTTTTTCCAACGCCAGGTCCCCCTGTTATGACATATAACTTGTTCATTCGTTTAAATTCAATGTATCGTGGTCGTAAAAATAGTCCCAGTTAAATCATGCTACCCTTGTAGCCGAAAGAATAGTGGCAGCCAGAGGAAAACAATGGATATAGTATGCTATTCGATATCGATGATATCCCCTGGTTTGCATTCTAAGACCTTGCATATTGCCTCTAGCGTATCGAACCTGACCCCCTTTGCCTTCCCTGTCTTCAAAATCGACAGATTGACTATCGTTAGCCCAACTTTTTCAGACAGCTGCGTTAGCGACATTTTCCGCTTGGCTAACATTACATCTAAATTAATAACTATCGGCATACCACTAAATAAATGAGTCGTTTTCCTTCTTTATGGCTATCGCTGTTTTGAAAACCAAACCAAACGCCAACAGCGCCAATCCAATCAACGTTTCAGCGGCAATAAATCCAACCCCCTTTTGCAACATATAGCCTGAATCATTGAGGTTTAACTTGGTGATGCAGTTGATAAAAAGATATTGCGTTATCGATCGCATGACAGGCAGTAACATCAATACCGTAGAGCCCCATAAAATTAACGAGGCGTTCCTTGTTGTAAATACCTCATCCTTACGAAATGAACTAAAGAGCTTTTTTATGCATAAAATGAGGAAGCCAATAAGTAGCCAATAAAGTAGTTGAGAGACTTGGTACAATAAAGCAGGTAACGAAAATAGTTCGCCGTAAGATTTAAACCTTAAATCCACAAGGGCCTTGTTAGTCGGCTGAACTACTACTTTCTTCCCGAACCAATCGTCTAAACTCCGGACGTTTTTATCATCACGAGGTTTGGCCTGTATATCATACACGGCATAGCCTTTTAAACTATTGCTCAGTGCCGGAGCACCGGAATCAAATAATTTGACACACAGAAATGCGACATAAAAAAGCAATATTATGGTAGTTAATAAATCAAGTGATTTGATGATTTTGCTATCCGAGAACTTCATATCAATTAAATTAACAGTTGCCAAATCTATTAATTTTTTATAATAATACAATTAAAATTTAATGTTTTATTTTAAAAACTCCTGTAAATGCCCCTGAGCGGTCTTAAGCAAATTGAATGGATCAATGATTTAATAGTACAAAACCGAGTGGTAATAGCCAAAGAGGGGGGTAACACTTGAAAAACCGTACCTTTAACCAAACTTCATTATTGCTATGCTTATCGTTACCTGTGCAATCATCGTCCAACACGGCAAAATACTGATCTGCCAGCGCAGCACCGCCATGGACCTACCGCTGAAATGGGAATTTCCGGGGGGCAAGGTGGAACCGGGCGAAGATGATGCGCTGACCATTGTACGCGAAATAAAGGAAGAGCTGCACCTGGATATTGAAGTGGTGAAGCGGCTCCAGCCGGTGGAGCACGACTACCCGGCCTTCCGGATTAGGCTAGTGCCCTTCATGGCCCATGTGATCGGTGGCAGCCTTCGGCTCGAAGAGCATGCCGACGCCAAATGGGTAACCGTCGCTGAGCTCGACCAGTATGACTGGGCACCGGCGGACGTGCCGATTGTGGAAGAGGTGAAGGGCGGCGCTGGATGATGATTTTCGAAGCTTGCTGCTCAGCGTATTTTAAAAGTGATTTCCCCCCGACGAGAAGCCGGTTTATTGTGTATAACACGGAATATGGTTACCTTGCAACAAAAAGCACGGGTGCGAACCGATTATAGCCAATATAGCGATGAAGATATTGTTTACCAGTTGGAAACCGGTAACCAGCGGGCATTGGTAAACCTATATAATCGTTATTGGGACAAGCTATTCGTAGTGGCTGCAAACCTGCTCGGCAACGCCGAGGAGGCCGAAGAGTGCGTGCAGAACGTTTTTATAGGGCTTTGGAATAGACGAAAGAAACTCAAGCTTACCCATACGCTTAGCACGTACCTCGCCGTGGCCGTAAAATACCAAGCACTGACCGTACTGGCCCGCCGTAAGCGCGAACGCGAACAAATGGCACCCCAAGACGCTCCCATCGAACCGATAGAAAATACTTCGCCCGAAAGCCAATTAATAGCCGAGGAATTGATGCAACGCATCATGCAAAGCATAAACCGGCTCCCGCCGCAGTGCCAACTGGTTTTCCGGATGAGCCGCGAGCAAGATAAAAGTGTGAAAACGATAGCGGCTGAGCTGAGACTATCTGAGAATACAGTAAAGATGCATCTGAAAAACGCCAACAAAAAACTGCGGGACGATCTTCTTATCATTATTTTTTTTCTTTCGTGTACACCCTTTCTCTGAGAATGGCAGACTATATAACCAAAACCGGTTATAGATGGCATTGTCAAAGGAGGAAATAGAAACACTAGCGGGCAAATTAATAGCGGGCACGATTACGCCGATCGAACAGGGCCAACTGAACGATTGGTTGGATGCCCAAATGGGAAAAGATACTTATGAAGTAGATACCTCATTTGCGACGAATAGCGAGGTATTGCGGGAGCGTATGCTACTGCAAATACTTGCCCAACTGGAGCCCGCCGAGAAACGTATGCGTAAGCAGCGTACACGCCGGTTGGCACTATGGTCTGCTGCTGCCGCCATGCTCCTCGCCGTTTCGACAATAACATGGTTCTCGCTCCGTACGCCGCCCGTTGAACGTGATATCGAATTGGCCGCCGACGATATTTTACCTGGCGGAAACCGCGCCACGTTAATGCTTGCCGACGGGCAGACGATTGAACTGAGCCCGGAGCAGCATGGCATTGTGGTAGGGAACGAAATCACCTACATGGATGGGAGCACCGTGCTTGGTGAGCACTCGATCACGCATTCACTCACACTCACCACCCCCAAGGGTGGCACTTACCACGTTACGCTGCCCGACGGTTCGCAGGTATGGCTCAATGCGGGTAGTACACTGAAATATCCAAGTCACTTTGAGATCAATGAGCGTGTGGTAACCCTTGAAGGCGAAGCTTATTTCGCCATCAAACAGCAGCGGATAAAAGGCGGAGACGCAAATGTACCATTTAAGGTCTTATCCGCTGGCCAAACCGTGGAGGTGTTGGGCACCGAATTCAACATCACGGCCTATCCTGATGAATTGGAGACCAAAACGACGCTGGTAAAGGGAAAAGTAAACGTGTTAAATCTGATGACTGATATCGCCCATCAGCTAAAACCGGGAACACAAAGCATCATTCACGATACAACAACCCGTATAAGGCAGGTGGACACCGAACAATACACCGCTTGGAAGGACGGGTATTTCTACTTCGATGGATTGTCTCCGCAGGAAGCATTTTCGCAACTGGGCCGCTGGTACGACCTCGATGTGATTTATCGGTCCAATGTTCCGACAGTCCGTTTCTTCGGGATGATCGAACGCAGCAAATCCTTTGAATCCATTTTAAATATCCTCGGTAAGAGTGGGGTGAAATTTGAAGTGGAAAATGTGAGTGGTAGGAACCGACTGATCGTAATCAGTGAATAGCCAATAATTGATGAACTTAAAATTTTGACAACCAAATGAAAACGTAAAGAACTGACCCATCGGAAATTTCAAGCAAAAAACGGATGATGCTCGCAACATCACCCGCTTAAATTGCCTGGACGGAGTGGTAGCGCTGAAAACGCTATTTGTAACTACAATTACCAACATCCAAACAAAGACAAATATATGATTTTTACACGATGTGTAACGGCCAGGACATGGCCGGGCAAATATCGACTATTAGTAACCATGAAGCTAGCGATATTTTTATCTTTTCTGCTGTCGTTCCATGCATTTGCAGAAAGCAGGGCCCAAAAGATCACCCTCAACGCAAAGAATACCACACTGCGTGCGGTAATGAAAGAGATTCAGAAACAGCAAGGCTATTCGTTTTTCTTCCGGGGCGATGACATCGCGACTACACGTGTAAACGTTACGATCAAGCAGGCCGATCTGCCACAGGCCATGGAGCAGCTGCTGGCCGAACGTAACCTGCAATGGTACGTAGAAGACGGAACGATCGTGATAGCGGCAAAGCCGCTTCTTTTGAATACCCCGGCCTCAACCGTGCAGGAACGGGAGATAACCGGAAGGGTTACCGACGACCAAGGCAATCCCCTGGAAGGGGTAACCGTATCGGCGCAAGGCCATGCTGGCGCAACAAAGACCGGTACCGACGGTACGTATAGGCTGGTGGTGGCCACCGAAGGAGCCACCTTGGTGTTTAGCATGATAGGCTACGAAACGACGAGCCGAGAATGGAGCGGTGAGCGCACCCTAAACGTTTCCCTGACTGCGTCGTTGAGTGACTTGGAAGAGGTAGTGGTGATTGGATATGGTACGCAACGCAAAGCGGACATAACGGGATCTGTGGCGACGGTAAGCGCTACGGAGCTAACTAAGACCCCCGTGGCACAGGTATCTAACATGCTGGCGGGGCGCGTACCCGGGCTAACGGCCATACAAGGAAGCGGGCTGCCGGGGAGCGATGCTTCATCATTACGCATCAGAGGGTTTGACGCGCCACTCGTGCTCGTAGATAATGTGGAGGGCAACATGAATACGCTCGACCAGAACGAAATCGAATCCATTACGTTCCTGAAAGACGCTTCAGCGGCGGTATATGGGTCGAGAGCGGGAAACGGCGTGATCCTGATTACAACCAAAAGAGGGCAGCAACAAGCTCCCACGATTACCTTTTCGCAAAATGCCACATTCCAGTCGGTAACCAATATGCTCAGGCCCACGAGTTCGGGACAGAATGCGGAACTGATCCGCGAAGCCCATCTCCAAGCGGGGTTGCCGGAAGAAACATCGCGTTTTACGCAGGAAGAAGTTGATCTGTTCTATGCCGGCACGAATCCCGATTATCCCAACACCAATTGGCTGGAAGAGGTAACCCGCAAGCATGCCCCCCAGCAACAATACCACGTTTCTGTAAGGGGTGGAAATGATAGAGTGCGATATTATGGTTTGGTGGGAATGCTAGACCAACAGTCCATGTTTAAGAAAAACGGCGGTGAATACACCCGTTATAACTTGCGCTCGAATGTGGACGTGAATATTAACAAGGACCTGGACTTCAAAGTGGATCTGGCGACCAGCATAGAGAACAGGGACTTCCCCTGGCGCGCTGACGAAAAAGAAAATTCAGTATGGCAGGATTTCTGGAATACCGAGCCTTTCTACCCGTCATCATTACCCGACCCGACCAAGATTCCCTATGCGAATGGTGGCGGTACGGGCGGCATCCATATCATTTCCAATAGTGAGATTACCGGTTACCGGCGAACCAACAGTCAAAACCTATTCGGCACAATGGAACTGAACTACCGCGTACCGGTTGTAGAAGGGCTATCGCTCAAGGCTTTCGGAAACTACCGCCAGGATTATTCGTTCAGCAAGGTGTTCGAACGCCTCGTGGATACCTGGACCTATAACCACGAAAGCGGGATTTATACGCCGATGGGCGGAGCTAACAATCCGAGGTTGACCCATTACCACAGCAGAAGCAAGGTGCTCACCGGGCAGTTCTACGTGAATTATAACCGTGTGTTTGCGCAAGATCACCACGTTTCTGGGATGTTACTGTATGAAGTGATCGATTATGCCTCTGATGATATCTCGGCCGGCCGCGATAATTACATCACGCCCGTTGTAGACTACCTGTTTGCAGGAGGGGTAAACGGACAGCGGGCCAATGGCGGAGCGTGGGAAATGGGGCGGCTCAGCTACGTGGGTCGCGTGAATTATGCCTTTCGCGACCGGTACTTGATGGAAGCAGCTTTCCGTATTGACGAATCGGCCAAGTTCTCAGAAGCAGGGCGCCGCGGATTCTTCCCCAGCATTTCCATTGGATGGAACGTCGCCAACGAGCCGTTTTTCAGTCCTTTGTCAAATACGGTAGACGTATTGAAATACAGGGCATCATACAGCCAAACCGGGAATGATAATGTGGGCAACTTCCAGTACCTCTCCGGGTATAATTTCGGATCGGCCTATATATTTGGCGACAAAGCAAACCCTGGCCTTATCGAGACCTCTATCGCAAACCCCCGGTTGACTTGGGAGGAGATGACAATTTACAACATGGGGCTGGATTTCAGGATTAAACAGGGATTGGTGTATGGTAATATCGACGCGTTTTACAGGCTTAGGGATAAAATACCGGGATCGAGATGGAATTCGCTCCCATCGACTTTCGGGGCTGCACTGCCAACTGAAAACATCAATAGCATTACGAACCGGGGGATTGAAGTGCTCGTCGGCCATCAAGGAAAGGCTGCGGAATTCGCCTGGGACATTGCCATGAACGTTGGGTGGAACCGCGGAAAATGGAAACATTATGATGAGCCCGGATATGAAGACGAGGACCAGATGCGCTTGAACAGGCTTTCTGGCCAGTGGACGGACCGGGTAATCGGGTACCGCGCCGATGGGCTATTCACCTCGTATGACGAAATCGGTGCACTGGATTACATCTATAACGAAGACACAGGAAATGCTTCTCTTAAGCCGGGCGATATACGCTACCTAGATACGAACGGCGATGGCTTGTTGAATTGGAGGGATCAGGTAATCATCGGTAACGGAACAACACCACGGTGGACCGGTGGGCTCAATCTGAATTTCGCCTATAAGGGGCTGGATCTTTCGGTGTTGATGCAGGGTGCGTTTTTCTTCTACCAGCACATACAACTGCAACACGGGCTGGTTTACCCCGAAATCATGTACACCGAGCGGTGGACCGAGGAAAGCAACCGTGCTGATGCGCTTATTCCGAGGTTGGGCGGAGCCAATAGCAACTCCTATATATCCGACTACAACTTCGTAGCGTCTGATTATCTGCGTTTGAAAACGGTTTCTATCGGCTACAGCATCGACCCGCAATATTTGTCGCGCGTGCGGATCAAAGGGCTGCGGGTACAGCTTTCGGGCCTGAACCTGCTTACGTTTAGCAAAATGAACAAATATAGCCTCGACCCGGAAGCACCCAGTAGCTATGCGGGATATTACTACCCGCAGATGAAAACGTTGAGTTTCGGTGTTAACCTGACTTTATAAGGAGAATTACGAATGAAAAAAACATATAAAAACTTTGCTCGGCTAACCGCCATGGTGTTGATCACGATGCTGGGGTGCAGTAAGTCGATACTTGACAAGAAACCGCTGGGTATTATTTCTGACGCGGTTGTATGGTCTGACCCGGTCTTAATCGATTCTTATCTGAACCAATGCTATGCCGAAATGGGCTTCTATCACGAAATGCCATACGGAGCCAATCAGGACTGGTTCGATAACGTGATGGCGTGCACATTTGCAGACGAGGCCGTATCGGCATGGACGCCCAACCCCATGTCTCATTGGATAACGGTTGCTGGAGGGGTTTATGAGTATTGGTCATACCCGACGATCAGGAAACTGAACGGCTTTATCGAAAAGATAGCGACGGCGGATGTGGACGACGACTTCAAAAAGCGCTATTTGGCCGAAGCCCGCTTCTTGAGGGCCTTTTCTTACTTCAATATGGTTAAGCGGTATGGAGGGGTGCCACTGATTACCAAGGTGCAGCAACTCGATGATCCGGAGGAGGAACTTTATCCTTCGCGTGCAACCGAGGAGGTGGTTTATGACTTTATCCTCGGCGAGCTTGACGAATTGGCTGGCGACCTTCCCCTGGAAGCTGTGGGCGGAAACACCGGAAGGCCCACGTTTTATGCGGCGCTGGCACTGAAAAGTAGGGCAGCGATGTATGCAGCAAGTATTGCCCAATGGGGCACCGTGATGCTGAACGGCACACTTGGGATCGACCCGTCGCGGGCAACCGACTTCTGGGAGAAAAGCTACCAAGCTTCGCAAGACATCATGACGAGTGGAAAATACGGGCTCTTCGAAAAATATGCAGATAAGACAGAGAATTTCCGGAAATTATTCCTTGAAAAGGATCACCAGGAGGTGATTTTTGCAGAGAAGTTCACCGGCATCGCGGGGCGGGGCCATTCTTGGGATATGTGGCAAAACCCGTTTGGCTACAGTGCATGGGGTGGCGGGCAACAAGCCAGTGTTTACCTGGAGATGGTACAGTCTTTTGAAAATATAGATGGTTCGTCTACAGCCATACAAGCGAAGTCGGATCACGTATACACACTTGACGAGCTATTCGGCAAAAAGGACCCGCGTTTCAAAGCCTCCATTTACACGCACGGGACGCCCTGGGCGGGAGATTTATTGGATTATCACCATGGTATTTATACCGCAGACTGGTCGCAGTTGATCGAGGTGGGCGCCTACCGCGGCGTCAATGCCAAAGGCCGCAGCTACGGGCGGCCCACACCGTTTGGTGTATTGAAATACCTGGATGAGAGTAAGGCCATCATTCCCGAACGGTACTATTCGGATACGGACTATTTGGTGTTTAGGTTGGGGGAAATCTATTTAAATAGTGCGGAGGCAGCGTTTGAGCTGGGACATTTGGACGAAGCCTTGTGGGCGGTCAATGAGATTCGGCGTCGTGCCGGATTGCCCGCACTCGCGCAAATCACCCGAGAGGCCATCCGGCAGGAGCGCAAAGTCGAATTGGCCTTCGAAGGAAACCGTTACTTCGACCTGCGCCGTTGGCGGACGGCAGTGACCGATTTATCACGGAATTACACAGGACTACTCCTTATGCTCTTAGGCTCCGAAATACAAGAAGGGCAATTCGACCTGCAATCCACTCCATTCGTGCTGTGGGCGGTAGACAATATCATGGGGAGCCCCGACCCTGTATTTTCAGAACGCAACTATTATTTGCCCATAAGTCTCAGCCGTACATCAGCAAACCCCAATTTGCTCCCGGAAAATCCAGGCTATCAATAAACAGAAGAAATCATGAAGAAAATGAAATGTATATACTGGTTGTTGGTTTTGTTGGTGATCGCCGCCTGTGGTGGAACGGCACCCAACCAGCACGAAGCGGATGATTGGATTGTGGCTGCGTATTATTTTCCGAATTACCATACCGGCGATGCCCGGAATGAGCTGGAGAAGGGTGCGGGATGGTCTGAATGGGAACTGGTAAAGCAGGCGGTGCCGCGCTTTGAGAACCACCGGCAGCCACTGGTGCCGGAATGGGGATACTTGGACGAAAAGGATCCGCAGGTAATGGCCAAGAAGATCGATGCCGCAGTGAGCCACGGTGTGAACTGCTTCATCTTCGACTGGTACATGTATGAAGATGGCCCGTTTTTGAACCAATGCCTTGACAGCGGGTTTTTGAATGCCCCCAACGCAACAGACATGCAGTTCGCCTTGATGTGGGCCAACCATGATTGGATGGATATCCATCCATATAAATTGGGTGATGAACAGCGTATTTTATATCCCGGTGCGGTGTCACCGGAGCGGTTTGAGGAAATAGGCGACTTCGTTATCGAGCACTACTTCAAACGGCCCAACTACCTGAAAATCGACGGGAAACCCTATTTTTCAGTGTATGATATCCAGCGTTTTGTAGAAGGGTTTGGCAGCAGAGAAGCCGCCAAAGATGCGATGGACCGGCTCCGTGATAAGGCCGTGGCAGCAGGGTTGGCGGGTATTCACTGGAATTTGGTCGCCTGGGGTAACCCCATTTTGCCGGGCGAAGTGGTGCCGGAGAATACGCCTGAGCTTATTAGCCAGCTCGGTTTCGACTCGTCGACATCCTATGTGTGGATACACCATGTAGTGCTACCGGATACCGCAACCGACTACAATTACGTAAGGGATCGGTATTTTGAACACTGGGATGAGGTAGCGCAGGAATATCCGGTGGACTACATCCCCAATGTGACCATGGGTTGGGATTCGAGTCCGAGATGCTACCTGGGCTCTACCTGGACGAATACGGGCTACCCGTTCATGAACACCATCGGAAACAACACACCGGCAAATTTTAAAGCTGCTCTTCAGCAAACCAAAGCCCGCTTGGAGTCACAGCAATCGCCACTGAAATTCATTAACATCAATTGCTGGAATGAATGGACAGAGGGTAGCTACCTTGAACCAGACACCGTAAACGGCATGGCTTACCTGGAGGCAGTCCGCGACGTATTTGGAGGGGGTTAAGGCATGAAACACACTCGATTGGGCCTGCTCGTGGTATTGGGGCTAGCGGCCTGTACGGTAAAACGCAGCCCCTTAGCTGACGAATTCAGGCAACCGGCAATGGCATACCGGCCCAACCTGAATATCCACGGCTACCCGGACGAACCGGAAAAACAGGATGGTATTATCGCCGAATACCTGTTGAACGGGTATGGCGGGATGGCCACGAACGCCAACTGGACGGACGGTTACCTCAAAGACGAAACGGAAATGAAATCTCTTTTCCGCTTCGCAACCGAAGCCCGCTCCAAAGGAATGAACGTTTGGTTGTATGATGAGAATTGGTATCCCTCCGGAATGGCCGGGGGGTATATACTTGAGGAGCATCCGGAGTGGGAAGCAGAAGGCTTATTGTTTAAAGACAGCGTATTGACCGGTCCGCGGGGCATCCAACTGCCCCTGCTTCCCGGTAAGCTCATGGCGATTAAGGCCGTACCTGTGGAAAAAGGCATAAACCGCTTGGACCGGACCGAAGACGTGAGCAATTCGGTACGGGATGGCGTGCTCCATTGGCAGGTATCTGCCGGCACGTGGCGGATCGTTCAGGTTGCTACCAATGTGCTCCGCGACGGCTTCCAAGCAGGTACGGACAGAGGAGGAAAAGAACGGTACTACCCAAGCTTGCTGCTACCGCAAGTGGGGGAACGTTTTATTGAATTGACCCATAAACGATATGCTGAAGTACTGGGTGAGAAATTGGATAACTTGTTCTATGCTACCTTTACAGACGAACCTTCATCAATGGCACATTCCTTCCAGAACCTTGGATACGGCGTGTATCCGTGGAAACAGAACGTGTCTGACACGCTATTGGCGCGGTTTAATTGGAGCCTCAAAGATAAGCTGACCACGCTACTGCTGGACGAAGATAAAGAAGGGCAGCAGCTCCGGTATCAGTATTTCAGCGTAATACGTGACCTGATGAGGGACAACTACTTCAAGGCAATCAAAGCGTATTGTGCCACACAGGGTATTAAATCAAGTGGCCACCTACTGCTTGAGGAGTCGCTGCCAATACAAGCCTTGCTGTATGGTGACATCATGGCCTGTTTTCGGGAAATGGACATCCCGGGAATCGACGTGCTGACAGCCATGCCCGAGTTTACACGGCGATACTTGTACTCGGCCCGCCTGGCGGCTTCTGTAGCCGAACTTAACGGCAGTTCGGAAGTGATGTCCGAGATCTGCCCTGTTGCGGATCCCCCCCATCGCGACGGAAAGGAAGCTTCGACCATTGAAGCAAAGGGCACGGTAAACCGGCAGCTTGTAGGCGGTGTAACACGGTTTAACAACTACCTTCAACTTGAGCATGCCTCACAAGCTGAAAAATATGCGTTTAACACTTATGTAGCTCGGATTTCCGCGCTGTTTAGCCACGGACATCGGGCTGCTAAGGTGGCTGTGCTTTATCCCATCGAAACCATCTGGACGAAGTCCAGACCGGTACCTGCTTGGAACAAGAGCTGGGACGATATGGCGGGCGGAACCAAGGAGGTAATCGAAACCGCCACCCTGTTTGATAACATATCCGACCATTTGTACGACCACCACTGGGAATTCAGCTATCTCGACGTTCAAGGAATTCTGGACGCTACGGTAGCCAACGGAAAACTCTGCCACGGTAAATTATCTTGGGAGGTACTGGTGCTACCGCAGGTAGAAACGATACCTGCTGCGGCGCTAGCCGTAATTGATGCGTTTGTCGAAGCAGGAGGCAAAGTGATTGCGGTTGGCCATCTGCCTGAAAACTCAGACATGGATTTCCCTTCGGAACCCGTTAAACGCCTTTCGGCAACACTCTTTTCAGACGGGGGAAGCAGAAGTAAAAACACCATACGCCTACATAACTATGATGAATCCACCTTTGAAGAGGCGTTATCAACAGTGTTGACTCGGGACTATACCATTGAACCGATGGGCTTACCGGTGCTCGCCAGCCATAAAAAGATAAATGGCGATGATGTGCTCTTGGTAGCCAATGACAGTGATGGTCCGTTGGAATTCAGGGTACGATTTCCGTCGGAAGGAGACGTCTCCCTTTGGGACCCGAATAGCGGAGACATTAACGAAACGAGTCGTGAGACCACCATTAAGCTGGCCCCATATGATGCAATTGTGGTCAGGAAAACACAGTAAGTCGGATTATTATAAAATCAGAAAAAGATGATCGTAAAAAGCAATCCCAGCAAGTGGACGTATGTTGTTATATGTTTATGCCTGTTGTTCGGCAATTTGGCGGCCTGCAAAAATGAGGGAAAACAACCGCCCAAAGACGAACCGCCCATCGATATCCCGGCGGGGGATGTACAGGTTGGGGTTTATTACTTCCCCAATTGGGGACCGGTCTTCCGGTCGGAATGGGCGCTTATACGCGATGCTAAACCACGCTTTACGGGACATAAACAACCAAAGAAACCGCTTTGGGGATTCGAAAACGAGGAAGACCCGGAAATAATGGCCAAGAAAATCGACGTGGCGAGTCAGCACGGCGTAGATGCATTCATTTTCTGTTGGTATTATTTTGATCCCGCAACGCTTGAGCGCCCAGGGGGCAAGTACCTCTCGGAAGCGTTGGAAAATGGCTTTATGCAAGCCTCCAATGCAGGAGACGTTAGTTTTGCCCTCATGTGGGCCAACCATGATGTAGGCACGATGATGGGCGCTATAAAAGCCGAGACCTTTGAGGAAATGACGGACTATATTGTAGAACGGTACTTTAAGCACCCTGCTTATTGGAAAATAGACGGATGTCCTTACTTTTCGATCTATGAATTTGACACGTTCCTGAAGGTTTTTGACGGCGATGCGCAGTTGGCACGTGAGGCACTGGAGCGTTTCCGGGGCAAAGTTAAGGCCGCTGGGTTTCCGGATTTGCACCTGAACGTCGTCTTATGGGGGCTTAAAGGAGAGCTGTTGACTACTGCATTTGAGATGGCTACGATAAACAGCACCACTTCCTACGTATGGATCCACCACAATGCGCTTCAGGGTTTTCCGACAGCCCAGTACGATGCTGAAGCCCATAAGTATTTCAACAGCGTTGCGTACGGTGGCGCCGCAAATGGGTTGGAAAAGCCGGCCAGTACGCTGCCCGTGCCGTACTACCCCAATGTGACGGTGGGATGGGATGCATCTCCCCGCACACGCAACGCAGATGGGTGGGATAAACGTAGGGACTATCCATTCGGTGCGGTAATGGTAAATAACACTCCGTACGCATTTAAAAAGGCATTGGCAAAAGCGAAGGGATTGGCACTTCAGAACGATGCACCAAATCGCGTTCTTACGATTAACGCCTGGAACGAATGGGGCGAAGGGAGCTACCTCGAACCCGATGAGGAATTCCAATATCAGTACCTTGAGGCGATTAAAGAGGTGTTTTGAAAGGAATTTTTACCCCCCTACGCGGAATTGCTCGACCAGCCGCGACAACTCGGATATTTTATTGACACCCAACTTACGGTAAATATTCTTAACATGCGTAATGACGGTACCCGACGAAATAAATAGTTTCTCGGCAATCTCTTTTTTGCTGAGACCGGCGTAAAGCAATTCGACAATCTGCAGCTCACGGTTGGTAAGGGATAGGTATTGCTCATACGGCGATATGGGCGCTTCGGTTTCCATAGGCATCATCACCGTCATGGCCACTTTCGGCTTACTCTGCCGGTTGCGGATAATCGCCTTGGAGGTGCCGATGGTTTTTGTCCATTGCCCGGCAGATTCCAAGAGCTTATATTTCAAATTGAGGTAACCGGGTGGGTCATTCCGGAAAAAAGCCATCGATTCAATCAATGTGTAATAGGTGGAAAGGTGCATGGTTTTAAGGTAGTAAAAATGGTCCATGCCCTGCAAAATCCGGTTGTCGAATCCGTAGAACTGCCTCAGCTTTTCGTTGATGCATATCGGACGGTAATACTCCACATCGTGGATGGTTATGAGGTAATCGGACCGGTCTATAACCTGCAGGAACGGCTCCTGCCGGACACTATCGACCGTAAGCAGTGTTTGAGAGGTGAGCACACAATATATTTTTTCAAATTCTTTCTGCAAAGGTAAATATCGCTCCATAGCTATAAAGGGTCGGAAAACAAGCGCCCTAAGATAGTAAACAAATCCGAAAGCCAAACGGAGGGCGTCGGCCAAGAGATCGGAACCGGCATTTCCGGACGGGCATTTATTTGGTTAGCTTTGCAGCCCATGCACGCATCACAGTCGATCTACCGTTTGCCCTTCATCCTGCTCTGCTTGAGTTCGCTGCTTTTCTCGGCCAGTTTCAACATGCTGATACCAGAACTGCCCGCCTACCTCAGCAGCTTGGGTGGCGGGGAATATAAAGGGCTGATCATCGCACTTTTTACGCTCACTGCCGGGATATCAAGGCCGTTCAGCGGCAAACTGACCGACACCGTGGGCCGCGTACCGGTGATGGCGGTGGGATCCATGGTGTGCTTTGTATGCGGGTTCCTTTATCCGGTGCTATCCAGCGTGTCGGGCTTCTTGTTCCTGCGTCTCATCCACGGGTTCTCCACGGGCTTCAAGCCCACGGCAACGGCAGCCTACGTAGCCGACATCATCCCGCGCGAGCGGTGGGGCGAAGCGGCGGGCATGCACGGGCTGTGCTTCAGCCTGGGGATGGCCATAGGGCCGGCCGTGGGAAGCGCCATCAGCCAAGCTTACTCCATTGATGCACTTTTTTACTGTTCCTCGGTCTTCGCGCTGCTCTCGATCGTGATTTTGATGAACATGAAAGAGACATTGCCTCCGCCACAGCGGCAACGGCTCCGCGCATCGTCATTCCGCATATCGCGCACAGACATCATCGATCCCCAGGTAATCCCCGCGGCGGTCGTTACCCTGCTTTCTTACGTCGCCTATGGCGCTATACTTACATTGATACCGGATTGGACAACGCACCTGGGCATATCCAACCGGGGTGTGTTTTTCGTGGCTTTCACCGTATCGTCGGTGGCCGTACGGTTCTTTTCGGGTAGGCTTTCGGATCGGCATGGCCGCGTGTTGGTCATCGAGTACGGGCTGGCAACACTCATCCTATCGATGGGAATCCTGGCATGGGGCGAAAGCCCCTTTTGGATGGTAGCGGGAGCGGCGGTATACGGGATCGGCGGGGGCATCCTCTCGCCCGCCGTAAACGCGTGGACCATAGACCTAAGCAACCCACACCAACGTGGGAAGGCAATGGCAACCATGTACATCGCCCTGGAAGCGGGGATCGGATTGGGCGCGCTCATCGCCGGATGGGTGTATTATGACCGCATCGCCCGGATACCCTACATCTTCTTCGGCACCATGGTGGTAGCCGCGCTGGCATGGCTTTACCTACGGGGATATAAACGGAGCACAAACCGTGAAGGGGCTGCCGGTACACCGTGATGATTGGTGGAAAGCGGCACCCGCTTATTATTCGCTCGTGCTATTTATCAGAAATAATTGCTTTTCAGAAAAGCTAAACTTACCTTTAGCTGATTTTAAATACTTCACGGAACCTCGTAGAAGACCAATGAAAATAAAAACCACGTAAACTGAAAAATATGGAATTGCTTTTCTTGAATATCGGAACACAAGAATTCATCTTATTGGTGCCCGTTTTACTTACGGTAATATTATACATTTATTGCCTCATCCATTGCATAGCGAACAACAGGCTGCGAGGAAACAGCAAACTGCTTTGGCTTATCATCATCCTCGTTGCCCCGTTTCTCGGGAGTGTGATTTATTTGATCGTGGGTAGGAAAGGCAATAAGGGCGATTATGGCACAACGATGTAATCTTATCATTTTATGCCTGTCTTTCCTGGTAGCAGCCTGTAGCAACGGTGCTAACAACGGTGATACCGCGCTCGTAACCGGGTGGTACCACGTGGTAGACAGCGGCGGGGGCGTAGCCAGGCAGTTAGACCGTGGTTCTACCTATTACCTCGACCCGGAACCGATTGTAACAGCATCAAATTTTGAAACCCTAACTGCGGAACATTTCCCCCATACCGATACGCTTTGGCAGGTTGTGGTGCAACTGGATAAGCCCGGTAGCGCGCAATTCGCCAAGGCCACCGAAGCGCTCATCGGACAAGACCTGATTTTCGTATTGGATGATACCCTTTTTGCCGATCGGATACGGATACAGGCAAAAATACCATCCGGGGTAACTGTAATCAGCAAAAAGGAGAACTTTGCCCAAAAGGATGCCGATGCGCTCATCCGGCGGATAGCTGCTGATGGAGGTGGATAAAAAAGCGGCTTCCCGCACAACGTGGCCACCAAGGTCGGCTCGGCACGCCAAATACTCACTTTTGAGTATTTTTTTGCAATGCCAAATGCAGTAACTTTGCGTAAAGCCTATTAAGCTGCAAATGACATACAGATTGAAAGACCAATGTTAAACCAATTGACCTACAATGAAAAAGATTAAAAAGAACCTTCAAACAATCATTGAGCTGATATTACTTGTATTACTTATCGGCATAGGTGTTTTTTATAACTGTGAACCAGTCAATAAATTTATTAAAGACAGCCTCTATGACGGAAAGGACGATGTGGAAATCATGGTCTCCTTATACGGTATTGTGGCTGCGTCCATAGTGGCGCTCATCATGAAATTAAACAGACAGTTCAACAAACTGAATGACGCCATAAAAGATTCCCCGGCGGGGATTGACGACAAAATATTTTACAAGGGCACGATTGGTATTTATGATGACGTAGGCCGGGAAATTGAACTGATGCGTGACAGTAAAAAATTAGTTGAAATAGACGTACTTGGCTTTACGTTGTTTTCTATTAAAGGAAAATTTGCACTATGGAAAGAGGAACGAAAGCTTTCAAAAATGGTGTTTAATTTGCATTACATCAGTCCCGATTATATAACAACGTGCCCCGGTAACATCAGCGAATATTGGAAGAATGACATAGGAAGCTACGTGGGAGAAATAGAGCGCTTCAAAAAGGACAATGAAACGTATTTGAAAGAAAATAGCGTTGAGATCAACCTCTATCCGATACATCACCTTCCTGCAATACATGGTTTTAAACTTCACGGACGATCGATCTATTTATCGTTTTCGTATTGGGACGAGAACTTTCTACTTAAAAACCCGGCCGATTCATCTACTTATATTAAAATAGAAGAGACCGATTCGTCAAGCTATGCGCAATACTTGAGGAGGCTATTCAAAAACTGGGTTGAAAAAGCGCAACATCAATGAAAATGAAATTGCAAATAAAAAATTAATTGAATTATGCAGAATACCATTACGATCTCGCTGATTGTGACTGCGGTTGTGGCGATTTACTGGTGGACAAATCGGCAAGGGAACAATGCAACAATCGTCTCTCCGGGAGTAACGTTATTGAAAAATAACGTGGTCTTTGCCATTCTGGGATACGTATGTGGCGCTATGTTTCTAGGCCTTATTGTGCTCGTTGGCTTTGTAGGCTTGGGTAAAGGAGACGATTTCTGGTATTCAATAGTGTCGCTAGCTGTATTCATGCCGTCAGCGGGTTTTGGCTGCTTTTATTGCTTAGCATATTATCGTAGGCACCGCGTTGAGCTGACCGAGACGGGGCTAACCGTTTTCAATGCGTGGGGTGAATCGAAAAGTGGCGCTTGGACCGATATAAAATCAGCTGATTTCAGCAGTTTGATGAACGAGATCCGTTTATATACCAAAGATGGACGACGCTTGCGGATCAGCTCGCTTCTGTATGGTTTGGATGTATTCCGCGCAGAATTGGCTAAACACCACCCTTATCTGGTACAGCGGACATTGAGGCCTTGATAGCTAATCACATCGGCACATGCTTGTGCGATATTGCTAGACATCGGTGACACGAAATATCGGATGCAACTGCCGTAATGATGGCTGAAAAAAAAGATCTCCAAACGGGGAGAATGGAGACCTTTACTAACCAATTATAAACCTAAATTATGATACTGCAAAGATAGTGTATTTATTACACTTTGCAAACTATTTTTTGAATTTTTTCCCGGTGCTGTTACTCGTTCATTGCCGGCGCGCTATTTTTATCGAAAACAATTGCTTTTCAGAAAAGCGACCCTTACCTTTAACTGATTTTAAATGCTTCATGGGGCATCCGCAAAACCACTATGCATTGGTGGGAATTTCAAATTGTGTACCTTTACCATCAATTCATAATCATTGATTATACATTATGAGGTACCTGCTGTCACTAACCGTTTTTGTATTTACGATATTTTTTTCATGTAAGAAAGAAACCGGGCCAGCGCCTGCTGACCCCGAGATACTCGATAACGTGTGGATGAAAATGGGGATACCTGACCAACAGAAGCCGGTGGACCAATGGTGATTTTGAAGAATAACGATATCATATGGAGGGGGCTTGCGGCTGTTGCCTTTTTTCTGGGCATGGCTTGTGGCAGCCGTACCGCCGCGCAACAGGATGCCGCGCTGGCCACCGACACCGTAAACCTCAGCTATACCGTGGAAGAAGCCCCCGAATGGACACGGCTGTTTGACCGTACCTCGGGCTGGTTTGGCGCCGACGGCATTTTCTCGATACCGCTCCACGGCGTGGATACCCCGCAGTCTGGCCAAGGAAGCAAAACGTTGCTGGTATTTAGCGATACCATGATCGGCGAGATTGAAGATGGTGAGTTGCAGCCGGGCTCGGTGATGATCAATAATTCGGTGGCCATACTAGATGGGGTCACGCCCGATGAAAGCCGTATCCGGTTTTTCTGGGACAGCGATAGCGCGGGGAAGCCCCTATCGGTGTTCGTGCCGAAGACGCCCCAAGCCCAACCAGGCGAGTATTTTTGGCTCGGCGACGGATTCGTGAACCAGGAGTTGGGCAATACAACGTATGTTTTTGGTTACCGCATTCGGCGTACCGACGCGAAGGTGTTCCCCTTCGAAGAAGTGGGCAATACGCTGATTGCCATTCCGGCGGGAAGCCAGCCACCCTTTAAAGACCATCGGCAGATGGACACGCCATTTTTCATCCGCGATTCGGTGGACAGCCGCAACAACGGTTCATTCGGGGCCGGCATCTTTGTAAACACAGCGGCCGCTGGCGCCCCAACCCCGGATGGTTATGTATATGTGTACGGTGTGCGGGGCCCGGCGAAGCAGGTACTGGTGGCCCGAGTGAAACCCAAGGACTTTGAGCACTTTACGGCGTGGCGCTTTTGGGATGGAGCGGCTTGGAATACCGATATGTATAAAGCGGCGCCGATAGCCGACCGCGTATCAAATGAGCTCAGCGTAACGCCGCTACCCGATGGCCGGTATGCACTTGTTTTCCAAACGGACGGCATCGGCACGACCGTGGGGTTGCGTATCGGTCTTTCACCGGCAGGGCCATTCGGCCCCATCAAGGTATTGTGGGATTGCCCCGAAGTGGAGCAGAAAGGCATATTCGTATATAACGCGAAGGCGCATTTCAACCTGTCTAAAAAAGGGGAACTACTCATCAGTTATAACGTGAACTCTTTCGATTTCCTAGCGGATATCCGGAAAACGCCCAACCTTTACCGGCCGAGGTTCATCCGAGTAAAATTTTTGTAGCGCCAAGACGCTTTTTTACTACCTTAGTACAAATCAATTACAAAAAATGCCATGAAGCTACTAACCACCTTATCGGCCATCATGCTGCTTTCATTCGGAGCCTTCGCCCAAACGGAAGATTCGTTATCCATAGATGTGGTATACGCGCAGACAACGCAGAACCAAGATTTCGCATTCATGATTAATGGGGATTTTATAGCAAGCCTGGCTGTTCAAACGTTAGTGCCCAGCGGTATAGAAAGCGTCAATGTCATTAAAGATACGGTTGTGGACGGGCGTACATACAAAGCCGTGTTGTGGATGACCTTGAAGGAAGAGTATACCCCTATATTCATTTCGCTCAACGAGCTTAAACAGAAATATACTTCGCTCAAATCCGGCCCTACGGTTTTCATGATAGACGACCGGCTCATCACTAGCGGCTATGAAAACCTTATGGTAGACGAAAAATACATTCTGAAGATTGAAGTAAATACCCTAAGTGAGACGGAAGACCAACCGGACATCAACGTAGTGAAACTTTTGACCCGGTCGGAAGAAAACATCCGGAAGTCCAAAGAAATCCGTATTAGAGGCAATGCCTCCTTCATAGCGCCAACCCCGAATTATTCAGACGATTTCCGTTCGATAGACCGGCAAATGGGAATTCGTTAGTGCGAATGTATCCAAACGGACAGCCGTATCCCGCGGCTTTTCGTACTTTTAGGCCGTGGACACATCGTTTCTTTGGCACGCATTAACTACAGGTGCTTCAGCACTACTGGCTTTTCTGCTGCTCACCAATCTCCCCCGGGTGAACCGGCAAGCGAACCGGTGGCTGGGGTTGTTCTTTTTCTGTCTCGCCACTTTGTTTGCGCAACTGTTCATTGAGGCGGCCGCCCCGGCGGACCGGAACCCGCTGGGCTGGCTCATCCCTTTATTGGAACTCCCCCGCTGGGCCACCTTCCCCTGCTTCTTTCTCGCTTTGGTTTATTTTGTAAACCCAACAGCCCCATCACGGACAGCCGTATGGCATTTCATTCCCTTTTTCTTATTTTGCTTATACGCGGCATGCGTTATGTTCCCGAACAGGTATGCAGATACCCAAATCCCATTTCATCTTCCGGCAAGCATGGTGTGGGTCATCCGGCACCTGTTTCTCGGACAGGCGCTCTTATACTGGGCGCTATCATTCTTCCTCTTGCGACACCATCACCGGCAAATCAAGCGATTTTCCGCGACGGTTGAGCAGATCGACTTGGCGTGGATAACGTTTATCTTATTTGCCGTGCTGGCCATGACCGCCCTTTGGCTGCTTGGTAAAAACTATCCGCTCATTGCGGCGATCGTTCCTGCTGGATATTTCGCGCTAACGGTATTCATGGCTTACCATTCGCTGAACCAAAAGGTTATCTATCCGGTCGACAACGATCAACTGGTTGAGGTCATCGACGCGATAACCACGCCAGCTGCACCATACGCCCGACTGACCGACGAACAAGTGCAACTTTTGCAAAACAAGGTACACCGGCTGGTAGTGGATAATGAATTTTTTCTCGATCCGCTACTCAATTTGCCGTCGCTAGCCGATAAGGTAGGCATCAGTACCCACGAGCTGTCTTTCGTGCTCAACCAGGGCTTCGGCAAGAATTTTTACCAATACATCAATGAACTCCGTGTAGCGGAAGCGAAACGGCTGTTGGTACATCCGGATTTCCGCAACAAAGATATTGGCGGCATTGCCATATATGCAGGCTTTAATTCCAGAACCACTTTTTACGCGGCATTCAAAAAGATAACGGGTATGACACCCAAGGCTTATCTTTCCAGCCAGCAGAGCTAATTACGTACACTTGGGTCCAGCCGAACAGCTTGTTCAACTTCAATGCTGACTATTGCATCATCAAAACAAATAGAGATGATTATGCAAACAAGAACAGCAAAACACCTGTCATTAAGCGCCGGTACGATCATTGCCCTTGGCTTATCAGCATTGACTCACCGGACGGTCGGTATGGAACATGCCTCCGCACTTGTACAGACCACGATCAACTACACCGACAGTGTGGCGTGGGATGCCCTTGCGGGATATTATAGGTTTCCCAATCGGGCGGCACACATCCGTTTCTTCGAGCAAGACGGGCAATTCGTTGCGCAACAGGTATGGGATGGCCGGGTGTACCCGTTGCACCGTACTGGCCCCCGCTTGTTCCAGTCAAACGATGAGGGGTATAAAATTGAATTCCTCGAAGGCAACGCCGGCAAAATCGATAAGGCTAAAATCCTCGATCGCATTGTCCTGGAAAGGGTTACCTACAATCCTACCCGGCATGTGGCGCTAACGGTAGAACAGTTGAAGCCGTTGGTGGGAAGGTACCGATTGGAGAAAGACCCTAACATGGAGCTAAAGATCGCGATACAGAATGGGAAGCTGGCCTTAACACAACAATGGGATAACCAAACCCTAGTCTTTGACGCGTTCTCGCCCACGGTATTCTTTAATGCGGAATTGACCTTTCCATTGACGTTTGTGGTAGAAGATGGCGTGGCCATAAAACTCATCTGTTTCGAGTCGGACCAATGGGAAAGGATAGCGCATGACTAATAGCAGTTTTCGGGCAATGCTTTTTTGCGTGTTGCTTCTGCCGACTTGCCTTTGTGCCCAAAGTGTGGCCGATACAGGTTTTCACTACATGGCCGCCCGTCCCCATTATAGCGATGGAAAAGGCCCCCTCATCCTATATGATGGGGGCCATAACAATCCGCTTAGCCTCAAAGGCCAATATTCGGCCTTTGGGCGGGTGCTTGAGGCAGATGGTTATCGGCTGGCAACACAGGGGCCGATAATGGTCGAAGCCCTATCCGGCGCCCGTGTTTTTGTGACCGTAAATGCGATGCACGACTTGGAGAACCTGGACTTGCCCACAGGAAATGTTTATACGGACGAGGAGGTTGAAACACTGTATACGTGGGTGCACCAGCACGGTGGTTCGTTGTTTATCATTACCGACCACATGCCGTGTGCCGGGTCGGTAAGCAAGCTGGCGGCGCGTTTCGGATTTAACCTCATCAACGGTTTCGCGCAACGGAAAGATGGTCTGCCGGAGATTTTTTCGCGTAAGCGGGGCAACCTCACGTCCAATGCCGTGACGGACGTTGAAGGAGCTGTGATAGACAGCATCCGCGTATGGGGTGGCACGGGATTCTTTCCGCCCCCGAATGCCGTGGTTGTTTCTTCATTGGGTGAAGACTATGAGGTGTTTCTCCCTGCCCAAGTAGCGGAGATGAACCACCATGTCGCCCCAACCGTACCGAAAATCAGCGGCACGGGATTAGCCAACGGAGCTATCTTGCAATGCGGGCGCGGGCGGGTATTTATTGTTGCGGATGGCGCACCGTTTACCGCCCAGTTGCAAGGGATAAAAAGCCATAAGCGCGGGATGAACCACCCCGATGCGACTCAAAACGCACAATTTTTGCTGAATATTATTCGTTGGTTGGATGCGCCTTAACCCATGGGGCGCCGCAGCCTGCTTAACACGTCAAGCAGGCTGCTTCCTTTCCGTGAGGAGAATCATGGTAAGATTGAACAAAAACAAGTAAATCGGGAAAAGCGCGTAAAGCAAATCGTAGTTGACGCAGACGATTAATAAAAACTGTTACAAATGCGAAAGGATGTTTACGGTCTTACCGAAAGGGTCTTTCACGTAGAACCGTCGGACACCCCAAGGCTCATCCACAATGCCATAAATCACTGAAAATCCCGCCTCTTGCATCTTACCGTATATTGCGTCCACATCATCAACTTCAATGGAGATATCCGGCACCGGCGTGCCGGAGCCACCCTCCGAGGCGAAACTGATCTGTACCCGCATGGTACTATCATTGCCGTATGTACGAATAAAAGTTAAGTCCATCACTATTTCCAAGCTCAGGATTTCACCGTAGAAACGCTGTGCGGCGTCTATATCTTCCGTTGCCGTGTTTACCACAATTCTCCGTACTGCCATGCATTAATTGATTTTTATTAACACAAAGCTACAAAATTAGCATGGCCCCACATAAACGTGTTACTCGCTGTCTTCCAGCACTCCCCAGCCACTGAATAGGATAGCGAGCATCTTCCAAGCGACTCCGACATCGGTAAAGTCGTAAACCGGATCTTTCACCTCGATCTGCAATTCGGTATCCGTAATGGTGCGGGCCGTGATTTTTTCGGGCTGCATCACCAATGTGGGTTCCTCACCACTATCGTAGAAAATCTCGAGCTTCAGGATACCGGCATCTTCCGGCAAATAAAACGGGTGCGTGAAATTGATCGTTTTATTAAAAGCACCGGCTGTATAGACCACCAGCTTGTAAGCAATGGGCGTCTCCGGAAGCGGATTATTGGGATCGGGATCGGGAATATGCTGGGACTTGATGGTGTACGTAGACACCTCGCAGGAATATCCGCCCACTATGGCATTTTCTGCGGAGACTTCGCGATTATATATCGAGACGTCAAGCGCGCCGCCACCACCAACACCAAGGTCGACGGAGGGCACATAGGTCAACGACAGCTCGCGGTCTTCCGCAGCAATCTCATCCGTCTGTACCAACGTGCGCATGAATACCTTTCCCTCATCATTTTTCACATCGTGGTAGTTATCAAACTGAAAACCAAATCCACGGGCTTTGCCTAGCACGACGTCGCCCTTGACGTAATAGGTCCCAATAACACTATTCATCATGAGTCCCAGTGCGGCAAAAGGATTGGTCGACGAGTACTCCTGCAATAGGGCAAGAAACTGCTGTGCTTCTTCGTTGTTTTCGGCAAGCGCGGCAAATTGCTGGGGCACATCATCGCGCGAAAAGTCGATTTCCTTGATAAAAAAACCCAGGTCTACCCCATGGCTGTACATGCCCATTTCGATGGTTCCTTCGACAAACGGCGTATTGTCGCCGGGTTGCTCGTCAGGGTCCAGCGGATCGTTCTTCGCACATGCCGAAAACAGCAGTAAGGCAATGAATAGGTAATGGGATAGTCGTTTTGTCGTCCGTTCAGAAAATAGATACATGTAAAATTCGTTTTTATTATCGTATTAAACCGGTCAAAAATACGAGTTCTGCCAAAGGATGGCAATCCACGAAAACAAGGAATTCGTAATCGTAGCAGGTATCCCTCGTACTTCTGCGTTAATACAACACCGTTACCGGGCCTCGGTAATGTTCGTCGCCGACGATGATGAGGTAGTAATAAGTGCCTACAGGTACAAGGCGCCCATTGTAGGAACCGTCCCAGGGAGTGTTGTACCCACGCGACTGGAATACGGCCTGCCCGTTTCGGTCGAAAATAGTTACCGCAGCGTTTCGTTCTTCCAGGCCGCTGACTTCCCATACATCGCCCACCCCATCACCGTTGGGTGAGAACATATTGGGGATGGTCAATTCTTTGCAGTACGCACGCACTTCAAACGTGGTACTGACTAAGCAACCGTTTTCACCCTCCACTTGGAGGGCGTAGGTGCCGGGGCTGGTGACGTCGAGGTAAGTGCCGCTACTGGTGCCACCATTCCAATAATAGGCCGTATATCCCAACGGTGCCTCAATGCGTACCACCTCCCGTTCGGCCACGCAGATAACCGTATCGGGGATTTGCGGTGCCACTAGTTGCTCGTGAGCCAACACTTCGATTTCAGCCGTATCGGCGCAGCCGCCAGCGTTGGTCAGTATCAACGTATATATACCGGCACTGTTCACTTCAATGCTTTGGGTGGTCTCACCGGTAGACCACCGGTAGCTATAGGAGCCATCGGCAGGGTGTAATGCCGTGAGCACATTGGTGGCGCCCGAGCAGATCGGTTCGTCACTTGCCGCTTGGATGCGTGCTACCGGTGGTGCAAGAAAATGCACACTAAGTTCATCTGACGATACCGAACATGTACCGTTAGAAATTTCAACCCGATAGTTTCCGGGTTCGCTTACCCGTAGGGCGGTATCAGAAGCTCCGACGATAAGTTCTCCATTCCGGTACCAACGCTTTACGGCATCTGGCGCATAGCCCGTAAGTGTGAGCGTGCGCGTTTCGCCTTCACAAACGGGTATATTGCGGTCCGTGGTGGTCGGCCTTCTCAAGTGATAAATTACGGTTACCGAATCAGTGTAAACGGAATTGCTGCCGGGGTCATTTATCCTCACCATGTAGGTCCCCGCAGTCGTCGCATAGAATAGGGATGAAGTCTGTTCATCGATGATGTTCCCGTTACGGTACCATTGGTAACGGTAACCGGGCTGCACGTCTGTTACTTCCAAGAGAAAGGAATCTCCGTCGCACAACATTACCGTATCCGGATAATCAAAAGTGAATGCCGGTTGGGCAACCAGCCGACTGTTAAACAGCAACACAACTCCTAACGAAAAGCAGATTAGCACGGTACGATTCATGGCTAAAGCTTGCTAAAACATCACTTGTGGACAATACACCTTATACCGGTTGTTGAGAAGGAAACCCAGCACGACCTCGTGGCTGCCATGTGCCAACGTACGCACAGGGCCCGTGCTGAAATCGTACGAATAGCTGACATTGAACAATGCACTGATATTGAACCCCGCCATAGCCGAAAATGACTCGTGGCTGCGGTAGCCGCCACCCACCCACAAGCGATCGCGAAAAGCCAGCTTAAGATTATAGTCGCCCACGAAAGGCATTCGCGCCATCTGTTTGAACAGCACGGAAGGAACCAGGGCCATCTCGCTGCCAAGGTGCAGCTTATAGCCCGCCATAAAGAAAAATTGCTGGTGGCCACCCATGCGCTGTGCATAGTCTGAAAATGCAAGCGGGTTGCCCAGCAGTTGCTGAGCAGAAGCACCCGCAAAAAAGCGTGCACCGTAAAGCCAGATACCGAGGCCCAGCTCGGGTGAGATACGGCTATCGGCATAGTTGGCCAGCACGGGATCGCTGGGGTTGTCGATGCCGGCCATGTCTAGCCGTACCTGCGAAAATCCCGCATTCGCCCCTACCGATAGGTTCACCGTTTCGGCAACGCGCAGATGGTAGGCATAGGCGAACAATGCATCGGTACGGACGAATTGCGCTGCGCGGTCGTGCTGAACCGTGATACCCACACCGTGATGTGGGGCTGAGGCACGGTACCGGTGGCTGAAACCCCGGCTATAAGGATTGTAACCACCTTCAGCAAACGACAGTGCACCATCCTGGATGTGGCGGCCATTGACCGGGAAGTGGGTCGATAGATACGCGGTCTGCGGTGCACCTTCCACCCCATGCCACTGGCTGCGCCCACCAAGCTTCACATCGACATAACGCTCGATACCGGCGACCGCAGGATTGATGAGAAAGTTGTTGAACAGGTATTGGGTGTACTGCGGCCGCTGCTGCGCATGGAGCGCCACAGCAAAGTTGCAGACAATAATGAGCAAGGCCGCTGATCTCACGTATCTTTCGTTTATAATCCGTCAGCAATAATAGTAATAATTTTAATCCATTGCATCAACTTGCCGCGGTTGCCCCGCCATGCCGGTATAGGCAGATAGCAAAGCTACACGGCGAACCGTAGGATGCATTTCAAAACAGGGGTATTCACATCGCAATAAGATTATTATGTTTGTAAAACCGACTGAGCGACTTACCGGTAGTTAAAGTCAAAAATTAGCACGCTATGGCACCTCCACCCCAACTGATATACAAAACGGGCATCGCCGTAATCGGCGCAGGGCAGGCCGGACTTTCTTCAGCTTTCCACCTTAAACAATTGGGACTGGCCCCGGGGCGCGATTTCGTAGTGCTGGACCAGTCGCCCCAACCAGGTGGTGCCTGGCAATATCGCTGGCCGTCGCTCACGCTCAGCACGGCAAACCGCATACACGATCTACCGGGCCTTCCTTTTGCCGAAACGGTGGCCGACACGCGTGCCGTGGAAGTAGCGGCCAATAACGCTGTGCCCCAATACTTCGATGTTTACGAACGTAAATTTGGGCTGTTGGTATACCGCCCCGTAAAGGTAATCGTGGTTTGCGAACGCGAGGGGCGACTACGCATCGAAACCGACAAAGGACTGTTTTCGGCCCGGGGAATCATCAATGCTACGGGGACATGGGATAAGCCGTACATACCGGAATACCCGGGTGCATCCCTATTTGAGGGCACGCAACTGCACACCCGGGATTACCAAACGTCTGCTGTTTTTGCGGGCAAGCACGTACTCATCGTGGGTGGCGGCATTTCGGCCATCCAACTGCTCGACGAGATCTCGCAGGTAACGGACACAACCTGGGTGACCCGCCGGCCACCGGTTTTTGAACCGGGGCCATTTACGCCCGAGCGGGGCCGTGCGGCGGTGGCCCTCGTGGAGGAACGTGTACGCCAAGGCCTGCTGCCGGCATCCGTGGTATCGGTTACCGGCCTGCCCATCACACCGGCAGTAGCGGCAATGCGCGAGCGCGGCGTGCTGAACCGCCAGCCGATGTTCAGCGAAATCACCTCCACGGGGGTACGCTGGTCCGATGGCCGCACACTACAGGTAGACGTCATCCTGTGGTGCACCGGCTTCCACAGCTCGCTCGACCACCTGATGCCGCTAATGCTACGCGAACCCACGGGGGGCATCATTATGGCGGGCCGGCTGGCTACGCTGGTGGCGAAAGACCCGCGCATACACTTGGTGGGCTACGGCCCATCGGCATCGACTATCGGTGCCAACCGCGCCGGAAGGGCAGCCGCACAGGAACTTACCGATTACCTCGGCATGGGTAAATGAGCCCTCAACGGTTGATGCTGCTAGTGAAATGCAAGTTTCATGAGGCTGTCAAAACCAATTATTTTCAAAGGACACCGAGGTATAAACTGAAAAAAAATAAATAGCTAGATGAAATTGATATTTTTACAGCCGCAACAACATAATAGACAATGGCATCAGGTTTTTTTGCGGTTTTAGACGATATCGCGGCATTGATGGATGATGTGGCCGTAACCAGTAAAATCGCCACACGTAAGACTGCGGGCATACTGGGAGACGACCTTGCCGTCAATGCGGAAAAGGCAACGGGGTTCCTGGCATCGCGCGAGCTACCGGTACTGTGGGCAATCACGAAAGGGTCTTTCTTGAATAAACTAATCATTGTCCCGGTGGCCTTGCTGTTGAATGCCTTTTTTCCGGCTGCCATCAAGGTGATCCTCATATTGGGCGGGTTTTACCTGGCTTATGAAGGGGTAGAGAAAATCATCGAGTTTTTATTTCACCGTCAGAAAAAGGGGCACGAAGTGATCGAAGAGCAACAGGCACAACCGGTCGATGCCGAGAAGACGAAAATCAGATCGGCCATCACCACCGACTTCATCCTATCGGTAGAGATTGTGATCATCGCACTCGGCACCGTGCTGACCCAAACCCTGTCCATCCAAATCCTGACCGTATCGGTGGTAGCACTGCTGGCTACCGTGGGTGTATACGGCATCGTTGCGCTCATCGTCCGGATGGACGATGCCGGCCATCGCCTCATTAAGTACAGCAACGAAAAGGGATGGCTATCCACGCTGGGGAAGTTGCTGGTGAAGTCACTCCCTATCGTCATCAAAAGCCTAGCCGTAATCGGCACCGTCGCCCTCCTGCTGGTTTCTGGCGGTATCTTTGTTCACAATATCGACTATTTCCACCATTTGTTGCCCACCGTACCGCCCGTCATTAAAGAGTTGGCTTTTGGCATCGGCGGGGGATTGATCGCGGTGGCATTGGTGAGTGTAGGGAAGCGGATATTTGGCAAAAGATAACCGGGTACCCAAAATAATCCCGATATTCCGTTTTCGAGAGTTGGCGGATGTCTGAACGCCGCAGACGCTACCGGAAATGCTTCGGTGAATCGACCGAAAATTATTGCTATCTTTGTTAGTTGAGAACCACTAGGAGTCAGGCATGTTATCCAAAAAAACGAAATACGCCATCAAGGCACTGATTGTGTTGGGCCGGAATTACGGTAAGGAACCCATGCAGATCCTGCGCATTGCAGAAGCTGAACGTATCCCCAAGAAATTCCTCGAACAGATCCTGCTGGAAATGCGAAACGCGGGTATCTTATATAGCAAAAAGGGCGCCGGCGGAGGTTACAGCCTCAATAAAGCACCAGAGGACATCCGGTTATCGCAGGTAATGCGCCTCATTGACGGACCTATCGCCCTACTGCCTTGCGTAAGCCTCAACTTCTATCGGAAATGTGACGAATGCGTAGAAGAAGGCGTATGTGGAATCCGGGATACCTTTACCGACGTGCGCGATGCCATGCTCCAGATTTTGAATGACACCAGCATCGCAGACATTATCAACAAAGAAAAAACACTAGCACTCGACGACTAAACTCAACCCTGTACATCAATTAGATACAAACTTACTCCAACAATTCACCTGTTGAGTAATTGTATTTTTTTTGTCATTTGTCGAAAAAGAATAGGCGACTTATCAGTTAATAACTATTTTTGTCTACTGAATTAATAGACATTGATAATGAAGATTGTTTTTACTCGAAGTCGCTACCGCGTTAAACGTAATTACCACATCCACACCCTACCGCATCGAATGCGAATGTGCTGCTAATCCCTGCAGCGAGCATTTGTATTTTTTTCCTTTTCATTAATCTTCAAGCATTTTTCCATGAACAAGAAAACTTGTGCAGGTATTCTTATATACCTCTTATACTTGTTGGCACCCACGGTGGTGTTTGGCCAACAAATCGACATTACGGGCAGTGTTATCGATGCGCTGTCAAAAAACCCCTTATCAGGTGTATCCGTATCGGTAAAGGGGAAACCGCTTTCAACCCAAACAGACGAGCAGGGCCTCTTTACACTCCAAGGTGTATCGCCAGCTGATATCTTGATCTTTTCTTTTGTAGGGTTTGATCGGCAGGAAATCGCCGTAGGGCAGCAAACGGGTCCACTGCGCGCGGAACTGACGAGCAGCAGCGAAAGCCTCGACGAAGTTGTGGTGACGGCTTTCGGTGTGTCGAGGGCAAAGAAGGCATTGGGTTATGCCGTGCAGGACGTCAACGCCCAGGAATTGTCGACCCGGCCAGCGAACGCGCTTGGCGCGATATCCGGTAAGGTAGCGGGCCTGCAAATCATCCCATCGGGCGGTAACATTGGTGGCTCCACCCGTGTGTTACTGCGCGGTATCAACTCCATCAGCGGCAACAACCAACCGCTGTACATCATCGACGGTACACCGATAGACAATGCGGACCTCAACAGCTCGTCGATGATCAACGGCAGTGCCGGAAAAGATTTCGGAAACCTTATCCAGGACCTTAACCCGGATGACATTGCCAATATCTCCGTATTGAAGGGACCCTCGGCAGCGGCGCTCTATGGGTCACGGGCCGCCAATGGCGTCATTCTCATCACCACCAAAAAAGGTGAAGGGCAAGACAAATTCAACATCTCCCTCAACACCGGGATCGAGCTGGAAAACATCGTGCGGCTACCCAAACGCCAGCAACTGTATGGACAAGGCTACAGCACGTCATTTGGTACAGCGACCATCAACGGCCAGGAATACAACATCGTCGATTATGCATCGGACGAAAGCTGGGGGCCCCGGTTGGATGGCACACCAGTGCTGCACTGGTACAACCTCGACCCCGAATACCCCGCAGACTACCTGAACCCCGAACCGTGGCTATATCCGGAAAACGACGTATCTTATTTCTTCCGGACCGGTGTATCAAACACCAACAACCTGGCCATATCGGGTTCTTCCGGCAACACGGCATACCGGTTGTCCTACACCAACCGGAACGTAAGGGGTACGGTACCCAATTCAAGCATGGGTAGAAACACACTGAATTTTGCCGGATCCACGGAGTTTGGCCGGCTGAAAGTATCAAGCAACCTCAATTATACGCACAACAATACACTGGGAAGGCCCTGGGCCGGTGCCTCAAACCGCAATATCATGCTCGAAGCCTTCCAATGGGGCGGCGTGCAGGTGGATTACAAGCGGCTCGCCGATTATAAACGGCCGGATGGCACACCGCGGGCGTGGAACCGTACCGGATATGAAGATACACCCGCGGCCCAAGCCACACGATTTATCGATAACCCCTACTGGTCTGCCTACGAAAGCTACCTCGAAGAAAAGCGCGACCGCCTCTATGGTAACATCGGACTAACCTTTGAGGCAACAGACTGGCTCGACCTGTCCGGACGTGTACATGGCGACGTATATGCACACCAATTCCAGGACCGTATCGCCGTCTATTCCCGCTCGCAGTCGCAATACCAGGAGTACGGCAACCATTTCAATGAGTACAACTACGAGTTCATCGCTGCCGCAGACAAGCGGTGGACACGCTTTTCGCTACAGGGCAACGTAGGCGGCAACATCCGCGATCAGCAACGCCGCATCACCGATGGCCTCACGCAAGGCGGATTGATTGTGCCGCTGTATTACAACTTGAAAAATGCGCCCTCGGTACTGAACAACAATGCCTTCTACCACAAACGGGTATATTCACTATTCGGCAGCTTCTCTGCGGGATGGAACGACCTGCTTTATGTGGATGGAACCATTCGCAACGACTGGTCATCGACCTTGCCCACGGCCAACAACTCATTTCTCTACCCATCGATAACCGGAAGCTTTGTCTTCAGTGAACTCCCGGCCTTGAAAAACATTCCGTTCCTTACCTTTGGTAAAGTCCGTGCTGGATGGGCGCAGGTGGGCAATGACACCGATCCGTACCAACTGCAGCAGGTTTTCGAAGCGCTGCCGGCGTTCAATGGCAACGCCAACTATAGCCTCACGAGCACGTTGAACAACGCGTTGCTCAAACCCGAGATTACCAGTTCATGGGAAGCCGGATTGAACCTGGTGTTTTTCAATAACCGCCTGGGATTGGATGCGACGTATTACGACAACATCAGCAGGAACCAAATCTTACCCGTACCCGTATCGGCTGCATTCGGCTACGATGCCAAAATCCTCAACGCCGGGCGTGTAACCAACAAGGGCGTGGAGGTGACGCTCACCGGCACGCCCGTTAAAACCGCGGCATTTGAATGGAACGGAACCATCAATTGGTCCAAAAACCAGAACCGCGTGGAGAAACTCGACGAGGGCGTGAATACGCTTGAGCTGAGCAACTCGCTGGTAACACTTGTAGCCCGCGAGGGGCAACCGTACGGCCAACTGTTGGGATACGATTTTGTATATGCGCCAGACGGGCAGCGGGTGGTGCAGGAAGACGGCACCTACCTCAAGACGACGCAGCTGGTGCCGCTGGGGAGTGTGCTACCAGACTACCTCGTGGGGCTCCAAAACCAATTCCGGTTCAAAAACCTGACATTCGGCTTCCTCATCGATGGCCGCGTGGGGGGAAGCTTCTTTTCACAAACCTATAAAGTGGGCATGTATTCGGGTATCCTCGACCGCACCGCAGCAAATGGCATACGTGAAAACGGGGTAATCGTAGACGGCGTACAGGCCGACGTGGTCTTCCATCCCGACGGTACGTATACCACATCCAACATCCGACCGAACGATACGCGGATATCCGCACAGGACTGGGCCCGAAACGAATACAACGGCCCTACAACGTTCAGCATTTTCGATGCAACATTTTTCAAACTCAGGGAGGTGACGCTTGGCTATCAGTTCAGCATCAAAAACAACATCGGTATCTCCGGGCTCGATGTTGCCCTTTACGGTAGAAACCTCTGGAATATCTATACGAAAAGTAAGTACATCGACCCTGAGTTTACCAACAGCGGCGGAAACGTGCAAGGCATAGAGGGCGGGAACATCCCGATACCGGCTACCTATGGACTGAATGTTACTGTAAATTTTTAACCCGATAAATACACATGGTCATGAATACCGTTATTAAATATATCCTTTACACCGCTGTTCTAGTAGTCACATTGGGTGCGTGCAGCGACAGCGAGTTTGAGAAGCTCAACACCGATCCGAACCGGCCGGCGAATGTGCCCACGCCAAGCATCATCCTGGCTGCCCAGAAGCAGCTGGTGGATAACATCCGGAACGAGAACTTCTCGCTACGGGGCGCCCTGCTGTTCGCGCAATATTACAGCCAGAACATCTACACCGACCAGTCGCGTTACGATATCCCCCGTAGCTATGCGGATACGTATTGGGCTAACGCGTATAAAGCGCTCAATAACCTGAATAAGGTGATACAGCTCAACACCGATGAGGACACCAAAGCTACCGCTTCAGCCGGCACGGCAGGCACAAATGCCAATCAGATTGCCATCAGCCGTGTACTGAAGGCGTTTACGTTCCACTCGCTCACGGATGTGTTTGGCGACATTCCGTATGAATCTTACGGCAATGACGATCCGGATTTCGAAGCGCTGCAGCAGGAGCCAGACAATTATACGCCCAAATATGCCACCCAGCAAAAAATCTATACCGATTTGCTCAACGAGCTGGAGCAGGCAGCGGATACATTATGGAAATACAAAGACTTAAACACCTTTGGTGCGTCGGACATCATTTACAAAGGCGATAATGCGCTATGGGCCCGGTTTGCCAATTCGTTGCGGTTGCGCTTAGCCACACGCATACGGGCGAAAGAACCCGCGCTGGCCATCCAGCATATCGAGGCGGCCATCGCGCAAGGTGTGTTCACCTCGAACGCGCACAATGCCGTTTTCCGGTATGCCGCCAGTGCACCCAATGAAGCGCCGCTGTACCGTGCCACGGTAACCGCAAACCGGAAAGACTTCGCCATATCCCATGTACTGGTAAATGCACTGAAAGGCGAGCTCGGCCCCTTCGAAAGCGAGGACCCACGACTGACCGTGTATGCACTGCCCAATGAAGATGGCGCGTATATTGGCCAACCATACGGACTGCCGCTGGAAGCGGGAGGAATCAACGGGCCTACCGACATCAGCCTGCCGGGCATCGTGGTAAACGCTGCCAATTTTGCCGAGACGCTGCAGGAATATGCAGAAGTGGCTTTCCTCATCTCAGAGTATGAGAACTGGAACGATGCCCCATACCGCAGTGGCGTACAGGCATCACTCGAAAAATGGGGTATCGACCCCACTACGGCCAAAGCCTATGCCGACGGCCTGCCTGGAGCAAGCCGCGAGACCGTACTCACACAAAAATATTTTGCACTCTTCACGCAGGGATTGGAATCATGGGCTGAAATCAGAAGAACAGGGTACCCGACGTTTCTGGTAGAACCGGGCGACGTTGTGTGGCAACGGACCACCTCCAACGGGACAACAACCTACCGCTTTGAACCGATTTTTGGCAATGGCATCCCACAGCGGCTATTCTATCCCGCAAAAGAGCAGAGTGTAAACCGTGCGAATTACCAAGAAGCGCTGGCCAACCAGGGCGACGATGTCATCACTACGAAGGTGTGGTGGAATAAGTGAGTTACCTTACATCTGAACCTAAAAGCTATCCGGAATCCGGGTAGCTTTTAGGCCTTTGCCGGTTTGGCAATCCCGAAAGAGCTAGCCCACAACATCAAATAAGTGAGCAATCCGTTGTAGATAATTAGTTCGAAACCGACCACATAGGCCGTGTATGGCACCACCACATACGTGTTGATTACATAGCACAGCAGTGGTGACAGCACGCAGATATACGGCACCAGCCGGTCGGCTACCGGCAGCTTGGTGAGGATGCCGAACGCAAAGAGTCCCAGCAACGGCCCGTAGGTGTAACTAGCCGCGGTAAAGATGGCATTAACCACCGAATCGTCGTTGATAATCCGGAACACCAGGATGACCAGCAGCATCACAATAGAGAACCCGAAGTGTACACGGTTGCGCGTGCGCACCAGTGCGCGGTCGTTGGGGTCGGCTTTCTTATTGAAATTGAGGAAGTCGACACAAAATGAGGTGGTGAGCGCGGTCAGTGCCGAGTCGGTCGTAGCGAATGTAGCGGCGGTGAGGCCCATCATAAACACGATACCGGGCACAACGGCCAAATGGTGGAGGGCAATCTCTGGATACAGGTAATCCGGCGTGGGCATACTGGCCACGTCTATCCCGTTTTGGCCGGCATAGATATACAGCAACGCTCCCACTGAAAGGAAAAAGAGATTGATGACCACGAAGATGGCCGTAAAGGTGAGCATATTCTTTTGCGCCTCCCCAATCGTTTTCATGCTCAGGTTTTTCTGCATCAGGTCTTGGTCGAGCCCGGTCATGGCCACCGTGACGAAGATACCACCAAGGAAATGCTTCCAAAAGTGGATGCGGTCACCCAGAAGGTCATCCCAAAAGAAAACCTTGGAATACGTGCTTTCCTTTACTGTCTCGATGGTTTCCAGCAGGCCCAAGCCCAGGCTATCGGCCATAAAGTAAATCGACAAGATAACTGCCAGTACCAAAAAGAACGTTTGCATCATATCGGTGATGATGATGGTCTTGAGCCCCCCTTTATTGGTGTATAGCCAGATAAGCAACAGGCATAATGCGATGGTAACGGCAAAGGGTACATTCCATGCGTCGAAGATAAACCACTGCAGAATGATGGCCACCAGATAGAGGCGGAAGGCCGACCCGATGGTGCGCGACACCAGGAAGATCATGGCACCTGTTTTATAACTCCGGTGGCCGAGGCGCTCCTCCAAGTAAGTGTAGATGGAGGTGAGGTTCATCCGGTAGTACAGCGGCAGCAGCACGTAAGCGATGATGATAAACCCCACCGCGTTGCCGAGGATGAACTGAAAATAACCGAAGTCGCTGTTGCCCACCGCTCCCGGCACGGAGATAAACGTTACACCCGACAGGGCGGTGCCGATCATCCCGAATGCCACCATGTACCACTTGGCGCTACGGTTGGCCACGAAAAAGGTGGAGTTGTCGGCCGACTTACGCGACGTGAAGTACGCTACGCCAAGCAGCAGTGTGAAATAAACCACCAGAAAAAGGAGGAGGACAATAGGTGTCATGCAGTCTTTGCTTTAATGGTCGGCAACGCTTGAGTATTCAATGGCATTACGTACACTGCCATATTTTTCGAGTAAATCAGATGCGGTCTGTGCGTCGATACCGGTTTCTTCCATGATAATTCGGATACCCCGGCTGAATAGCTTGTTGTTTGTTAATTGCATATCTACCATTTTGTTTCCTTTTACACGCCCTAATTGGATCATCACCGTAGTGCTGATCATATTGAGCACGAGCTTCTGGGCCGTACCTGCTTTCATGCGGGTAGAACCCGTGACAAACTCGGGCCCGACAATGACTTCTATAGGGTACTTGGACTCACTTGCTATGGGTGTGTCAGCATTACAAACCACACAGCCTGTAACCAGTCCCATCTCATTGGCAGCCCGTAGCCCACCACACACGTAGGGGGTACTACCAGAGGCAGCAATGCCGACCACCACATCCTTAGAATTGATGTGGTAATCCTGCAAGTCAAGCCATGCTTGTTCTTCATCGTCTTCGGCAAATTCCACGGCCTTGCGGATGGCTTTGTCCCCCCCTGCAATGATACCAATGATCCAGTCATACGGCACCCCAAATGTAGGCGGACATTCTGATGCATCTAAGATACCGAGCCTACCACTCGTTCCTGCACCGATATAAAACAATCGCCCCCCTGCTTTCATGGAAGCCACGGTAGCCGTTATTAAACGTTCAATCTGTGGCATCGATTTTTCTATAGCAACGGCGACTGTACGGTCTTCGTTATTGATATTTAACAATACTTCTCCGACCGACATTTTATCTAGGTTGCGGTAATTCGATTCTTTCTCCGTAGTATTCATCATCTAAAAACACGATTGGTTTGCAAATGTAAGTATTAAACAGCTTACTGGTAAGCCAAATATGCTCCTCTGCTGTTAACAAAGGTGGTAACTTCGCCCACCCAAGATTCAAAAATAGCTTCCGGGCGCTTCCCCGCCCTGATCATCTCGATTAATCGGTCAGTCCCGGTCAGGCGTTTGATTACCGCTTCGTTCCAAACAAGCTGATCGCCATGCACCTCGTGGATTGCCCACAACAACGCAATCCCTGCTCGGTACAATGCGTATTGGCTACGGTCTTTGACATGGACAAATATGCCATTGCAGGTCTCTCCATGGAGCTCGGGAGGCCGGCCAAGGTGGCTCTTCTGTTCGGGCACGAACGTCACGGCCTCAAAATCCACTCCCTTGAAATCCAACTCCGACAGCAACCTAATCACCTGGTGGCTATCCAGCCATGGCGCTCCAATGTATTCAAACGGACAGTCTGTTCCCCGTCCTTCCGATACATTAAGTCCTTCAAATAGGCAAGTACCCCCATAGGCAATCACCGAATTCAATGTCAACAAGTTGGGGGATGGCTTCCGCCAGTCCAAGCCTGTATCATCAAACCACATGTTTCGCTTCCAGCCCTTCATATCAATCACGTGCAACACCGGTGCCACACCATCCCGAAGGAAGCCTTCGCCAATGTACATCCTCGCCAACTCGCCCATAGTCATGCCATGCCTGACCGGGATTTTCGCATAGGCCCCGAAGGTATAGCGGTGATCATCATCCGTCACAAAACCATCGACGGCAACACCATTCAGTGGATTTGGCCTATCCAGCACAATCACTTCCAGTCCATGTTCGCCGGCAGCCTCCATGACGAAACCCAGGATATTCACATGTTCGTAAAACCGCAGGCCAACCTCCTGTATATCGAAGATCACGACCTCCGCATTCCCGAGCATTTCCTTAGTGGGTTTGTGAGTCTCCCCATACAGCGAGTATTTAATCACTCCAGTTTCCGGGTCGATGGTCTTTTCATCGTCCCGCTTGATCGAGTAATCGTTGGAACGCACGTTAAATTCCATACCAAACAGCACTTCCAACGTCACGCCCGGATGCTGGTGCAGTGCATCGGCCAGGTGCGTACCATCGGCCAGCACCCCGCTGTGGTTGGCAACCAGGGCTACGCGCTTACCCTCGATTAAGTGGAAATACTCAGGGAACAATCGATCGGCACCACAGGTGACTATGTGATCTCCATCAGCGGTACCGCACGCCATCGATAGCACGGCCAGGAACAGGCAAATTCCAACACGTCTCATACCCACATTAATCATAGATCAAATACTGCTCTCTCATCTGCTTAAACTCACCCAATGCCGGCTCCCAACTTTGATGAATTTCTTCATCGGAAATCCCATTTCTGATTTGCTGTTCCAATTTGTCGTTTCCAGCCAGTCTACTGAACGAACCTCTGAAAAAGTTGTCTTTATCAGGATGGGCCTCGTAGAGCTCCCTCAACCAAGACAAATTGATACGCCCACTGGTTTTGAACGAATCGGTATCGACTTCCCGGAGGTCTAGGCCGTAGCAGGTTTCGCCGAGGTGCTTGGGCTTCTCGCTCATGCCCGGGATCGAAACCGGCGTGAACGAAAAGTCGAACTTGCCTTCCAACTTTGGGCTGCCAACAACAGAAAATGCAAACATCGTACCCCGGCCCTCGCTAATCTCCGTACCTTCAAATAAGCAGGTAGCGGGATATAACAGAATCGCTTGTTGGGTATTCAGGTTGGGCGAAGGGGGGATGGGTAGCGTATATGGCTTGCCGTGGTGATAGTTCAACATCGGGATGACCTTGATCTTGCACTGCACACCATCTGCCAACCACCGTTGACCGTTGATCATCCCTGCATACTCCCCGAATGTCAACCCATGGGCGATGGGAATCGGATGCATTCCCACAAATGATTCAAACCCTTTCTCTAACACCGGACCATCCACATAACCATCATTGGGATTCGGCCGATCGAGGATAACCACCTCAATATCATTTTCTGCGCACGCTTCCATGATGTAATGGAGTGTGGAAACATAGGTATAAAAACGTACCCCTACGTCTTGCATATCGAAAACCATCACGTCCACACCGTCCAGATCGGCCGCTGTGGGTTTATATTTACCGCCAAAAAGTGATATCAGCGGCACGTCGGTTTTCTCGTCCACTTCGTCTACAATCTTAGCTCCAGCACTCGCATTACCTCTGAACCCATGCTCCGGACCGAACCCTTTCACCACATTGACACCCAATGCGATGAGACTGTCCATACTTAGCTTATCCCCGATGACCGATGTGTTATTGATAGCCAATCCTACACGTTTACCCATTAAGTAAGGTACGTATTCTTCCGTACGGTCGGCTCCCGTTACGATGGGATTGTCGGCAACCGCAGCCGAATCTGCTGATGCTTGCCGCCCATGGCCGCCAGTGCCAGACCCACATGAAGGAAGCAGCAAGAAACTCGCCGTGACCCATCCTAAAAACTGTATTTTTTTCATTCGAATAAATTTGTTTTTTAATGGCAATGAAGCTTACATAAATTATTCATATCCTTTTGTTTATGGCAATTTATGCAGGTTTCATCTGTCTAAATTTGTTTATTCATCGCTTTTTTGTTTCTAAAGGCATTCATGCTGCCTTCGGCGGTTTTAATGGTGATGAAGCTATCATGATTTAGTCATTCCACTGTGTGATTTTGAAAATCATGATGGTTTCATTCTTTTATTTGTTTAGTTATAACAATTACCGGGTGTTGGATGTCGTCGTTGCGGTTACTCAGAAACGAACTCAATGAAACAAATTCCTCGCGGTGGTAGAGAAAACGAAATTGCCGACTGGCTACCGCGATATTCCCGAAGCTTACGCTTTCCTTTTTCATCGTGTAGATAAATCGTACCGCTATCTCCTATCCCATACTCGGCCGGATCTATTACGAAGTCGACATGATAATCTTGTCCGCTGATACTGGCCAATGCCACTGCCGCGTTTCCTGCTTCCGACCGCCAGGCCGATGCATACACCGAGGGGAAATCGCTTTCAAAACGGGTGACATTGCCGCTGCGGCCGGCATAGATCGAAAGCCGGGACACCGCGATGTTTTCCGTTGGAATGTCAAGGTGCGGCGGCCGCAGGAATTCGCCGAAAACAAAATAGTCCAATCCGGCTTGGCGGACACGGGACAGCCGCTCAAGGAAATCGATTTCATCTTTCCGGATGGTATCCAAGAAGGGCTGGTAATTAGCGATCATCGGTTGCATGCCCCAAACAAACGAGCGGGCCTGCTCCATCAGAAACTGACTGTTGAACTCGGGGTCCAACGGTGTCTCAGTATCGTCGGGAGCCTGGTCCTGGGGCCACTTCTCGTCATAAGGCGGTGTGAGCAACGAGGAATAATTCCCGAAGGTGATTCCATATTCATGGTAAACACTTTGGAAGAGTGGAATCGTTTGCCAATGATGTATCCCGGCGTAGCGCTCTTTACTCACTTGCAACGCCAAAAACAAATCCAGATGAGGCAGCCAATTCTCGCCTACGCCCTCACCGGCCAGCGCCTGCGTACCGCCCTGCGGAAAATTGGCCCGTATCAGCTGATCTTTTTGTGCCACATGCTGCATCCAATAATTTCCCCCGCCTACGGTGTGGCCGTGCGTAGGATCATAGCATCTCCTGTTGAGGCATATCTGATCCATATAGATTCCACCCAATCCATACTGATTAACTGCGGTATCAACCAGTGAAGCATATTTCTGTTTCCAGAAATCCGTCGCCTCACACATGTTGGTTAATGCTTTTTTAGTGAAAATATTATAAACATGGCTCAGCATATTGCCATTGATGTCTTTAGCGGCAAAGCGTTCGGCACCCTCGTCCACCCAACTTTGGGTTGATGGTCCCCACTTCAGGGCGTTCATGTACACCAGTGCATTGACTCCCCGCCGCTGCGCCTCACTTACCGCGGCTTTAAACACCTCGTCGCCGTCCCGCGGTGGGAAATACTCGGGGAACGAGTCGTCGTAGGATTGGCCATGCCACCAGTGCCACAATACACTGACGCGGCTACCGAGCCGCTCGCTCAACGCTGTGGCGGGGGGCAGTACATTTGACGCATGCCCCCTGTTCCATACCCAATAGCTGGTATTCTGTACCCAGTCGGGCACCTTTCCGTTGGCAAGGCGGCTATCCCTGCTCCAATGCTGTTTTTCGGCCCAACCCTTGTAGAGCCGGGCTGCCGTAAACCAATCTCCCTGGAAGCCACCGATAAAAAATGCATAGGGTGGCTCGTAAGAAGACAGCTGCTCTTCATAGGGCGGGTAGTTTTCCACGCCGTAGACCAGCATGCCAGTGGTGTCAGTCGACAACGTAAATGTCTTGCTATAGGCCAGCGTATCATCACTGGCTAGGTAAATACCCGCACCATGGGGATTATACAGGGTGAGAAATTGCATCGACATGTGGCCGGGGTACTCCCACGCGAACCCGCTCCCACCCGGCGTCATCACGTCACGCGGCGATTTGAGCAGGGAGCCCATCCAATCGGGCGCTGCTAGTTCTTCATCTCCCAGATCCGCTAAACCGGCGACACGTGGAAACGTTACTTTGCGGATCAACAATCCGTTGGTACCGTCAAGCCGGATACGCCAGACGGACATCGCCGAATCTGGAATCAAGTCGATGGAAGCCGTCACACGGAAATCATCCGGAAGCCCTTCAAACCCGGTCCAGATCAGTTCCAGGCCGTCCGCGGTTTGCGAAGTCGAGAAATCGGAAGCCGCGTGGGCATCAATCTTCCGGGGCTTTTCCGTTCCATCGATGGCAATCTCCCAAGGCGACCCGCCGGAGAGGATGTCACTGACCAAAAATGATGCATTCTCTTTCACTGACGTCATTTCCTGAAGCTCGCCGCTAGCGCCATTGAAGGCCAGCTTAAATTTGCCGTTTGTCAAACGCTCAACGTTTCCCCCGCCCTGTGCGTGACCCTCACAAAGGCCAGCAAACATTGCGACCAGTAAAAAGGCAAAAGACAGCATATTGCCTCGGTGGTCGAGATACAAACAAAACTTCATAATTACTACTCTTGTACGAGCTTGAATAGCCTCGTTGATTTCGCTTCCATGGTCACTTCGAAAGCATCCCCGTTGGCAACTACCGTTTCAACCAGCGGATCGATGACCGTGGCATTGAACGGCAATTTAACCAATTTGTCGCCACCCTCCGCCGAGTGCAGGCTTATCCACCCTCTTCCGGCATATAACACGTCCTGTCCGCCTTTCAGATAACGGTGCACACCCGCCCGTTCAAACAGCTCACCGAGCTCCGACGCACTCCACTGGATTTTAGCATCCCTACGGTGCACCTGCCCATCGGGTTGATATATCGTAGACTGACTACCGTCTGTCCACACCACCCAGGTATCCTGCTCTGCGGCGGCGTCCAAATAAGATTGCTCGTCGTCTGTCAATGCCAACAGCCCCAAATACCACACCACCTGATAGTCTCCCGCTTTAACCGCATCCAGGTCTTCACGCAAGTAAAAATCGTAGGGTGCCCCGGTTTTTCCCAACGCGTACCGGTTATGTGTTAGTCTGCTTGTAAGCCCGCCGAACGAAGCATCCATGGCGCCAAGTTTCTCGTCGACAACCACTGCCACCTGAGGGGCCATCGCGGGGAATGCCTCATCGGGGTAGCGCTCGAAAAAACGCTGTCCGGATGCAATCACATTCATCAATTTTGGATCGCTGAACCAGCCTCCCCACATATCAAACCACCACCCGCCGTAACCATAGGCCAGCATACGCCCGAGGTTCTTCCACAGGAATGCTTCCGACTCTTCCATCGTATCAGGGCCCAGCCATACGCCGTCTGTATAGGCGGTTCCTTCGGGCTGGACGTGCGGTGCCCGGTCGCGCAGCATGGTGGTGATGGACGTGCGCGTGTCATTTTCCGCCAACCACAACTTGCCATGCAATTGCACAGATTTGATGGCAGCAAATGGAGCCCAATCCTCGCCGATAACACGGTGATAATCATTTGGGCTCGACAGGTAGTCCAGATCGGGACACCGGAGCAACTTAGCCAATGCACCGTGCCCGCGGCGGAGATCACTTACAAAGTAATGATACCCGTAAAAAGCACCCGTAAGCAACCGGCCGTCACTCGCGTCTTTCACGACACGGCAGAAGTGCGCGATATGATTGGCCGTGGTCTCTCCGTGAAAAACAAAGGTGTCGAATATCTGGCCTGCCGTATCGGGGTGACGCCAATAATCAGCCCTCGCCTTTCCGCTGATGTCGCCCAGCTGGGCGCTCTCAAATGTCACGTCATTGCGGTTCCACGATTGCCTCAACCGCTCCACATCGTCTGCATAGTGCTTCCGCAACCATTCCCTGAAACCTTCAAGCCTTACAGGGCTTTTATCGTAAAATTCATCTTTGAAATGGTACATCCATTCCTCGGTAAAACCTCCCGCTACATGGATGCCAATAAGATGCTTGGCATAAGGCGATTGCTCCAGCCATTTCACCAGTTGGGCCAGCACCTCACTGGCCTCATCCCGCCACAGCGTGCTATACATACTGGTCCGGAATGTAGAACCATCGGGCTGCAGGCTTGCGTGCTCCGGATGCGAGTCCTCCCACCATACCGGTGCATCGAGGTGGATCCGTATGATGGCCAATGCGTTGGAGTCTGCGGCGATCAGCTCATCGAAATCCTCAATGATACTGGAGTAATCCATTTCATCCTCGCCCAACCAAATCGGTGACCGAAACGGCTTGATGCCCGAAATGGAGTTAATACCACGATCGCCCAAATAGGCCGGGATGTTGTATAAATGTAACCCAACCTGCTCCATCTCCTGATAGAATTGGGCTTCACCGAGGTATGACATGTACGCGTAGGGCGGATACGGGGTACCGTTGACAAACAGGGTAGGGACGCCTTCACGCTCTTTCACTTCGGCGCGTGGCAACTGCTCACCACCGCCGTCACACCGCACACAAAGTAACCCCATGAATAACCAGGCAATATGATAAACCATCTTCATGTTGTCTTAATACCCTAGGTTTTGTTCAAGAAGAGCGTCTTTATTCGCTTCGATTTCTGAATAAGGGATAGGCCACAACTGGTGGAAATCTTGGATTTCATCCTTATTCACCGCGTTGTACTTACGGACACGTTCGACAAGTTTCCCCGTTCGGTGCAGCGTGATGCGCCGGGGCTCCTCATAGACCAACTCCCTCGCACGCTCGTCGAGGATATAATCCAGGGTAACGTCTCCCGGTTCCACTGGTGTGGCTTCGGCCCTCCGCCGCACTTCATTGATATTGTCGGCTGCACCTTGCTGGTCCCCTTTGCCCAGGTAGGCCTCTGCACGCAACAGATAGGTTTCTGCCAGGCGCATCATGTAACGATCGCGGTAAAGTGCACCCGCTGTATTTTTGATGATACCCAAGCCCTTGTCTTCATATACGCCGTCAGGGTGTTGTCCGGGGGTCGTCACTTTAGAGAGGTGTGGGTACCACCTCCAAGGCTGCTCAATCAATGTTGAACCAGGGTTCTCCACAGCACTTTTGCCATACCATGTAGAGGCCGGATTGGTGTAGACTAAATCGCGAACAATATTATGTGGTGCATTGCGTATATCGTTATCCCAATCACTTTCCCAAAGGTCATAGAGGAAAAAATCCGTATTCATCATTAGTGAAACGCCTGCTCCGCCGGTATTATAGTCTGACATTGGGACACCGATGACGCCTTCTTCTCCATCGGGATCTCGAAGTGTCAACCAAGAAGCCGGGCCTGCCACCCGCTCTAATGTGTGTCCGTGTGCATAACCGCCTGCGGAAGCCAGCACCCCACCGGGAATATCCAACTCGTACTGGATGACCCATAGCGCTTCGCGGTTGCCGCTACTGCGGTTTTGGTTGCCCACACGGAACAGATCCCAGTAGACGTCGCCCGGCTGGGTGAATTTCAGAAGCTCGTCTTGCGGGTTCTGTGCCGCCATGCTCCCGAAACGATTCTGCATCAGATCGGTATTGGGGTCGTCGATAACCGCCGAAGCCGCGGCGATGGCGTCATCGTATCTTTCCAATGAGATGTAGGTTTCTGCTAGCAATTGCTGCGCAACCAAGTTAGATACTTTACCATCGGTCACCTGGTTGATCGACGGTAAATTGTTGGCGGCTTCCGTTGCATCGGAAATGATCTGCTCGAGCACGTCCGTTTTGGATGCCCGTACGAAATCGGTCTTGGGCGCGGTGATTTCTTCGGTCACCAACGGCACGCCACCCCATAGATAAACCAGGAAGCGGTATGCAAATGCCCTGAAAAATTTGGCTTCAGCGGCGACGAGTATTTTTTCGTCGTCGGTGAGGCTCGAATTGCTGACCCTGCTAATGATTGTGTTGGCATTGGTGACAATCTTATACCAGCTCCTCCAGTGCAATAACACATCACTGTTGGTGGGAACTAGGTAATTGGTATGCCCTCCGAAACGGGCGGTAAGCTGATACCTTCCGTCTTGGGCGATATCAGTAGCAGTGAGATACGGCTTGTATTCTGTGCCAGCATAACAGATGGTCCTCACTTTGGCATATAAATCAGTTAACCCACGCTGATAATCTTCATAGCTCACAAAGCTATTTTCCGGGCTATAAAAATCTAACGGTTTTTCCTCTAGAACATCCTTGCAGGAAAAGCTTACTGAAAGGAAAACAATACAGGAGATTGAAGCTAATATCTTTTTCATGATTGAATTTTCTAGCAATTATAAACTCAACTCGAGACCTACATTGAGCGATTTCATGACCGGATAGGCGTCGCTATTGACACCCTGCCCGGTTTCCGGATCCCATCCATCCCACTTCGTAAAGGTGAGGAGGTTTTTGCCACTCACACTTAGTCTGAGGTCTTTAAACCCAATTTTACTGATCAGCGAACTCTCAAACTGATAAGCGAGTGAAATGTCTTGCAATCTCACAAAACTCCGGGAATAATACGGGGTGGGGTTGATTTGCGGCACATTCCATCCCGAGGCATATTTGCCGGTTGGGTTGCTCACCGACCATAAGTCATAGTTAAAGGTATTCAAATTGGCAAAAGTCCCCGTTGATGCGGTATTGGCGGGAACATTGGCGCCCAGATAGCCGTTCTTTCCACCCTGAATGGTATTGACGAAAAAGCGGAACGTGAAATTTTTATATGTCAACCCGCTTTGTATACCAAAGAAATACGCTGGTTCGGTTTGGCCTAGGAAGACTCGGTCGTCGTCTGCTGTAATCCGCCCGTCATCATCCTGATCCACGATGCGGTAATTTCCTGGCTGGTAACCCGTCATAACCTCATCGCCAACCTGCCAAATGCCGCCAATCTGGTAATGATAAACGGTACCAATCGATTTACCGATAAAGAGATTACTGCCCACCAGATCGTCTTCCCTACCATCGTTATCTCTATCTTCACCCAAAAGACTCATAATTTTGTTGGTGTTGCGGGCGAAGTTCAGATTCACATCCCATTTAACATGATCCGTTCTTACCGGGGTGGTAGATAATATCACTTCGACGCCTTGATTTTTAAGCCGGCCAACATTGCTTGAGATGACAGAAAACCCGGTAATCTCCGGGATGATTACATTCCACAATAAATCGGTGGTTTCCGTATTATAGTAGTCGACGTTACCGCTGATCCTATTGTTGAAAAGACTAAAGTCCACGCCCACATTTACTCCTTTTGTTTTCTCCCAGCTGAGGTTGTCATTGGAAAGCGACCCCATTGACTGTCCCATGGCCGTACCAGACCCGTCGCCAAACACATACTTGGAGTCATCATCTGTTGTGACCCGCGCAAGTGAGCTATACCGTGACGTCATATTGCCGTTCACGCCGTAGGTTCCCCTTAATCTCAGGTAGTCGAGGTCTTCAATAGCTACGAACGGCTCATTGGATAGCATCCAGCTCGCACCCACAGAGGGGAACAGGGCGGATTTATTATTTCTGGAAAACCCACTGTATCCATCTTGCCGTAAGGTAGCGGTGAGTATATAGGTATCCCGGTAATTGTAATTGATCCTTCCCATCTGGTACAGGAATGTTTCACTCCAAGCTCCGGAATTTATCCGTTGGATTTCTGCCTGTTCGAGGCTGTTGTACAAGAGTGATATGTTTGACAGGTTGGTTCCCTCGGCTAACGTCGACTCAAACTGGTTTTTCCGGTAACCCGCAACGAAGGTGGCCGATATGCCATGGTTGCCAAATCGGTTATCGTAGGAAACGATGTTGTCAAACGTGAAGTCATACCGCTGCTGGTGGTTTTTTGATACCGCCCCGGACAGGTCTGCAGCATACGGGCTGCTGAAGTAATAATTTTCTAGCAGGAAATCATTGCCCAGATTCGCCCGGTATTGCAACCCCGGGATCTGCGGGATTTTTACGATTCCATAGAAGATGCCGTTAACGCGGGTTTTCTTATCCTTATTATCTGCCGCCGATGCGATAAATGGATTGATAACGTTAGTCGCCCCCGTGGGGTAGATGATGTAATCCCCGTTTTCATCATAGGGCGTTACAAACGGGCTAGTCAATTTCATGGCGCCCATATCGGGATAGATGCCCGAATAGTCAGTAATAGCACCAAACGTATTTGCCCCGATGGTAAGCCAGTCGGAAATATCGGTGCTCAGGTTGATTCTTACTGAATTTCTTTTATAGTTATCATTCATCAGGAAGCCCTTCTGCTTCGTAAATCCGCCCGACAGGTAATAGGATGTTTTTTCGGTACCCCCACCTATTGTTAAGGCGTGATCAGTGAGGAAACCGGGATTTGTCAATGCGCTCCACCAATCGTAGTCAGTGCCGCCATCTATTCCCCTCACGTTTTCCGGAACGAGTTCGGTATTTGAAAAGTTCCAATCGGGGTTTGGTTGGGTATAGTCAGGGGGTAAGTACGAATTTTGATAGTAGATATCCCTGATAATCTGCTTCCTCTCTTCGGCGTTGCGCAGCCGCATATTGGAAGTCGGTGTCTGGGTGGCCAGATTTGTTGAATAGCTAATTACGGGGTCGCCCTTTTTTCCGCCCTTGGTGGTGATCAGCAAGACCCCATTGGCAGCCTGAGCACCGTAAATGGCTTTGCTGCTGGCGTCCTTCAGGATGTTTACCGATTCAATATCTGCAGGATTCACATCGCCCATCCTTCCATTGTAAATGATACCATCCAAGACAATCAGCACGGAGGTATTGCCATTGATGGTATTTCTGCCCCGAATCTCAATGGCCGGTTCCGCTCCAGCCTGATTGGTTTGCCCGATTTGCAGTCCCGGCACTGTTCCTTTGATAGACTGCAATATGTTGGTATTGGGCGCCTCCCGGAATGCCTCGATATCGGCAGTGGCAATAGCGCCGGTGAGGTCAGACCTCCTCATCGTACCATACCCTACCACCACCACTTCCTCCAGGCTCTGGTCGCTGGCCTCTAATGCGACATTCAAGGTAGTGCCGCTGACCACGACATCTTGTGATGTATAGCCGATCATCGTGAAACGGAGCGTTGCACCCGTCTGCGCAGAAATGCTGTAATTACCAGCTTCGTTGGTGCTGGTGGCAACCTCGCTGCCAACAACGGATACACTAGCGCCGGCCAGCGGCTCGCCAGCGGCACCAGTAACCGTCCCACTCACCGTTTGCTGCACGGCACTCATCGCCCCCGAAGAACCAGGTGCCGCTGCGCCTCCATTGAAACCAAAGGTCCAAAGAGGGACACTTAGCCCAATCGTCATCGAGAATAGTAATATTTTTCTCATTTTCTTAAGCTTTTAATTAATTAGTTAGTGTTATTAGCTTATTTAATTACATGCCCAATAATAGGGGTTTTTTTGAACAAAATGCATGTTTATGCATTTTTGTTACACAAACACGAAAACAAACCGATTCGTACGTTTACATGATAATGCTTTAAATATATTATTGAAAGAAAATGCAGATTACAGGATGTACACTTCGTGCCGGTTTGCGACTTTGTGCGTCTATATACGAGAATAAGTATTCAAAAGCCCTTGGCCGGATATCCGGCCTCGATTTTTAGCAATGAATGCCCTTCATCCAACGATCCCCGCTTGGAAAGACAAAAATTTAGTGGCTTGAATAGGGATGGTGGCGTGGCGGATGAACGTAAGGGCAGGCTGATTCCCCAAGGAGGACGGTAGGTGTCACGCAGTCTTCGCTTTAATGGTCAGCAACGCGCGAATGTTCGATCGCTTTGCGTACGCTACCGTGTTTTTCGAGTAAATCTGACGCGGTCTGCGCGTCGATGCCAGTTTCTTCCATAATGATACGGATGCCCCGGCTGAATAGCTTGTTGTTGGTCAATTGCATATCGACCATTTTGTTTCCTTTTACGCGGCCCAACTGGATCATCACCGTGGTACTGACCATGTTGAGCACGAGCTTCTGTGCCGTGCCGGCTTTCATACGCGTAGAGCCGGTCACAAACTCGGGCCCCACGATAACCTCGATGGGGTATGTGGCAGCCTCGGCGATAGACGTACCGGCATTGCAGACGATACATCCCGTAACGAGCCCCTCAGCATTCGCTCGTTTGATAGCTCCCAGTACATAGGGCGTTCCGCCGGATGCGGCAATCCCCACCACCACATCTTTACTATTGATGCCGTGCTCCTGCAGGTCAACCCAGGCTTGGTCCACATCGTCCTCTGCAAATTCGACAGCTTTGCGGATGGCCGTGTCGCCGCCCGCGATGATGCCGATGATCCAATCGTAAGGCACCCCAAAGGTAGGAGGGCACTCCGAAGCGTCGAGGATGCCCAGCCGACCGCTGGTACCGGCACCGATGTAAAACAGCCGTCCGCCCTCTTTCATGGAAGCCACGGTAGCTTCGATGAGGCGCTCAATCTGAGGGATAGCGCGTTGTACAGCCAGCGCCACCGTTTGGTCTTCGTTGTTGATGTTGACCAACAACTCACCTACCGTCATCTGGTCTAAATTCTGATAATTCGATTCTTTCTCCGTCGTATTTGTCATCTCACCCTCATTGTTTTTATCGTGATCGGCTACCGGTAGCATAGGCCCATAAACCGACCTGCCTCGCCTTCGTCCGTTGTTTCGCTTTAGGCGACTAAAATGCCGTTAAAGTAAAGGAAAAACGATTAGAAATTATCGAAATAATTCATCTATCCGTTAAACACCTACTTTTTCGATCGCGCCTCCTCACGCGCCTGTTGTTCTTTGGCTGCCATCAGGTAAATCAGCGAAGCTGTACCATCCATCGTGGGTTCGTTGGTACTGTAATCGCCATAGTCGTCGTGGTACACGGCCAGGTCCGACTGGAACGGCGCATGCGCATCGGGCTTGGTAAGCCGGATGCCGATAAGATTGTTGAATATGCTGCCATAAACCGGGCCATCTACCAAGCCGCCATCTATGGGAAAACTTTCCAAGCGGGTGAAGGCCGAGTGTGGATCGGTGGGCGTATCGCCCCATGCCGGCAGGCCATACACCATACTCGTGCCCCACGGGTTACAACCGAAGAGCCAGTCGAAGTTGGCCTGCTCCAATTGCGCGTAGGTATCATCGTGTGCCAATTCGCGGTACCATTGGCATTGGATGGCAAATGCCGTGGTAAGATTGTTGCTGCACCAGATGAAGGGCACCCCGCGGTAGAACGCATTCCGCCCGGCACGCGCCCATACCTGCTCGATGCCTTCGCGGTAATAAGCGACCAACTCGTCGCGCTGGCTACCCTTCAGGTGCTTGGCCAACTCGCGGTGCCCCAAGTTGATGAAGGGGTACCACTGGTAATGCGCTGCCGTGTCATTCGCCATCCAGGGCGTTACGGGTTCCTGTTTCGCATAGTTAAGCGCTTCATCCAGAAAGCGCTCCTCACCGGTAGCCCGCCATTGGGTGGCAGCTGCCAGCGCCATGTCGTCCACCCAATTGTCTTCCGCATAGATGTAGGGCGATTTCACCGAGGCTGTCTGCGTAACGCCTGGCTTTATGTTCGCAAAATCATAGGCCGTGGTTGCCTTGCGGCGCAGTAGCTGTGCGTAGGGTTGGTTCACCTGCTGGAAAATCACACTGCCCAAGTTGAAAGCGCTCGTGAACTTGGCTGCGGTAGAGCTGGTGCCCGTGGTGTTGTTCATGAACTTGCCACGTTGCTGCGGCTCGCCGCTCACAAAGTATACCGGCCGTTCGTAACCACGGCCGTAGAAATCGTCTTCGCTTGGCATACGCATACCGGCATGGTCCCTATCGTCGGCAATCTGGTTGAATAGTAGGTGGGGTTCAGGATGCATTTTCAGCAGCCAGTCCAGCCCCCATTTGGCTTCATCGAGCACGTCGGCCACGTTGTTACTGCCATCCAGGCCGTTAGCTTGCTTGAGGTCTTGGAATACATCAGGGAAATCGCGATACGCCGCCAGCAGGTGATAGGTCGCATTGGCCGACGTGGTGGAATACTGCAAATAGTCGGACGCATCGTGCCAGCCGCCGGCCACATCGATGTGCGTACTATCGGGCAGCCCAGCGCTAGCGGCATACAGCGTGAACCCGTCGTGCGTATGGCAGCTATCCCGTAGGAACGGATTGAACAGCGTGCGTTGCTGCCGCATGTAGCGCAGGGCGAAGTCGGCCGCGCCATCATACACATCGGGCGCAATGCGGAATTTTGGCGACCGCGCGCCATCCACCTCAAGGTAATAGGTACCCGTATCGATGTGGGCCGAAAAGTCAAGCCGGTAGGATGTACGGAACGGCCCGTAGGCCCCGAAGTTCTTGCCTGTACGTCCGGTAAATACGGGGTGGCCGGTTTGCGCATCTACAACCGAGAACTTACGGTAGCCGGCCTTGCCCTTGCTTCCCAGTACGGCTACTTTGATGCCCTGGGGCGTATAGCCCAGCTGGTTGATACGGATCCAAGCCCGCCTTTCGGGGTCGCCATACGCTAGGCAGACCACCTTGCCGTCCATGGTGCTGGCCATCAGCCGCTGTTGCTTGAGCGAAAGCATGGGGTTCACCATGGCATTGGATAGTTTATACTGCCATGACACCTTGCCGCTGGCAGCGTCGATGCCACTCACCAAGCCGGAATGGCTGGGCACGAACACTTGGCCATCATTGGCCGTGATGGCCGAGGGCGTAAGCTCGTAGGGAAGCTGCAGGGCCGACCTCCAGTCGATCTGCATGGTATCGGCCGTAGTGGATACGCCCAAAACCTGGCCGTCCATCGTTTTCACATACACAAGCTTGCCGTCTTCGGATAAGCCCATGGATTCGCGGACACGGATGCTGTCGATTTTCTTGCGCCACACTTCTGCGCCGGTGCGCGCATCCAATGCGGTCATATACCGATCGGGCGCCACGATAAACACGCGGTCATTGGCCCCCACGGGATAGCAGGCTGCAGGCGAGAGCATGCGGCTGGAAGCGCCGTTAGACCATGCCCACTTCAGCTGGCCATTGGCCGGGTCGAGCGCGTAGAAGCCGTTGCCCCACGAACCAAAATACAGGGTGTTGTTATACAGGAGCGGTTTGCCGGACACGTAGCCTTTGACGGCATCGAACGACCAGCGCAGCTGGCCCGACTTGATATCGATGGCACGGAACACCCCGTCGGAAGCACCGATGTAGGCAACGCCTTTGTGTACCAACGGGGAGCCCAGCACGGCTTTTTCGGCGACATACCGCCACCGCTGCTTGCCCGTCTTGGCATCCAAGCCATAGATATGGCGGTCAGTAGAGCCCACTACCACATAGTTTTTCCATACTGCGGGGGTAGCGTATACCTTGCCGCCCGTTTGGAAAGTCCACACCTTGCGGCCCGTCTGTGCATCGAGCGCATATACCTGACCAGCGGTATTGGCGGTAATCACCAGCTGCCTATAGGCTGCCAGCCCGGCACCGATATCGCTATCATCTTGGAACGACCATACTTCGCGCACAGCGGCATGCCGCGTATTCACATCGTAACTGGGCCGGTCATAATAGCGGCGCTCCGCGGCAAAATTGTGGTTTACCAAGGGAATGGTTGCCCATGCGGGTTGGGTACCTACGCCCGGATTGCATTCCTGGTAGATGGCTTGGCCGTTGCCTACGGTAACGATGTTGTAACCACCTACGCGGTCTTTGGCCCGCAGGTTGGAGCGCCCCATGATACTGGGGATGCCCTCGAAATCATATTGCTGATTCTGGTGGCCGTGGCCACAGAAAAAGAGCTGTACATTGCGCGTTTTTACGCGGTCGAGCGCCTCGAACCAGTTGTTGAGCGACGAGTCTTGCGGATAATGGTTTACATAAATAAGCGGCATATCGACGTCGGGATGTGCGGCAAAGAGTGAGTCCATCCACACCAAATTTTCGCGGGGCACCTGCCCCGGGCTCATGCGCATATTGGGGCCCGAGTTGGTACCCACGAAGAAATAGCCTTTATGCTCGAAAGCGAACGTTTCGCCACCGAACACCTCACGGAAGCTATTGCCCCCACTTTCGGACCAGTTGGTATCGTGGTTGCCCGGAATGACGTACCACGGGATGGATAGGCTGTCCAAGATTTGCTTGGCCAGCCGCAGCTCCTCATCCGAACCGAATTCGGTGACATCGCCCGAAAGAATGACGAAGTCGAGGTTGGAGTTGGCATTGATGTCGGCTACCGTGCGCCGCAGGTCGTCCGCGCCGGTTGCGCTGCCCACGTGCGTATCGGTAACGTGCGCAAATTGAAAGGGCTGGGCATTTATGGCCAATGCCGTAAAGAGCACCAGCACCTTCAATAGCGCTATTGGTTTTAATAGGTAAAATCGTTTATAAACCGTCATGTACTCGTTTAATAAGGTCGCCCTTACCAGGGCGACCCCAATTATATCAATCAAATCGGTACGGACGCACCGGTGTTAGTCCCAACCTGTCGTTTGGGTCAGGGTATAACCTAGCTCCCCATACTCAACGATTTGAGTTTCGCCGATAGGAGCCATGTATACCCGATCGGTGAATGCATTGCGGTTGGAGGCATTGGTCACTACATAGAAACCGACCATTTCACTGCCGTTCGACCCGTTGTAGGTCACAATAGTACCATCTTCCTTTTTTACCTGCAGCGTACCTTCCCGGGCCTCGCTCAAGTAGGCTGGCATTTCCGCCGGAAAATTAACCCAAATTCCCAAGAAATAATCCGGATTTGTGCTATAATCCATATAATTTATTTTCTTCCACCGCTTGATATCGTGTAGCCGTGCAAATTCAGAGAAAAACTCCATGCGTCGCTCGCGGCGGATTTCCCAAATCAGCGCAGGCACATCGGCATCCCGATCGGGATCGCTGGGAAGTGCTGATAACATCAATGGAGCCGTTTTCTTTACCCCTTTTTCAATGGCAGCATCGTCTAGCGGACGGCTGCGAATGGCGTTCACGGATCGGTCCAAGTCGTCTTGCGTAACCGCCGATCCCCCCAAGTGCGCTGCCAGCACGGCCTTTGCCTCCACCCAATTCAGTACAACCTCCGCCAAACGGATCACCGGGGCGTCGGTTGTGTTGGTATTGCTACCCCATTCAGGTGGGTAGGCCTTACCGATGTAATCCAACGCTTCCCGCGGTGCATGCTTGAAATTGTACAACAGGGTAGATGACGTGGCCATGGGCCTGTCGACAAATGTTGCTTCAAAGCGTGGATCGCGGGTAATGGCAAGCTGGCTTGCCGAAAAATCATCGGCATCAGCAACCGACGAGTTCTGCCACACGTTGCCATCGTTACAGATAAACGATTTAATCAACACCAGGTTCGCATTTCCGGGCATCGTCTCGGTTCCGTTGTTATAGGAGGTGATGTGGTGTGTAATGGACAACGCTGCGTCGTAATACCGTGCCATGATGACTTCTCCGTTTCCAGCGAGGTCATCCGATGAAAACAAGCTTTTGAAGTCGCTCGAAAAACTGAAATCTCCGCTGTTCATTACGATCTCTGCGGCATCCCTAGCAAGTTCCAAATACTTTGTGGCACGAGCAGCGTCCAACCCGTGGTAATGCTGAAACGTCCCCTCAAACAACATGAAGCGGGAGATAAATGCGGCGGCAACATTCCTGTCAAGCACATTCGTGCCGTCATTTACACGGATATTGCTCAATACAAACTGGAAATCATCATACACATTATCCATCACGAGCCCCCTGTCATCACGGTCCTTATACAATTGGTCCCAGTCCGAATCGCTGATGACCTCGTCGTAATACGGAATATCCCCAAACACACTAACCAATCGGCTGTATTCACTTCCGCGAAAAAAGCGGGCGACAGCAAGCCAGTGGTTATAAGCCTCGGGATCAAGATTTGACTGTGCTACATTCTGCAGCCGGTCAATGAAAATATTTGCCTTGCGCACCCATGCGAAGTTCCATGTCGGCCCGCCATACTGCGTCATCCAAGTACCGTTCGTGCTTTCGCTGGTTGAACCGCGGCTCGTGGGCACGCTGTTTTCGAAATGGCTCTGAACGCCTACGCTGGTCAGGTCATCCGAAAATGTGTATCCCCTCACAGGCGCATAATCAACGCCCCAGGTATTATTGTATCCTACAAAATAATGACTATAAAAGCCGTTGGCAAACAAACGGATGTCCGTCTCATTCCGCCAGAATTCATCGTCTACGAAGCTGGTTAGCTGCGGACGATCCAGGACTTGTTTATTACAGGAAGAAACCAACAGGCCTGTTGCTAGCACACCAATTGCACCGGATATAATGAGATTGCGTTTCATGTTTTCTAAAAGTTGAGTTGTACACCAAATGATACACTTTTGAATGTGGGTGTCCCCACGCCGGACCTGCCCAAATTATAATTCGTGGAATTCCATATCGAATAACCGGAGATCTCCTCGGGGTCTATGGGCAAGCCATTCAGGTTGTCGAACGTAAGGATATTTTCCAGCGATGCATACACCCGGAACGACGACACGTGGATCGGGGTTAATAAGTTCGCTGGCAGTGAATAACCCAGCGTGATGTTCTTCACACGAAGGTACGACATGTCCAAAAGGTAGCGGTCTTGTATTTGCATGTTGTTTGCGTTTCCACTCCCCAGATTATTGTATGCCCGTGGATAGAACGCATTCAGGTTGTCTTCGTTCCAATAATTGTCGGCAATCGCGGCGGGCATGGCCCCGTCTGACGAGTTGTAGCCTGGTATGACCAAAAAACCATCGCCCCACATCTGCCGGCTCCCTACGCCCTGTAGGAATACCGAAAAGTCGACGCCTTTATAATCGGCACCCAAGCGCAACCCATATTCATAGCGTGGGGTGAAATTACCGATAATTTCGCGGTCGCCATGGTCGTCGATCAGATTGCTCCCTGCATCAAGTTCACCGTCGCCGTTCACGTCAACAAACTTGACGTCGCCTGGGCCAAACCGGAAATTCGCACTGTTTTCCAAGTAATTCTGGTAGACTGGCTTCTCACCATTTGGCCCCGGTTTCAGCTTCCAGGCTTTTTCACCCGCGTTGCGCACACTCTCCGCCTCTGTCAATGTGATCTCAATGAGGTTGTCATTCTCATCCAATTCGAAGTCATCCTCTTGATACAGCCTATCCGTCCGGTAACCCCAAATGTCGCCGTAGGTTCGACCGACATACCAGCTGTTTACACTTTGCGTTGTTCCGTACTTCATGATCGTGGATTTGGCGTCTGATATGTTACCCCTGAAGCTGACACCCAATCCGTTATCAAACCGGTGGTTAAAGTCGACCGCCAGCTCCCAACCCTGCGTGCGCAGGGACCCGAAGTTGCCTTTCGGTGCGCCTGTGCCGAAGGTTGTCGGTACCCCGGCACCGGGAACAATCATATTTTCGGTATCTCGCTGGTACCAGTCAAAAGTCAACCCCAATCGATTACTAAAGAAACGGGTATCTATACCCAGGTTAAGGGTGGTGATATCCTGCCAAGTAATCGATGCCGAAACTGCTGCCGGAGTACCCACAAAATAGGTGCGCTCCCCGGTTGCATCGATCCATGTGGTTTGGCTTGGATCCATCGTCGCAACGTACAGCGAGTTGGGAACCGTCTGATCGCCGATCGAGCCCCACGACCCACGGAACTTGGCGAGGTCGAGCCAGGACTGCGTACCTTCCATAAAGGCTTCCTCACTGAGCACCCATCCCGCAGAAAACGAGGGAAACCAACGCCACTTCAGATCCGTGGGGAATTTCGAAGAACCATCGTACCGCAGGTTTGCTTCCAGCAGGTACCTGTTTTTATAGGCATAGTTCACCCGGCCAAAGTAACCCAACTGGGCTTCCCAAAAGGCATCCCCACCGCTGGTCTGCGTACCGATGGCATAAGCGAACTGTGGATTGACAATGTCAATTAGGTTTGTGCGGTGCGACCATTGTGATTGGATATCGTCGGTTACCCGGTTTAATCCCAATAGGAAGCCGAAATCGTGGCCGCCATCAAGGTTCAGGTCGTATGTGGTAACCACATTGACTGTATGCTTATATTGGTTGGCCGCTTCGCGGCTAAAATGATCCGGATTGCTTCCATCGGAGGTATACCGCCGGTAATTCAGGTCGTATGCAAGCATCGCGTCTGGTGCAGTAGCTGGCACTACTGCCCCCGTGGCATCTACGTAGACCGGATTGCCTGCTTCATCGAAGCGTTGGGCAGCTGCCGACCACGAGTCTGCGGCTGTATACTTGGTGCCCGGTCGGTTCCAAAGGAACTCCTCGTTGGAGAAACTGTAGTCCAGGTCAACTTTCCAATTGTCGGTGATGTTTACGGTCGTTCCTGCATTGAGGTTGATGTAATTGCGCAACAGGCTCGCCGTATTGGCGGCGCGGACTTCGCTCTCCGGGCTACGGATGGGGTTGCCATATTCGTCGTTGCCTAAGGGGTACGTTGGCGCCCAGCGGTAAAGGTATAACCATGGGTCGGCCGTTGTTGAGTTGGTGGCATAGGGATATTGCTTGTTGCGGCGTGTGAAAATGGCTCCACCTCTCACGGTGACATACTTACTGACATCGCTAGTGACCCGCAGCGACCCGTTATACCGGCTGAAGCTATCTTCCTTCGCGGGTTTAAGCATACCGCTTTGATCGATAGCGGCAAGCCCGATATTGAACGACGTTTTTCCTGTCGTTCCACCCACCGACAGGTTATGTTGCTGTGTGGGTGCCCACTCACGGATCATGTATTCGTAGGGATCATAGGTACGGTAACCGTATTTCAACGTCGGGTCGCCCGGATCAACGTACCAGTCGCGACCGAATACGGTGGGATCGCCCGGGCCGATGGTGTTGCCGTACTTTTCTTTCCATCGGACCGCTTCTTCGTAGCTGTCGCGGTCCACCCGATAGAAGGCACCCGCATACTGCGGGCCGCCGACGCGTTCAAATGCTTCAACCGTATACCGCAAGGAATTTACATCGGCCATCTCAAACCGCTTCCACGGATTCTGGAAAGCGAAGTTATTCGTATAGTTGACGTTTATCCGGTCGCTTCCGGCACCTGTTTTCGTGGTAATCAAAATCACACCAAAGGCAGCCTTTGCACCATAGATCGACGATGCGGCAGCGTCCTTTAGCACAGTGATTGACTCCACATCATTCGGATTGATCACTTGGATACTCGGAATCTCCACATTATCCAATAGGATTAAAGGTGCCGCACCGCCTTCGAAAGACGCAAATTGGCCACGGATGCGGATAACGGGGTCTGAACCGACTTCCCCGCTGGGAATCGTGATGCTTAATCCCGGCGCTGCTCCTTGGATAGCTCGGCCCACATCTGCAATCGGACGCGCCTCCAGGTTTTCCTTAGCACTGATGGTGGATACCGCACCGGTAAGGTTGCCCCGTCGTTGTGTGCCATAGCCCACAACAACCACTTCATCAATGCTGCGATCGGCAGCCTGCAGGGTCACCGTAATGGCGGTGGAAGTCACTTCCACATCTTGCGATGCAAAGCCAATCATGGAAAAGCGCAGTGTACTGCCCATGGCGGCGGAAATCGAAAAATCACCATTTTCGTCGGTACTTGTGGCTGCTTGGCTGCCGACTACCGTAACACTGACACCCGGCAACGGCCCTTCCGGTCCCGTTACCGTTCCCCTAACCGTCTGCTGCATCGCCGCATCAGATGGGCTTGCTGGCATTGCGTCCGTTGCTCCCGAACGGTCGAGCATCGCTTTCGCTCCGGTTGAACCGAAGGCCCAAAGCATCACGCTCAACGCAATCATCATCGAGAATCGTACTGATTTTCTCATTTTCTTAAGCGTTTAGTTAGTTAATGCGATATAATTAGGTATGAAAAAGTTATTCGAAATCCGGGTATAATAAATAGTGCTTACGCATGGCTTTGTATGCGGCTAAGTCGGCTGCCCAGGAATCCCGGATTTCCGTTTCGGTTTGCCCAGCAATGATCTGCTTGCGCAGTTCGTCCGTGCCCGCTAACTTGTCGAAAAACTCCGGACGCGAGAAAAACGTATCCTTAAACGGCGCCTTCTCGTAGAAATCGATCAGGTACTTGAGCGTAAAGATCTGCTCTTGGGGGTCTAGCCCGCGAAAGTCCAGCCCATAGCATTCCTTGCCCTGCTGCTCTACATGTGCGGCCATGCCGGGGCGTGTGCCGGGCGTGAATGTGAACTCGCCGAACACTGGATCGGGGTAGCCCAGTACTTGGAAGGGCCAATCCGTACCACGGCCCACGCTGATGTCTGTTCCTTCAAACAGGCATAACGACATATATAGGCGCACCGATAGTTGGTTTGGCAGACTGGGCGACGGAATAACCGGCAGCTCATAAGGCGTGCTGTGGTCGTAATTTTGCACGGGGACGACCTCCAGGTCACACTGGGCACCATCATCGAGCCACCCTTCGCCATTGATCATTTTGGCCAATTCACCCACGGTAAGTCCATGGATCATTGCGATCTTGTGGTAGCTTACATTCGATTTGAATTTATCGTCTTTACGAACCGGTCCATCCACTTGGTCGCCGTTGGGATTTGGACGGTCCAACACAATCAATTTTGTTCCGTTGCTCACGCACAGCTGCATCACACGATGCATCGATGTAATGTAAGTATAAAACCGCGCTCCCACATCTTGAAGGTCAAACAACATCACATCGACGGACGCAACGATGGAGTCAGCCTTTTCATTCTTGCCATATAATGAGTGCAATGGCAAGCCCGTTTGCTGATCGATGTCATTGGCAACCTTCTCGCCCCGTTCAATATCGCCCCGAAAACCATGTTCGGGCGCAAAGGCAAACTGAAGGTCCACACCTTCTTCCAGCAGCACATCCACAAGGTGGCGCCCGCCCACTACCGAGGTCTGATTGCCCATCATCCCTACCTTCTTATCGGCAAGCAAAGGCAAATACCGGTCGAGCTGCTCGGCACCGGTACGTATCGTGAGTTCCTGAATGCTATCAGCAGCATCGCTATCGCGGTGTTGCGCATTGCCACCACATGACCATGCAGATACCAGGGGAAGCAACACCAAAGCGAAAAACCGCCAATATTTTACGCTGTTCTCAGTAGCCGAAAGAAAATTCATATTCCGCGTAATAAGGTTTATACTAAAATTGGATATACAATGTTAAGTAATATATTTTAAATAATTGCATGTTTTTGCATGTTTTTTTAAATAAACATGCAAACAGACAACATTTACAGTTTAACACCTATTTCCAAGCAATTGTTTTACAACTGAATAAAAAATATAAGACATTATTACTAATCGTAGAATTGCGACTTTATGCGCATATATACAGATTTCAGATACTACAAAAAAGCCTGCATCCAATACGGAATACAGGCTTTAATCCAGCTTTCATTATCAAACCCAGCCAAGGTTGTCACCAAAGATGCTGACCGCGCACCATCGTTTACCGACTACTTACCTCGCTTAGAAATCGGCTCACGCCATCCACAATACTTCCGGCCACCTCATCGTGGAATTGCGGGTCAAGCAACCGCTCTTCATCGGCCGGATTGGAAAGGAACCCCACCTCCACCAGTGCCGTAGGTAATTCAGTAGGCGCGTTCAGCGTGAAATTAAATCCGCCCACATTGCCGAAATCGGCAAGCCCAAGTTTCCGCATTTCTGTGAGGATATATTGCGACAGTGGGCGATAAGCATGGTGGCGGTAGTAGGTGGAGACACCTTGTACCATCGGATTGCGGGAAGAATTGCAATGGATACTGATCAACAGATCCGCGTCTGATTCCCGGAACCTGCGCAACCGGTAGCTATTATTGACCGACTGGTCGCGCGTACGGGTCATGATCACCGCACTGCCTGCCCGTTCAAACGCGGCTTTCAGCTTCAACGCCATCGCCAGGTTGAGGTCTTTCTCCACCACACCCGTCATGCCCGACGCTCCCCGGTTGCTGCCCCCGTGGCCGGCATCCACAGCGATGGTAAAACCCTGCAAGTCGAGCGTACTGGGCTGTGGCTTCACCCGGATAACCAGTCGGTTGCCTTCATAACCTACCTGATATCCCCACAGCTGCTTGTCCTTCAATTCGATGAATACGCGGAAGACTTCTTTATTTATTTGCTCATACCACACGTTCTCGATAGCCACAAGGCCTTCTTTCTGTGTGATCCAGTTGCTGTTTGAAACGGCCCCGTAAATATCGACCACAATGCGGGTGGGGTGTTGCTGCACCACATGGGTGTAAGGGAGCCGCTCGTCCAAACCGATGCGCACAAAGTCAAACGTGCTGTCTGACGTTACCGACCAGCTTCCTGTCAGCGAATAAGGGCGGAAATATGCACCCTGCTGCAGGCGCACATTATCCACGGGAATGTAAGCCTGTGCCTGCTCAGAAAGCCGCACCCGGTACATGTCGTTCGTCCGGCCGGTTATCTCCAGCTTGACCAAACTATCAAGAAAGCCCATTTTGGCCCCTCCCAGCCGGTCGGACCCGAGCCCATAGTACAATGGCGCGTGGCCGCTCGTGGTGAGCCCCGTTAATACATGCGGCTGGTTCAGTACTGTAATCCGTTGGGTACTGGCTGCGGTAACCGTTTTTTGGTTGGATTTGTCGCGAAGGTAAAACGACACTGATGAATCGGCAAGGCTATCCGACGGGTTGACGATGTATTCGCCACGGTAGATACCGGCCACACCCACCGCTGTTGTGTCAACTTCAAAAAGGGGAATACCTTTGTAAAAAGTAGCTTCCATGCCCGGCGTTGCTTTCATCTCCACCTGCAAAGGGTCGCCGGGTTGTAACCAACAATCTCCCCCGGGCAATATCCGAACATATTCAATGGAAAAACCCGCCGTAGGTTGTAGCGGAGCCGGCTTTTCAAAGACCACCACCATCCGTTTGCGCAAGGTGTCGGCACCCGACACATGCCATACTTGGAATTCGTTGGCCCCTTCCTGTAACGGCAATGGCGCAGCAAACACGCCTGTGTTGTAAACCGGCACTTCGACACCATTGAGGAACAAGGCCCCCGAAGGATCGGCAATTCCACGGAAATATGCCGGCGTATCGGCTACAACACTACTGTCTTTCATTGGCGAAGTCACCTTCAACCGCGGCTGTTGTTGCCCATGCGCAGCAGACAAACCTATGCTGTCCATAAATAAAATGCATACGCAAAATGCGCCGGCGCATCGCTTCAATCTATTTTTAAACCGTATAGGGTACCCGAAAATAGCTAACATACCAGTAGTCTTTCCCATTTGTATTAAGTTGGTTTACTTTTAGTAAAGCAAGGATAAGCAAAACAGTCGAATTTCTTAACCCAAACTTTTTCCCTAAACTTGCATAATGGAAGCTGCGTCATTGTATCCTTATTTCCGTAAATATCCGGCTATCAGCACAGATACCCGCAATATACAACCCAACAGTCTCTTTTTTGCCTTGAAAGGCGAGCGCTTCAATGGCAATCGATTTGCAGCGCAAGCGCTCGAAAAGGGCGCCAGCTATGCCATCGTCGATGAGCCACAGGCCGACGGTGACGAACGCTATCTGTATGTCTCCGATGTACTTATTGCGCTCCAAGCGTTAGCTCGCTATCATCGCAGCCAGCTCCAGATACCGGTAATTGGCATTACCGGCACCAATGGCAAAACAACAACCAAAGAACTAATCCAGGCCGTATTGTCGCAGCAATTCCATACGTATGCCACCAAGGGCAACCTGAACAACCACATCGGCGTGCCATTATCCGTCCTTTCAATTTCCCCGCAGACGGAAATCGCGATTATCGAGATGGGGGCCAACCATGTGGGCGAAATCGCGTTCCTCTGCGAGATTGCCCGCCCCACGCATGGACTCATCACGAATGTCGGCCGAGCGCATTTGGAAGGGTTTGGAAACTTCGAGGGCGTCAAGAAAGCAAAAGGTGAACTGTATGATTTCCTAGCGGCACAAAGGGGTACGCTGTTCCTGCAAAATGACAATCCCACGCTCCGCGAAATGGCAGCAGCCCGGTCGGGGCAACAACTGGTTACCTACGGCTTTTCACCGGAAAACAGCGTTTCGGGCGAACTGATTTCAGCGGACCCATTATTGCATATCCAATGGACCACACCCGACAGTGATGGCCATCACGCCGTCCATACCCAACTGACGGGCGCTTACAACACCGAAAATATCCTTGCGGCCATCTCCATTGCCCGACATTTTGGCGTACCACCGGAATACATCAATCGCGGAATAAGCGAATACACACCCACCAACAACCGGTCACAACTCACCAAGACAGAACACAACACCCTCATCTGCGATTATTACAACGCCAATGCCAGCAGCATGGCGGCCGCACTTGAAAATCTGCGCACATTGCATGCAGACCAGAAAGTCGTTGTACTCGGCGATATGTTTGAAATGGGCGACGACACGCATGAAGAACACCGCAAAGTGGTGGAAGCGGCCCTTTTGGTACAAGCAGTTCGTACACTATTCGTGGGGAAAGCGTTTTACGAGCACCGGCAGCAAGCCGGGGCCGAATTTTATGAAACCACTGCGGCGGCGAAGGATGCCCTCACGCAGCAGCCTATTCAAAACGCATTGGTGCTTTTGAAAGCATCGCGTGGGATGGCCTTCGAAAAACTGGTCGATGCACTGTAAACGCTGTCCGCTACCGCACATTAAGTGTTCGATATCGAACAGTTTGATTTTGTAATACATCACAAAAACCTGCGTAAAAGCCAGTTATATTTTTGGCACGTCATTATATAGGTAATGGCCAGTGCCCAGTGGTGGGCGGCAAGTCATGGTCTAGAAAAGAAAATGGATAGAGCACTACCCAAAAAACGATGGAACAGTAAACGTATTACGTTAGTAGCCGGTGGGGCGGCTATCTTAGCACTTATATTTGCCAGCTATTACTTTACCTCCGGCAACGCCCGGCTCAACGTGAATGCCGAGCGAATCACCATAGCCGAAGTAAGGGAAGATTCTTTCCGCGAATTTATTCCAGTGAATGGCACCGTATTGCCGATCACCAGCATCTTTCTTGACGCATCAGTTGGTGGCCGGGTGGAAGAGAAGTTTGTGGAAGATGGTGCCAGGCTCAAAAAGGGAGACCCCATCATGCGGCTCTCCAATACAGACCTCGAATTGAGTTTGGTTACGCAGGAAACGCAGGTATACAACAACCTCACCCAGATGCAGATCGCCCAGACGGCCGCACAGCAAACATCCATCGCTAACCGCAACCAGATGGCGGATGCAGAAAATGCGCTGAAAGAAGCTAAGCGGGTCTACGATCTCAATGAAACCCTCTATAAAAAGAAGGCCGTGGGCAAACAGGAATACCTGCAGGCGAAAAACAATTACGATTATCAGGTGGAGCGCATCAAGCTCACCCGCGAAAACATTGCACAGGACTCTATCCGCAGCGCCCAAACACTCGAACAAAACAAACAATTGTATGCCAGCGGGATGTCTGCACTCGAATTGATGCGGCGTAAGGTGGGCGACCTTATTTTGAGGGCCCCGGTTGAGGGGCAGCTCACTTCGTTCGACGCAGAAATCGGGCAAAGTAAAAACCCTGGTGAACGCCTCGGCCAGATCGATGTACTCACCGGTTTCAAGGTGCGGGCCGATATTGACGAGCACTATATTTCCCGTATCTATCCCGACCTTGAAGGGGAATTCACCTTCGCGGGAAAAAGCTATAAACTCGTCATCAAGAAAGTGTATACTCAAGTGACTAGCGGGCGCTTCCAGGTGGATATGGAGTTCATAAACGAGGTACCCGAAGGCATCCGCCGCGGCCAGACGCTGCAAATCCGTCTCGCCCTCAGTGACGAAACAAAGGCTATCCTGCTTGCCAAAGGCGGCTTCTATCAGCAAACCGGGGGCAACTGGGTATTTAAACTTACCGAAGATGGAAAAACAGCCTACCGCGTGGATGTACAGCTCGGCCGCCAAAATCCGGACTATTATGAAGTCATCAGCGGACTGGAACCGGGCGATAAAGTAGTGACTTCAAGCTATGAAACGTATGATCGGGTGCAAGAGCTCAATATAAGCAACTGATTGCGCGCTCAACACCCATAACGATAGCAACAATGATAAAGAACTATCTGAAAATTGCCTGGCGCAACCTCGTACGGAACAAAGTATACTCCTTCATCAATATCCTCGGGTTGAGCGTGGGCATGGCCTCGTGCATGCTCATCCTCATCTGGATAGCGAACGAGGTAAGCCATGATCAATTCCACGAAAAGAAACATCGCATCTACATCGCAAACAACCGGGATGTCAACGAAGGCATGGTCAATGCGTGGAACTGGACGCCAAATATCATGGCATCCTCCCTCAAGCAAGACTATCCCGAAGTGGAAGACGCCGTACGGGTTGATGCCGGCAACACCTTCTTATTTTCCGTCGGTGACAACAAGCAAAAGCACTCGGGTGCCTTTACCGATCCGGGGTTCCTCACCATGTTCAGCTTCCCGCTTAAACAGGGCGACCCCATTACGGCTTTAAATGAACCCCACAACATTATCTTAACCGAAAAACTGGCCACCTCACTGTTCGGCGATGCCGATGCCATGGGCCAAATCATCAAAATAGACAGTAACGACCAGTTTACCGTAACGGGTGTCATGGCCGACCTACCCAGCAATACCCGGTTCGACTTCGATTACCTGCTGCCGTGGAACTACAGCGTCAACCTCGGCTGGCGCGATAGCTCCTGGTCAAACAATACCCTGCAAACCTACGTTTTGCTGAAAGAGGGCGTATCGCATCCCGCTTTTGACCAAAAAATCAAAACCATCACCAAAGACCACCTCGCCGACAACCCCTTATATAGTAAGCGTGAGGTATTTACCCAACCAATTACGGAAGCCTGGCTATACTCCAAACAAGAAAACGGCCACTATACCGGTGGGCGCATTGAAATGGTTCGACTGTTCGCTGTCATCGCCGCATTGATCCTCGTCATCGCCTGCATCAATTTCATGAACCTCAGCACGGCCCGGAGTGAAAAAAGGGCGAAAGAAGTGGGCATCCGCAAGGTAGTCGGCGCACAAAAGCGACTGCTGGTTGGCCAGTTCCTTGGCGAAAGTATCCTCTTGGCGTGCATTGCTTTCATTTTCGCGTTGATTGCCGTCGTATTGGCCCTGCCCGCCTTTGGCAACCTCGTGGGCAAGTCGCTGCATATCGCCTTCGGCAACCCGGTGTTCTGGCTTTTGTCGCTCGCCTTCATCGCCATCTGCGGCCTTCTTGCTGGCAGCTATCCGGCATTCTACCTATCGGCTTTCAAACCCGTCAGCGTGCTGAAAGGCCTTTTCAAGCGTAGTGGTGCGGCCGTAAGCCCCCGCAAGGTGCTCGTAGTGGTACAGTTCAGCTTTGCCACCATTCTCATCATCAGCACCATTATCGTATCGCAGCAAATCAAACATGCCCAGTCGAGAGACAGTGGTTACAACCGCAATGATCTGGTGTACATCGCGATGGAAGGCGACATCCAAAACAAGTACCCGCTTATCCGCGACGAGTTGATCAGCAAGGGAGCGGTCATAGCAGTAACCAAGTCGATGAGCCCCATCACCACCCGTTACAGCGACAGCTGGGGCTGGAGCTGGACGGGCAGCACCGAAGAAGACAAACGCATCGATTTTATCCGGATGGCCGCTGATGCCAACTTTGTCAAAACAATGGGCGCCACCTTAAAGATGGGCAGGGATATCGATATATACAACTACCCTGGCGACTCGTTATCCATTGTGCTCAACGAAACGGCTGTGAAGATGATGCACCTCGAAGACCCGTTGAACACCATCCTGAAGGCCGATGGCGAAGACTGGCGCGTGGTGGGCGTGGTGAAGGATTTTATCTATGAATCGCCCTATGACAACGTACAACAGTTAGTAGTTTTCGGACCGGCATCTTGGTTTACCACCATGCACCTCAGGTTAAACCCGGCCAACACTACGCAGCATAATCTCATGCTGACCGAGCAGATATTCAAAGCACATAACCCGCAATACCCGTTTAGCTACCATTTTGTAGACGAGGTCTATGCCCGCAAATTCCAGGAAGAACAACGGGTGGGCACGCTGGCCGCATTGTTTGCAGGCTTGACCATTTTCATTTCCTGCTTGGGCTTGTTCGGGCTGGCTACCTTCACGGCGGAAAGCCGGATCAAGGAAGTAGGGGTGCGGAAGGTGCTCGGTGCTTCGGTGTTTAACGTAACAGCCCTATTGTCCAAGGACTTTTTGAAACTCGTGCTGATTTCATTCTTAATTGCGTCTCCCATAGCATGGTATGCGATGAGCAAATGGTTATCCGGCTATACGTATCGCGTAGATATCGCATGGTGGGTATTCGTACTGGCCGGCGTGTTATCCATTTTCATATCGCTACTGACAATCAGTTATCAAGCAATAAAAGCCGCGGTGGCGAATCCCGTAAATAGCCTCCGGAACGAATAAGGAATTTGGTGCTCCCCACTGCGAAAACGGGATGGTACAGGTTGCCATAACCCGTTTGTTGGACTAAGTTTGAGCTTCCTCGAACAGACGGAGGTATCGGACACCTCCATGCTATCGATTAAACACTAAAAGATTTAACCATGGAAAAAGGTACAAGCAATTCCGCCTTACTCATCGCCGCTGCATTTTTCGTTTTCATCGTTTTTTCCCTGAAGGCCCAACAGGCCGCCGCCCAAAATGATGCGGAACCTACCTATAAGCGGACGAGCTATACCGGCGAATCAACGGTATTGGAAAACGCTTTCGCCACGTTGAAAATCTTTAAACGGATAGATGGATGGGCCTGGGGCGAGCTATCAACCGCATCCGGTAAAACGATGGCTGTACTGGACCATTTGGGGGAGATCATGCTCCGGGATCAGGACATCCCCATGCGACTTACCGCAGACACTTTCCGGCGGACATCCGGGCCGGAGGGCGAATCCATCCATTTTGAAGTGAGATCGATTGTAGTGCGCGAAAAATTGCAGGGCACGTCGTTCGAGGAATGGATGAAATACCCATTTACCGAGCCGGCATTGGTGGGCGAGGTAACCATTACATTGGCTGCCGACAAACCCGTGGTGCAGGTAAAACACAGGTTGACCGCCACCGGAAATTACTACGCACAATACATCCGTGGGCCATGGCTTAAGGTCGGTGAAGGATCTTTCGGGATAGAAAAAGACGACTCTATATTTCCCGGTGTGGAGTGGACCATCGATAATGAATGGTCCAGTGGAACCGATTATTTCAAGGACCCCTGGGCCCTTCGCGTGGCTCCGCACCCGAATCAAGTAACCATTCCCTTGATGGCGCTGAGCCATGAAGGTACAGGTATTGGATTGTCGTGGAAACCGACTCAAATAGTAACCCGTTGGTTCAACTATCGGTCCCACATCCCGCAACCGGTATTTGCGACACCCAATTTCGTAGACCGCATGAACAACAACCTGATGGGCTTGATGATACCGGACGCGACCGTGGAGGGCCACGAAAATGAAGTGTATTCATCGCTACCGCTTGAGTTACGGGTTGGGCAACAAATTAATTTCGACGCTGAAATCTGGCTGAGTGAGGGAAACAGCCTGGATGTAGTGACCGATTGGGTAAAGCGGAATGAGCTTCCCGAACCACCCGCACCAAAGTGGGGCTTCGAGGAAACCTTGGACCTCATCGCAAATGCATACAATACCCATTTCTGGCATGAAGGGAAGGGCTTCGGCATCCCTCAGAAAAACCAGATCGGCACGGGTGTACCCGGCTTTCTTGAGCGCTATGTAAACCAACATAAAGGCAGTAAATTGGCAAAAGAACTACGGGCCAAAATGGATTGGTGTTACCAGCAACGTAAGCAGCCGGGTAGCGAGCAGGATCGCCTGGACGCGCAGCGCAAACATGGCGATGAGTTGCTGGAAATCCAACGTGAAGATGGATCGTTCTATTTCGATCCCCATGGACGGCATTATCGAAAAGACGATTTCATTGTGGCGACGTCTTTCGTGGAGCCCATGGGACGGGAATTTGACACCGCTTTAGACATCGTCATCTTACCCGCTTTAAACCTGCTCGATATCGCCGAAACGACCGGCGACGATGTTTATCGGGATGCCGCACGGAAAGCGCTGGAATATGCCATGGATATGATGCGACCCGAAGGTGGCGACTTCTGGGAGACGCCATTGCATGCCGCGAATTTGCTAGCAGCCGGGCATGCCGCGGTGGCCTATTATGAGGGGTATAAGGTTTTTGATGATGAACGTTATAAAGAAAAGGCTATCTATTGGATGCGATCCATCATCCCATTTACACACTTATGGCAACCGATGAGCCACCACAGTATGATGTACAATACGAAGCCGGTACTGTCTTCGAGCGACTGGTATTTCGCGAATTGGGTTCGCGACCACGTACAATGGGAAGTGCTCTCCGTATTCCGTGACCTCACCGAGCGCGGGATCCAGTGGGGCGATGTGGACCCTGAGATTGATTGGCGGCAATTCCACAAAGGGATTACCGTGGCCGCTATTGAATGGATGGTGGTACATACCGACGACAGCTGGCGGCCACATAACGTGCCTTCCACCTTTGAAGACTACCAAAAAGGGGCATTTGACTACACGTACCCAGACACCCACAACAGTATCACGGGAAATTATGGCGGAATGTTTATCATGCCCGACCCGATAGCCGTCAATATATACGCCATATTGGACGAGCAGCAGAAGAAGTGATGTTATAAATCGGCAAACACGGTATCAGAGGTATACCGGTTTGCCTGTTTTTACCGACTCGTCGCAGGCTATGGCTATCCGCAGACTATCGATAGCATGTCGGGTCAGCTCCTCCAAGTCCAGGTCCGTGTGTATAGCTTCAAGGAAAAACCGTTGTTCACGGTTGCATAGTTCCTGGTGGTCTGGTTCATCAGCAAGGTCTATCCACTCATCGGCTTTCACAAAATCGTTGTTACCATCGATTGCCGCATGGTGTACCCGCAACGACTCTGTTTTGGTGTGGGCCGAGACATTGTCGGAATGGCCTATTGCACCGGCCTCCTTTGCTACGATGGAAACCGAGCCCTTCGGGCCAATCACATCTTTAATGAAAAAGGCAGTTTCACTGATCATTGGTCCCCACCCAGCCTCGTACCACCCCACAGAACCATCTTCGAATCGGATTTGCAGTTGCCCGTAGTTATAATTGTCTTCCGGAATATCGTCCGTTAGTCTGGCACCGATAGCATTGACCTGAACGGGTTTGCTCCCGGTCATCTGGCACATCACATCGATGTAGTGCACCCCACAATCGACAATGGGGCTCAAGCTTTTCATCAGGTTGCGGTGCACATCCCACATCCGGCCATGGCTCTGCTGGTTGAGGTTCATCCGCATCACCAGCGGCTTACCCAATTGTCCGCCCAATTTCACGAAGTGCTGCCAAGATGGGTGGTAGCGTAGGATATAGCCTACCACCAACTTCTTGCCCGTACGCCTCGCGGCTTCAGCCACCCGTTCTGCTCCCTCGACCGTGTCTGCCAATGGCTTCTCGATGAATACATGGCAGCCGTGCTCCATCGCCATAATAGCGTATTCCTCGTGGGTGTCTGGATACGTCGAGATGCATACCGCATCAGGCTTGGCAGCCTGCAACGCCGTGGTATAGTCGCTGTAGCATGGATAGCCACCTCCCAACCGCTCGTTTAACTGCTCCTTGCTGACGCCCCTGGCAACCAGCCCGCAGATCTCAAATCCATCCATATCGTGATAGGCCTGCGCGTGCGACGCGCCCATGTTGCCACAACCTACGACCAGTACACGCACCTTACTACCAGTTTGTTTCATTTCTTTTTTCCTTTGCTTATTTCTTATGCATTTTTTGGCAACATCTGTTGCTAACCCTCCCGCTCCTTCACCGGTTGGTCTCGGAACGAGACCAAGAATACAACCAGCACCACGGCAGCGATACCCGCCGGAACCAGCCAAACCCCTTGCCAATTGAACTGCATGGCCGACCCTTCCGGCAACATAAACCATTCGGTAATCAATCCCGAGATGTACGAACCAATCAGCATACCTATTCCATACGTTGCAAAGGTAATCAATCCCTGCGCAGAATTACGGATCCGGTCACCAGCCACGCGGTCCACATAGATCTGGCCGGACACAAAAAAGAAATCGTAGCATATCCCATGCAGCAGGATACCTAAATACAACAATCCCATCCCACTATCGGCATCACCAAACGCAAACAGTATATAGCGGACAATCCATGCGATAATCCCCATGATTAAAATCACTTTGATACCAAAGCGCTTGAAAGCAAAAGGTATAACGAGCAAAAATAGAAATTCCGAAAGTTGTCCTAAAGTCATCTTTCCGGCCGCATTCGAGATACCCAGATCATTCAAGAAGGGATTGGCAAAACTATAATAAAAAGATAGCGGAATACAGATTGCTAGCGATGAAAGAAAGAAGACCAAAAAGGATCGCTGCTTGAATAGCACCAGCGCCTCCTTCCCCAACACGGAACCTAAGCTTGCGTTCCCTGTCCGGTCCGGAGGTGTGTCGGGAAGTGTAAAGCTCACTAAGCCCAGTATCGCCGACGCGCCAGCAGCCATGTAAAACAGGGAAGCACTGCTTTCGATACCGAGATAACCCAACAACAGTCCGGCAATGATCCAACCGGCCGTACCAAACACCCGGATAAGCGGAAATTCCCTGCCCGCGTCTTTGAGTTGCCGGAACGTAACGGAATTCATCAGGGCCATCGTGGGTGCGTACAGCAGCGAATACAATAGCAGCAGCCACCAGAACGCACCATAATCGTCAGCCCGCGCCAACATAACCAATATCCCCGCTCCCAACAGATGCAGCACGCCGAGCACCCGTTGTGCTGCGAAATAACGGTCGGCCACGAGCCCCACAAATACTGGAGACAACGCCGCGGCAATAGAAAAGTTGGCATAAGCTGAGCCCACCTGTACAGCGCTTGCACCTAGTTGTTCGAATAGATAGGTTCCCAGCGTCACGTACCACGCGCCCCAGGTAAAAAATTCCAGGAACATGGCTAGTGAGAGGCGGGCTCGCAGCGATATCGACATAAAGGCCCCGTCTAACGGTTATAAAATTTCAGCCAATCGATGCTAAACAGCGCCTTATCTCCCGCATCACCATTTACAAACACAACGTAGAGGTCGTGCACATCATGGGTTTCGTCCACCGATCCCATCACCTCTTTCCAGCCATTTTCAGCACCGCTGAAATTACCTGCAGGTATTTCCAAACGGGAAACCACCGGTCCGCCGATACTATCCAGATGCACCTCAATCGTACCTCCAGCACCGCTGGCCTGCGCCCGATAGCCGATCCGTCGCACATGCGTCAGGTCAATGTCCCGGAAAGAAAGGTAACTTCCATTCTGGATTCCGTACACATACGACATAAAGGCCGTAGTAACTGTAGCAATCCGCACATTGCCAGCATCGAAATCTTCCGCTTGAAGCAACGGGTTGCGCAGTAGAATGTGATCATGTCCGTTCAAAGGTGGGATTCCGTTCGCCCCGTGGTCCGTATAACGGGCACTAAACAGGTACACGCCATCGGCGTCTCTCCCACTATGGCTATCAAGCCGTAATACGCCTTGGGGTGCCAACTGCTGCTGCCCTGCACCGAGTGACAGGATATAGCGGACCATTTCCCGTGCATCCTCCTCCGCTAATTCGGGGTGTGGCGACATTGCCCGCTCTCCCCAGTTGCCGCTACCGCCATCGATTATTTTGTTAACTAGTAGCCCCTCCGCCCCCGGGGTACCCCTATAGCGGGCTGCCACAGCCTGATAAGTGGGGCCTACCGATTCTTTGTCGATGGAATGGCAGGACTTGCAGTCCAGGCTGGCAATCAGCTGCTGCCCTTTCAGGTAACGCAGGCTGCTCGGATCCTGTCCGCCACTTAATACCAATGCGGCATCTTTACCATTGGGTATATACCCGAACGCCAGCGACACATCCGCTACGGATACACTGTCTTCCCTATCACTTGCCTCCACCGCATAATCCAGTGTACTGCCATCCCAATAAAAACTGCGATTGGCTGAAGTATGGATGTGGACCTCCGGCGGCGTATTGCCTACGTAAATCCGATTGGAAGTGGTTCCTTCACCGCCCTCTCCATCGCTTACGGTCAACTCCACATCGTAAATCCCTGGCTTAGTAAACGTATGGGAAACGGTCTCACCCTGCTTGTTTTCGCCTTCCACACGCCAACGGAAAGACAGCTTGTCTCCCTCGTCATGGTCAATGGATCCACCGGCCGATAGTTTTACCGTCAGTGGTGCCGCTCCATATTGCTTATCCATCTCAATGGAGGCGACCGGCCTTCGGTTTCCCTCCGCATATTCAATCCGAACCAAGCGAGCATTGGTATTCTTGGAGAACCAGTTCGTTCCGTACTCCAGCATATAAATGGCCCCATCCGATGCAAATTGCATGTCTACGGGTGCATCAAAGTTCCAGTGTTCCAGAAACGGCTCCATTCCCTTCAAATTTCCGCTTTCATCAAAACTTACCGCCATGACCCACCCACGAATCCATTCGTAGATGAAAAGCTTCCCATCGTAATAATCGGAAAGTTTATATGGTGCCTTCTTGAAATGTTTGCTGTAGTAGACAGGCCCCGCCATTGCCGTAGCTCCTCCATTGCCCACCTGCGGAAAGTATGTTGAGTTATTTTTCCCGTACCAAATCATCGCCGGCTTAGCCGGCGGCAGCTCCTTCAATCCGGTGTTGTTGGGCGATTCGTTCATCGGCTTCGATGGATCCTTGCCGGGACCGAGTTCCCCCGTCGCGTAATCGTATTTGCCGAAGATCTGGTTGTTGCCTAGGAAATATGGCCAGCCGTAGTATCCCGGTTCTCGCACCTGATTGATCTCGTCAAAGCTCATCAGCTCTCCATCAGAAGCCTTCATTTCCGTATCCGGACCGACATCCCCAAAATACAGATAGCCCGTTTCGTCGTCAATGCTATAGCGATAAGGGTTACGTGCGCCCATCACATAGATTTCCGGTCGCGCGCCCGCCGTGCCCTTTGGAAACAGGTTACCTTCCGGTATCGCATATCCCCCGCCGGGGAGAGGCTTGATCCGCAGGATTTTCCCCCTGAGGTCATTGGTGTTGGAGGCTGTAGCCTGATCGTCTGAAAGCTCCCTCCCCGGGCGCTCATCCACCGGCGTATACCCCGCTGTTTCTTCGGCGTTGGTATTGTCGCCCGTGGACAGGTAGAGATTACCTGCCCGATCAAACTTGAGGTATCCCGCTGAATGGCAGCAGTAGATACGCTGCGTGGGGATTTCCAAGATCACCGTTTCCGTCGACCGCAGTAGGCTATCGTTCCGGAACTCCATCCGCGATAGCCTGCTCACTGCCTGCTCACCCGCCACCGCGTAGTAGAAATACAGCCAGTGGTTCTTCTCGTAATCCGGATCGGCAACAACCCCCAGCAGTCCGTCTTCGATACCGCTGAACACCTCGAAATTGGCCACGGCGCGGAGTTCCTTTGTAGCATCTTTGTATAATCGCACCCCGCCCTTGCGCTCCACGAACAGCACGTCATTGCCCGGGAGGATGACCATCTGCATCGGCTCATCGAGCCCTTCGGCAAGCACCGTGCGCGTATAGCGGGTGCTATCGGGAGCGGTTGTTGATTCATTTTTTCCATTGTTTTTGCAAGAGGGAGCAATCATCAAGACGGATGCTACTAAGAGAAGAATGGCAGGAGCTTTAAACTCGAACGACATTATTTTTGTTTACTTAAATTAATCTTTAGGTGAGTTAGCGGACCAACCGTCGGAAACCTGTGGAAGAACCCTTCCCGTACCCGATCATCGCCGGTTCGGCTGGTGGCAGTTACACATGATCATCAACTATTTTTTTGATCAATTACAGCTAGCAAGGTAAGGAAATTATCTACCAGAAAGCCTTCATATCCCCAGCACTCCCCATCCCATGATTTCCAGTCCTTCGTCATGTCACTACCCGGACAATGTCCCTGGAAATTCCCTTTTTTATAGCTTTCCAACATAGGCATCAAGATCATCTCTGCCTCCCTTTTCATACCCAATTTATAAAGAGCATGGATCGTATAATAGGCATAGCACCCTGTTGCACCACCATTTTCGTAAACCTGAAATGCCCCATACCCAAACCTCTTGTCGGTATCTGTATAATCTTCCTTTGGAATGGGCAATAAATTCCCAGGCAGCCCTAACCCAAAATCTGTAAATCCTACCGTTTTCATTTTATCAAGTATCCGTCTCATGATCTCTACCCCTTTTTTTTCTTCAATAAGCCCATAGCTGATTGCTACACTATTTACAAAAACAAAATAATAATCATGCAAGCGGCCATCCTCACTTCTCCATCCTGCCAGCACTCCAGTTTCCGGGTTATAAAAGCTGTTAAAATAATTCGCCTTAAGCTTGGCGGCAAAAGCGCTGAAATACTGATCATCCGCTGTCTTTTCTAACAGATGTGCGAGTTTTGCCAACAATACACAGGAACGATATGCGAGGGCATTTGAATACGCATCATCGTGTCCGAAACCAATGGTGTCCCACCAGTTTGCAGGCCGCTTTATACCATTCCAACTGCCCGAATTACCGGATAATCCATACTCTATGATTCCATCGTTATTTCTATCGGTAGCGATCATTTTGGTCGCCCAATCCCGGATATGCTTATAATTTGCCCGGCCCCAGTCCAAATCCCCCGTATGCATAATATAGTTGCAGGCAGCCATGATCACAGCGGGAGCCGAATCGCAGGAATCATACTCACTCTGCCATCCTCCTGCCTTATTCATGTATCCCACCTCACCATATCCTTTCATTCCGCCGAAATACCGGTTCAGCGAAGTACGCACCAAATCCATCGCAGACACCCCTTCCACCAGCTCCGGAGTATGCTGTGCCATCTCTGCATATAAATAAAGCGTAAAGGTACACGCGTCACTGGCAGAATTATTTGCCAGGGAATAAATCCGCGGATTCATTTGGAAAATATTAATGAAGTTGCGCCTGAACCCATCAAACCGGGTATCATTGCGGATCATATCCAACTCGGGATAAATAGCAACCGATTCAAACGAATAGGTGATTTCTTTATAGCGCTCATCAGCCGCGGGAAAAGAAAGCTTTACAAAAGGATTACCGGTATACCTGTAGGCATCATACAACAATGTGACGGAAGGATTATCACAGTATACACGAAAACTTCCCATACCTGGAAAATGCAATACGCAGGGAAATTGCATTACATTTTTTTCTTCCATTATCCCCAGTACCGTACAATAGTTCACTTTCTGCGCAAAAGTGATTGTAAAAGGTAAAGCATATTCGTTGTTTTCATTCCATTGTGTCTGCAGCGAAAACGACCGTGGCAATGCGCTGCACTTCCACAGGGGAATATCCGACCGTTTTGTTTTTGAAAAATAGGCAATGCTATCCCGTTCGATACGACCTTCATAGGCGTTCTGCTCAGACGGATTCGTTCCTAAAATGGTATTGACCGATAGCATACCACCACCCAGACTGTCTGTCGAGAAAAAAGTAAATACGGGTCGGTTCTTTTCTAGCTGGATTTTGAAGAATGGGGATCGGTAACCAAAAGTGTCATTATTTGTAAAAACAGCTAAGGATTCTGGTAGGCTTAAGGCGACGCCAGCCATTGCCGATTGCTGAATGAACGCTCTTCTTGTGATCATAGCCGAATTATTTTATCTGGGAATATTGAACCCCGTCGGTACGTTGTTGTGCTAGCGCCCGTTCCATATTAGCAGGGGTATTACACAACCATAGCAAATCAAAACCAATCGCTTGTTGTTGCTCTATTTGTTGTTCTATCACCTTTTCCAACTGCTTTCTTGACAAGCCTGAATAATTTAAAGGAATGTACCATAAGGTGCCCTGCATAACTGGTCTGGTCTTACGACCGGGTTGTATTTCATTAGGGACTGTTTCATAATACGTTTTATATGACTCATAGGCTTCCAAGCGATCTTTGTGATCTATTGGCGAACCACCCACATCATTTAAGTATGCACCCACTACTTCTTCAGTTGGGTTCATAAGTGGATAATAGCCCCAGTTAACGATGCTCTCACCGTACTTTGAAGCAAGCTCAAGCTTCTGTGATAACCAGTTTATTTCCGTAAATACCCGCCATTTTTTAGGTCGATGTTTTTCCTTCTCCATAGCCAGCGCCTCAGACCAATCGTTAACATCTGCCTGCCCGGTCTCTACATTTAACCAGAATTTAGTTCCTGCACTTTCGCAAGCTCTTGAGAATGCAGCAAAAAACGGCTCCCTTTCGGCTAAGGTGTAAAATGAAAGATGCTCTGCTCCTGAATCCTGTAGCATCAGGATATCTATACCGGTCTCTTCGAGCGTGGCTGACCACCATTGCTCATATTCAAAAGGCTCCAGGTACTCGTACCCACGTAGTTCGTCTTTATCCAGCAAGAAGAAGGGGGAAATAGTGACCATACTCCCTGGTCGGACACGATGGCATTCATCAACTATAGACTTCCATACTTTTCGCCAAAAAACAGATTTTTCCGTTTCAGTAACTTTAATCGGATTGATCTCGTTGTTCAAATACCATCCCCAAAAAGAGGGGTGTTGACCGTATTGTTCATGATACGCCGATACATACTTTTTGGTTTTCGTTACCAAACTATCAGCACTGATCTTTCCATACCAATCGCCGCCCGACATATTTAAATCACTTATTACCCTCATACCCTTTTTATCGGCAACCGTATATATTATTTCTAAAATATCCGGCTCGTTATTTTCTGCTGTAGTTATACAGGACGCACATATGGACAAGACGATCAGGGAGATGACGGTGTATTTAATACTCTTCATTATTTCGATTTTTTGCTAATGGGTTATCTTGTTCGTACTGCGCACGGTACTATTACCTCGAATTGCTATTCAATCTTGATGGCTGACGAAGGTAAAGGTATACTCCCCCGACGTCAGGTCTATTACTTTCATATCGTCAGTTTCTCGAATAATGTTGATGCGAGCTGTGCTTTGTCGAATCGCTTTCCCACCCTCTCGCACTTCTCCTTGTCTGCCCAGAGGCAGGAAAACCGTGGCCGTCGTATTATTCGGGATTTTCACTTCCCAGTGAATATGCTTTCCCTCCCGCTTCCAAGACGATTTAATGTTTCCATAGCGGGATTCATGATGTACGTCTACCCAATCGAGATCCTCCGGAAAAATAGGGTTCAAATTCACGTGCTTGAAACCCGGGCGGTCTTCGTCAATACGTAACCCGCCCAGCGCCTTATAAAACCAAGCACCCACATCGCCAAAAAACGGATGGTTTCTCGAATTTTCCCCGTCCCACCGTTCCCATAAAGTGGTGGCCCCTTGTTCTACCCAATAGCCCCAGCTAGGATAAGTCCGCTTACTTACAATCCGGTATGCAACATCGGCATGGCCATTATCCAACAACGCATTAATAAGGTATTTGGTACCCAAAATCCCGCAGTCCAAGTGATAGTTGTTGTTTTTGACCAAATTAACCAATGCATCAACTGTTTCGGTCAAGTACTCACCGGCTAATCCCTGATACACGGCACAAGATAGTGCGGTTTGACTCCCATTTCCATAAATCCCATTCCCGCGATAAAATTGCCGATTGAACGAAGTTTTAATGTCCGCTGCTAATCGCGCATATTGGGTCGCAGCGTCGGAGTCGCCAAGTAATGTTGCCATTTTCGAGAGGATTTCGGCACCTTTGAAATAGTATGCTGTCGACGTAATCTCAGCGGGGGTTTCCGTCTTTGCCGGGCACCAGTCGCCCAGCCCCCAAGCTACGATGTGGTGCTCATTTGCCTTGGTAGCAAGGAAGTCGATATAACGCCGAATTGATGGATACTGCTTTTCAATGATCGAAACGTCTCCGGTATATAAGTAAGTATACCAAGGAATTAAAAATAGCGAACAATCCCACGCGGGGCCATTGCCGAAGAAGTACCCCCATCCAGCAGTGGGGACAATGCCCGGCACCTCACCCGACGGTCGCTGTTCATCGGCAATGTCTGCAAGCCACTTTGTATAGCCGTGGGCCACATCATAATTATAAAAAGCCATCTCAGCCGCGAGGTGTGCATCACCCATCCATCCGTTCTTTTCCCGATGGGGACAATCCTCCGGATAGCCGTGGAAATTGGTGAGGAAGGAATTCTGTGTATTCGCATGTATGGTATTCAGCAACGGGCTGGACGTGTTGAAAGAACCTACTGGGCTGAAATCCGTGTGTACCACCATCGCGGTAATGATGGCGTCAGCGACACCTTCAGACAGGCCTGTGACTTCCATATATTGGAAACCGTGATACGTAAACCGAGGGCTCCAAATGTCCTCGTCCGTACCTGCGGCGATATATTTATCCGTCTGAAAAGGAGCGTCGTAAGCGTACATTCCGATATGCTCCTGATCAACGAGTCCATCAGGGGTAAGTCGCTCCCCATATTTTATCGCAACTTCAGTCCCAGCCGGAGCGGTGATTTTCAAGCGGACGTAGCCGGAAATATTCTTTCCCAGATCATATACGCGGTGCCCCGGTATTGGCTCGGTCATCGCTATCGGTTTAATTTCGGACAGCTCTCTTATGGGTGGCATCAGCTGGGGTTTTAATCTCCCTAGCGGCCCCACGACCAATTCAGCGGATGACCATCCACCGTCCTCAAATCCCACTCGGTTCCAGTGAGGCTTCGCACTGCGGGCATCATAATACTCCCCTTGAAAAACGCTGTTAAAATAAATTGGCCCCCGGCCCGTTTCCCATGTTCCGTCACTTTTTATCACATCCACCGTGCCGTCCAGGTATGTGATTTCTAGCTGTGCCAAAAGAGCCGGTCGAGCTCGCCACCCCGCCTGATCAAATGCCCAGATTGTCCGCGTGGGCATATTATACCAGCCGTTTCCAAGTATTGCCCCTAGCGCGTTTTTCCCATTGTTCAATAAATGGGATACATCGTATGTTTGATATAATACCGTTTTGTCGTAGCGGGTGAATGCAGGATCAAGGACATGGTCACCAACCTTCTGCCCGTTGATATACGTTTCATTATAACCGATGCCGCTGATGTAGAGGCGTGCTTGAGCAACGTGCGCGCCCACTGAAAATTCCTTTCTGAACATGGGAGCCGCATTCATCAAGGTATCCAGCTTACCTCGCTCGCGATTCCCGGCAAATGCTTCCCAGTTTTGGACCTTAGGTGCACTAATCCATTGGGCCTGCCAATCGGAATCGTCGAGCAGCCCGATTTCCCAAGTGTGCGGCTTACTGTATGTACTTGTATGGCCTTTATCATCCCACACCCGGACCTTCCAGTAGCACCGTTGCCTGGAGACTAGTTCTTTTCCTTCGTACCGGATATCCAGCGACTGCGATGAGGCAATCTTGCCACTATCCCATAAATCGCCTATGTTATCGTCCAGTAACGCCTGGGATGACGATACCAGTATTTGATAGGCAGATTGATATATGCCCCGTTCATTCCCTGTGATTTGCCACGACAAACCGGGTTTTTTTGCATCGATGCCGAGTGCCGTAGTCATGGACTCGACGGTTAAATTCGAAACGCCGATACTCGCTGCTACCGCTATATGGTGAGCAACTGCCAAGAAAAAGCACAACGCGATCTTGTGATAAGCCACTTGCATGTCTTGATGGTACGGTTTACTTTTCTTTCCCGATGGCCCACTCCATATTAGCGGGGGCATTTACAATCCATAACATATCAAACCCGAGGGCTTTTTGGTCCGCTATCTGTTCCCTGATTGTTTTCTCAATCGCCTCCTCAGACCATCCTTCATACATGACTGGCAGCCACCATAGCGTACCCCGCATAAGCGGCTTGGTCAGCGAACCGGGTTGTATGCCACGATCTTTGATGCCTTCATAATATTGTCGGTAAGACGAATAGCTTTCAGCCCGTAAGTTAGTCGGTATTTCAATACCATCTACACTAAATAGGAATGGCCCAGCACTTGCCGTGGGGGTCATAAACGGATAATACCCCCAATTGATGATGCGCTCTCCGTATTCCGCGGCTAATTCCAACTTCTGAGCGAGCCACTCAGTGGGCGTGTACACCCATTCCTGTGTTTTGCTTTGCTCCATCGTTACAGCTTCATCCCAGCTATCTGCATCAATTTCACCACTTTCCACGTTCAGCCACAATTCGCTTCCCGCCTGGTCACAGGCGTTTTTAAATGCTTGGAAAAAAGGTCGCCGATCCTCCAACGAAAAAAAACTTAGGTGTTCCGCGCCCGAGTCCTGGAGCATCAGAATATCAATTCCGGTATGGGACAACGTCTTCGCCCACCATTGTTCGTATTCAATGGGCTCAAGAAAATCGAAACCCCGATGCTTATCCCTATCCATGATATAGAACGGCGATATCGTTACGACACTTTCCGGTGCTACTTTCTTACATTCGTCGACGGCAGACTTCCATATCGCCCGCCAAAATCCCGAAATTTCAGTTTCTAGCGGCGGCTGTAACGTGAGCTCATTGTTGATATACCAGCCCCAAAATGAAGCATACTCACCATACCTCTTATGGAATTTAGGGATATAGGTGGCGTATTGGGCTGTAACATCATCTACGGTATGTTTCTTGTAAAGCATACCTCCCCCCATATTCAAATCTGCCATTACCTTCATTTCCTCTTCTTCCGCTATGGCGTAAATCATCCGCAAAACATCGATACTCCGTTCTTTATCACCATCTTTTTTATCCACTGTATTTGGTGGAACGACGTTGTTGCTGCAACAGATCACCATTCCGATCATTGCCACTAGCCCTATACTCGTAAAAAGTGATAGCCCATTTTTCATAATTGTTATTTTTTCTGTTTAACACTCAAATGATATTACCACCCTGGATTCTGGTTAAGTCGGAAATCAGGAATGATAGACGCATCTGTAATAGGTATCGGAAAAATTAAAAATTTATCCTGCCAAGCGTTCCTTCGTTCTACGACAAAACGATTATAGGAGAATTCTGACGTTTCGCCGCCATTAGCAACGCGCGTTAGCTCAAAATCATCAACAAACCCGGCAGACCCTCCCGGCCACCAACTGAAAATTGTCGCTGTTTCGGCAGTCGGTCCCGTCGTAAAACGAACCGTCTTCTGCACCCAACCGCCACCAGCGGACTGCAAAGCGTTTGTCTCACTATCGCCATGCTCCCGAACGCCCACAAGCCCCCATTCCGCCGTTGCCTTTACCCAGACACTCAGCATATAATCCGTATTAGGGGTCACGTTCACTTTCCGAAAAACATGGCCCCCATTCGGCATTGCTATTGCTGCGCTACCTGCGTAGCTGTCATCGGTTTGTACAGTAGCCTCTCCTTGTAGCGTCCATCCTTGATTACCATCTTCGAACCCAGCGTTGGATATATTGACTTTCCCTGCTCCAGTCTGCCTGATTTCCATCCCCGTAACGAGCTTGTCGGTTTGGTCGAGGATCTTCCATCTCCTGACATCCCAGAATCGGTGCTCTTCCCAAACCAATTCCACACGTCTTTCCCGTCGTATTCTGTTCCGCATCGATTCACGGTCTAACGCTGCCGGAAGATCAGGCATATCGGCCCGATTACGAATGGTATTGATGGCTTCATACACTTCGTTTGTCGGCCCGTTAACCTCATTTTCGGCTTCAGCAAAATTCAAATACAATTCAGCCAAACGGTACTTCTTGAATTTTGCCGCTGACATTTGGTTAATGGCCAACGATGGGTCGATAAACTTACGCAAATAATAACCGGTGTGCGTGTTTATCCGATTTGGAGCTGACTTGATTAGTTGATCCGCACCTCCGACAAAGGTCTCTACTACATGGACTTTGCCGTTGATATTGTCATAAGCTGCGCCGTTGTACCATACCGTCGCATAAAACCGAGGGTCTCGGTCAACATATGGATTCGCCTCATCATATCCTGAATCAGTATTAACGCTAGGAATAAGGTGATCCGCGTCCTCATATCCCAATATTGCAGGCATCCCCGTGCTTTTCATATCATAACTATCCACGAGCTCCTGTGATGGAACACTACCGATCATCCACGAACCGACTTTGCTGGGCAGTCCGGTGGTTGTAAGTGGGATATCACCGTCTTTTATTTCGAAAATCGTCTCCCGATCTCGGGGAGATACGTTTATGTCGGACGCATTTAGAAAATAATCACTGTAATCATCAGCAAGACGATACTGTCCGCCAGCTAGTAAAGCGTCGAGTCCTTCTTTTGCGGCGGACGCAGCAGCGCTCCATTTTTCTATCGAATTCTCTGGATTCCACAATGGACTTGCATTGTACAGTAACGATTGTGATTTTAGTATAAACGCCACAGCCTTACTAAACCTCCCCCGCTCGTTTCCTATCGTAATCCTAATGGGAAGATCCGGGCTAGCTATCACTTGGTTACATTCGTCTACGATGAAGTCTATACATTGCTGAAAACTAGGGCGCGTCAGTTGTGTATAATCAAAAGCAGGAGTGAAGGGTTCGGTCACAATAGGCATCGGCCCAAACTGCTTGATGAGTTCAAAGTAAAAGAAAGCTCTCAGCAGTTTTGCCTCGCTGACCTGTCGCTGCTTTTTTTCCTCATTTGCATAACTGACGCCATCTATGTAAGATAAAAACACATTCGCGTCCCTAATTCCTTGCCAAAACGTGGTATACCGATCCTGCCCTCTACCCGAACTGCCGGGTTGCGCTATAGGGTTGTAGCTAGGCGTCAAACTACCAATAACCCACGAGGATGCCATAGATGGCTGATTTCCTGTTTCACTGTCTCTTGCCTCATCGGTAAGACCAGCTAACCACGACCAACCAGCGTAATGAACAAAGTAGGTTGGTACCGACAAGTATACGGTGTTTAGATAAGCTTCTGCCTGTATTTCACTTGCGAATACGTCATCGATTGACATTCTCCCGTCGGGAGTGATATCCAAGGGATCATTAGTACATGACAGGAAAAACAAGCATGAAAATCCCCAAATTATAATCTTTTTCATAATTTAAAAAATAAAGTTGACACCGAAATTAAACATTCGAGTAATCGGATATGTAAATATGGAAGTTACCTCCGGATCAAAGTCGTTTACCGGCAACCGATCCCACGTTACGAGGTTCAAACCATTGGCATATAGACGCAAATTCTTCGCTCCGATTTTTTTAGACCATAGCTGCGGAAACGTATAACCAACTTCAACATTCTTTATGCGCAAATAACTGCCATCATTAATAAAGAACGAGTTTTGGATTTCGTTTGGATTCGTTTGTGTGGTTAATCTAGGGTACCGAATTGGATCCCCATTAGCGACACGTTCTTCCGTCCAACTTTCGAGATGACGCTCGCGAAAATTATTATGCCCAGTAGAAAAGACACCCCAGCCCCCGTAATACTGCGAGACGTTAGAAACGCCTTGAAGCAGCACACTTACATCAACGGCCTTATAGACAACATTCAGTGCTACTCCAAATTGATATTCCGGCACACTGGAATACCCAATTGGGGAAACATCCTTTTCATCAATTACGTTGTCATTATTGACGTCCACATACTTAAAATCACCGGGCCGCGGCTCGTGACCCGAGATATTTTGCTTCGGTGAATTCGCTATATCTTCCTCATCAGTGAAGTAACGATCGACAAGGTATCCGAAATTCTGACCGATACGAAAACCCGTTTGACGGTATTGATAAGCAAACGACTCATCCAATAAAGGTTCGTCGGCGAAAACCTGTCGATTGGTGGCGTAGTTTAAATTCAGTTTTCCCAAAATAGATAAATCTGAATTTATTGCCTTTTTATAATTCAATTCAATCTCGTATCCTTTATTTTCTACCACCCCAATGTTAACTGGAGGCAATACAGATGTAGGCAGCCCGTTAAGCACCGGAATCGTTCCCCGGTTGCGCAGGATGTTATCCCTTCGCTCCTGATAAACATCAACCGTGACATCAATGGCATTGAAAACTTTTAGGTCTACCCCTACATTCACCTTGTTAGCAACCTCCCATTGGAGTGCCTCATTCTTTAACAGCCTGGTAGTGACACGTTGCCCAAGTCCAAGACTGGATGAATAGCCGCCACCGCCAACCTGTACATCATCCAGGTAAAGAAAGCGCCTTGACCCGATCCGGTCATTACCGACTCGGCCGTAGGAAGCACGGACTTTCAAGTTATTCAAGAAGGAGACATCATCCATGAAGCTTTCATTTGAAATCATCCATGCTACGGAGAATGCGGGAAAGAAGCCAAACCGACGGCCCTTTTTGAACTGTTCCGACCCGTTATATCCCATATTGAACTCGGCGAAGTACCTTGAATCATATCCATACGTAATGCGATTGGATATGCCACGAAGATTATAAGGAAGCTGTGCGTCGATGATGTTTTTTTGCTGTTGATACATCAATAACCCTGTGAAATTATGTTTTCCTACCGAATTAGCATAGTTCAGGTAACCCTGAAAATTCGATAACGTTGTAAAATACCGCGCACCAGACAGGGATAGCGGCGTTGTTTTACTGTCACCCATATTCTGGAAACGGACTGTATAGCCTCCGTCTGCTGTAGGCTCAATTATTTGCACTAATTTCAGATACTCCCGGTTAGCCATCATGTTATTTGTGGTCTTCGAATCAAAAGACATCCAAGCTTTTGCAGACAATCCCTCGACAAACCAATTCAAATCTTGCTCCAACCCAAAAGTTGCCATGATGTTGTTTCTGGTTTGTTGGACATACCCCGATCGATTCAGTGAACCATATGGTGGATAAAACCCTCCCTGCCAAGTAACAACCTCTCCTTCGGGAGTAAGCGGTCCCGGCACGGTCGCGTTTTGGTCAACCGTTAGTTGTGCCAGGATGTGTAAGGCCGGAGAAACATCGGACAGAAAATCTAAGTCATTGTAGATTCCCGCGGGCATATTCTGCTTTTCCAGATACCCACCCAAATTTAACATGGCCTTCAACGATTTCGTCAATCGGATATCCACATTCGATCGGAAATTGTACCGGTCTAATTTAAATGAAGGATTATAACTCAAATCTTCTTCGGTGTTAAACATCCCACCCTGGTTTAAATACCCTGCGTTCACGAAATAATTGACGCGCTGGCCAGCGCCCGAGACATTGAAGTTATAGCGTTGCTGTGTTGAGTAGTCACGTAACAAAATACCTTTCCAGTCCGTGTTTGGGAAGCGGACTGGATCGTCACCCAACCGATAGTGCTCCAATATTTCTTCGGAAAAGGCATCCCCCATTCCGTCGTTTCTCTGCATCAAGTTTCTAGTTCGTGCGTAATCATATGAACTGACGAGCGATGGAAATCGAGGAAAATCCTGCGCGCTTACCTCGGTGGTAAAACTGATTTCGGGAACGTCAGATGTCCCTCGTTTGGTCGTTACCAAGATGACGCCATTTGCACCACGTACACCAAAAATTGCCGTAGAGGAGGCATCTTTCAAAATCGTTATCGATTCAATCTCATTCGGATCAATATAAGTGAGGTCGCGTTCTATGCCATCAACCAAAATAATGGGATTTTGGGCATTGATTGTCCCTTGCCCCCGAACAAATAACTGTGTAAGATCTCGGCCCGGTTCCCCACTCCGTTGAATAGCTGTCAAACCAGGTAGCCTTCCCGCTAGCGTAACGGCCAAGTTGGCAGCAGGGCTCTGTTTGATCTCTTTGGTTGAAATGGAGGCAATAGCACCTGTTAACGTCGATTTCTTCTGTGTACCGTATCCAACGATAACCACTTCTTCCAAAGCAGATTGGTCGCTCTGCAATGTGACGTTAATTACGGTGCGGTTGCCGACCTCGATTTCTGCTGGCGAATATCCAACGGCAGAAAAACGGAGTGTATCTCCCGCTGCTGCAACAATCGAATAAGTTCCCTCAACGGTAGTCGCTGAACTCACGCCTGTGTTTATAACGGTAACTGTAACCCCCTCGAGAGGAAGGTTTGCGTCGTCGGTGACCACTCCGCTGATTACTTCTTGGTGAGGATTATTTGCGCCGCCATGGTGTCCCAATATATGTATCGGGAGAGGCAGGGATTCTAGGGGTAGCAACATCGGTAAAAGTAGCGCTAAAACCGTGAAATGCCAGCGTTTTTGGAGCCCGGAGCTCGCTGATTTAGAATTATATTCCATAATTTTTAATTTTAAGATTAGTACCGGCAGGTGCCAGGATCGCTCTGCACACCCAATGTGTCTGTAATTGTGTCGCATAGTGACATTGTTTCATAATTTGACGTTAGTTAATCTGGTATAAAATTGGCTATGTTGGATTCATCTGGTTAGTTTTAAAGCCATCTATGGCAAAATACACGATATATAGATAACAAATAAGGGGTAAGCAAAAGGAAACACCCCAATCGAAACGATCGATTAACAATCCCTGTAGATAAGGAATCACGGCACCGCCCACGATTGCGGAAGAAAGTAAACCAGACGCCCGGGTAGTGTAAGCTCCTAACCCTTGAATCGAAAGTGAGAATATAATAGCAAACATAACGGCATTGCATAATCCGACGCCGACCATGCTCCAAACGGCTACATAACCCGAGGATACAATGGAAAGTATAATCAATGCAACGGAAGCCCCACCTACCCAACGGAGTACGATAGGTGACTTGACGCTTTTGAGCACCATCGCTCCAATCAATCTTCCAATCAACATTCCGCCCCAATAAAAAGCCACGTAATTATTAGCCCGGTGCTCTTCGATATGCAGCCGGTCTGCAACATAATTGGTGAGGAACGTACCAATAGCAACCTCGGCACCCACATACATGAATATGCCCACAAGGCCAAAATTTAAGTTGCGGAACGAGAAAATTCCCCGTTGAGCCGGACCATCCGTGGGCGACAACCGCGTCACATGATTGCTAATCTTTGGCAAGGAGAGCAAAGAAACCAGCAATGCGATGAGAAACAAGACTCCACCTATTGCCAAGTAGGGTATACTGACAGCATCGCTCGATGCATTGGATTCGGATAACCTGGACAGGATAAAGTGGGCCCCGAAAAGAGGGGCTACCGTAGTACCGATGGAACCCACACCTTGTATCAGCGTGAGCCGCGACGAGGCAGTTTCGGGCTTTCCAAGCAAGGTAATATATGGATTTGCCGCTACCTGCAATAGTACTATTCCAATAGCAAGCACAAACAAAGCACCAAGGAAAAGGGCGTACTGATGTAATAAAGCGGCCGGAAAAAACAACAATGCTCCCACCCCAGCTATCGCAAAACCGAATACCATTCCTCGTTTATAACCGACCTTCTCGACAATCCTTCCGGCGGGGATGGACATTACCGCATAAGTGAGGAAGAAGTAGAATTGCACTAACGACGACTCCGCGTAGTTTAGCGTGAACCCGGTTTTAAAAAATGGCACCAACGTGTCGTTCAAGCAGGTGATGAACCCCATCATGAAATACAGCACAGCCAATGCAATCAGCGCCGGTGTGTAGCGCCGTCCGTTGGTATCGCCCGTTATCGGATCATTTATCGTTGTGATCGCCATATCCGTTTTCTTATATTACCACAGCCTGTTGCTTCGCCGAAATGGCCTCCATCGTTTTCCACAGCTGAAACAATCCCCGCGGCACATGGAAACACCCTTTCCATTTACCACCTTTCAGCGGAAGGAGCACCTCGCCGCGGCGATTGAGGTAACCGTACCATTCGCCGCCTTCCGCATCCGGAAAATGGGACCACGTGTAGTCATGAAGTTTATTGAACCACCGGGCACACCGCTCATCGCCGGTATGCAGGTATCCTTTTGCAAAGGCAATCATTGCCTCGATATGTACCCACCACAGTTTTTGGTCCCACTCCAATTGCTGCATCGGCTTCCCTTTTACATCCAGGAAGTAAAAGATGCCACCATGCTTTCTATCCCAGCCATATTCGACAAGCTGTACGGCGATGTCGGTAGCTTTCTTCACCAATGCGGTGTCACCGATGCGTTTGGCAAGATCCATTACAAACCACATCGCTTCTAAACCGTGGCCGGGATTAACCAGCCGACCTTCAAACGAATCGGAAAACCGGCCATCAGCGGTAACGTTCTCCAGAACAACACTGAGTCCTTGTTGGTAGAACGTATCCATAACGGCTTGGATACCGTAGCGGATGGTGTCGTCCACCAGACTCGGTTCAATCAAGTGTTCGATCTCGAGTACCAGGTTACATAGAATCATGGGCAGTGCAAAATTCTGCAATGGCCGTGTATCCGGATATTGCTTATTGTATTTTCCCTTTGGATCGGACCGGCGTTTCAAGATATTATGAAACGTGGCTTTTGCAAGTGCTGCGTAGCTGTCTTGTCCCGTAGCTTTATATAACTGCCCGAAAGCCATCGCCGCAAAACAGTCTGAAAAGATGTTATACGGCTGCACCAAGGGCTTGCCTTCCCGGTTTAGGGCGAAATACCAGTTTCCCTCGCCATCCGTACCATGGGCTTCGAGGAAATTAGCACCGACCAGTGCTGCCTCAAGCCATGCTGGCCGCTTTTCAACGGTATTATAAAGCATCGCCAATGTCCAAACTTGCCGGGCCTGCAGCCAAATGAATTTATCAGTATCATAAACACAACCTGCCTCATCCAAGCAGGTGAAATAACCTCCATACTCGTTATCGAGCGAATTAGACAACCAAAAAGGAATTACATCGGTTAACAATTGGCGTTTATATAAGTCCGCCAGCGCATCAGCATTTGTCATATTTTTCCAGTTCACAATAATGAATATGGCTTATAATTTATGACTGCTAAATAAAAATATATATTTTAATAATCCAAATTAATTTTAAATTATTTTTTTAATTACTTACGTTTTATTAATTTATTTCGTTAATAAATGGCGATTGCTCCGTCAGAATAACCGATGAAGTTTCCCCGACAGGAAAAATAGGGTTATTTAACGGCGCTCCTATTGTCAATTTTTAATTTTTTTAAAAAAGCCTATATTTGCATACCGAAGGTAATACATATCCAATGACAACGACTTTCTTTGACGAACTGCACGGGGCCGAACTTTCAGGTGTGGCCTTCAAAAATGTGCGACTCAAAAAACAGATACTGGCCCATTTCGCAAATGAGGGGACCACAACGCTTGCTGACCTTAGTAAAGAGCTCAACGCGAGTATACCGAAGATAAGCGACCTCGTTAACGGACTCATTGCCGATGGGCTGGCCAAGGACTATGGAAAATCAGATTCGGGTGTCGGCCGCAGGCCAAATTTGTATGGTCTGGAGCCCGATTCAGCATTCTTTGTCGGTGTGGAGGTGAAAAACTTCCAGGTAAACATCGGCCTTATGGATTTCAAGCGCAACCTGATAAAGACTCGACAGGGAATCCCATATGCATTGAACAATACCGAAGATTCATTGCAAGCGTTATGTGCGATCATCGAAGATTTCATTAAAACAAGTTCCGTGGAACGGGAGAAAGTACTCGGAATCGGCGTTAACCTAGGTGGGCGCATCAATTACAAAACAGGATACAGCTACAGTTTCTTTAACTTCCACGAAGACCCACTAAGCAAAATCATAGAGGCGTCTATAGGTATCCATACCTTCCTGGAAAATGATTCACGGGCCATGGCTTATGGCGAATTCTGCAGCGGAGCGGTACGTGAAGAAAAAGATGTGCTTTTTGTGAATCTGGACCACGGCATCGGTATGGGTATTATGGTAAATGGGCAACTCTATTACGGCAAATCCGGCTTTGCGGGCGAGCTCGGACACATACCGACATTCAACAACGAAATCCTCTGCCACTGCGGAAAAAAAGGCTGTCTGGAAACGGAAGCTTCGGGAGAAGCGATCACCCGGATATTCAAGGAGCGACTCAATAAAGGGGCAACTAGCATCGTCACAAATAAACGTCCGTCGCCGGAAGAGATCAAATTGGAAGACATCATCGAGGCCGCTAATAATGACGACACCTTAGCCATCGAGCTCATTACCGAAGCCGGCGAAAAGATCGGCAAGGGCATGGCCACGTTGGTTAACCTCTTCAATCCCGAATTGATCATCCTTGGCGGCGCACTAGCATCAACGGGCGATTACATCCGGTTGCCCATTAAAAATGCGTTGAACAAATACTCGCTTAGCTTGGTCAACAACGATTCGCAGATGATCATCTCTAAACTGGGGCAAAAGGCCGGCGTTATAGGCGCCTGCCTGTTGGTGCGCGACCGCTTACTTGCTATTACTTCATAGCGCGTGGCGCCCAAAAAAAAACAGGCACCCCCTAATCGGAAGTGCCTGTTTGGCCAACGCTTCCTTTTAGCTAACGCCTCCGCGTGCAGCGCTGCAGCAGCCAGCTTACCGCGAAACTCACCGCCGCGCCGATGGCGGCCAGTACAGCAGTTTTCACCACGTCGTGTATGCCCAGCTGGGCCAATACGCTCAGTAGCGTGCCGCCGCCTGTGCCGATGCCGAGCCGGGCGTTAGTCGTTTTCATCGGCAGCTCCTTCCTCGTTTCGTACGCCGCCTTCCACCGCCTCCAGCACCCCGAGTGCCAGGGCGAGGTAACGCGCCACGACCACCACCTTGGGCGGCAGCTTCACCGGCGAGGCAATGATGAGTTGGCTGGCCAACGCCAGCGTTTCCTTGATCCTGTCGTAAAGTGTCGTCTCCCGCTCTTTGGGGAGATCGACTGTTTTTGTTGTTTCTTGCATATTTTTTAAGTTTTCTGTTTTGGCTTATCGCAACGCGTCTGCATACTCCCTACGCCAGGCCGCTTTTGCGATCATCCTAAAACCCTACCTCATTTTCCACGACCAGCCTGGTATTTCCTTGCTGAATCTCTTCCACCAACAGCGGGTACACGTACTTATACGCCGCTTCCGAG
>Ga0182739_1000167_pt1 | contig 120796 bp, 102 predicted proteins | sample eDN5th30CBELigBY_FD_128873 | JGI IMG/M metagenome (GOLD analysis project Ga0182739, IMG submission 128873) | Enriched backyard soil microbial communities from Emeryville, California, USA - eDNA 5th pass 30_C BE-Lig BY (version 2) (version 2) | ecosystem: Environmental > Terrestrial > Soil >...
CAGAGCGTACGGGTTCAGGAATTTTGAGAATTACCGCATGAGAGTCTTGGCTCAGTGCGGTTGGAATGGTGTGATTAACCGAGTTTGATGAATGCCCAGATCCCCCGTTAATGGGGAAGAGCCTGAATGCCCAGATCCCCCGTTAATGGGGAAGAGCCCGTAAAGTCTTGATGCTAAAAGGAATTCTGGTGGCGCATCCCTGATTCGAACAGGGGACCTGCGGATTATGATTCCGTCGCTCTAACCGGCTGAGCTAATGCGCCAAAGCACGAAACTATACCATAAATTTTTAGGTGGCGGCAAAGCCACATTCGGAAAACAACGTCTTGGTCCAATGTAGCAATCTCTCAAGACAATGATCTATATCAAAAGCATGCTTGGCAATGTCTCCTAGAATTTGAGACACCAGTAACAAGAAGTCATCAGCCATGACAAACCGCTCTCCACCGCGCGCCGGCCCGGCCGAACCGCAAGGAAAGCGCCGAGACATCAACAGGACACGCTGCCTTCCATGCGCAAAAACCTTCCCATCACGAACGTCGAAACGAAAGTACGCGGCGACCAATACCTGATCTCCAAAACCGACCTGAAAGGCCGCATCATCTATGCCAATCCGGCGTTCATCGAAGTCAGCGGCTTTCACCGCGACGAGCTGATCGGCAAGGCGCACAACGTCATCCGCCACCCCGACATGCCGCCGGCGGCGTTCGCCGATTTGTGGGAATGCATGAAGGCCCGCAAGCCCTGGCTGGGCCTGGTCAAGAACCGGCGCAAGGACGGCGGCTTCTACTGGGTGCTGGCCAACGCCTACCCCGTCTGGGAAAACGGCGAGGTCACCTGCTATGCCTCGGTGCGGGTCCAGGCCAGCGAAGAACAGATCCGCGCGGCCGAAAGCTTTTACGCCGACCTCAATGCCGGACGCAGCCGCGGCTACGCCGTAGAAGCGGGCCAGCGCGTCAGCCGCGGATGGCGGCGGCTGCCCGAACTTGCCGCGCGCCCCTTTCAAAACAGCCTACGCGCCGGACTGTTCCGCATGTCCTGCCTGGCCGTCGCCGCCATCGCGGGCGCCAGCTATTTCGCCTTCACCGGCGGCGTGCCCCAAGAATGGGCATGGGCGGTCTGGCCGGGCATCGGCCTGGCGACGGCCGGCATGCTGGGCTACGGGTGGTCGCTTGCCGCCCGCGTGCTCGGGTCACTGGAAGACGCCGCGAGCGTGGCGCGGCAGATCGCAGCGGGCAATCTTTCCACCGAAATGCCGAAGGGCCGCAGCGCCGAGGTCGACAACCTGAACTTCTACCTGGACATCATGCGCAAAAGCCTGATCAGCATCGGCGGCGATGTGCAGCTTGGCGTCAACGCCACCGGCCACACGGCTCAAATCCTCTATGCCAACAACACCCATCTTTCGGCCCGCACCGAAAGCCAGGCGGCCTCGCTGCAGCAAACCGCCTCCGCCATGGAGGAAATCACCGTCACCGTCAAGCAGAATGCGGACAATGCCAGCGCCGCCGCCCGCCTGGCCAACGAAAGCATGCAGATCGCCCAGCGCGGCGGCAGTGTCGTCTCGGAAGTCGTCCACACCATGGACGGCATACGCGGCAGCGCCAACAAGATTTCGGATATCGTCACGCTGATAGAAGGCATCGCCTTCCAGACCAATATCCTGGCCCTGAACGCCGCCGTGGAATCGGCACGAGCCGGCGAGGCCGGGAAAAGCTTTGCCGTGGTGGCCGGCGAAGTGCGCAATCTGGCGCTCAAAAGCTCGCAAGCCGCCAAAGAGGTCAAGGCGCTCATCGACGACTCCACCGCGCGGATATCCATGGGAGCCGAACAGGCCTCGCGCGCGGGCGACACCATGCAGGAAATCGTCGAGTCGGTGCAACGCGTCACCGCTATCATGGCCGAAATCTCCACGGCGTCCGCCGAGCAATCCAGCGGGCTGCTGCAAATCAACCAGGCCATCGGACAAATGGACGGGGTGACGCATCAAAATGCCAACCTGGTGCAGGAACTGGGCCAAACGGTGCGCGCGCTGTCGGCCGAAGCTGACAACCTCGGCGAAGCCATCGGCGTGCTCAACACAGGGCTGCAAAAAGAAGGCCGGCCCTCCGCCCTGCGCTCCCAACCCCAAGCGCACAAGCCGAATGCCGGCGGCAGGCCGTCCAAAGCCCACGCCGCCTACCCTTCCCCCGCAGCCGGCCTTGCCGCCCGGGCCAACCACGTCCTGGCATCGTCTTAGGGCCTGTTAACACTTTCCGCGTTGGAAAGTGTTAACAGGCGCTAGCCCCCTTCTCGAAAAGAAAGCTCCCTCCCCGGCCCGGGCAAGCGTCCGAGCCGGAATAAAAAACGTCCGCTTGCTGCGCCCATGCGCCGCACTGGCGGCATGCACCCGTTACAATGTGGCGTTGGCCGCTCATGCGGCCATGTTCTAGCCAGACGGAGCCTTCGTGAGCGTTTCAATTTTCGACAGCTTTCTTACCACCACGGAAATCATCGACGTCTTCGACGACGCGGCCGTCATCCAGGCCATGCTGAAATTCGAAAACGCCCTGGCCCGGGCGCAAGCCGCCGAAGGCATCATTCCCGAATCCGCCGCCCAGGCCATTGCCCAGCACTGCGATGCGCAGCGCTACGACATTCCCGCCATCGTCGTCGCCAGCCGCCACGCCGGCAGCATGGCCATACCGCTGGTCAAGGAACTCACCAAGGCCGTCGCGGCGTCCAGCCCGGAAGCCGCCATCCACGTGCATTGGGGCAGCACCAGCCAGGACGTCATAGACACCGCAATGGTGCTGGTCACCCGCGATGCCCTGACGCAAATCGACGCCACCCTTACTCATCTCACGAACCGCCTGTTCGAACTAGCTGAACAGCATCTGGATACGCCTGTCCTGGCCCGCACCCTGATGCAGCCAGCGCAAGTCATCAGCCTGGGATTCAAATTCACAGGCTGGGCGGCGCCGCTGGTGCGCGCGCGCCAGCAACTGCGCACACAAGCCCGGCGTTCGCTGCAACTGCAGCTTGGCGGCGCGGTGGGCACGCTGGCCGTCATGGGCGGCAAAGGCCCGGCCGTCGTCAAGCGTGTTGCGGCCGAACTGAACCTGACCGAGCCGCAATCCAACTGGCATACGCAACGCGACGAATGGGTGCGCCTGGGGCTCGAAGTCGCCGTGCTGGCCGGCAGCCTGGGCAAGATCGCCAAAGACCTCAGCTTGATGGCGCAAGGCGAAATCGCCGAACTGTCCGAGCCTTCCGGCCAGGGGCGCGGCGGCTCGTCGGCCATGCCGCACAAGCGCAATCCCGTTTCGTCCATGATCGCGCTGGCCGCCGCGGGCCGCACGCCGCAACGCGCCGCCGCCCTGCTGGCCAATATGCCGCAAGAGCACGAGCGCGGCCTCGGCAACTGGCAGGCCGAGCTGGCCGAGTGGCCGGCGCTTTTCCTGAGCACCCAGGGCGCTCTTGCCGCGCTGCGCGAAGCCATGGACGGCCTGCAGATCGACAGCGGCCGCATGCTGCGCAATATCGACTCCCTGCAAGGCCTGGTTTTCGCCGAGACGGTCACTATCTACCTGGCCGGCGCCATCGGGCGCCCCCAGGCCCACCATCTCATGGAAACGCTTACCCGCCAGGCCGTGGCCGAAAACAAGACGCTGGAAACCGTGGTTTCCGCCGCTGTCCAGGCCGATGCCCAGCTACGCGAAAAAATCGATCTGGCGACGCTGCATACGCTGTTCGACCCCGTTGCCGCCACCGCCTGCGGCGCCAGCCTGGCCCGCCGGCAACTGCCCGAACTGCGCGCCGCCATGCATTAGGGCCTGTCAACAGGCCCCAGGCAGGCCATCGCAACGCCGCGCCCTCCAGATACGCGGCGGCACGAATGCCGGCACGACTCCACACCTAAATTTTCTTCATATCTCGACAGGACCACCATGAGCTACGATCCCTCCGACCTCGATCTCGAACGCGGCTTCAAAAACCGCCGTGAAATTCTGGGCGACGCCTGGGTAGAACGGTCGGTTTCCCGCGCCACCAACTTCAACGCCGAGTTCCAGCACCTGATCACGCGATTCGCCTGGAACGAAATCTGGGGCCGGCCGGGGCTGGAAAAGAAAACCCGCCGCGCCATGGTGCTGGCCGTCACCATGGCCCTGGGACGCTGGGAGGAATTCGAACTGCACGTGCGCTCGGCCCTGGTCGGCGGCGATCCGGACACCCGCCTGACGCCCGACGAGCTCAAGGAAATCCTCATGCAGACGGCCATCTACGCCGGCGTGCCTGCCGCCAACACGGGCTTTACGCACGCCCAGGAAATCCTGCGCGAGGTGGGTCCGCAAATCGGCTATACGCTGGAGCCCATGTCGCCGCTGGACGCCTTTCATCCGGGCAACGGCAAAGACCTGGTCACGGCCAGCAAGCCCGCCCTGCACTACAACCTGCGCAAGGCTCGCAACGGCGCGCCGCGCAAAACCATTGTGCTCAGCCACGCGCTGGGCTGCGACCTGACCATGTGGGACTGGCTGGCCAATATCCTGGCGGCCGACTGCGACGTCGTCAGCTACGACCATCGCGGCCACGGCGGCTCCGACGCCCCCGCCACGCTGTACACCATGCCCGAACTGGCCGCCGACGCCGCCCGCCTGGTGCAAGAGCTGGACTGCGGTCCGGTCGTCTGGATAGGGCTGTCCATGGGCGGCATGGTGGGCCAGGAGCTGGCCATCCGCAATCCCGAACTGGTACAGGCCCTGGTCATCGCCAATTCCACCTCAGCCTATCCCGACACGGTGCGCCAGGCCTGGCAGCAACGCATCGAAACCGTGCGCGCCGGCGGCATCGAAGCCATTGCCGACGCCGTCATGGAACGCTATTTCCACGACGAATTCCGCAAGGAAAGCGCCGGACTGGTGGCCGCGTTCCGCCGCCGCCTCACCAGCACCGACCAGGACGGCTACATCGGCTGCTGCAACGCCGTGGGCACCGTGGACACCACCGCCCGCCTGCCGAAAATCTCCTCACCGACGCTGATCATTGCCGGCGCGCTGGATCAAGGCGCCCCCGTGTCCATGTCGGAAACCATGGCCGCAAATATTCCGGGCGCCAAACTGGTGGTACTGGAAGGCGCGTCGCACCTGGCTGTGGCCGAACAGCCCAAGCCATTCGCCCAGGCCGTGGCCGAATTCCTCGCAGCGCTGAAATAGGCAGGCACGCCGGCTGCGCCCACCGGCGCGGCGGCAAAGAGCCGCCGTTGATCCGGCGCCCGGCAGCCCTCAGACTGGGCAAAGAAGCCAACGATCATAAAGGAAGCCCACAGGTGGCCAGTTCCATTCCCCGCGACAACTCAAGACCCGTCGCCAACCGGCAATTCCTGCTGGTGGCCTGCGCCGGGTTCGCCAGCATGGCGGGCATGCGCCTTTGCGATACGCTGCTGCCCGCACTGGCCCGATCGTTCGACGCCGGCGTCGGCGACGCGGCGGGCGCGGTATCGATGTTCGCCATCGCCTACGGCGTCCTGCAGCTCGTCTACGGACCGCTGGGCGACCGCTACGGCAAGCAGCGCGTCATCTGCCTGGCGGTGGCGGTTTCCGCCTTCATCAATCTTGCCCTGACCTTTTCACCCAGCCTCTCCATCTTGACAGGCCTGCGCTTCCTGGCCGGCGCGGCGGCCGCCGGCATCGTGCCGCTGAGCATGGCCCACATCGGCGACTCGGTTCCCTATGCGCAAAGGCAGCAGGTGCTGGCCAAGTTTCTCACGGCCACCATCATGGGCATGATCTGCGGCCAATGGGCGGGCGGCATACTTGCCGACACACTGGGCTGGCGGACTGGCTTCGTGCTGCTGACCTTGCTGTTCGGCGCCGTGGCGACCCTGATGGCGCGCCGCCTGCCGCCGGTTCCCGGCGCCGCCGCCCAGGCGGATCGCAAGGGCTACGGGGCGCAACTGATGGTGGTGCTGCGCACACCCTGGGCCCGGCGCATATTGCTGGCGGCGCTGATCGAAGGCTGCGTCGCCTACGGCGCTTTTGTTTTCATTCCGGTGCACCTGCACGAACGTTTCGGCCTGTCGCTGACCATGGCCGGAGGCGTCGTCGTGTTGTATGGACTGGGCGGGCTGGGTTACGCCATGAGCGCGCGCCGCATCGTGGCGCGGCTGGGCGAACCGCGCATGGTGCTGTGCGGCGGCGCCCTGATGGCCACGGGCTTCGGCGTGCTGGCCTTCGCCCCCTCGTGGACGTGGTCGATACCCGCCTGCGCGCTGGCGGGTTTCGGTTTCTACATGATGCACAATACCCTGCAGGCCAACGCCACACAGATGGCGGTGCAGGCTCGGGGCACGGCTGTGTCGCTGTTTGCCTGCAGCCTGTTCCTGGGCCAGTCCATCGGCGTCGGCATCGTCGCCCAACTGCTGGACAGCCTGGGCACCAGCGCGGCCTTCATTCCGGGAATGGTGGTACTGCCGCTGCTGGGCCTATGGCTGGCCTGGTCGATTCGACACCGCCGCTAAGTCGCAAATTACTTCTGCTTGCCCGGATCCTTGACGTCGCGGATGACGTCGAATTCGACGTTCTGCAGTTTGTCGCCCACTTTCTCGACCTTGCGGATATAAATGTTCTGGTCGATGTCGCGCGTTTCGGGATCGATGGTGATGGGGCCGCGCGGGCTTTCCCATTTCATGCCCTTGGCAGCGGCAATGAACTTGTCGCCCGTGGCGTCACCGCCGGTTTTCTTGAGCACGGCATAGATGAGATGCATGCCGTCGTAGCCAGCCACCGACATGAAGTTGGGGCGCTTGTTGGGATAGGCCTTGTAATACGCCTGCGTGTAGGCCTTGTTCTCGGGCGACTTGTGGTCTTCGGAATAATGGAAGGAGGTAACGACGCCGACCGCCGCTTCGCCCATGGCGTCCAGCACGTCTTCGTCGGTCAGGTCGCCGGTGGAAATCAGCTTGATGCCGTCCTTGGCCAGGCCGCGTTCTTTATAGCCCTTCAGGAAGGCAACGCCCTGCTCGCCAGCCGGAACGAACAGGAAGACGGCATCGGGCTTGGTGTCCTTGACCTTTTGCAGGAAGGGAGAAAAGTCGGGATTCTTGACCGGGGTGCGCACTTCGCCCACGATTTTCCCCCCGCCCGCGGTGAAGGTCTTGACGAATTGCTTTTCGGCATCGTGGCCAGGGCCGTAGTCGGCCACCACGGTATAGACGGTCTTGATGCCGTTTTTCAGCGCCCACGTGGCGATGGGAGCGCTGACTTGCGGCAGGGTCATGGAGGTGCGCACAATGTACGGCGATTTTTCGGTGACCGACGACGTGGCGGCGTTCATGACCACCATGGGAATCTTGGCCTGGGCCGACAAAGGCCCCACGGCAAACGCCGAAGGCGTCAGGCCGAAGCCGGCCAGGATGTCGACCTTGTCCTTCACAACCAGTTCTTGCGCGGCGCGCTTGCTGAGCTCGGGCGCCACGCCGGTGTCGTCCTTGACGATGAGCTCGACCTTGCGATCGCCGATCTTGTCGCCATGCTCGGCCATGTACAAATGGACGCCGTTCAATATTTGCTGGCCATAGCCGGCAAACGGGCCGGACATGGGCAGGACCATGCCGATTTTCAGGTCGTTGGCCGCATGCGCGGCGCCGGCCGCGCCGAACGCCAAGGCGACGGCGATCAGTGATTTCTTCATTTGCATGGAAATTTCTCCTGGCTATTATCTATTATCGTTATGCCCGATCCGGGCCGGTATTACCCTGGCGATCAAAAACCGCCAAGGCAAGGGGCGAAAGTTCTTGGAATAAACATTTATTCGCGTAAAGAACATGATGTAACAGATTAGTGTCGGCCCTTGCCTTTGTCAACGCGGCGAATCAGCCAATCGCCACGACGTCCCAGGGGCCCGGCGCAGCACGGCGGTTTCCCGAAGTATGGTCATCAAGGTCTTGGCCGACGGCCCCAGGCTGGTATCGCTGCGATGCAAAAGCCCCACCGGCTCTTCCGTGCCTTCCAGTTGCACGGGCAATATCTGCAGCAGGCCCATATCGACGTCTTCGCGCACCGCCCCCATGGGGGTGAACCACAGGGAATCGGACTGCAGGGCGATGAGCCGGGCGATCGATACGGACAGGGTTTCGAAGCAGCTGGCCGGCAGCTTGAGCCCGCGCGCCTGCAGATGGCTTTCGGTGTTGTGGCGAGGCACCGTGCCCTTGGTGGACACGATAAGGGGATACTGGATGACCTCGTTCAGCGAAAGGCCGGTCTGGGCGAGAACGGGGTGGCCCTTACGCGCCACCACCACCAGCGGCTCCACGTACAAGAGCTCGAACGACACGCCGACCATCATCTTGGGGTCGGCCATTCTTCCCAGGGCGAAATCCACTTCGCCAGCCTGCAGCTTGTCGAGCAGCGGCGCGTTGGCCGCCACCTGGATATCCACCCCGACCCCAGGCCGGGCGCGGCGGAACTCGGCCAGCGCTGGCGGCAGCAAATCGGGCGCCACGGTAGGCAGGGCCCCTACGTAAACCGCTTCGTGCTGGGTTTCGCTGTCGGCGCCCACGGCGCGCCTTGCGCCGTCCAGCGCATCCAGCACCGAGACGGCATGGGTAAGAAATGTCTGCCCATCGCGCGTCAGTCGCGCGCCGAAGCGGCCCCGCTCGACCAGGCGCGCTTCGACCAGGCTCTCCAGTTCGTGCAGGGTCTTGGAGACGGCAGGCTGGCTCAGCAAAAGCTTGTCGGCCGCCTTGCCCAGATGCTGCTCCTGCGCCACCGCGACGAAGCACTGGATATGCCGCAGCCGGATGCGGTTCGCAAAATTGTCGACTTTCATGATTCCATAACTTCAGATTATTGAATAATGCATGTTAATTCAATTTACATGAATATTTTTTAGTCCTATCATTCGGCCACTGAGTCGCTGGACGACGCAGGCAGAATCCACAGGAGAATTCCCATGACCACCCCAACCGAACAATTCGGCGAGTTCTATCAGCGCGACCGGACCATTCATCCGGCCGCCTATACGCCCGGCTACAAAACCAGCGTTCTGCGCTCCAACCAGAAAGCCCTGATCTCCCTGTCGAACAGTCTGTCCGATATTACCGGGCCGCAATTCAGCCCCGACGAACTCGGCCCCCTGGATAACGACCTTATCCTGAACTACGCCAAAGACGGCATGCCCAACGGCGAGCGCATCCTGGTTCACGGCTTCGTGCGCGACGAAAACGGCAAGCCCGTGCCCAACGCGCTGATCGAAGTCTGGCAAGCCAACGCCTCGGGCCGCTATCGCCACAAGAACGACCGCTACGTCGTCGCCCCCATCGACCCCAATTTCGGCGGCTGCGGACGCATGCTCACCGACAAGAACGGCTACTACTTCTTCCGCACCGTCAAGCCGGGCCCCTACCCCTGGCGCAACAACATCAACGACTGGCGCCCCGCCCACATCCACTACTCGATCCAGGCATCGGGTTTCGCGCAGCGCCTGATCACGCAAATGTACTTCCAGGGCGATCCCCTCATTCCGGGCTGTCCCATTGTGCGTTCCATCAACAACGAAGAGTCCGTGCGCGGCCTCATCGCCCAGTTGGATCGCAATGCCTTCGCGGCCATGGACAGCATGGCCTACCGTTTCGACATCGTGGTACGCGGATCGCGCGCGACCTTGTTCGAGAACTATGTCCAAGGAGCCAAATAATGAGCGACATCAGCACCCCCGTCTACCTGAAGGAAACCGCTTCCCAAACCGCGGGTCCATACGTCCACATCGGCCTGGCTCCCAAGCAGGCGGGCTTCGACATCTTTGAAAACAACTTCGGCAATGTGCTGGTCAAGCCCGAAACCAAGGGCGAGCGCATCACCATCGAAGGCCGCGTCATCGACGGCAGCGGCGCCGTCATCAAGGACGTCCTGCTCGAAATCTGGCAGGCCAACGCCGCCGGCCGCTACAACCACCCCGCCGACCAGCAGGCCGACAAGCCCCTGGACGAGAGCTTCCGCGGCTGGGGCCGCGCGTGCACCGACTTCGAAAGCGGCATCTACACGTTCGAAACCATCAAACCCGGTTCGGTCACCGGACGCAACGGCAAGCCCATGGCCCCGCACATCAATGTCTGGATCGTGGCCCGCGGCATCAACATCGGCCTGAGCACCCGCATCTATTTTTCCGACGAGGAAAAAGCCAATGCCGCCGATCCCGACCTGACCAGCATCGAATGGGTCGAACGCCGTAAAACCCTGGTCGCCCAGCGCAGCGAAAAAGACGGCAAGGTGGTCTACACCTTCGACGTATATCTGCAAGGCCCCGACGAAACCGTGTTCTTCGACGTCTGATTCCGGGCCGGGCGGATCCTGCGCCGTGAAGCGCGCACTGCGCGCTTCAGCAGGCCAAGGTCTTCCCTCGCCGATCACGCCGCCGTGTATTATTGGCGCAATAGAAAGGCCAGCCTGAAAATCGGGCTGGCCTTTTTGTTTCGCGCAACGCCTCCCGGCGCAGCTATCCTGCTTATAGCTATGACTATTTGCGCGCCCCCATCAGCATATTGATCCTGGCGGCGGCGGCCAGCAGCCTGGGCAGGCTGACCTGCAGCAAGTGCTCGGCGCTGCTGGTGCTTGCGTGACCGCTGATATTGATGGCGGCAACCACCCTGCCCGCATGATCGTAGATGGGAGCCGCCATGGAAACCAGGCCCGGCTCGAGCTCTTCGACGACCAGGCTCCAGCCCTGAACCCGCACTTGCTCGATGGCGGCAAGCAGCTTTTCGGGGTCGACGATGGTATTTGGCGTATGCGCCACCAGGTTCATGCCGGCAATACGCTGGCGCAGTTGCTCCGGCGCCAGGCCGGCCAACAGCACCCGCCCCATCGACGAACAGTCGGCCGGCAGCCGGCTGCCCACCCCCAGGTTGATCGACATGATCTTGTGCGCCGGAATGCGCAGCACGTATACGATTTCATTGCCGTCCAGCACCGCCGCCGAGCTGGACTGGCGCAACTCTTCGACCAGGGCCTCCATGACCGGCTGGGCCTGCGTCCAGACTGGCAGCGACGTCAGGTAGGCAAACCCCAGTTCCAGCACCTTGGGCGTCAGGCGGAACAGGCGGCCCTCGGCCGCCACATAGCCCAGGCTGAGCAAGGTAAGCAAAATGCGGCGGGCGCCGGCGCGGGTCAGGCCCGAGCGTTCGGCCACCTCGGTCAGCGTCTGGGCCTGCGCGTCGGCGCCGAAACTGCGCAATACCGCCAGCCCCCGCGCAAACGAGCGCACATAGCTGTCGCCGGGCTTGGGGCCGGAAGTCTCGGTCTCGGAGGAATCGGCGGGGCGGGCTGCCTCTTCGCCCCGCGCTGCGGTGGAAATGTTTTTCATCGTTGTTTCACGGCCAGCTTGTCTTGCAACTGGCCGCCGCCTGTTTTGGCGACTATAGTTGAAGGCGTTATAAGGTCTTACAAGGCCCAAAGACCCGCTGCCGCGCATGCCCATGATTGACAAGCCCAGGCCAGAACCTTATCCTTGACGAAGCAAGTTCTATATACGAATAACTGTTCATTGTAAGAACTTACACGCGGATTTTCAATAAAATATTCGTACGGAAAACATGATCAACAAAATTTCCCCCTCCGTTGAGCAGGCCCTGGCCGAAATCCACGACGGTGCGACCGTCATGATCGGCGGCTTCGGCGGCGCCGGCCAGCCCGCCGAGCTTATCGACGGCCTCATCGCCCAAGGCGCCAAAGACCTGGTCATCGTCAACAACAATGCGGGCAACGCCGAAATCGGGCTGGCCGCACTGCTCAAGACCGGCCGTGTGCGCAAAATCATCTGCTCGTTCCCGCGCCAGGCCGATTCCTATGTCTTCGACGAGCTCTATCGTTCAGGCAAGATCGAACTCGAACTCGTTCCGCAAGGCAACCTGGCCGAGCGCATCCGCGCCGCCGGCGCCGGCATCGGCGCCTTCTTCACCCCCACGGGCTTCGGCACCGAACTGGCCAAAGGCAAAGAAACGCGCGAAATCAACGGCCGCCAGTACGTGCTCGAGCATCCCATCTTCGCCGACTTCGCCCTCATCAAGGCCGAAACCGGCGACCGCTGGGGCAACCTGGTCTACCGCAAAACCGCCCGCAACTTCGGGCCCGTCATGGCCACGGCGGCCAAGGCCACCATCGCTTCGGTGCACAGCATCGCGGAACTCGGCAGCATCGACCCCGAAACCGTGGTCACGCCGGGCATTTTCGTCAAGCACATCGTCAAGGTACCCCGTACCGCCACCGGCCCCGCCGGCTTCAAAGCGGCCTAAGGAACACACAAATGAGCGAAACCACTACTTCCACACCCGCCTGGACCCGTGACCAGATCGCTGCGCGCGTCGCCCAGGACATCCCCGACGGCGCCGTCGTCAACCTGGGCATCGGCCTGCCCACCAAGGTGGCCAACCACCTGCCCGACGACCGCGAAGTCATCCTGCACAGCGAAAACGGTGTCATCGGCATGGGCCCCGCGCCCGCCAAAGGCGAAGAAGACTACGACCTCATCAACGCCGGCAAGCAGCCCGTCACCCTGCTGCCGGGCGGCTGCTTCTTCCACCACGCCGACAGCTTCGCCATGATGCGCGGCGGCCACCTCGACGTCTGCGTGCTGGGCGCCTTCCAGGTGTCGGTCAAGGGCGACCTAGCCAACTGGAGCACCGGCGCGCCCGACGCCATTCCGGCCGTCGGCGGCGCCATGGACCTGGCCATCGGCGCCAAGAAAACCTACGTCATGATGGATCTGCTGACCAAGACCGGCGAATCCAAGCTGGTCGACGCCTGCACCTACCCGGTCACCGGCATCGGCTGCGTCAGCCGCATCTACACCGACGTCGCCGTCATCGACCTCGCTCCCCAAGGCGCCCAGGTCATCGACCTGGTCGACGGCCTGAGCTTCGAAGATCTGCAAAAGCTCACCCCCGTCAAACTCACCGACGCACGCACCTGATCGGCGCCGCCCGGCCTTCCCCCCAAAAACCGGCCCAGGCCGGTTTTTTTGCCGCCGGGCCGCCATTTACTCGATGCGCGGCTGGGCGGCGAAGCTGTCGGCCACGAAGGAACGGAACCAGCGGTGCGCCACGTCGTCATTATTGCGGGCGTGCCAATGCTGCTTGACGAGCACGTCGGGCATTTCCAGCGGCAGCGGAAAGGTCTCGATTTCGGCCAGGCGCGAGAACAGCCGGGCCAGTTCGTCCGGCACCGTGGCTACGTAGTCCGAATTGGCGACAATGGCCGGCACCGCCAGAATATAGGGGCACTCCAGCGCCACCTGCAGCACACCGCCCCGCTCCTTCACTTTCTGCTGCAGCAAATCGTTGGTCACGGCCGTGGCGGTGGCAAAGACATGCAGGGCGCCGACGAACTCCTCGAAACTCAGCACCGCCCGCTTCGCCCTGCTTTTGCGGCGGATGCCGATGAGCGGTCGGCGAAACAGGGTCTGCTGGTAAAGCGATCGGTTCAAGTGGCCGAAGAACCCCCAGGCCAAATCGACGGCCGCGCTCTCGATCATGTCGTTCACTTCGTGCGGGCGCAGCGCAACCGGCACCACCCGCATCTGCGGCGCCTTGATGCTTAGCAGCTGAACGACCCGGGGCAGGATGATCGTGCCGCCCATGTCGGTCATCCCGACCACGAACGTGTTCTTGGCCTGCAGCGGATCGAACTGCGGGGCGTCGAGAATATCGGCCTGAATCAGATCCAGGGCGCGGCGAGCGCCCATGGCGATACGCTCGCCCAAGGGGGTGGGCGCCATGCCCGCCCCCACCCGCACGAACAGGCGATCCTGGAACTTGGCGCGCAAGCGGTTGAGCCCGTGGCTGACCGCCGGCTGTGTCAGGTTCAGTTTTTGCGCCGCGCGCGACACGCTGCCTTCACGGTAAAGCGCGTCCATCAAATACAGGAAGTTCAGGTCTTGCAAATCCATGGCATGCCCCCTTGACACACAACAGTACTGACGCGGATCAGCCAGGAGGCTCGGCCGGAGCCGCCATGTCCGAACGCCGACAACCCACATCGCCAAACCGCAACATCTATGAATCTTATTAATATAGAAAATTAAAATCATTATATAGACACATAGACCTCCTGACGGCACACTGGGAGCGTTCCATTCAATGGACAACGCTATTTGCGTGCCCGCGCGCATGTTTACCCAGCTGCAACAGGCCCTGCCGCCGCACGAAGGAGAGATGGAAATGAAGTACGACTGCGACGTCATCGTGGTGGGCGGCGGCCCGGTGGGCCTGTTCCTGGCCGCGGAACTCGGCATGCGTGGCGTATCGGTGCAGCTGTTCGACAACAAGTCCGGAACCTGCACCCACCCGGCGGCCAACGCCAACAGCGCCCGCACCATGGAACACTACCGCCGCCTGGGCATTGCCGCCGAAGTGCGCAGCCAGGGGCTGCCCGGCGATCACGTCACCGACGTGGCCTACTACACCCGGCTGTCGCGACACCAACTGGCCAGGCTTTCCCAGCCCTGCTCCTCCGACGCTGTTTCCAGGGCCAAGGACTACGAGTTCCTGTGGCCCACGGCGGAACTGCCGCATCGCTGCTCCCAGCTTTACGTCGAGCCCGTCCTGCTCAAGGCCGCCAAACGCTATGCCAGTACCCAGGTGCACTACGACTCCAGCGTGCAAAGCCTGGAACAGGACGAAGACGGCGTCACCGCCACCGTGGTATCCACCCTGGACGGCCGGCAAACCCAGTGCCGCGCCAAATACCTGATCGGTTGCGACGGCCCGCGCAGCACCGTGCGCAGCCTGATGGGCCTGCACTACACGGGCTCGGGCGGGGAAAAACGTGAGTTCATGGGCGGGCGCATGGCGGCCACCTACTTCAGCGCTCCCGAACTCAATGCCGCCGTCCAGGGCGGGCGCGCCTGGCAGTACTGGACGCTGAACCACGAACAGCGCTCGCTGATCGTTTCGGTCGACGGGCGCGGCGGCTTCATCATCAACATCCAGCTGCAGGGCGACGCCGAACCCAGCGACCACGACGTTGGCCAGCGCATCGCCACGGCCATCGGAACAAACGTCAACATCCCGTTCACATTGATCAGCAGCACGACCTGGACGGCGGGCTTCGCCCTGGTGGCCGAAAAAATGCGGCAAGGCCGGATTTTCCTGGCCGGCGACTCGGCGCATTTGTTCACCCCCACCGGCGGCATGGGCTACAACACCGGCATCGAGGACGCCGCCAACCTGGCCTGGAAGCTGGAGGCGCTGGTCAAGGGTTTCGGCGGCGGCATATTGGCCGACAGCTACGAAGCCGAGCGCAAGCCCGTGGCCGCGCGCAACACCGATTTCGCCCGGCAATTCGCCGACAGCATCGGCTACGTGCGCCTGCCCAAGGCGCTGGAAGACGAAACGGCCGAAGGCGAAGCCGCCCGCCGATCCATCGGCGCCCACCTGAACTTCCACGGCCATAAAGAATTCGTGATTCCGGGCGTGCAGCTCGGCACGCGCTACGAAGACTCGCCGCTGGTTTGCGCCGAGGCCGGCTCGCCGCCGCCCGACACCGCCAACCTGTACCTGCCGAGCGGCCGGCCGGGCCATCGCGCGCCACACGTCTGGCTAAAAGACGGATCCTCGCTGTACGACCGCTTCGGTTCCGGCTTCACGCTGCTGCGCCTGGGCGGCGGTGCGCATCAGGCCGGGGCGGATCTTGCGAGCTTGCCGCAAGGCTGTCCTGTTTCCGAACAAACCATAGCCTCGGAAGAGGCCCGCGACCTTTACGGCGCGGACTTCGTACTGCTACGCCCCGACCAGCACATCGCATGGCGCGGCAACCGGATCGACGCCGAATTCGGCCGGGCTTTAAGCAAATCGCTGGGCCTGGCCAAACCCTAAACCCTTTATTGAAACAGACCCTCAAGGAGACAACCATGAAAATCACCCGTACCCTGGCCGCGCTTTGCCTGGGCCTGGCCGCCACCTCGACCTCCTTCGCCGCCGAGCCCCTGAAAATCGGGCTTATCCTGCCACTGTCCGGCCCCTTTTCCCCCTATGGGCACAATATTGAAAACGGCGTCAACCTTTACCTGAAGCAGCATGGCGACACCTTCTCGGGCCGCAAGGTCGAGCTGATCGTCAAGGACGACACCGGCGTGGCTCCCGAAGAAAGCCGGCGCGCCGCCCAGGAACTGATCGTGCGCGACAAAGTGGACATACTGGCGGGCTTTGCCATGACGCCCGGCGCGCTGGCCGCGGCCCCCGTCGCCACCAACGGCAAGAAACCCATGATCGTCATGAACGCCGGCACGGCCAGCCTGACCAGCAAATCGCCCTATATCGTGCGCACCTCGGCGGCGGTGCCGCAATACACGGTGCCGCTGGGCCCGTGGGCCGTGAAGAATGGCCTGAAGAAGGTCGTGACCGTGGTGGCCGACTTCGGCCCCGGGCATGACGCCGAGCGCTATTTCACGCAAAGCTTTACCGACGCCGGCGGAAAGGTCGTGGACGCCATCCGCGTGCCCGTCAAAAGCCCGGACTTCGGCCCCTTCCTGCAGCGCGTGAAAGACGCCAAGCCCGATGCGGTGTTCCTGTTCCTGCCGGCCGGTGAAGCGCCCGTGGCCTTCTTCAAGGGCTTCAAGGAGCGCGGCCTGGCCGCCGCCGGCATCAAGGTCATCGCCACCGGCGACCTGACCAGCGAGGACAGCATCGACGCCATCGGCGACAACGTCATCGGCGTCATCACCGCGCACCAGTATTCCGAGGCGCACAACTCGCCCGAGAACAAGGCCTTTACCCAGGCTTTCTACAAAGCCTATCCCAAGGAGCGCCCCAACTTCATGGCCGTGGCCGGCTACGACGGCATGCACCTGATCGAAGAAGCGCTCAAGAAAACCAAGGGTGACGCCTCGCCCGCGAAGTTCATGGAAGCGGTACGCGGCCTGTCGTTCAACAGCCCCCGCGGCCCGATCACCATCGACCCCGAAACCCGCGACATCACCCAGACCATCTACATCCGCAAGGCCGAGCGCGTGGACGGCAAACTGCAAAACGTGGAGATCGACGACTCCCTCAAGAACTACAAAAACCCCGTGGCCAAATGAACGCTGGATGGCACCGGCATGATTATGGTGCACAATACATGGTTCCCCACCTAATAAAATTGGAGCTACTGTGAAACTACTTCGTTATGGCGCGGCAGGCGCCGAAAAGCTCGGCGCACTCGACGCCCAGGGCAATATCCGCGACCTGTCGCTGCTCGTTCCCGACCTGACCCCCGAATACCTGGCCCCCGAGCGCCTGCAGGCCCTGGCCGCCGTCAATCTGGAAAAACTGCCCGTGGTGGACAAGAACGTGCGCCTGGGCCCGCCCGTGGCCGGCACGCGCCAATTCATGGCCATCGGCCTGAACTACCGCGCGCACGCCGCCGAGGCCGGCATGGAAATCCCCAAAGAGCCCGTCATCTTCACCAAGGCCCTGACCTCGCTCTGCGGCCCCAACGACGACATCATCATGCCCGACAACTCGGTCAACACCGACTGGGAAATCGAGCTGGGCCTGGTCATCGGCACCAAGGCGCAAAAAGTCAGCGAAAAAGACGCGCTGAAATACGTGGCCGGCTACTGCCTGGCCAACGACGTTTCCGAACGCGACTGGCAGGCCAAGCGCAATGGCCAATGGACCAAGGGCAAAAGCTTCGACAGCTTCGGCCCCATCGGCCCCTGGCTGGTCACCACCGACGAGCTTCCCGACCCGCAAAAGCTGGAAATGGAACTCAAGGTCAACGGCCAGGTCAAGCAGCACAGCAACACGGCCGACATGATCTTCCCGGTGGCCACCATTGTTTCCTACCTGAGCCAGTTCATGACCCTGCTACCCGGCGACGTGGTCATTACCGGCACACCTTCCGGCGTGGGCCTGGGCATGAAGCCCCAGCAATTCCTGAAGAAAGGCGACGTCGTCGAACTGCGCATCGACCAGCTCGGCACGCAAACCCAGAAAGTGGTTTAAACCCGGCTGCGGCGGGGTCTTCACCAACCCGCGCGCAGGCCAGCCGCCGCACCAGCCCCTTTCGGCCACCCGGCCCAAGGGGCTGATTTTTTCCGGGCCGCCAATCGCGATCACTCCAGCAGTGTCGCGGCCCGCTTGCGGAATTCCTTGGGCGACAAGCCCACCTGGCGCTTGAAAAAGCGCGTGAAATACGCTGGGTCGGAAAACCCCAGCGTGTACGACACCACGCTGATGGTCATCGAGGTGTAGACCAGATTGCGCTTGGCGGCCAGCACCACCCGTTGGTGAATCAGCTCCAGCGCCGACTGGCCCACATACTGCCGGCACAGCACATTGAGGTAGGCGGCGGTAATGCCGATGCGCCTGGCGTAGTGTTCCACCGAGTGCTGGCCCGCGTAGTCGTCTTCGATCATCTGGCAGAAATGGCGGAAGTACTGCCGCCCCCGGTCGCCCTCCCTGGCCGGCTCGCCGCTGGCATAGGCCTCGTGCCGGCTCAGCCACACCAGAATCGCGATCAGCATGGCTTCCATGAGAGCATTGCGGTGCGCGCCATTGCCCAGGTATTCGGCGTGCAGCGAACTGAAGCCCATGTTCATTTTCCCGGCATCGTCCCCGTCGCCGACCTGATAGATGCGCGGCGTGGCCGGCACCGCCTGCGCGTCGCCGATGTCCTGCGTAAGCTTTTGCACCAGCGGAAGCGCCAACGTCACCACATGCCCGATGGCATTGGGCGCGAACTTGAAGCCATGCACGCACATTTGCGGCACGACCACGATCTGCCCCGGCTGCATGTCGAAATACTCGCCGTCCAGGCACACCCGTGCGCTGCCGCCGCGCAAATACAAAAGCTGGATCAGGCCATGGTGCTGATGCAGCTTGATTTGCCAATCGTGCAATTTGCTGCGGTCGGCGATGGACTCGCAATGCACCATGTCGGGCGTCAGCCACTGCTCGTGCTCGCCGTACAATTTATAGACGGGAACCTTGGATACGCTATCGGCTGCCGCCATGACTGCTCCTGTTCGTGATTGGGCCCTGCTGACATGCCATTTATACATGGCCTCAGACTAAGGGTTAACCCCTATTCTTAGCAATTTCACGGGCTTATCGAAATCACATCTCAAAAAATATTCGAAAAGTACAATTATTATACGAATTTATCCATTCCAAATTCTTCCTCCCGGACGCACCATAACAGCATCGAACGCATAAGGAAGCCTTGCATATTGCATACCCTTCCTCGTGCCAAACCGCGGCGCGCGCGGATGCCGCAAAAAAACGACACGTCCACAAGAGGCTTTCCATGAAAACACAAGTCGCCATCATCGGCGCCGGCCCCTCGGGCCTGCTGCTCAGCCAGCTCTTGCATCACCAGGGCATCGACACCGTCATCCTCGAGCGCAAATCGCCCGAATACGTGCTGACCCGCATCCGCGCCGGCGTGCTGGAGCAAGGCATGGTCGACCTGCTGCGCGAAGCCAAGGCCGGCGAGCGCATGGATCGCGAAGGCCATGTGCACGAAGGCGTCTCGCTCGCCTTCAACGGCCAGCAAAAACGCATCGACTTCAAAAAATACGCCAAGGGCAAGACGGTGATGGTGTACGGTCAGACCGAAGTCACCGAAGACCTCATGAAAGCCCGCGCCAAAGAAGGCGGCGTCAGTATCTACGAAGCGTCCGACGTGCAACTGCACGACTTCTACACCGACAAGCCGCGCGTCACCTTCGTCAAGGACGGCAAGACGGTCGAGCTGGAATGCGACTACATCGCCGGCTGCGACGGCTTTCACGGCGTCTCGCGCCAGTCCGTCCCCAAAGACAAGATCCAGACCTTCGAGCGCGTCTACCCCTTCGGCTGGCTGGGCGTCATGTCGGACACCCCGCCGGTGGATCACGAACTCATCTACAACAACCACGAACGCGGCTTCGCCCTGTGCAGCCAGCGCTCGCTGACACGCAGCCGCTACTACGTGCAGGTGGGCCTGGACGAAAAAGTGGAAGACTGGTCCGACGACCGCTTCTGGGAAGAGCTGAAAACCCGCCTGCCCAAGCCCGTGGCCGACCGCCTGGTCACCGGCCCCTCCATCGAGAAAAGCATTGCGCCGCTGCGTAGCTTCGTGACCGAACCCATGAAGTACGGCAACCTGTTCCTGGTGGGCGACGCCGCCCACATCGTGCCGCCCACCGGCGCCAAAGGCCTGAACCTGGCCGCCAGCGACGTGCATTACCTTTCCCACATCCTGATCAAGGTGTACAAGGAACAGCGCACCGACCTGCTGAACCGCTATTCCGAACTGGCCCTGCGCCGGGTCTGGAAGGCCGAGCGCTTCTCGTGGTGGATGACCAGCATGCTGCACAAGTTCTCGGACGACGGCTTCGGCCAGCGCATCCAGTTGGCCGAGCTGGACTACTACACCAACTCGGAAGCCGGCTTGACCAATATTGCCGAAAACTACGTCGGGTTGCCGTACGAGCCGATCGAGTAAGCCGCAGGCGGCTACATGCCGCGCTTGCGCACCCACGCCTTCAATACATCGTTCATGCGGGTCTGCCAGCCGGGGCCGCCCTCTTTGAAGGCACGCACCACGTCGGCATCCAGGCGAACATTCAGATGCAGCTTGGGCGCTGCCGATCGTGGGCGTCCACGAGGCCTGAGCATTTCAGCCGCCATCGCTTCGCCCACGATGGCCGGCAAGACTTCATGCGCCGGCCGTGCGCGCCGGAAGTCCTCGTCAGCCCATACTCGTGCGCCTGCGGCACAAGGGTCAACATGTGCTGTGGATCCTGGTACATACGGAAACTCAGAACAACCTGAACATATGCCGTGTCCAATTTCGGTTTCCTGTCGTACTCTTGGCCTCATGGCTGACGTGCTGGAACGAACTGACGCAGCACGCCGCGCACAACCCGTTTGCCGTCGTGGTCATGGCCCAACTCCAGGCTCAGCAAACCCGTCAAAGCGGCCAGCAACGCCTGGCCTCCAAAACCCGGATCGTGCGCTTGATGTACCAATACGGCTATGGCCGCGAACATGTTTTGCGATTATTTCGCCTGATAGACTGGATGATGGCGCTGCCCCCGAAACTGGAACCGGCCTTCGCAAGGCGAATTTACGAGAGGTACGCCGCTATGAACAAGCGATCCGCCAAGCCCATTTCCACGCTGATCGACAGCGAGAACCCCGAGTGGACGAAAGAAATGTTCGATCGGACGGTCGGCATTGATCATTTATCTTCCCGCCTGCAAAAAAAGCTGCAACACCGGGGGCCACGGCGCTCGCCGACCAAGACAAATCCGCCGTCACAGCCGATGACGTAAACAGGTTGGGCCTGGCATCACACCGCAACCGTAATGCCTGGCTCATACGCGCGCTGCGCAGGCTGTACGACAATCTCGACATGCTGGCCAAGCGACACCAATGCCTGCATCAGCCTTTCAAGTGAAATATTCTGGAGCTTGTAACGGCGGATCTGGGACACTTTGGATTGTGCCATACCAATAATCGTGGCCACCTCCATTTGGGTGAGGCCGCGTTTGTCGATCAAATCGTTAACCTTGACAGCAAGCGCAGCCTTCGCCGACAATTCTCGCGCATCGTCAAAGCCCAGGTCGGCCAGCACATTGGCCGTACCTTGGCTGCTATCTTTATGCATCGTCATGACCTCCTGTTCAGCCCATAACGGGCGAGCACGACCTTCCATCGCTTCTCGATCAGGGCCACGTCCGATTGCGGCGTAGCGATGCCCGACTTCGATTTCTTCTGAAACGCATGCAAAACATGCACCGCATCCGCGATCCGAACAACATAGACCGCACGAAAAGTATCGCCCCGATGGTTCTCGACAAGCTCGTATATCCCCGAGCCCATGCCTTTCCATGGCTTCGCGGAGCCGGGCGTACGGCCCAATTATAAAGTTCTTGGGCCATCTTCTTGAAAGCACCGCCACAACGCAATACAACGTCGCGTGCGCAGCCAGCCGCAACACCGTATCGGGCGTAATGCCGCGCCGCCCCAGGACGATGTCGTTGATTCTGGCCGGCGGCACATGCAAGGTTTTCGACAAGGCATGCTGGCTCAAACCCAGGGGGTTCAAGAAGTCCTCACACAGGATTTCCCCTGGGTGAACCGGGCGCATTCCATTGACTGCTTTCATTTCAGTACCTGTTTAATAGTAGTCGACTACTTCAACCTGTGCAGCCCCCTCTTTCGTCCAGAACGAGTCGATCGAGTAGGCGCGAACCGGCCAAACAGCCCACTAGAAAACCCTAGTTTTTGTTGAGTTCCAATGCGGATACCATATGCCAAAAAGAAATAAGCCTGCATTTCAGCAAACAATAAACCACGCTGCGCTTTTCAGGGGAACCAACCCAAAGCGGTTTTCGGCTGTCGCACCAGGGCGAGGCCGGGCTCCGCATCCCACACTCAAAAAACTCAAACGGTAATGTGTCTTGGACCGGTTCCGTGCCGGCCGAATGCGGGGCCCGGCGCCCCACATTCGACCAATCAGATCGCTCAAATGACATATGCTGCGGCCGTCACCGTACGAACGACGCGCGCGGGCGTGTCTGCCGTTGCCGATATCCCGATCCGCAAGAAGCCATTTCCTCAAAGAAGTTTTAACGATTTTTCCGAAAACAATGTCAAATAATGGAGCAATATCTTGAAACTTAACCGCTTTTTAACCTGGACGGCCATGCTGGCCTGGTGCGTGATGCTGGTCGGCTGCAGCAGCGACGACAACACCGGCAGCGATGCCGGCAAGCAATATTCCACCAAAATCTACATGCTGGCGGCCGATAGCGGGCAATTGACGCCAGGGCCCCAGGGCTCCGGCAGCGCCACCTGGACGCTCACACTGAAAAACCCCGGATCCAATGCGCTGTGGTACACCGACCGGCCGGGGCAAGAGGTGGGGGCCACACCGATCAAAGACTACGTAACCACGGTTTGGCGCGACGCCTACGGCAATGTCAACCCCAACGCCACAGCCCAATTCCAACTGGAGGGCGACAACGAGCTCGAAGGGGTTTACGTAAGCTTATCCAACCCTTCATACAACGAAAACGCCGGTACACTCACGTTCCAGGCGGAACTCCTGAATGAAACGCTGGCTCAAGACCTTACGTCAGCCCAGACGTTCAACAACGTTACGCTCAATGTGCTGAACAACGCCGTGGACGACAAACCCGTGTCGTCCTACATCCAATACGCCGAGCAAGCGACCCTGCAACCGACCGGTGCCGCCAATCAATTCAAAGTCGTATTAAGCGATGCAGGCCCCGATATGTTCTGGGTGGACAACGCGCCGGGGAAATACTCCGACAGCCGGCCAATGTCGTATTTCTTCCCTCAATGGCCGTACGTTTTCAAAGACAGCCCGCCCAATGCCGCCCTGTTCGGAACCACCGCCGCTGGCGAGTTGAAATTATATTTCCTGACCCTTACCGATCCGGTCTACAACCAGGCCTCGGGGCAGGCCAGCTATACCGCTACGCTTCTGGGCCAGACCGCCGGGGCGCTGGAGACGATCAAGCAGGCTGTCCTGAGCATCGACTCGGGCGCGTTCTCGCGTTTCCCCCTGCCCGGCAAAGGCACGGCCTATCAGGCATTCGGCCAGGGCTACGACCCATCCACGGCCAACTCAAGCTCCCTGTACTTCGGCAGCGACATCGCCCGCAAGCAAATGGGATCGCTATGGGGAACCCAGTCCTTCCTCACCAACAGTTGCGCGCCTGACTGCCGCAACGACCTGCAGACCATCAAGAATCTAGGCATCAACCTGATCCGCCTCTACGACTGGGATCCCCGCAACGACCACAGCCAGTTCCTCGATTACGCCAACAGCCTGAACATCAAAGTGGTCGTGCCCATCAGCAATTGGCTGCCCAAGCAAAGCTCGACCGTCTGGGATGAACAGGTTCCCGGTTATTTTTCAAGCCGCAACTTCGGCAATAAGGCCGGCACCGACTGGCACCCTGCCATCGCCGGCGTCATTATCTCGAACGAACTGGACAGCCCCTCGGAAGACGGCGGCATCCACTACGTTCCGGCAATCGGCCTGGTGGCGCGCTTCCTGCAGGAAGCCGACAAACGAGGATTCAGCAAAACCGTTCCCGTGGGCATACCGGTAACCTTCGTCCCCCGGGGCGAGCCTTTCGGGCCGGGCGGCCAGAACCTGCCGGGCTGGAACCAGTTCAACAAATTGCTGACCGACCCCCGAACCGCCCCATACAAAGACCGGCTCATGCTATGCGCCAACACCTACAACGACAAGGTGTACCTCACCGCCAACGCCGAAGGTACGGGCGAGGGCTGGATCCCGCTGACCTACAAGCAATTCGGCGCTCCCATCCTGTTCACGGAAATCGGCTACAGCCGCGCAAAACCCGACTACAGCCAGCAATACGTGCATGATCAGTTGCAAAGCGTGCTCGACTACCAAAAAGCCAATCCCCAGCAAGTACTCGGCGCCATGCACTTCCAGTTCGACGACAAAGTCTGGAAGCAGACTCCCGGCGACACCGATACCGAAGGCGCTTTCGGCATGTTCCATCACGGCGCCATCGTAAGGCAGATCCCAACCGTGCAAGCCGACTATGACTTCTATGCGGACGGCACCAATGGCAACTTCGGCACCCTTACCATCGACAAGCTCGACCAGACTTCCATCTATACCCCCGTGGTAGATGCCTACAAATAACTAAAACCGCCTCGCCAGCCACTTCGACGCGCGCCGCCCGGCGCGCGTCGCTCCATCCGGCAATACACCTGCTCCCTCCCCTAAAGTAATTCCTCCCTGGGCCGTTAATGCGAAGGAACAGGAAGAACTACGGCTTGATTTCCGCCCAAACCCGCCCCCGGGACGCAGCGTCAAACTCTAATTCTTCTTGGCAACCAGAGGCGAAGCAGTGTTTCGCCGTATTCATACCTAGGAGTTATCCATGGCTGTTATTAACACCAACTCGCTTTCCCTGATTGCCCAAGGCAATTTGAATAAGTCCCAATCGGCTCTGGGCACCGCCATCGAGCGCCTGTCGTCCGGCATGCGCATCAACAGCGCCAAAGACGACGCCGCTGGTCAAGCCATTGCCAACCGCTTCACGGCCAACATCAAAGGCCTGACGCAAGCCACCCGCAACGCCAACGACGGTATCTCGATCGCTCAAACGACCGAAGGTTCGTTGAACGAAATCAATAACAACCTGCAGCGCATCCGCGAACTGTCGGTTCAAGCCACCAACGGCACGAACTCGGCCTCCGACCTGAAATCCATCCAGGACGAAATCGGACAGCGCCTTAGCGAAATCAACCGCGTGTCGGAACAAACGCAATTCAACGGCGTGAAAGTCCTGGCCAAGGACAACGAGCTGAAGATTCAAGTCGGCGCCAACGACGGTGAAACCATCTCCATCAACCTCAAGCAAATCGACAGCAACACGCTGGGCTTGGGCTCTTTCAATGTCAGCGGCCCGCAAGGCGAATCCTCCGACATCAACGGCATTGACGCCACCGCAGCCAAGAAAGTTTTTGGCGACACCACAAGCGTTACCGCCGCGGCTCTTTCGACGGCATCGGGCTCCACAAGTGGCGACCTGGCCAGCAAGCTGGGCCTGTCAAGTGCAGCAAACGTTTCCACCGGCACCGTCGTCTCCGACAAGAACGGCAACTGGTATGCCAAATTTGACATCAGCAGCATCAATGCCACCGACGCTGCAACCTTGCAAGCCAAGGGTATAACGGTCGACTCTGGCGCTGCAACCGTTTATGTTGCAGTGAACCCCACGGCAACAGATGGCTCTGTAGACACCACGACCACAACCGGTACCGCAACCTTTAAATTGGACTTCGATACCGCCAATATCGTACAAGGCTCGACTTCCAATCCTTTGGGTACGCTGGACAAAGCCTTGGCCCAAGTCGACGCGCTGCGCGGCGAACTGGGTGCCGTTCAAAACCGCTTCGAATCCACGATTGCCAACCTGAACAACACGGTCACCAACCTGTCGTCGGCACGTTCGCGTATCGAAGACGCCGACTACGCCGTCGAAGTTTCGAACATGACTCGCGCACAGATCCTGCAACAAGCAGGTACTTCGGTTCTGGCCCAGGCCAACCAAGTTCCTCAAACCGTGCTGTCGCTGCTGCGTTAATTCGCAAAGCGCATCCCGCTGGAACTTCAGCCAACTGGAGTTCCGACCCTCAAAAACCAGCCCTTTGTGGCTGGTTTTTTTTGGCTGATCGCAGCCATAACTAGCCTAAAACCTCCTCGTTATTCGCCGCATTGAGTTTTTACGCCAGATGCTAAGCTGAACGATACCCAACTTATTCTTTGGAGTTCGGCTTGAACGCGCCCAGCCCTCTTTTGCAACCCGACACCACATCCACACTACGGCTATCCAAACCGGTTCCATGCGCCTCACCCATTCATCTTCGGGCAGTGGCGCATCTATACGGGATAGAAACGGCTGCGCTGGAGAATGCGCGGGTTTTGGAACTGGGTTGCGAAACGGCCGGAAACCTATTGCCCTTTGCTCTGGCATACCCCAACGCCCATGTAGTCGGTGTGGATTTATGGCCGGAAAACATACAGCATGGGCAAAAACTGGCACAGGATTTGAGCGCCAAAAACCTGGAACTGCACAACAAGCTATTCACCGAAATCGACCAGGACTTCGGCACCTTCGACTACATCATCGTTCACGACGAATTCACCTGGGCGCCCTCTGTCCTGCGCGAAGCCATTCTGCGGATTTGCCGCGAAAACCTCTCGCCGCTTGGCATTGCCTATATCAGCTATAACACCTACCCCGGCTGGAAGGCCGGCGACACGCTGCGCGATGCCATGCAATTGCACAATCATTCCGCCAGCACCATGGAAGAAGTGCTAGCCGGGGCCGCCGCCATGCTGAACCCCATGTCCGACGGCTTGGCCAACCATAACCCCCAGGCGGCCTCGCTGAAAGCGGCCGTGGAAAAAATCAACCAGCACCCCGACTACTACCTTAACGGCGAGTTCCTGCAAGCCACCGCCGCCTCGTTTTACTTCATAGAGTTTGCGGAAACCGCTGCACAAGCCGGGTTGGCATACGTGGGCGATGCGGAGCCGCAAGGCGAAATGTCGGTTGCCCATGGCCAAAATGTGCAACTTAACCATAGCCTTATAAGCCTGGGCCAGCCCAAGCTCATGAAGCAGCAGTACCTGGACTTTGCCATCGGCCGCGAATTCAGAAATAGCCTGTTCGTACATCAGGAAAGGGCAGCGGACATTTTAAGTGCCCCCGACCTTAATCGGCTTGCCGGTCTGAACTGGGCGGCTTGCCTTAAACAAAGCACATTCAGCAACGCAGCAGGGCAACCCGCCAAGTTCTTTAATCCACTAGGCAACACCTTTGATATTACCGACGCACTTGAAATCCGTATTTGCCACACCCTGGCCAACGTTTGGCCGGCCAACCTAAGCTACGAAAACCTTGTTGCCTCTGCCCAAGATATTGAAGCATGGTTGAAACCAGAGCAAGCCCAACATGCCGCCGAAGGCATACAGCGTGCATTGGAAAACCTGTTCAAGCTAGGCGCCCTGCACTACAGCCTGGATGAAGGCCCATATAACCACGCCAAAAATCATGCGCTGCAGCCTTTTATCGACCTAAACAACTTTGCCCAATCCAGCAACAGTGAAAACATATCCATAAATGGCTTCAACCTGTGGCATGCCCCACTGCAGTTGCGCTTGACGCCCTTACAAGGCAGACTACTTGAAAAAATCAATGGCTCACTCAGCACAAAAAAACTGCTGAACCTGGCCACCGACACACCACAATCAGAACCAACAGATACGTACACCGACTTGTCGGCACTAGAACCACGCGATGCAGCCGAATCGCAAGCCGCCCAGCTTGCCGACCTGATGAGTGCCTTACGATCACAAGGCGCATTGCTAGGATCCCACACGGCATGGTTGGAGCTCTTTCAGACTCTGTTGGGGACCGATCTCCTGCCGTCTGTTAACCGCTTGCAATATTTAAACCCGTATCTGACATACCTTCACGCATCGGGGAACCAACGCTCCGAATCAAATTTTTTGCTCAAGGGGGAAAAGCCCGCAACAGCAAACACCAAGGAGTTCTTCAGCCAACAACCAAAACCAGAAGCGGTCAATACCTTCAATAAAATTCAAGCCATGCGAAGGCAGCAGCGGTTTTCCGAAGCGGAGCCTATCGCCCGCGATCTGACTGCCAAGTACCCTTATTACGCTACCAGCTGGCATATATTGGGCATTATTCTGGGGGAGATTGGAGAAACGGCACAAAGCGTCAGCCCACTCTTCAAGGCATTATCTTTACAGCCCTTAAACACCTCAATTTACGCCGACTTAAGCGCCGCCCTGCAACTGCTGAATGAAATGCAATGCGCCGAAGCTGTTCTTCGGCATGCACTGACGATCGATCCCTCGCACATTCCCAACTGGCTGAACCTTGGAAACCTACTCCGCAGCCAGGACAAAACATCATTAGCGGAAACTTGCTATCGCAATGCACTAATAACCGATCCAACCGACCCCGGCGCCCTCAATAATCTATCCACGGTACTGGGCGATCAGGGCAATCTGGCCGAATCCATCGAGTGTCTTCGAAAGGTTATCAATGCGCAGCCAGACAACTTCGCGGCATACAGCAACTTATTGTTCGTGCTGTCCCAATACGCCGACATTACGCCCTCCGAGCTCTTCAAAGAACATCGTGCATTTGGGCGGCGCGTGGAAAAAAGCATAAAAAAACAAACCCTGCCGTTGGCTCACGGAACTCCGAGTGATCCACAGAAAATATTACGCCTAGGATTTGTATCGGGAGATTTGCGCAATCACGCTGTCGCCAGTTTCATCGCACCTATTTGGGAATCGTTCAATAAGCGTGAATTTGAGCTCTATGCCTATAGCAACACCCCATCTGAAGATAGTGTGAGCCAACGATTAAAAGCCCACATCAAAAGCTGGAAAAAAGTGCGCTCATTAAGCGATCAAGAGCTGGCCAAACAAATCCAACAGGACGAAATAGACATTCTGTTCGATCTTTCAGGCCATACGGCGCACAACCGGCTGCCCATGTTTGCCCTAAAACCAGCACCCATACAAATCAGCTGGATTGGATATCCGGGTACTACTGGATTGAAGGCAATGGATTATTACCTGGCCGATGACTATTGGGCGCCCGAGGGTGTGCTTGATGATCAATTCTCCGAAAAATTGTTGCGCATACCGTGTGTAGCGCCATTCCAATCGGCGGTTAACGCGTCCGATATTAATTCTCTACCTGCATTAAAAACCGGGTACATAACCTTTGGCAGCTTCAATCGCATAAGCAAAATCAATAACGAGGTTATCACTACGTGGTGCCAGATTCTCCAGGAAATACCGGATGCACGTCTTGTTATTGGACACATGCACGGCTCGACGATGAAACGAGACACACTAGCGCGATTCGAAAAACTCTCCATCGACCCCGAGAGATTAATCTTACGGGAGCGTACCAACATGCATGAATATTTGAAGCTTCATCATCAGATAGATCTGATGTTGGATGCCTTTCCATATGGCGGAGGCACCACTACCCATCATGCACTACAAATGGGAGTTCCAACACTTACACTTGCCGGACAAACGCTAGCCGCCCGAGCTGGTGCAAGCCTAATGAGCCAAGTAGGCTTAGATGATTTTATTGCTGACGGCAAAACTCAATACATACGAAAAGCAGTTTACTGGAGTAACAATCTTTCAGAGCTCGAGCAAATCCGGGCAAACATGCGCAGCCGCATCGCCACATCACCTCTAGATAGCTCGGCGGGTATAGCCAAAAGCCTGGAAGAGGCGCTACGCACTCTATGGAACCACTATTGCTCAAAGGAAGCGCCAGCATTGCCTATGCCCAAGCTCATACATTGAAAATACGAATGACATGCGGCATCGAGACACCTAGCCACCAAGGCTAAGCACGGAGCCTTAAGCACGCATGTTCATTGCCACCATTAACTGAATCAACACCAATAAAGTAATATTTATGGCTACCCCATCCAAGTTTGATAACGATACATTCCTTCCAGCCCGCGAACATCTAAATGATTTTCTGAAGAAATGGGCTATAAGCCTCAGACACGAAAGTGGGAAGCTGTTGGAGGTTGGCCCACAAGATCGGTCTCTCGTCTCAGAAAGCTTTGGGAATTTTGCCATTGATACGTTGGATATCGTCGATACCTATAGTCCGACAATTATTGGGGACATCACAAAAACCAATCATCATATTCCGGACAGCACATACGATTGCGTAGTTTGCATGGAAGTCATAGAGCATACGCTAAACCCTTTCGACGCCGTGAAGGAAATACGGAGGATCCTGAAAGACGGCGGATATTTATTAATATCTGCCCCTCTGAACTGGCGGATACATGGGCCAATCCCAGACTGTTGGCGTATCACAGAACATGGCTGGAAAGCGTTGCTGCGTGACTTCGATATTATAGAGATCGATAGCCTTGAAACACCCGAGCGGGAACTATTCCCCATAAAATATAATGTTGCTGCGAAATGCAATAAAAACAAGGCTACGCTAGATAGCGAATTGGTATTTCGATATATCTAGCCTTCAACCAGGCATTTGAAATACCGTCCACTTGCGTAGCTCAAATGCCTCGGCTGCCATCGTAAATTTTTACCTTGAACTGCGGTGAAGCCCTCGCCAGCAACTACTCATGGCTGCCTCGACTAGGTCTTGGTAGATTGATAAAACTTTTGTAGGCGTTGCGTTCTGGAGCTCTTAAAAACAAAATCCCTGTCATAGTTGAGCTCATATTCCCGGTTCGCCTCTCCGAGAATAACTAGCTTGCTAGCGGGGTCAGCCGCGTGATTTATATGAATATCATAATAAACGCGCTCTTTACCAGTGTGATTTTGCCCTGACATATGCCATAAACATGAATTCATGACAACAAGATCACTAGGAAATATTTTAGGCGCAGCTCTTGCGAGATCTTTCGGCAAAATGTCATTTATCTCGCCGACATCGCCAAGGTATCCAAACTTATGTGATCCTGGAATAAAGATTAATCCCCCATTATCGTTATTGCACTCAGTTAATGGAATAAAGACAGAATATCTGTTGAAAGAGCCGTATTGATATCCAATATCCTGATGTAGAAAAACCGGAGATTTATCGTCATGGTCTTTTTTTACAATCCGGATGTTATATAACCCAACATTACCATCAAAGAATCTCGCCACCAGTTCCTTGAACTCGTTTTCAAATAGCATTCCCGCAAGGGGGTTTTCAAGAGAAAATTTAACCTCTGTCAGATGATATGGAGTCCGATCAAATTCCGGGCTAACCTTATAGTCGTCATAATATTTTTTATATTTTCCAACCAGTTGCTCTGAAAAGAAGTTCCTCAAAACGAAAAAACCTAGCTCATCCAGGATTTCTTCATTTATCTCCTCGCTCGAAAATGTTTCTTCTCGAATGAGCTTGTTCAGTTTAGCCAGCGGCATCTTGATGCTAATCATATATAAAGGCTTAAATCAGCCCTCCAAATCAAATTAATATGTATTTGGCCATACGATTCTCAGCAATCATGCCAACACATTATTTATGATAAAAATTCTCGTAGATTCTATATAAAAGCTACCAGTGAATAACACATCCTCCCCACGAATAGCCCACCCCAAATCCGACAGCTACGACCTTATGACCTTCGCGAAGATAACCCTTGGCATGGTGCTCTTTCAATGCAATGGGAATTGTGGACGAAACCGTGTTCCCACAGTGGGAAAATTCCGCAACAAATTTTTCCGTAGGGATATGCAAACGACGGCGCAAAGCCTCCAACATGAATTTATTGGCTTGATGAAACACAAAAAAATCGATGTCGTCAACACGACAATTTTCACCGAACAATGAAGAAAATAACTGAGGCACGCGCGACATCGAAAACTCAAAAATAGCCGGCCCATTCATATATAAATGAGCATCTGTGCGTACATTTCCGCTACTATCCGTATGCTCTATCGGAGCGGTACTACGCATAACAGGCTGACGATGACCGCCCATAGGCACTATCAAATTATCTGCTCCGGATCCATCAGTACCATACCGAAAGCGATCTAAAAATGGAGCATCGCCCTTCACAGCGCTGACCAAGGTTGCCGCCGCGGCATCGCCAAATAATGTACGAACACTTTTATCGCCAGGGTGAATGTATTTGCTATACGTTTCCGCGGTGACCAACAACACATTGCAAGCTTGGCCAGACTCGATCAGGCCTTTCGCTATACCAAGCCCGTAGATAAAGCCAGAACAACCCTGGTTAAAATCGAAGGCGCCACATGTCACAGGAAGACCTAAGCGGTCTTGCAGCACGCAGGCTGTCGCTGGTAACGCATAATCGGGGCTTTGTGTGCACAGAATCAAAAAGTCTATCTGTTCTCGTCCTATTGATGAGTTCTTGAAAAGTTTTTCACACGCACCAAACGCCAAATCAGAGGCGCACTGGCCAGCATCTACTACATGCCGGGTATGTATGCCAGTCTTGCCGAAAATTTTCTCTACATCCCATTGCGGATACTCGCGAGCCAAATCCTCATTGGTTAAAGTATTTGTTGGCAATACGTACTCGATCGCCTGGATACGCGCATGCAAACCCATCTATCTCACCTCGAAATCCGTTTAGCCGGCACGCCAAAAACAGTCTCCCCAGGCGCAACTTTACGCAAGACTACACTTCCAGCTCCCACACTCGCACCATGTCCAACATGCCCTTTGGGTAGCACCACTGCATGTGACCCCATGAACACTCCCTCGTCTAAGACGACGCCCCCGGTTACGTCGCAATGTCCACTAAGCGTGCTATAAGCCCCGATAGAGGTATCGTGCCCAATAGTGCATGCTGAATTAATGGTGGCAAAGTCACCAATATGCAGATCAGACGACACAACAGTTCGAGGGCAAATCACGACGCCCTCTCCAATTTTGGCGCGCTGCCCCACAATTACCGACGGATGGATCAGCGTGAAGAACGGTACTTCTTTTCCACGAAGTCGCTTAACCACGTCTTTTTTCCCAACAGGATCTGCTATTGCGCATACAAGCCACGCATTCTCCTGCGGCTGGAAACCATCAATTGTTGAAACAATCGGCGGGAGCCCAGGGAATTCGTCAAGCGCACTGGCAATATCGTTAACAAAGCCAACAATAATCCAGTCCGGATTGACATTACACCAATCACACAGCCACGCATACACTTCGCGGCCAAAGCCTCCTGCACCCACGATATAGAGCTTTTTCATCCCTATCCCTACGCGGCCAAGTACCCGCCATCAACCACAAGAGAAGTTCCAGTAACCCATCGTGCAGCGGGAGATAATAAATAGTGAACGGCATACGCCACATCCAATGGGCTTCCCAAACCTAACGCGTGCTTTTCCTCTATTGTTCTCATCGCGCCCTCACCCACCAAACCTTTAAGTGAATCGACCATTTCGGTCCGCACAGCCCCAGGGGTGACAGCATTCACTCGAATGCCCTCGGGAGCCAGTTCTAGAGCGGCGGCCCTGACCATGGATTCAATGGCTCCTTTGCTGGCGCAGTAACCTAGCAACGCTGGCTCCGCCGCTTGCGCCATTACCGATGACAGTAGAACGATGCTCGAACCTTGGCGGCAAACCCCCTTCTGGCGAAAAGCCTTGATCAATGAGAACGCCGAAGTCACATTCGTGCTCATCAGAGTGTTCCAATAATTCAATGAGCTTGCCCGAATAGGCCTAGGTGTTTGAACTCCAGCCGCATGTACCATGCCATCTAAAGGCGAAGCATCTTTTGCAAGCTCCTTTAGCCACATCGACACATCGATGTCAGACAGAAAATCGAAGGGAGCGATGCGATGCCCTTCACCCTCGAGCATGTCATGCGTTGCATGCAAACGTTCAGAATCACGCGCAGTCAGCACGACTCGCGCACCCTGCTCGCTAAGCCAAACTGCTACTTGGCGTCCAATACCTGAAGATGCCCCAGTTACCAATATGTGCCGATCCATCAGCGAAAAAGGAGTGTTGCTGCTCTGTTCCGTCATTGGCCCACCTTCGGCATAATGGTCAACGGGCTAATCCACATATCATTCAACTGCGCGACACAACCAGCCCAGGAATATCCAACCCCAAATCCCGCCAACATATAGCATCCGTTGGTGCGGCCACCTTGCTCAACGCATGCTGTGCTCATGGCCAAGGGAATGGAGGTCGAGCTTGTGTTGCCGAAATTTTGCACATTCAGCACTACCTTTTCTACAGGCAATTTCATCCGTTTGGCCAGATGCTGCAACATAAAACGATTTGCCTGGTGAAATACATATTTATCGATTTCATGGCTGGAAGTATTTGTAGCGCCATGCAGTGCGGCAACAAGCTCCGGAACACGCTTCAGCGTAAACGCGAAAATTTCCGCACCATTCATATATAGATCAAACCGTCCGCGGACATCGGAGTCATCCAGCGTCTTTTGCGTACCTTGACGGTCTCTAAAAGCCCCTCCTGGAACGATAAGATGATTCGCGCCACGGCCATCAGTTCCTAAAACAAAAGGGAGAGGTGCCGCGCTTTCATCATGATCCAGCAAAGTCGCCGAGCCGCCATCCCCAAAAAGGGCAGCAACGGAACGATCTGTTTTCGCAACAAGTTTGCTAACTGTGTCGCCTACCAATAGCAATACACGCCGGCTACCACCTGAAGACAATAACGACGCGGCTAGCCACAAGCCATAAACATAACCGGAACATCCAAGAGCGACATCGAACGCCGCCGCACTTACAGGCAATCCAAGTCGTTCCTGCAACACACACGCTGTGGCAGGCAATGTGTAGTCGTGTGTCTGCGACACGAAAATCAATGCATCGACACTACCAGGATCCACATCTAGATCGCTGAATAAGCGTTGTGCAGCGGCAGCGCACAAGTCGGAAGCACATCCGTCTGCAACAACGCGCCGGCGCTCGACTCCAGTGCTGGCGATAATTTTTTTTATTGCATCGATACCAAACTGGTCAGCCAGATCCAAAACTTCGTGTACAGTCTCTGGCACGGCACAAGCCATTCCAGATATCCTGACATTTTTTACCCAGCGCGCTTGACCCGCACCCAACGCCGCAGTTGTGTTCTGCATAGCCTCTTTTACCTTTAAGCGCTTACCAACTCCACCACAGCATCGACTGTCTCGCAACGATTCAGCTTGTCTGCTGAAAGGCTTTTATTCAGGCGTTCGTCCACGAGCGCCATGAAAGCAACTACCGCCAACGAATCCCACTCCAAGGGCTGTCCCAATTGGATGCACCCCTCATCGGCCTCCATGGCCTCTTCGATTAAGCTTAAAATTGAATCTGTCATGATCGATTTCCATAAAAACAAAGTAGACGTTCATAACGGTTATGACGTCAAAACACCAAGAGAAAAGTCAGGCTTATATATCTGCCCAAACAGAGCAGGACTTTCTAAAATGCAAGACTTTTTCCTCAAGGTCGCTGAAATATTTAGGCGGCTTGCTCGTCCAAGTTCGAGCTGGAATACGTTTGCACACCTGGTGATCCTCTTCAAAAATTTTTCGATTCATCTTAGCCGTTGATTGGATGAATGCATCCACAACTTCTTGATAACGAGAATCTGCAGCTAACGCTGAGTAAAGCCTACTGGTAAAGTAAGTTTGGTTATCCTGTAAAGATGGAAAAAAATTCTGTAGCGAATACGAAAACCCATACGTAGAAGAAAGCATGGAAAATGGAAAAATAAAAATACTCGAATAGCCTTCAAGCGCATTTCCAGTAGAAAAATACTTTTTCATGCTTCTTAAGCGCTTATCCAATCTTTCATTACCTATCCGAGAATGCCAGATAGAATTATTGCCAAGGAAAAAATTTTCCCCTTCAGTAAGTTGTAATGTCGCTAATGTATCAACATGAATAAGCGGAATATGGTATGGCTCTAACGCATTTTCAAGCGCAATGGCCCAAGCGCTTTCAAAAAAATATCTATTTACATCGCTGCAACCACTCAATTGAGAAGATATCTCTGCAAGAGAATCGTATATACGGCCTCCTAGCTGCTTTTTTAACGACTGTATTGGATCCACAGCAAAAAAAATAAAATCCCCGCAAAAATCCACATGAAATTTATTGAGATCCGCCGCAGTAACATCACACCTCGTAAAGCTCTTCTTATTCGCTATATTCAAGCGACCATTGGAATATCCCCAGCCATGGTATTTACAACGTATCGGCTCTTTGCCTGCATCATCCATGAAAAACCGAGCCCCTCGGTGCGGGCATAAATTATCAAAAACAATAATATGGCCGTTATCATTGTAGACAATTAACTCAAAACCTAGGATCTCAAATCTCATGAAATCATTATTATTAAAGATTTCACTTTTTAAGCAAATTGGATGCCAATACTTACTTACAAGTTTATTTGCAATCGAAATCGTTTCGCATGCCATATCTGTGTATTGAATTGCCACTTAGCTATCAACCTTCCTTCAGCCATATACTCACTAAAAGCAAATATTAAAATATATAGCCCTATAAAATTTGACAGTCTTTCATTATTCCAATCATCGAATACACTCAGTTCTTCTTTGACTCATCCATCGGCCCGCGTACGATACTCGATATTTTCGAAATCTCAAGTTGATTCAAGTTTGGATAAATCGGCAAACACAATACTTTTTTCGCCAACCTGTCCGCTATTGGTAAGTTCTCACATGAAGCCGAGGCCATGCCTCTATACATCGGAAACTCGCTTATCAAGGGATAAAAATATCTCCGAGCGTAGATATTTTTGTCCAATAACGCTTCAAACAACTGATCTCGGCTTAGTGGATAATCGTCTTCAACCAGTATGGGATAATATGAATAGTTGGCCTTTGCCTGCCCTGCATCACCAACAGGAAGAATTCCGATAACCCCACTTAATTGCTTATCGTAAATGCGGGCAATTTCCCGGCGGCGCCTAATTGCCCGATCCACGTGCGTTAGCTGCAGCAAACCAAACGCAGCATTCACTTCGCTCATCTTGCCGTTAATGCCGGCGGCAACCACGGTAAGTTCATCCACAAACCCAAAGTTCTTCAATCTATCTATACGCAGCTTTGTCTTGGCATCCGGGCACACAATGGCGCCCCCTTCAAAGGTATTGAATACCTTGGTCGCATGAAAGCTCAATACACTTAAATCGCCATGCCGCAAAATACTTCCGCCCTCGTCTTCCACACCAAAGGCGTGAGCCGCATCGTAAATGACACGAAGGTTATAGTTATCGGCAATGGCTTGGATCGCCTCCACATCGCATGGATTGCCATAGCAGTGCACCGGCATGATCGCCGTAGTATGGGGGGTGATGGCTGCTTCGATCTTTTTGGGGTCGAGGTTCAAAGTGTCCGGATCGATATCGGCAAATACCGGCTTAATCCCATTCCACAGCAATGAATGCGCAGTCGCCACGAACGAATACGGGGTGGTAATGACCTCGCCCGTTATCCGTAGTGATTGCAGCGCGGTTAGCAAGGCTGTCGTGCCATTATTGAACAGGCATATATATTCAACCCCCAGGTATTCGCAAAGCGCCTGCTCCAGCTGTTGATGCATGGGGCCGCCGTTGGTCAGCATTTTGCTGTCCCAAATTTGCCGCAAATAAGGGATGAACTCCTCCAAGGGAGGCAAATATGGTTGGGTTACATTGATGCGGCGCCCGCCCACAGCTTCTTCCATGCCATTGCCAGCCGATTCAAAGCTTTGAATATCGAAATTATTTGCTGGAACAATGCTATTCATTGGCGCAATGGATTTTGGAAAGAATAGCCAAAGCATAGCAAGGGCCACCGCCGGGCAATCGGTGGAACTATGGGGTGAACAGGCAGGAATGAGGGGAAATGCGCTTAGCTATTGCCGCTTGCAAAGCTCAATCTTCCCCGATTTTGAGCGCCATTTAAAAGGAGGAGCGTGATTTCTTAAGAGAAGTACGCTGAAGTGGCTAAAGAAACGCGCTCCCACATAAACAATTGCACCTGTTTACCACCTCTGCAGGTCACAGCAAGCGTGTCGAAACTCGTCACTCCCCAATGAAAAACATTTTGCTAGCCTTCCTGACGCCCTGCCATTCTTCCCTGATGCGTCCAGAATCGTGATCGGTCTGCCAACATTTCCGTAATTCCAGTCAATCGTCCCAGGTGGAACCAGCACCTGGGACGATACGCACGGCAGCAGCACGTGATGCGCCCAACTTGCGAATGTACAGCGCAGTTCACGGTCTTGCAGGCATTCCGAGTTATACACGGTTGAATGAGTTTGTATACGTCCTCCAGCCCCCCGTTGTGCTCCTAGCTAAACAGCAACACCGTCCGCCCTGAACACAAACGGCATTCACCCCTTACTCATAGTGAACAAACAGTTCCCGATTGCAGCGGGTGCATTCGTGTGTCTTCAAATTCGATCTGTAGCGGCCGCGAATGTAAATGCCCTTGTTGCCGCAATGTATGCAGCGCGGGCGGCCATTGTCCATCACGGCATGAGGCAGGCTTCGGTATTCGCTTTCCCGCAGAAGGCTGTCTACGGGAAGAAACAGCAAAGCACAAACGGCCAGCGCCGCCACCCATGGCCAAAAGCCGGTCAGTATGCCGGCGGCGTAAGTCACGACCAGCACCACGGCGGCAAGGGCGACGACAAGTGTGGTGCGCTGGCTGCGGTTCTTGGCAATGCGTGCCTGAAGCGCGCGCTCGTAGGCGGCATCGGTTTCGGCGTTGGGAAACGCAAGGCGCGGGGTTTGCTCTGGGTGGGTACGCCCATGGAACCGGGCGCCGTCTCCGATAAAGGGCTCTTTCTCGGGGGATTGCGCGGGCTGCCGCCGCAGCTTGGGACGCAGGTCTTTTCCGCAGTTCGGGCAAAACTTGTCCGAACGCTGGATTTCATGATTGCATTTAAAACAGTTCATCGAAAAATCAAAACACCATACAGGTTACCGGAATCAGCGGCTGATTTTAACGTGCAGGAAAAAACGCGAGGCTCAATGACAAGCCGTGTTGGCGATAAGCCGGCCAGGCGCAGCCCAACACCAGCCGCCTTGTAATATGCAATCTGACATTAATCCAAAAAAACAGGAAGTTTCCGCATAGACATATTTGTCGACAACCAGACACACTCTCTCATTGCCTGCTGTATTGTGAATATCGTTTTGGCAACCGGAATAATCAATGTATGCAATCAGGTCATGGCAAGCGGGATTGCTCTCGAAACTTATTGTGCATACAATAAAGCCATGAGGATTATCTTTGATCCTCGTAAGGACAGGCAAAATCTGGGAAAACATGGCGTCTCACTTGCCGATGCTGGCAGATTCGAGTGGTCAACATCAGTTATGTGGCCTGACTGTCGGCAAGACTACGGAGAATTGCGAATAGCAGGCCTGGGTTACATCGGCCATCGCCTGCATTACATCGTATTCGTAGAACGCGATGACAACCGGCGCATCATCAGTTTGCGTAAAGCAAACATTAGAGAAATCAAACGCTATGCCGAAACTTAAACCTCAAACCATTATTCCAACGCCTGACGAAGACCTTGCCATTACCGCCGCGGCCGCCACGGATCCCGACGCCATGCCGCTAACTGACACGCAATGGAAGCAAGCGAAACCAAAATCCCGAATTGGCCGCCCGCCCGCTGACATTACCAAAGAACGCATCACAATTCGCCTTTCACGCGACGTGCTGAAGCAATTCCGTGAAGGCGGTGCAGGCTGGCAAACACGCATGGATCTGGCATTGAAAGACTGGCTTAAAACCCGATCGTCCAGGTAATCGAGTAACACGGCCAACAGCATCACGCCCGATGCGAACAAGCCCTACTTGCTGTCGGGCATGATCGCAGCATCCAGGATATTCAGCGACCAGATTTCCAATTTGAGCAGGGGTAGCGGCTTTCAGGCGCTGTTCTACGCCTTCGGGCAAGGAATCGAACTTTCGAAGCAAGCAGCCGCTTCAACACGGCACACTTAAGCCCATTAGAATTCCGCAGCGCTTGCCATTCAATAAAGATATATTTAATATACATCTTTAACGAAATACGATCCGACGCCCTGCCTATCCAGGGTACAAACACATGAAACGAAAACAAGCGCGCAATCGTTTTTTTCCGGATTCGTAGTACTCGACGGCGCAACATAAGGAACAAGCATGGACATCGACAGCTTCAAGGCCCAGCACGAGAAAATTCTGGAGGGCATTGCCGCCCTGCGCAACTATGCCAAGGCCGGCATTGCGGAAAACGCCGAGCTTATCGCCGGCCAGGTTGTTGCGTTGAGTTCCATCATCAAGGTTCACCTGGCCATCGAAGATCGGGTCCTTTACCCCTCACTGCAGAAAAACGCGCATGCCGAGCTGGCCGCCATGGGGCGCGCCTACCAGGATGAAATGAAGGACATTGCGCAGGCCTATACGGCCTTTTCGCGGCGCTGGAACACGCCCACGCAGGTGGCCCGCGAAGCGGAAGGCTTTCGCCACGATGCGAATACGGTGCTGAAAATGGTGTACCAGCGCATGCAAAGAGAGAACGCGGAGTTCTACCCTGCCATTGAAGCGGCCTGAGGCCGAGTCCCCGAGACTGAACCCGAATCGAGGCCTGAACCTGGCTCCAGGCATATCAAGATTCGGCTTGAGCTGAACGCCGCACCGCCCAGCAACCGGCAATCAGGGCGGCCACATGCAAGGGACATCATCGGCCCTTGCATTGCCACATAAAACCAGCCGCTTATTTTGCCTGCATCAAGTGGTCGGCTTCGGCCGAGGCGGCGCTAAGCGTCGGCACGGCGGGTTCCTGGCCATTCAGCGCGCGATCGAGCTGCTGGTGGAACATGGCTCGTATTTGCGGGTAGTTGCTGACATTGAAGCTGCGCGACGTCAGCACCTGGGGGTTGGCGTACACGGCAACCAGGTTGCGCCAGTCGCCCAGGTTCTTGTAGTACGAAGCGTCGGTGCTGTTGAACGCCTGCTGGGTCAGCGGCAGGTAGCCGGTGTTCTGGTACCAAGTGGCGGCGTTCTTGGTTTGCGACAACCAGGCCAGGAATTGCGCCGTGGCTTTGTCCTCGGCGGCGGAATGGCCGCTGGTCGTCCAAAAGCCGGCGCCGTCGACAAAGGGATTGCCGGGCTTGGACGTGACTTCGGGGTAATAAGGCAGTCCCGACACGCCGAAATCCAGGACGTTCTTGTCGCGGAAGGCGCCCAGATGGCTGGAATCGGACATCAGCACGGCGCATTCGTTGTTGGCGAAACGCTTGACCGCCACGCCCTCCTGGTCAGGCTTGAGCATGAGTTCGCTGCGCACCCAGCTGATCATCAGCGACAAATGCTTCACGTACACGGAATCGAAGATGAAAGCGGGCTCGACCTTGGTCTTGACCTTGGCTTTCTTGCCTTTGCTGTTGCTATGCACCGCCACGGTTTCCACGGCTACGTAGCGCTGGTTGTTGACCGCGGCGAGGTTCTCCAGGTTGATGGAAACCGGCTCGTCGGTGACCAGCGGGCAGTTGCGCGTGGCCTTGTTGGCCAGGTTGACCAGTTGGTCCTGCAGGCCGGGCCAAGAACGCTGCGGCTGCGCCGGAACGATGCCCGCCTTCTTGAAGGCGCTGACGTTGTAGAACATGACGGGCACTTCGACCATGTACGGCAAGGCCAGCATGCGGCCTTTGCCGTCGCGCATGAACCCGGCGTCAGGCGACACGAACCACTTGGCGTCCTTGATGGGGTATTTGGCCAGCAGGCTGTATAGAGGCTGAATGTAGTGGCGCTGCGCGATGGCATCCGGGTTGCGGTTGTTGTCGAGCTGCACGAGATTGGGGGTTTTCTTGCTCTTGGCGCTTTCCGCCAGGGCTGATTCGATGGCGTTGTTGGTGTCGAACGCCTTGACCGTGACCTTGACGTCGTCCTGGTCGCGGTTGAACTGCTTGACCAGCTTTTCAAAAACGCCGGCGTTGTGCTCATTCAGCGAATGCCAGACCTGAATGTCGGTGGCGGCGTAGACCTGCGGCATGCCTGCAAACGTAAATACGCTGGCCAGCGACAGCGTGCGCGCCAGATTGGGCACGCTAAAAAGCCGATGTATCTTCATGAATTGCTATCAACCTATAAAAGGAAAAACAGGCTCGGGGGTATTGCCTGAAACAATATCGGCCAGCGCGCGCCCGGAACCCACGCCCATCGTCCAGCCCAGTGTGCCGTGGCCGGTGTTCAGGTACAGGTTGGAGATACGTGTTCGGCCAATTATCGGGACATTGGAAGGGGTTGACGGACGCAAGCCCGACCAGAACTGAACATTATCAAAATCAAGGGCGGTTGGGAACAAACCGCGCGCCAAAGCTGACATATTTTCGCAACGGTTTGTATTCAGGGCCCGGGAATAGCCGCTTAGCTCCGCCACGCCGGCCATGCGCAATTGCTTGCCCAGGCGGCTGTAGACCACCTTGTGGGCGCTGTCGGTAAGGCTGACGCTGGGAGCCGCCGATTCGTCCACGATATCGAAGGTGGCCGAATAGCCCTTGGCCGGATACACCCGGCAAGGCACTCCCAATGGCGCCACAAGATGCGGTGTCCAGCACCCCAGGGCGGCCACGTAGGCATCGGCGGTAATGGTCTGAAACAGACCATCGGGCTTGACCACTTCCACCCCCTGCACCTGCCCCCCCGCCGCCAGCAAACGGTTGACTTGGGTGGAAAAGCGGAACTCCACGCCGGCCCGGCGGGCGTGCTCGGCCAATGCGGTCGTGAACAGGTAGACGTCGCCGCTTTCGTCCTCGGGGGTGTAGTCGCCGCCCACGATGCTGTGCCGGATCGATGCCAGCGCCGGCTCGATCTCCACGATCTCGTCCGGCCCAACGATGCGGCGGTCGACCCCGAAGTTGCGCATGACTCCGGCCGCCCGCTGCGAAGCGTCGAACGCCTCGTCGTCCCGGTAGAAATTGAGAATGCCGCGTTCCAGATGGTTGTACTCGATGCCCAGGTCGGCGCGCATGCCCTGCAAGGTGTGCAGGCTGTATTCGGCCATGGCCACCATGGCCTTGATGTTGGGAGCCAGGCGGCTGGGCAGGCACTCGCGCAGAAAGGCCAGCCCCCAACCCCATTGGCGCAAGTCGAACTGGGGCCGGAACGACAGGGGCGCATTTTTTTGCAGCAGCCATTTGAGCAACTGCAGCGGCGCCTGGGGATTGGCCCAGGGCTCCGCATAGGACACCGATATCTGGCAGCCGTTGGCCCGGCTGGTTTCCTGGGCCGGCCCGGGCTCCCGGTCGATGACCACCACGTCGTGCCCTGCCTGGTTCAGCCACCAAGCGGTTGCTGTTCCGATAATCCCGCTACCCAATACCGCTACTTTCATGGTTCCAACCTTTACACATCAATGGCTTTTGCCGATCGCCCGCCACGCCCGTCCGCCAAGGCGACGGGATTTGCGCGTCAGGGACTCGGATTTGCCCAGTCTGCCTTTCCGTCCCGTCCCATTTGGGCCCGCCCAAAGCGCTTGCTATGCCGGCGTTGCATCCGCTGCGCTGGTGAACGCATCGGCGAAGAACTCCTCGTCGGGCAGGCCGGCCTGCCGGACGAAATCGCGGCGCGCGCTTTCCACCATGACGGGTGCTCCACAAGCATACACCTGGTGGTTGGAAAGGTCGGGCAGGTCCTCGAGCACGGCCAGGTGCACGAAGCCGCTGCGGCCTGTCCAGCCGTCTTCGGGCAAGGCGTCGGAGACCACCGGCACATAGGAAAAACCCGGCCACTGTTCGGCCCACTGCCTGGCCTGGGCATCCAGGTACAGGTCTCCGGGCCGCCGCCCTCCCCAGTACAGCACCGCCTTGCGCGTCATGTTTTGCCGCATCATGTTTTCGACAATGGCCTTGATGGGCGCGAACCCGGTGCCGCTGGCCAGGAACACTATGGGCTTGTCACTGTCTTCGCGCAAAAAGAACGAGCCAAAGGGGCCCTCGACCCGCAGGATTTCGCGCAGCTTCATTTGCGTGGCGCCGACGCCGAACACATGGTCGGTGAAAGCGCCGCCGGGCATGTGCCGCACATGCAGCTGTACCTTGTTGTCGGCCGATGGCGGGTTCGCCATGGAATAGCTGCGGCGGCGGCCGTCCTTGAGGATGAACTCAATATACTGCCCGGCGTAATACCGGAAGGGCTCGGCCGGCGGCATCTGCAGCGTCACGACCGCCACGTCGTCGCCGAGCTTTTCAAGTCCCATGACGCGCACCGGCATTTTGCGGATTTGAATATCGCTGGCCATGCGGATCTCGCGCGCTTCGATGACCATGTCGGAAGTCGGCCTGGCTTGGCAGAACAGGGTATAGCCCTCGGCCAGCTCTTCGGGGGAAAGGATTTGCGCCGGGCACGATCCTGCCTCGAACGATCCGGACACCACCTTGCCCTTGCAGGTGGAGCAGGCGCCGCTGCGGCAACTGTAGGGCAGGACTATGCCCGCCTCCATGGCGGCATCGAGCACCGAGGCCCCCGGCTGAACCGTGAATTCGTGGCGTGTGGACTGAACAGTAACCTTGAAGCTCATGACATTCTTTAAACAGGGTTCAACACAACAAACCTTTCCATTTTAAGCCTTTGCCGGCCAATGCTGGCCGCCGCCAGGCAGCCCCGCCCGCGCAAGGGCTGCCCAGGCCTCGCCCGCGCCCCGTCGCAGCCCATCAAGAAAGCATATTTTGCCCGTGGAACACCCCGGCGGCATGCCCCTCGGGCGCGACGGCGGTCAGGCCGCTCGCAAAACAGGCTGCTTGACCTTGACGGACAAGGTCTTGCCCTTGCGCGCCCTCTTGCCCGCGTACTCAGCCAGGTCCTGCGGCCCAAGGGCGATTTCCGTTTCCTTGTTGCGATACACCCCGCTGGCAACCAGGCCCGCCGGCCCCAAGGCCGCCCATTGCGCAATGACGTCCGGCGCATCCAGGCCCATCAAGATGGTGCCGCGCCCGCCGCCCGACAATACCTTCAGTTCGGCCAGATCGATGACCAGGAAACGGCCTTTCTTGCTGAGCATGGCCAGTTGCGCATCGTCCGCCCTCAGCGCCAGCGGCTTGAGCAGGGCATCGCCCTCTTCCACCGACACGAACTGCTTGCCCGCGCGCTGGCGGGTGGTGAGATCCTTGAGCGTGGTGAGGAAGCCGTAACCGCCCTGCGTGCCCAGCACGTAGCGCTGCGCGTCGGCGCCCGCCACCATGTGCACGATGCGCGTGCCGTGCTCGACATCGACCATGGAGGTAATGGGCTGGCCGTCGCCGCGCGCCGAAGGCAGGCTGGATACCGCCACGGTGTAGACCCGCCCGGTGTTGGACAGCGCCACCAGGTTGTCGGTGCTGCGGCATTCGATGGCGTCGTACAGCGCATCGCCGGTCTTGAAGTTGAACTGGGAGGCATCGTGTCCATGCCCCTGGCGGGCGCGCAGCCAGCCCTTTTGCGACATGATGACGGTAACCGGCTCGTCCACCACGCGCGTTTCCACCACGGCGCGCTCGGCCGTCTCGATCAGGGTGCGCCGGTCGTCGCCATATTGCTTGGCATCGGCCTCGATTTCCTTGATCATCAGGCGCTTGAGCGAAGCGGGGTTGGCCAGCAGTTCGGCAAGCTTGGCCTGCTCTTCTTTTTGCTCGGCCAGCTCTTTTTCGATCTTGAAGCCTTCCAGGCGCGCCAACTGGCGCAAGCGCATTTCCAGGATGTCCTCGGCCTGGCGCTCGGAAAGGTCGAAGCGCTGCATCAGGGCGGCCCGGGGTTCGTCCGACTCGCGGATGGTCTGGATGACTTCGTCGACATTCAGGTACACCACCATCCGCCCTTCCAGCACATGGATGCGATCCGTGACCTTGTCCAGGCGGTGCTGGGTGCGGCGGGTGACGGTGTGGGTCCGGTAGGCCAGCCAGTCGGCCAGTACCTGCCGCAAGGCGCGCTGTCCGGGACGCGCATCGGTGCCTATGCACACCAGGTTTATGGACACGCTGCCTTCCAGGCTGGTCCGGGCCAGCAGGGTATTGACGAATTCGTCACGATCGATGCGGCTGGTCTTGGGTTCGAACACGAGGCGCACCGCGGCCTCTTTGCCGGATTCGTCGCGCACGGCATCCAGCAGCCCCAGCATCAATGCCTTGACCTGCTGCTGCTCGCTGGTCAGGCTTTTCTTGCCGGTCTTGACCTTGGGGTTGGTGCAGTCTTCGATTTCTTCGAGGATTTTCTGCGAGGACGTGCCCGGCGGCAATTCCGTGACCACCAGTTGCCACTGGCCGCGCGCCATGTCTTCGAACTGCCAGCGCGCCCGCGCCTTGATCGAGCCCCGCCCGGTGCCGTAGATGTGGGCGATGTCCTCGGGCGCCGAGATGATTTGCCCGCCACCGGCGAAATCGGGCCCCGGCACCAGCCGGAACAGTTCTTCGTCGTCCAGCTTGGGGTTCTTGAGCAGGGCCACGCAGGCCTGGGCGATTTCGCGCAGATTGTGCGACGGAATTTCGGTGGCCATGCCCACGGCGATACCCGACGCGCCGTTCAGCAGCATGACAGGCAGGCGTGCCGGCAGAAGCTGGGGCTCCTTCTGGCTGCCGTCGTAATTGGGAATGAAATCGACCGTGCCTTCGTCCAGTTCGTCCAGCAATATGCGCGAGAACGGCGTCAGCCGGGCCTCGGTGTACCGCATGGCGGCGGCGTTGTCGCCGTCGCGCGAACCGAAATTGCCCTGTCCGTCTATGAGCGGATAGCGCAAGGTGAAGTCCTGGGCCATGCGCACCATGGCGTCGTAGGCCGCCTGGTCGCCATGCGGATGGTACTTGCCCAGCACGTCGCCCACCACCCGCGCCGACTTCACCGGCTTGGCGTTGGGGCCCAGTCCCATGGCGTCCATGGCGTAAAGTATGCGCCGCTGCACGGGTTTCTGGCCGTCGGCCACCTCGGGCAAGGCGCGGCCGCGCACCACCGAAACCGCGTAATCCAGATATGCCTGCTCGGCATAGGCAGCCAGCGTCAGGCTTTCGCCGTCGCTCGGGCTGTCGAACAAACCTGCTTGTGTTGCATCCATAATTTAAATATCCACCTCGGCCAGATTGCCTTTTTCTTCAAGCCAACTGCGCCGCTGGCTGGATTCGCCTTTGCCCATCAACATGTCGAACATGCGCACGGTGGCCTCCACCCCCGCCTCGCCGCAACCCACCGGCATCAAGCGGCGGGTATCGGGATTCATGGTGGTGTCCCACAGTTGCTCGGCGCTCATTTCGCCCAGGCCCTTGAAGCGGCTGATGCTCCAGGAGCCTTCGCGCACGCCTTCGCCGCGCAGCTTGTCCTGGGCGGCGTTCAGTTCGCCCTCGTCCAGGCAGTACAGCTTGCGCGCCGGCCGCTTGCCCAGCGCCGGAACGTCCAGCCGGAACAAGGGCGGACGCGCCACATACACATGGCCGGCCTCGATGAGCTTGGGAAAATGCCGGAAGAACAAGGTAAGCAGCAAGACCTGGATATGGGAGCCGTCGACATCAGCATCGGACAGGATGCAGATGCGGTTGTAGCGCAGGCCCGACAAATCGACGTTATCGTCCGCCCCGTGCGGATCCACCCCGATGGCCACTGAAATATCGTGGATTTCGTTGTTGGCGAACAGGCGGTCGCGCTCGACCTCCCAGGAATTGAGCACCTTACCGCGTAGCGGCAGGACCGCCTGGAACTCTTTGTCGCGCCCCATTTTCGCGGAACCGCCGGCCGAATCGCCCTCCACCAGGAACACCTCGGTGCGGGAGGAGTCGGTGGATTCACAGTCGGTCAACTTGCCGGGCAGCACCGCCACGCCCGAACTCTTGCGCTTCTCGACCTTCTGGGCCGAGCGCGTGCGCGCCTGGGCCTGGCGGATGGCGCTTTCGGCCAGCTTCTTGGCCGCCTCGACATTGGCATGCAAGGCAAGATCGAGCGCGTTCTTGACGTAGCCGCCGACCAGGCGCACGGCATCGCGGCTGTTGAGCCTTTCCTTGATCTGGCCCTGGAACTGCGGGTCGAGCACCTTGGCCGACAGCACGAAGCTGGCCCGCGCGAACACGTCGTCAGGCAATAGCTTGACGCCCTTGGGAATGAGGCCGTGCAACTCGGCAAAGGCCTTGACCGCGTTATACAGACCGTCGCGCAGCCCCGCTTCGTGCGTGCCGCCCGCCGGCGTCGAAATGAGGTTGACGTACGACTCGCGCACCACGTTGCCGTCCACCGTCCAGGCCACGGCCCATTGCGCGCCCTCGCCTTCGGCGAACGACTCGTCATCGTCGCCCGCGTACTGGCGGCCCTCGAACAGCGGCACGATTTTCTCGGCATCGCCCAGCGCTTCATTCAGGTAGCCGCGCAGGCCGTCGGCATACAGCCACTGGCGGGCCTCCCCGGTTTTTTCGAGGGTCAGCGAGACCTTGACGCCGCTGAGCAGGACGGCCTTGCTGCGCAGGGAATGCACCAGATCGGCCGCCGGCACGACGGCGCTGTCGAAATACTTGGGGTTGGGCCAGACCCGCACGCGCGTGCCGGTCTTTTTGCGCGGCACCGTGCCGGTTTCGCGCAATGGCCGCTCGACCTCGCCGTCGGCGAATGCCAGCTGGTATTCATGGCCGTCGCGCCACACGGTGATTTCGAGCCGCGTGGACAGGGCATTGGTAACCGACACGCCCACGCCGTGCAGGCCGCCCGAGAACGCATAGGCGCCGCCGGCCTTTTTGTCGAATTTACCGCCGGCGTGCAAGCGGGTGAACACGATTTCCACGACCGGCACCTGCTCTTCGGGATGCAGGCCGACCGGAATGCCCCGGCCGTCGTCCTCGACCGAAATGCTGCCGTCGGTGTGCAGCGTGACGTCGATCTGCTGGCCGAACCCGGCCAGCGCCTCGTCGGCCGCGTTGTCGATGACCTCTTGCACGATATGCAAGGGGCTCTCGGTTCGTGTGTACATGCCGGGCCGCTGGCGTACCGGTTCCAGCCCTTTCAGAACCCGGATTGAAGCTTCGTCGTAGCGTGGTGTAGCCAAGTTATCCCCAAAAAAATTCGTGGATCGAAAACCTTATTTTACGGATGTCGCGCGATCCCGCTGCGGATCGGCTAAAATGTGTCCATAAATACACAGGTAAAAGGCAAGGGTAATGCAGGCCGCCGCCGACAATGGTATGCTTGTCGTCAACAAGTAAAATCATGCCGCCCGGCCACAATTGCCAGAACGCTGCTGAACAGGTTCGCGCAGTTCGGTTCGGCCCCCCGAAGCCAAGCATGCGAACCAGCCCGGCGGCACGCCAATACGCCTTGTGTTGCGGCCCTGCCTCTTCTTCGTATATCGTATAGCTGTACGTGTGGTTTGCAGCAAGCATTCACTTTCAATCTACATCATCCAAATCATGAGCGAATTAATCCGAAACGTGAGCGACGCCTCCTTCGAGGCCGACGTGCTTCAGGCCGACGGCCCGGTTCTTGTGGACTACTGGGCGGCGTGGTGCGGCCCCTGCAAAATGATTGCGCCGCTTCTTGACGAAGCCGCCAAGCAATACCAGGGCCGGGTCACCATCGCCAAGCTCAATGTCGACGAAAACCCCGACACGGCCGCCAAGTTCGGCGTGCGCGGCATTCCCACACTCATGCTGTTCAAGGACGGCAAGGCGGCCGCCACCAAGGTCGGCGCCCTGTCCAAGTCGCAGCTCGCCAGCTTCCTCGACGAATCCGTTTAACCACTTTTGTGCGCAAGCCCTTCCCGGGCTTGCGAGCCAGTTTGGGGCTCGACTCTTCCGCCCCGGCCCAACTCCCCCCCTCTCCTTTCTCATGCACCTCACTGAACTAAAAGCTCTGCACGTCTCGCAGCTGCTGGAAATGGCCGCCAGCCTGGAAATCGACAACGCAAGCCGCCTGCGCAAACAGGAAATCATGTTTGCCATCATGAAGCGCCGCGCCAAGCAAGGCGAACAGATTTTCGGCGACGGCGTGCTCGAGGTTCTGCCCGACGGTTTCGGCTTTTTGCGCTCGCCCGACACCTCTTACCTGGCCAGCACCGACGACATCTATATTTCGCCTTCGCAAATCCGCCGCTTCAACCTGCACACCGGCGACTCCATCGAGGGCGAAGTGCGGGTTCCCAAAGACGGTGAACGCTATTTCGCCCTGGTCAAGGTCGACAAGGTCAACGGCATGCAGCCCGAGGCCATCAAGCACCGCATCATGTTCGAGAACCTGACGCCACTGCACCCCAATCAGGTCATGACGCTCGAACGCGACATCAAAAGCGAGGAAAACGCCACCGGCCGCATCCTGGATATCTTCGCCCCCATGGGCAAAGGCCAGCGCGCCCTCATCGTGGCCAGCCCCAAGTCGGGCAAGACGGTCATGATGCAGCACATTGCGCACGCCATCACCACCAACTACCCCGACGCCACCATGATCGTCCTGCTGGTGGACGAACGCCCCGAAGAAGTCACCGAAATGCAGCGCACGGTGCGCGGCGAAGTCGTGGCGTCGACCTTCGACGAACCCGCCACGCGCCACGTGCAGGTCGCCGAGATGGTCATCGAAAAAGCCAAGCGCCTGGTCGAACTGAAAAAAGACGTGGTCATCCTGCTCGACTCCATTACCCGCCTGGCCCGCGCCTACAACACCGTGGTGCCGGCCTCGGGCAAGGTGCTTACCGGCGGTGTCGATGCCAACGCGCTGCAGCGGCCCAAGCGCTTTTTCGGCGCGGCCCGCAACCTCGAGGAAGGCGGCTCGCTCACCATCATCGGCACGGCGCTCATTGAAACCGGCAGCCGCATGGACGAAGTCATCTACGAAGAGTTCAAGGGCACCGGCAACTCCGAAGTCCACCTCGAACGCCGCCTGGCCGAGAAACGCGTTTACCCGGCCATCAACCTGAACAAATCGGGCACGCGCCGCGAAGAGCTGCTCATCAAGCCCGAACTGCTTCAGAAGGTCTGGGTCTTGCGCAAGTTCATCCACGAAATGGACGAAGTGGCCGCCATGGAATTCATCCTGGACAAGATCCGCGCTACCAAGAACAACGCCGAGTTCTTCGACATGATGAAAAAGTAACCGGGCGCAAGCCCGCTAAAGCCTCTCGCTCGAGAGGCTTTTTGCCTGCACGCTCCGGACTTTCCACGCTGCCGCAAGCCGGACGAACACGGCAGACGCCCCTCAACCCCGGCCGGACTTTCATCCACCGGCACGAACCAAACAACATAGAGTACCTTCGATGACACTACCCACGCTCAATCAGTTTCTGGACCAAGTTCAAGCCCGCGACCCGAATCAGCCCGAATTCATGCAGGCCGTCAAAGAAGTCATGACATGCTTGTGGCCGTTCATCGAACAAAATCCCCGCTACGCCGAACAAGGCCTGCTCTCGCGCCTGGTCGAACCCGAACGCGCCATCCAGTTCCGCGTGTCCTGGGTCGACGACCAGGGCAAAGTGCAGACCAACCGCGCCTTCCGCATCCAGCACAGCTCGGCCATCGGCCCTTTCAAGGGCGGCATGCGCTTCCACCCCTCGGTGAATCTTTCCATCCTGAAATTCCTGGCTTTCGAACAAACGTTCAAGAACGCCCTCACCACCCTGCCCATGGGCGGCGGCAAGGGCGGCTCCGACTTCGACCCCAAGGGCAAGTCCGATGGGGAAGTCATGCGCTTCTGCCAGGCCCTGATGATCGAACTGTACCGCCACCTGGGTCCGGATACCGATGTGCCCGCGGGCGACATCGGCGTGGGCGCGCGCGAGGTCGGCTTCATGGCCGGCATGATGAAAAAGCTCTCCAATTCGGCAGCCAGCGTCTTCACCGGCAAGGGCATCACCTTTGGCGGCAGCCTCATCCGCCCCGAAGCCACCGGCTACGGCACGGTGTATTTCGCCGAAGAAATGCTCAAGCATGCCAACCAGTCGCTCGATGGCCTGACGGTCTCGGTTTCAGGCTCGGGCAATGTGGCGCAATACGCCATCGAAAAATGCCTGCAGATGGGCGCCAAGGTGGTGACGGTTTCCGATTCGCACGGCTGCGTGGTGGATCCCGCGGGCTTCACCCACGACAAGCTGCAAGCGCTCATCGAACTCAAGAACAACCGCCGCGGCCGCATCGAAACCTACGCCAAGGAACACAAGCTTACCTACGAAATCGGCAAGCGCCCCTGGCACGTGCCGGTCGACGTCGCCCTGCCCTGCGCCACCCAGAACGAGCTGGAACTGGAAGACGCCAGGATGCTCATCAAGAACGGCGTGCGCTGCGTGGCCGAAGGCGCCAACATGCCCACCAGCCTGGACGCCTGCGACGCCTTCATCGGCGCCAAGGTGCTGTATGCGCCGGGCAAGGCCAGCAACGCCGGCGGCGTGGCCGTTTCGGGCCTGGAAATGAGCCAGAACGCGTTGCGCCTTTCCTGGACCCGTGAAGAAGTCGATGGCCGCCTGCGCGCCATCATGCGCAACATCCATGAAAACTGCGTGCGCTACGGCGCCCAGGGCAAGGAAGTCAATTACCTGAACGGCGCCAACATCGCCGGCTTCGTCAAGGTAGCCGACGCCATGCTGGCCCAGGGCGTTTACTAAGCCCGGCAATTACCAAGGCCCTGGGCATGTAAAGTCCCTGGGCCGCACCGGAACCGGCTTTGCGGCGTCCCCGCAAGCCGGTTTTTATTTTGCGGCTTGCGCCGCTCCAGCCGGTGAGCTATCCGCCGTATCCCCGACGGAAGGCGTTCCGGCCGCCTTCTCCGCCGGCCTGGCGGATTCCGCCTTGGCCGGAGCCTGCGCCTTGGCGGCCTTCTCGGGCTCGCTGGACACCTCGTCCAGCTTGGGATCGTCCCAATCGCCCGATACGTGGTAGTGCACGGCCATGGCCTTGGACAGGGGGTTGCGCAGCAGCCATTGCGTCACAAACGCGCCCAGCCCCACGATGGGGTTGATGGCGATGCCCGCCGCAATCGTCGCGCCGCTCATGTCCAGGTTGGGCACCACCATGGCCTGCAAGTTCAGCCTCTCGTGCTGCAGATCGATGTCTCCGCCTATGCTGATATTGCCCGCGGGCCCATCGACGTGGTAGTTGTTGACCGCCATGGTGCCGTTCTGGATGTGCAAGGTTCCATACAGCTTGTCGAACGGAAAGCCCTCTTTGAAAACATTGGCCGGATTGATGCTCAGCGTCGCCAGGCGCCGAATGGACTGCAGGGACAGCAGTTCCAGCAGGCGCGCCGAACGGGAGCTGACCGAACTGAAACGCCCCGCCTCGAGGCTGGCGTCCACCTGGCCGTTCAAGTCGGCGATGTCGAATTTCCAGGGCATGTTGCGCCAGGTGAATTTCCCCTTCAAGGCGCCCTTCCCGTTCTTCACGATGCCTGAAAATCCCAGCTGGTCCATGTAATCGCCAAGATTGCCTATATCCGCCCGGGCGTCCAGCACGACGCCTCGATCCGGCCCTTTCAGGCGCCATTGGCCGGTGCCGCTGATTTTCGCCGCGGGACTGTCCAGGCTCAACTTGTCCAGCCGCCACAAGCTGCCCCGCTCCTGGCTCACACCCCGCAGCACCAGACTGCCGGCCAGGCGGCCGTACAACACCAGCTTGTCCACCTGCAGGTCCACGGCGGGAATATCGCTCAGGGCGTCGTCCGGTATCTGCGCCTCGTCATCGGGGTTGTCGGGATTCACCTCGGCCTTGTCCGCCGAGCCCAGCTCCAGGCGCTGGAAACGCGCATCGACGCTGCCGGGCGTTTTGCCCTGCGCCTCGTTCCAGAACACGGTTCCCGTGGTTTGCGTGGAATCGATGTCGAAGCGCCAGCGCCCCGGCTCGGGCAGCGTCGCGGTAAGCGTGGCCGCATCCAGCGCCAGCCCCTTCAGATGCAGTTGCTTGGCCTGAACCTGCGCCTGCCGCACGTCCGGCAAAAGCGGGCGGCTGCGCGGCGGCGAACTGCCCGGCAAGGGCTTGGAAAAATCGTCGATCACGTCGTTCCAGGCATCCAGGTCGATGAACGGCGCCCAGACGGCGATGTCCATGCCGCTGGCGGGCAAGGAAGCATCCGTGTCCACCGCCAGGCTGCCGGCCAGGAAATACGGGCCCTTCTTGTCACCATCCTTGTGCAGCAGGCGCACCTTGATGGTCGGTCCCAGTGCAATATCCAGGGCCATGCGGCCTTTGGTTTGCGCCCTGGCCCAGCGCACGCGCAGCGGCAAGGCCTGCCCGGCCTCTTTGCCCCAGGGCACGGGAAAATCCAGGGCCATCCCCTGCAGCGTGGAATCCACCGTGAACACCGAACCCGTGGATTTGGCATGACGCCAGGTCAGCGTATAAGGCAGTTGGCCTTTCAGGCGCTTCATGCCTTCCAGGCCGACATAATCCATCAAGGCATCGGAACTTGCCTGTCCCCTCACGGACAGGCCCTTGAGGTTGCCGCCTACACCGCCGCTGAATACGGCGGGCCCGCCCAGCACGTTGGCGCTCAGGCCGTCGGCGCTGACACCCGTATCGGAAAACAGCAAGCTGCCCTCCACATCGTCCAGCGCAGGCATTTCAGGCATGAGCTTGAACGAGCCCCCCGAGAATCTGATGGCTCCATGAACCGTACTGTCGCGGCTGTTCAGCAGCGGAATCCGCAGCCACAGAGGAACCTCCCAGTCGCCCTGCGCCGTCGCTTCGTCGAGCTGGTCGTCCAGCATCTTGCCCAGGGGCGAATGTTCGGCCAGCGCCAGATAGGTCTGGGCCGCCGCCGCCGTTTGCCCCTGTATGGTCAGCACGGAATGGTGCTCGAGGTTGGGAATCTGCGCCCGGACATCGCGCAGTACGATGGGAGCCTTGTCGGTGGGCCAGATGCGCGCCTGATCGGCCACGATGCGCAAATCCGCCCGATGCAGCGCCACCTTGCCGTGCATGTCGGTCAAGCGGGGCCAGCCGCGGTGCGCTCCCTCGGCGGGCAGGTAATCGATGATGCCGTCGACATAATCGCCCGCGATCAGGAAGTCGCCTTCAGCAGGCTCCTTCCCCCACGGGAATTTTTCCAGGTCGCCTTTCAGCACCACCCTGGCGTTTTCGATCTGTCCGGCCACCAGGCCCTTGGCCAGCCACTCGCGGGCATCGATGTTCACGGTATTGGGCATGTATTGGTCGATGGCATCCATCGAGGCCCGCTTGAACTCGCCGGCAATGTCGGCCACACCGGCCGCGCCCGATCCGCCTTGCCGCCAGCTTCCATGCAAGGCCAAATCCATATCGGGGTTGAGCAGCCGCAATTGCTTGACGTCAGCCTGCAAATCGCGGTCATCGTGCAGGCCCAGCCCGGCGCGCAAGGCAATATGGTCGAAGCGCATGGGGTGGGCAAACATATCGTCGACGCGTACCTGCAGGTCGCTGGCCTGCAAGGCCACATCGATATCGCCCCCCGAGGTATTCGCCGCCGCGGATTCGTCGCCCGCAGCCTCCCCGGTTGCGGGAGCCTTGAACACGGCCGCATAAAGCCGGGCATAGTCGGAAACCTTGCCGCTTACATACCATCGGGCCGATTCCGCCTGCACATCGGTCGTGGCGTCCAGGGACCAGCGCGCATGGTTCACGTTGATGTCCGACGTGAAAGTTTCAGCCTGGCCGTGCTGGAAAGCCAGCCACCACTGCGCGGACACTTCGCCGGACTCCAGCCCCGGCGGAATGCGCAGCCAGGGGCTCCAGCTCTTGGGAACCATTTTGTCGACACGCACGTAAAGCCTGCCCTGCAAATCCTGCAGCGCCAGGGACGAAGGGTCGCGCGTGCCCAGATCGACGTTTGCCCTCAGCTCGAACGCCTCGCCCAAGCCCTTGGGCGGTACGGCCCGCAGCGCCAGGCTGGGCGTAGCGGAAGCGCCTTGAAAAACCAGGTTGACATGGTCGAGAACCAAAAACTGGCTCGAACGGGTAGCGTCTTCCCACCGAACCACCGCGTCGGTCAGCGCCACATGGGGCTGGCGCAGCAGCCAAAGCACAAGGCCGCCGTCTGCGCCGGCATCGCTGGCCGCATCCGGCTTGTCCAGCTCGAACGACTGGCCCATGATCCACAGTTTATGGTTTGCGTCCCGGCGGACCTGCAGGTTCAGGCCGGAGGCTTCCAGCAAAACGAACTGCAAAGACCGGGAAAACAGGCTGCGCCAGCTTAAAACCGCCCGGATCCGCGGCAGGTGCAGAACCTGGCGCTGGTGCGGGTCGGTGAAATCGATGTCGCGGATTTGCAGGCTGGGGTTCAGCCCCGACCAGTTCGCCTTGACCTGGCCCAATTGAACCTGCATGCCCGTTGCCGAGGACAATTGCTGCGCGAGTTGAGGCCGCCATTGGTCGATATTGGGTAGAACCCAGTAGCGCACCCCCAGAAACGCCCCCGCCGCAAGAAAATACACGACCAATACGATCCGGATGAGCAGGCGAATATAGGTGTTGAGTTGCAGCACGGATCGAAATTAGCCAGGGCAGGAGGATTTGCAGTATCTTTGACGACTTGTACAAGACTTATACCTGAAATCCCGCCACTCGTCCTCACTATTTGTAAACATCATGCCCCACCCTTCCCCCTTGGATCGCGCCCTGCGCTGGTCCGGTGCGCTGCGCCGCAAGATCGTGGCCAACTCGGCATTCGAACAGTGGCTGGCCCAGGCCTGCACCCAGCCCGTCACCCCGGCCGTCATCCACGCCTGGCTCGACGAACTGCGGGAGAAGCCCGGCGAAACGGCCCCGTCCATCGACGAAACCCGCCGGCTGCTGCGCCAGGCGCGCGAACGCGTGTTCTTTACGCTGCTGGTTCGCGACATCAACGGCGAAGCGCCCCTTGCCGAGGTCGTGTCGGCCATGAGCCTGTTCGCCGACCTGGCAATCGCTCGCGCCTATCAGAGCGTCGTCGCCGATCTGGCCGAGACCCATGGCATGCCCATGGACTCCAGCACCGGCAAGCCGCAGGAAATGCTGGTCATCGGCATGGGAAAACTGGGCGGCAAAGAGCTGAACGTCTCGTCCGACGTCGACCTTATCATGCTGTACGGCGAAGAAGGCGAAACCACCGGGCGGCGCAAGATCAGCCATCACGAGTTCTATGGCCGGGTCACGCAGCGCATGATGCCGGTGCTGTCCGAAATCGATGCGCACGGCCAGGTGTTTCGCACCGACCTGCGCCTGCGCCCCGACGGCGACTCGGGGCCTTTGGCCTGGAGCCTGGACGCGCTGGAGAACTACCTCATCACCCAGGGCCGCGAATGGGAGCGCTACGCCTGGCTCAAGGCCAGGCCCATACCCTGCAAAGCCTATGCCGACAGCGATCCCGGCGATCAACTGGCCCAGCTGGAGGCGCTGCGCACCCCCTTCGTGTACCGCAAGTACTTCGACTTCGACTCGCTTTCCGCCCTGCGCGCCCTGCGCGAACGCATCCGCCAGGACTGGCAGCGGCGCGCCATGGCCCGCAACGGCATCGACACCACCCATAACGTCAAGCTGGGCGACGGGGGAATCCGCGAGATCGAGTTCGTCGTGCAATTGACGCAGCTCATCCGCGGCGGACGCATGCCTTCGCTGCAGCAGCGCAACCTGCTCAAGGCCCTGCACAAGCAGGAAGCCGCGGGCGTCGTTTCCAGCGACATCGAACAGCGCCTGGAAGCCGCCTACACCTTCCTGCGGCGCACCGAACACATGCTGCAATACCGCGAGGACGAGCAGACCCACCTGCTGCCACACGAGCCGCAACTGCGCAAAGACCTGGCGCAGGCCATGGGCATGGATCCGGACGATTTCGAACACACCCTGGCCGAGCATCGCGCTTTCGTCAACCAGACGTTCCGCGACGCGTTTCGCATTGCCGGCATGGGCGAAACCGACCACGATGGCCACAACGGGGGCGGCGCTGGCGAAACCGAATGCTCCAGCCTGCGGGAGCAGCTCGACACCGTATTCGGCGGCAACGCGGACTCGCTGGCCCGGCGCATCGAGTCGATGCTCGACAGCCATCGCATACGCAGCCTGCCCGCCACCAGCCGCAAGCGCCTGGAAACCCTGCTGCCATCGGCCGTCGCCGCGGCGGCCAAGACCGACTACCCCGAGCAAACCGCCATCCGCCTGTTCGACCTCATCGAACAGATCGCGCAGCGCAGCGCCTATCTTGCCCTGCTGGCCGAATACCCGGAAACCCTGGCACGCGTGGCCCGCATCGTGGGCGCCAGCCCCTGGGCTTCGCAATACCTGCGCCAGTACCCGCTGCTGCTGGACGGCCTGATCGAATGGCGCTCGCTGATGACCCCGCCCGACTTCGCCCAACTGGCCCAGCAGTTGCACCAGGAAATGGACGCCTGCGTGCTGCCCAACGGCCAGCCCGATATCGAGCAGCAAATGAACCTGATGCGCGACCAACAGCGCCAGATCAGCTTCCAGTTGCTGGCACAGGACCTGGCGGGCGAACTGAGCGTGGAAAAACTGGCCGACCAGCTTTCGGCCCTGGCCGACATGCTGCTGGCCGAAACCCTGCATCGCGTCTGGCCGCTGGTGCAGCCCAAAGGCCGAAGCCTCGACACGCTTCAGCCGCCGCGCTTCGCCATCATCGCCTACGGCAAGCTGGGCGGCAAGGAGCTGGGCTACGCCTCGGACCTGGACCTGGTCTTTCTTTACGACGACGGCCGCGACGACGCCGCCGAGATCTACGCCCGGCTGGGGCGGCGCATGGCCTCGTGGCTGTCGACTATGACCTCGTCGGGCAGGCTGTACGAAATCGACCTGCGCCTGCGCCCCGACGGCGATGCCGGCGTCCTGGCCGCGTCGGTGGATGCGTTCGCCCAGTACCAGAAAGCGCATGCCTGGGCCTGGGAGCACCAGGCCATTACCCGCGCGCGCTTCGCCGCCGGCGATGCGCAGGCGGGCGCCCGCTTCGAGGCCATACGGCGCGACGTCCTGCTCATGCCGCGCGATCCCACCAAGCTCAAGGAAGAAGTGCGCGGCATGCGGGCCAGGATCAGCGCCGGCCATCCCAACCAGTCGGGCAATTTCGACCTGAAGCACGACCGCGGCGGCATGGTCGACCTGGAGTTCGTCATCCAGTATCTGGTGCTGTGCCATTCCGCCCGGCATCCCGAACTGCTGGACAACCTGGGCAATATCGCCCTGCTGCGGCTCGCCGCGAAGGCCGGGCTTATTTCCCCCGAATTGGCCGAACGCTGCGCGGATGCCTACCGGGTGTTCCGCAAGACCCAGCACGCACTGCGGCTGCAGGGCGCGGAAAAAGCGCGGATCGCGCCGGACCGCTACCCCGACGAGCGCGCCGCCGTCAACGCGCTCTGGGACTCGGTAATAGGTGATTGAGTCCAAGCGTACCCCCGTCCGCGGAGCCTTCCCCGGCCTGGGCCTGAACCCGCCTCCGGGGAGTTATGCAGGAACCTGGGGAACGCCGCCGGCTTTGGGATTATCGGGGATGGGGATTAAAATACCGGCTATGTCCGAATTTCAACGCCCCGTCCTCAGCCTGCCCGAGTCGCGCAAGAAGGTCTTGCTGCATTCATGCTGCGCGCCCTGCTCCGGAGAAGTCATGGAAGCCATGACCGCCTCGGGCATCGACTACGCCATTTATTTCTACAACCCCAACATCCATCCCGACCGCGAATACGAGATCCGCAAGAACGAGAACATCCGTTTTGCGCAGGAACACAATATCGAGTTCATCGACGCCGACTACGACAAGGAAAACTGGTTCGAGCGCGTCAAGGGCCTGGAAAACGAACCCGAGCGCGGCGCGCGCTGCACCGCGTGCTTCGACATGCGTTTCGAACGCACGGCCTTGTATGCGCACGAGCACGGCTTCGACACCATCACAAGCTCGCTGGGCATTTCGCGCTGGAAGGACATGAAGCAAATCAACGGCTGCGGCGAACGCGCGGCGGCCAGGTATCCGGACCTCGTCTACTGGACGTACAACTGGCGCAAGGGCGGCGGCTCGGCCCGCATGATAGAAATCAGCAAGCGCGAAGAGTTCTACCAACAAGAATACTGCGGCTGCATTTATTCGCTGCGCGACACCAACCGCCACCGCCGCGAACAGGGGCGCGAGGCCGTCACCATCGGCGTCAAGTTCTACGGCAAGGACGAGCTCGACCTCGACCCGCCCAAAACCAAATGAACTCGCAATAAGCGAGCCAGGCGGCCGCCCGCGCCCAAGGCCAAAAAAAAGCGGTGGAAGCCATGCTTCCACCGCTTTTGCCATACGGCGACGCCGCCGCCCCGGCTGCTTACTGCAGCGTCCTGGAAAAAACGAACTTGTCGTTCTTCCAGTCCACCGGCACCACATCCTTGGGCCCGAACTTGCCTTCCAGAATCAGCTTGGCGATCGGGTTTTCGATGTGCTGCTGTATGGCCCTCTTTAACGGACGCGCGCCGAACACGGGGTCGAACCCTGCGCGCGCTAGTTGGGCGAGCGCCGCATCGGTGACTTCCAGGCGCATTTCGTGCTGCGCCAAGCGTTCGGCCAGGCGTTGGATCTGGATGCGCGCAATCGATTCGATATGCTTGGACTCCAGGCCATGGAACACCACCACCTCGTCGATGCGGTTCAGGAACTCCGGCCGGAACGCGGTTTTCAGCTCGTCCCAGATGACTTCCTTGATGACCTCGTAGGGCTGGCCCGCCATGCTTTGAATATGCTGCGAACCCAGGTTCGACGTCATGACGATGACCGTATTGCGGAAATCCACGGTACGGCCCTGCCCGTCGGTCAGGCGGCCGTCGTCCAGCACCTGCAGCAGCACGTTGAAGACGTCGGGATGCGCCTTTTCGACTTCGTCCAGCAAGATCACGCTATAGGGCTTGCGGCGCACGGCCTCGGTCAAATAGCCGCCCTCTTCGTAGCCGACATAGCCCGGAGGCGCCCCGATCAGGCGCGCCACGGAATGCTTTTCCATGAACTCGCTCATGTCGATGCGGATCAAATGCTCTTCGGAGTCGAACAGGAAGTTGGCCAGCGCCTTGGTAAGCTCGGTCTTGCCCACGCCGGTCGGCCCCAGGAACAGGAAGGAGCCATAGGGCCGGGACGGGTCGGAAAGGCCCGCGCGTGAACGCCGGATGGCGTCGGACACCAGCCGCACGGCCTCGTCCTGGCCCACCACGCGCTGGTGCAGGTAGTCTTCCATGCCCAGCAGCTTGGCGCGTTCGCCCTGCATCATCTTGGCCACGGGAATACCCGTGGCGCGCGCCACGACCTCGGCGATTTCCTCGGCGCCGACTTCGGTGCGCAGCAGGCGCGGCTTGCTCGCGGCTTCGCCTTCCTTGCCGGATTCCGCGGCGCTCAGCCGGCCTTCGAGCTCGGGCAGCTTGCCGTACTGCAGCTCGGCCAGCTTGTCGAACTGGCCCTTGCGTTGCAGCTCGGCCATTTCGGCGCGCGTGCGCTCGATTTCTTCCTTGATGGACTGCGAGCCCTGCACAGCCGCCTTCTCGGCCTTCCAGACCTCTTCGTAGTCGTTGTACTCGCGCTGCAGGTTTTCGAGTTCGTCCTCGATGGCCTTGAGGCGGCGCAGCGAACTTTCGTCGGTTTCCTTCTTGACGGCCTCGCGCTCGATCTTCAACTGGATGATGCGGCGGTCGAGCTTGTCCATGACCTCGGGCTTGGAATCGATTTCCATGCGTATGCGCGCCGCGGCTTCATCGATGAGGTCGATGGCCTTGTCGGGCAGGAAGCGGTCGGTGATGTAGCGGTTGGAAAGCTCGGCGGCGGCAACGATGGCCGGGTCGGTGATGGCCACGCCGTGGTGCAGCTCGTAGCGTTCCTGCAGGCCGCGCAGAATGGCGATGGTCGACTCCACGTCGGGTTCGTTGACCATGACCTTCTGGAAGCGGCGCTCCAGGGCGGCGTCTTTTTCGATGTACTTGCGGTATTCGTCCAGCGTGGTCGCGCCGATGCAATGCAGCTCGCCGCGCGACAGGGCCGGCTTGAGCATATTGCCCGCGTCCATGGAGCCCTCGGCCTTGCCCGCGCCCACCATGGTGTGCAGCTCGTCGATGAAGACGATGATGCCGCCCTCGTCCTGGGCCAGCTCTTTGAGCACGGCCTTCAGGCGTTCTTCGAACTCGCCGCGAAACTTGGCGCCGGCCACCAGCGAGGCCAGGTCGAGCGCCAGCACCCGCTTGCCCTTCAGGGTTTCGGGAACCTCGTTGTTGACGATGCGCTGGGCCAATCCTTCGACAATGGCGGTCTTGCCCACGCCGGGTTCGCCGATGAGCACGGGGTTGTTCTTGGAGCGGCGCTGCAGGATCTGGATGGTGCGCCGGATTTCGTCGTCGCGGCCGATAACCGGATCCAGCTTGCCCTGGCGGGCGCGCTCGGTAAGGTCGGTGGTGTATTTGCTGAGCGCTTCGCGGTTGGATTCGCCTTCGGCGTCCGAAACGGTGGCGCCGCCGCGCACGGCCTCGATGGCCGCCTCCAGCGCCTTGCGCTGCAGGCCCGCCTCGCGCAGGATGGTGCCGGCCTCGCCTTTGTCGTCGGCCAGCGCCAGCAGGAACAGCTCGCTGGCGATATACGTATCGCCGCGGTTCGCGGCCTCTTTTTCGGTGCGCGCCAGCACGGCCTGCAGCTCGCGGCCGATCTGGATATTGCCTTCGGCGCCCTGCACCTGGCCAAGGCGCTCGATGGCCGAATTAAGCGCCGGGCCCAGCCGGTTAACGGCCACGCCGGCGCGCGCCAGCAGGCTGCCAGTGCCGCTGTCGGAGTCGGCCAGCAGGGCCGCCAGTACGTGCACCGGTTCTATATATTGGTTGTCGTGCTTGACGGCCAGGCTCTGCGCGTCGGCAACGGCTTGCTGAAACTTCGTAGTCAGTTTATCGAATCGCATGGTTATGTCTTTTGGAAGTGGGGGCATCCCGCCCGAATGAACATTATTTGCGGCCAATCAGCAAAATTTCAAGATATGAAATACCAACTACTTTACTCCCCCCGGCCTTGGCGTCGAAACCCCCGGCCTCCGCCTGAAGCACGCAGGCCCGACGTCATCCTTGCGGTATGAAAACCCCGGCCCACGGCTTTCCAAAAATAGCGCAAAAAGCCGGCGCATTGTTTAACTATTTGTTTAAAATCCCTTTGGGAGGAAAAAACGATTGTCTATGGACAAATTCAAGCAACTCGAAAGCTTCGTGGCGGTTGCCAGCCTGGGCAGCCTGTCGGCGGCGGCCCGCCTGGAAGGCATTGCGCCAGCCATGATGGGGCGGCGCATCAGCGCCCTGGAATCCAGGCTGGGCATCAAGCTTCTGCTGCGCTCGACCCGGCGGCTTTCCCTGACCGCCGAAGGCGAAGCCCTGCTGGAAGAAGCCCAGCGCATTCTGCGCGAGCTGGCCGAAGTCGAAACCCGCATCAGCCAGGGCAGCGCCAAACCCAGCGGCCACTTGCGCCTTAGCGCCCCCGCCGGCTTCGGACGCCGGCATGTCGCCCCCCTTCTGCCCGGCTTTCTGCGCACCCACCCCAATGTCACGGTCACGCTCAACCTCAGCGACCGGCTGGTCGACCTCATCGAAGAGCGCTACGACTGCGCCATCCGCATCGGCGACCTGGACGACTCGCAGCATATCGGCATCCGCTTGGCGGACAACCGGCGCGTCATCGTGGCGTCGCCCAGCTATCTGGCAAGGTTCGGACGCCCCAACTCGCCCGACGACCTGGCCCAGCACAACTGCCTCTCGTTCGGCGACCAGGGCAACCAGTCCAAAGGCTGGCTGCTGAAGCAGGACGGCCACGTCCGGGCCATACGGGTCAAGGGCAGCCTGAACTGCAGCGACGGCTCGGTATTGCACGACTGGACTCTGGCCGGCTGCGGCCTGGCCTGGCGCTCGCTCTGGGAAGTGCGCGACGACCTGAAAACCGGCCGCCTGGTCACAGTGCTGGACGAATACGCCGCCCCCGCCAACGGCATATTCGCCATACTGACCGAGCGCAAACACCTGCCCTTGCGCGTAAAGGCGTTCGTCGACCTGCTCAAATCCACCTATGCCAAGCCCGCTTACTGGGAAGAAAGCCAGCCGTATCCGCAATGATCGGCCCTTCCCCCCTTCCCTGCACCACCCGCCCGTCAAATCGCCCCGTTTTGCGCCCTCCTGGCGGCACGGCCCCGCCTTTTTCGGGCCCCCGGCCGGACGAAATCGGGCCCTCGGGACGGAATCCGCATGATTTGCGGGCCGTCACGCCAAACTGACTAGCTCCTTAAAGCAAAGAGGTACAATGGGGCAGTGCCGGAATATGAAAACCACCCGTTTCCCGTTGCTTCCGGCGGTTTCCCAGGACGTGTATGCCCAAGAAAATTTCGCTGGCTCCTGAAGCCCCTCGTTGCTCGGCCTGCATGTTGAACACGCTTTGCCTGCCTACCGGCATGGCGGAAAACGAAGTCGCCCAGCTCGATAAAATCGTCAACGAACGCATCCGTATCCCCAAAGGCAAGGCGCTGTTCCAACAGGGCGACAAGGCCGAGGCCCTGTACGGCATACGCTACGGCTCCATAAAGACACTGCTCGAAGACGCCAACGGCCAGGTGCAGATAACCGGCTTCCTGCTTCCGGGCGAAATCGTCGGCCTGGACGGCTTTCTTGAGAAACACCAGTTGTCCAATGCCGTCGCGCTGGAAGACACCGAAGTCTGCGTGGCTCATATCGAAGACATGGACCGCATCATGAGCGAGCTTCCCTCGCTGAAGCACCAGCTACGGCGCCTCACCAGCCATGAAATAAAACGGTCGCAGCAACTGGTCATGTCCCTGGGCGTGCTGCGCTCCGAGCAGCGCCTGGCGGCGTTTTTGCTAAGCATCTCGCAGCGCCTCGCGGCGCTGGGGTATTCGTCCAGCGAGTTCGTGCTGCGCATGAGCCGCGAGGAGATCGGCAACTACCTGGGCCTGACCCTGGAAACCGTAAGCCGCCTGTTTTCGCGCTTCGCCCGCGAGAACCTGCTGCGCGTGCAACAGCGCGAAGTCCAGTTGCTCGACATGCCGGCCCTGCGGGAACTGGCAGGCACCGATTGCGGCTAGTGTGCCGTTTGGTTGATTCGCACACCTGACTTCTGCGCCTGAACTTGCCTTGTAGCGTTGCGAGCCTTGCCGCCGGGCCGTCCGGCGCCGCGCTTTCAATCTTCGAAGCCGTCCGCGGGCCTGGCTCCGGAAGGCGGGGCCATGAACAAACTCAATGCGCTGGACAGCGCGGCCATCAGCCAGAAGAAAAAGAATCCGCAGGCGTAGGCCGCCTGGCGGCTGATCTGTACCGTGCCGAACAGCACCAGATCGAGCGGGTCGATCATGGCGAAGACTGTTGCGCTGGTCGCCGCGCCGATCAGGAACGAAGGCCAAAGTATCCACATCAAGGCATGCCGGTTCATCCGTGTTTCCTCCTGTTCGTCTCGTTTATTGCGGCTGCCGCGAAGGCGGAACCGCCACCGCATGGGCCGGCGGCGCGGCAGTGATATGTTCTACTTTCAGCCCTCTTTTCACTGCGCCGTCGGTCAACGGCTGATCGCCGAAATACCGGACGGCCAGCACGATGGTGACAATACAGCCCACGATGGTCAAGGCGGGGCCGGCGATCAGCAGCCATGGCCATAATTCACGCCACCACGGGCGGGAAGAACCAAGGGAAGACATGGGCATTATCTCCATTAACAGTTAACAGGCCTTACGTTACCGAGGCACGAAAAAGCTGGACTTCTCGGTCACCACGACTTCCTTGCCGTCGGGGGAACGGGCAACGGCCAGCATATTGATTTCATGCAGGCCAGGCGTTACGTCGGCGGCCGGAGCCCGCACCAGGACAGGCACCAGGCGATTGGACGAGCCCTCGACATGCACATGGTCGCCGCCCCGGTCGACCGTGGCGATGGACAGCTCGGAAAGCCCGCTGACGCTCAGCTTGATTTCCAAAGGGTTTTCGCCGGTGTTGATGATTTGCAGGCGGTACACGTTTTCGATAAGCCCGCCCGCCACTTCACGCCCCAGCGCGCCACGGTCGCGAATGACGTCCACACGCAAGGTAGTGCGCAAGGCCAGGGACACCGCAAAGCCGATCACAATCAGTCCCAGCAGCGCAATATAGGCCAGCACGCGCGGACGCATCAGCCGCCGGCGCGCCTGGCTTTGCGTAAGGCGATCGACAATGGCGCGGCCCGAGGTGTAGCGTATGAGCCCCTTGTCGTAGTGCATTTTCTCCATGACCTGGTCGCAGGCGTCCACGCACGCCCCGCAGCCTATGCACATGTACTGCAGGCCGTCGCGAATGTCGATGCCCGTTGGGCAAACCTGCACGCACAGGCTGCAGTCCACGCAGTCGCCCATGCCTGCCTCTTTGTGGTCGATGCGGCGCGAGCGGCCGCCGCGCGGTTCGCCGCGCACATGGTCGTAAGTGACCACGAAGGTGTCGTCGTCGACCATGACGCTTTGGAAGCGCGCATACGGACACATGTATTTGCAAACCGCCTCACGCATGAAGCCGGCATTGCCCCATGTAGCGAAGGCGTAGAACAGCATCCAGAACCACTGCCAGGGCCCCAGCGAAACCGCCAGCAGGCCCGCGCCCAGTTCGCGGATGGGGGAGAAATACCCGATGAAGGTAAAGCCGGTCCACAGGGCGATGGCAATCCATACGAAATGCTTGGCGGCCTTGACGCGCAGCTTGCGCCAGCCCCAGGGCTGCTCGTCCAGGCGGATGCGCGCCAGACGATCGCCTTCGATCTTGCGTTCGACCCACATGAAGATTTCGGTGTATACCGTTTGCGGACAGGCATACCCGCAAAACAGGCGCCCCGCCATAGCGGTGAACAGGAACAGCGAAAACGCGGAGACCACCAGCAGAACCGCCAGGTACACGACATCCTGCGGCCACAGCACCATGCCGAACAAATAGAACTTGCGCGCCCCCAGATCGAACAGCACGGCCTGCCGCCCTCCCCACTGCAGCCAGGGCAGGCCGTAGAAAATGATCTGGGTGACATACACCATGACAATGCGCCACCGGGCAAATATGCCCGAGACCGAGCGCGGGTAGATCTTGCTGCGCACGTCGGCCAGGGCCACCTCGACCTGGGGCGAGGCGCCGCCCGCCGCGCGCTTCGGCATTTCCGGCGGCTGCCATGCCGGCGGCACGCCGGCCGCGCCTTCGGGATCGCCATGAAATTCACTGCTCATGATGCTCGTCGCTCCGTTGACCTAGTCGGCCGATGCCGCGCCACCCTGATTGGACAGTCCCCAGACCCAGGCCGCCAGCATACGGATCTGATCGGCGGTCAGGCGCTCTTCCTGGGCCGGCATTTCGTTGCTGCGCCCGTTCAGTATGGTTTTGACGATGGTCGCCTCGGAACTGCCGTAAAGCCACACGTTGTCGGTCAGGTTGGGCGCGCCCAGCGCCGTATTGCCTTTGCCCTCGGCGCCGTGGCATGCGACGCAATACGTCTCGAAGCCGCGCTTGCCCGGCACGGCGCGCAAGGGGTCGCTGGCCAGCCCGGACAAGGACCGCACGTACTGCGCAATGGCGGCCGCCTCGTCGGGCTTGATCTGGGCACTCCACGCCGGCATGACGCCATGACGGCCCTTGGTGATGGTCTGGATGATCTGCTCGGGCGCGCCTCCATACAGCCAGTCGGCATCGGTCAGATTGGGAAAGCCGGGCCCGCCGGCGGCGTCCGAACCATGGCACTGCGCGCAATTGTTCAGGAACAGGCGCTGCCCGATTTCACGCGCCTCGGTGTCTTGGGCGACTTGTGGAATGGGCATGCCGGCATAGCGCTCGTACAACGGCTTGATCTTGTCGTTGAGTTCGATTTGCGCCTGCTTGACCGCCTTGGCGCTGCTGTAGTCCAGCGTGCCGGCATACTTGCCAAGCCCCGGATACAGCACCAGGTAGCCCAGCGCAAAGAAACACAGGCCCACATAGAAGACCGTCCACCAGCGCGGCACGGGGTTGTTCAGCTCGGACAGGCTGCCATCCCAGACATGCCCCGTGTTTTCGGTCTGCTCGACCTTTTTCTTGAGCCAGGCCCGCTGCGTGTAGATAAGCCACAAACAGAAAGCCACGCCGCCCAGCGCAATGGCGGCGATGTAGTAGCTCCAAAAGCCGCTCACAAAATCACTCATGAGAATTCTCCCGCTTCGTATCCTTTATGTCGTGGGCACCGGACGCCGCATTGGCCGGCTCTTCGTCCGGCAGGGCGAACGGCAGCATGGATGCCGCGGCGTTGGCCCCGGCCCGCCCGCGCGAATACGCCCACCAGACGATGCCGATGAACGTGAGCAGCGCCACGCATGTGGCGACTCCGTTGAGAAGGCCGATCATGCTAGCGCCTCCCCTCGGCCACGGCCTGCTCGGCGGCGGCCCGCGTGGCGACGCCCAGGCTTTGCAGGTACGCCACCAGGGCATCTTCCTCGGTCTTGCCCACAAGCTGCTCGGGCGCCTTGGCGATTTCCTCGTCGGTATACGGGACGCCGACGGCGCGCAGCGCCTTCATGCGGGCCTGGACATTGCTGCCTTCGACCGTATTGCGCTGCAGCCACGGATAGGCCGGCATGTTCGACTCTTTCACCACGTCGCGCGGGTTGCGCAAATGCACGCGGTGCCAGTCGTCGGAATAGCGCTTCCCTACACGGGCGAGATCAGGGCCTGTGCGCTTGGAGCCCCACAGGAAGGGGTGGTCGTAGACGAACTCGCCCGACAGCGAATACGGCCCGTAGCGCTGCACCTCGGACTGCAGCATGCGGATCTGCTGCGAATGGCAGCCGACGCAGCCTTCGCGGATGTACAGGTCGCGGCCTATCAGTTGCAGGGAATCGTAGGGCTTGGCGCCCGCCACCGGCGTGGTGGTCGAATGCTGGAAAAACAGCGGCACAATCTGCGCCAGGCCCGCGAACAGGATGACCACGATGCTGAAGATGATCAGCAGCCCGACGTTGGTCTCGAGCGTTTCGTGGCTGAATCTTTTTTTGTTTTGGCTGGACATGAACCTTCTCCCTCAAGCCGATGCCGTAGCGGTTGCCGGAGCCTCGGTCGATGCCGATGCCGGGCCGACCAGCGCCGGATCGGTGCTGTCCGGGTTGTACAGATAGATGACGGGATTCACCTTGGGCTGGCCCTTCATGGTCTTCCAGGCATTCCAGGCCATCAGGCACATGCCGCCCAGGAAGAACAGCCCGCCTATCATGCGGATGGTGTACAGCGGGTACGTGGCCTTGACGCCTTCGACGAAGCTGTAGGTGAGCGTACCGTCGTCGCCGGTGGCGCGCCACATGAGGCCCTGCATGACGCCGGCCACCCACATGGACGAGATGTACAGCACGACCCCGATCGTGGCCAGCCAGAAATGCACGTCGATCATCCTGGTGCTGGCCATGGAGGTGCGTCCGTACAGGCGCGGGATCATGTAGTAGAACGAGCCGAAGGTGATCATGGCCACCCAGCCCAGCGCACCTACGTGGACGTGGCCGATGGTCCAGTCGGTGTAGTGCGACAAGGCATTGACCGTGCGGATGGACATCATCGAGCCTTCGAAGGTGGCCATCCCGTAGAACGACAGCGCCGTGACCAGGAACTTGAGTATGGGATCGGTGCGCAGCTTGTGCCAGGCGCCCGACACCGTCAGGATGCCGTTGATCATGCCGCCCCAGGAAGGCGCCAGCAGGATCAGCGAGAACACCATGCCCAGGGCCTGGGTCCAGTCGGGCAGCGAGGTGTAGTGCAGGTGATGGGGGCCGGCCCACATATAGGTGAAGGCCAGCGCCCAGAAGTGCACGATGGACAGGCGGTACGAATAAATGGGGCGGTTGGCCTGCTTGGGCACGAAGTAGTACATCATGCCCAGGAAGCTGGTGGTCAGGAAGAAACCCACCGCGTTATGGCCGTACCACCACTGCACCATGGCGTCCTGCACGCCTGCATAGGCGGAATACGACTTCCACAGCGAAACCGGGATTTCAATGTTGTTGAAAATATGCAGGACGGCGATGGTGAGGATGTACGAACCGAAGAACCAGTTCGCCACGTAGATGTGCTTGACGCGGCGCTTGGCGATGGTGCCGAAGAACACGACGGCATACGCCACCCACACCAGGGTGATGAGCACGTCGATGGGCCATTCGTATTCCGCGTATTCCTTGGTGCTTGTGTAGCCCATGGGCAGAGTGAAAAAGCCCAGGAACAGCGAGGCCTGCCAGCCCCAGAACGTGAAGGCCGCAAGCTTGTCGCTGAACAGGCGCGCCTGACAGGTGCGCTGCACGACGTAGTACGACGTGGCAAACAGCGCCGTGCCGCCGAAAGCGAAAATGACGGTGTTGGTATGCACCGGACGCAGGCGGCCGTAGCTCAGCCACGGAATATTGAAGTTAAGCTCTGGCCAGATCAATTGCGATGCAATCAGCACCCCGACCGCCATGCCGACAATGCCCCAAAATATGGTCATGATGGTGAACTGCCTTACCACGCCATAATTGAAGGTTTCGGCCGGCCTTTCCAGCGCACCGGACTTATCCATGAGTATCCCCTGAAACAGACAAACAGAACATATAAAAAAATTCGTGCCGCGCCCCGGCCCTTGCCGGTCTCCTGCTGTGCGGGCCGACGATCAATCCAATCGCGGCCCGTCGTCATCGCCGAGTATCGATTTGGCCGCCGTATCGGTATCGTCGAATTGCCCCGCGAATATGGCCCACCAGAAAGCCACGCCGATGCCAAGCGCAAAAACCAGGGAAATCGGCAGCAGCAAATACAGAGCGGCGTCCATCAGGCGCCCTGTATCGCATCCGCCGGCCAATCCCCGGCAGGCAGGCAATCCCGCCGATACAGGCGCCAGGAATTGGCGCCCACGGCCAGCGAGGACAGCAGCATGGTGATGGCCGCCAGCCAGGGCTGCACCCAACCGAGCATCGCCAGCGGTGTCATGAGCAGGTGCCAGGCCATGGAGCCGTACAGGCTTTGCCGCGAAACCCTGCTGGTGGCCCGCGCCAGGGCATCGACTTCGGCAACGTCCATGTCGGGCCGCCGCAGAACGCGGGCATGCGCCGCCGCGATGGCGGTGGGCACGGACATGGCCATTGCGCACGGACAACTGATGACCAGCAGGGCAACCACGACGCCGACGGCACGCGAGGGGTCGGCCGCATGCCAGAATGCGCCGGCCCCGAGCGCCAGCAGCAATTGGGCGGCGGTGAACCAGGCGGCTATGCTGTCGGCCCGCGCCGCCAGCGCGCGCCGGTATCGTTCAAGATGCCGGTGCAGTCCGCCGATGCCAATGGCCTGGCGGGCGCACAGCTCGAAATACCGGGCGGTAAGCAAGAAAGCCACGAACATGGTGACCGAATCGAAATACACCTCGCCCCTGCCCGACCACGTTGCCATGGCGCTTGGGATGAACGCGGCGACTATGCCCAGCGCCACCGGCACGTCCATGCCCAGGTGCGCCCGCTGCGCGCGGCCCAGCGCGCCGCTCCATACCGGCCAGGCGCAATACAGCACCACGGGGACGGTCAGCGCCAGGCTGCACCAGTTCATGAGAAAGACCGCCTGGTCGAGCAGCGATGCATCGTCGGAAGATGGGCTGCCGCGCAAATACCCTGGAAAAGCGAACATCATGACCTGCATCATGGCCAGCCACGCCAACCCCAGGCGCGCAAGCATGTGGCGGCGTTTCTTGCGCTCGCCGTCGGCCAGAACCTTCGGAGGGGAGAATAATGAGAATGCCCGCATGCTTGGCAATATAGCGGGCCGCGGCAGTTCGGGCCTTGATCAAAATCAAGGCTTGGCGCTTGGCCTGCGGGCCGGCATCGCGCCGGCTGGCCAGGCTGTCGTTTTTATGCCCGCCATACAAGCCGGCCGTGCAGCCGGCGGGCCGAAATGCAAAGAGGGACGCCTCGGCGCCCCTCTTCGTCGTTCACGAGCCGGTCATTGCGCGCCGGCTCTCAAGCGGGCATTCAGGCCGCTTCCTCTTCGTTCGCATGGAACTGGGCTTCCTCGGTGGAGCCCGTCAGCGCGGTGGTGGACGATTGCCCGCCTTCGATGACTTGCGTCACGGCATCGAAATACCCCGTGCCCACTTCGCGCTGGTGCTTGACCGCCGTGAAGCCCAGGTCGGCGGCGGCGAATTCCTTTTGCTGTAGCTCGACGAAGGCGCTCATCTGGCGGCGGGCGTAACCGTGGGCCAGTTCGAACATGCCGTAGTTGAGCGCATGGAAGCCGGCCAGCGTGATGAACTGGAACTTGTAGCCCATGGCGCCCAGCTCGCGCTGGAACTTGGCGACGGTGGCGTCGTCCAGATTCTTCTTCCAGTTGAACGAGGGCGAGCAGTTGTAGGCCAGCATCTTGCCCGGGAAGCGGCGGTGGATGGCCTCGGCGAACTGGCGGGCATACTCCAGGTTGGGGGTCGACGTCTCGCACCACAGCAAATCGGCGTACGGCGCATAGGCCAGGCCGCGGGAGATGGCCTGCTCGACGCCGGGACGCGTGCGGAAGAAGCCCTCCACGGTACGCTCGCCGGTGATGAACGGATGGTCGTTGGCATCGATGTCGCTGGTGATCAGGTCGGCGGCGTCCGCATCGGTGCGCGCCAGCAGCACGGTGGGCACACCCAGGACGTCGGCCGCCAGCCGGGCCGAGACCAGCTTGGCTACGGCTTCGCGGGTGGGAACCAACACCTTGCCGCCCATGTGGCCGCATTTTTTCACCGAAGCCAGCTGGTCTTCGAAGTGGACGCCGCTTGCGCCGGCGTCGATCATGGCCTTCATCAATTCAAAGGCGTTGAGCACGCCGCCGAAGCCCGCTTCCGCGTCGGCCACGATGGGCGCAAAGTAATCCACGTAGTCCTTGTCGTCCGGGTTCTTGCCTTCCATCCATTGGATCTGGTCGCAACGCGTCAGGGCATTGTTGATGCGGCGCACAACCTGGGGCACGGAATTGGCGGGGTACAGCGATTGATCGGGATACATTTCGCCCGCGCCATTGGCATCGCCGGCCACCTGCCAGCCCGACAAGTAAATGGCCTTGAGTCCGGCCTTGACCTGCTGCATGGCCTGGTTGCCGGTCAACGCGCCCAGCGAGTTCACGAACGGCTCCGACTGCAGCAACTGCCAGAGCTTTTCGGACCCGCGGCGGGCCAACGTATGCTCGACCATTACCGAACCGCGCAGGCGCACCACCTCTTCGGCGCCATAGCCGCGCTTGATGCCCTGCCAGCGGGGGTTTTCGGCCCAGTCTTTTTGCAAATTGCGGATTTCGTTTTCGCGAGTATTCATGCTGATGCTCCTGATGTGAAAAGCCTAGAAAGAAATGACAAACCAAAAATCCATGGAAAAATTCTAAGCTTTTGTTGCACAGCACAGTAGAGTTATATCTTATATAAGACTAATTATATTTTTGTTATAAATCATATAAATACAAATTTTATTTCGTTATATGAAATGTTTTTTCCTGTTATGAAAACCAAAACAACGCAACGCAACATCGACTTTTTGTATTGCGCAATTTAAATTTCACAATACGGAAAAAAGAAATGGCAGGCGCTACAATATCGCTTTACCGATAGCCGCCCCCAACACCGAAGTCATGCTTGATCCCAAATTGGCAAACGCCCCGCTAGGCCACGAAGTGGCCTACCCCGATAAATACGATGCCGGCCTGCTCTTTCCCATAGCGCGCGCCGCCAACCGGCAAACCTTGCCGCACATGCCGGGCTGGTCGGGCGCCGACATCTGGAATGCCTATGAAATCTCGTGGCTCAACCGCAAGGGAAAGCCGCTGGTCGCCATGGCGCGTTTCGTGTTTCCCTACACCAGCCCTAATCTCATCGAGTCCAAATCGTTCAAGCTCTATTTGAATTCATTCAACGACGAACGCTTCGACTCGGCCGACCAAGTCCTGCAAATCATGCAGCGCGACTTGAGCCGCGCCGCGGGCGCCGACATCCATGCCGAATTCCTGCCGGTGGATCAACCCATCCACGTCGCCCCCCTGGAAGGCCGGAACATCGACGGGGCCGATGTGGAAATCACCACCTACAAGCCGGCGCCCGAACTGCTGCGCTGCGCCGACAGCCTCGAAGTCGTGACCGAAACCCTGGTTTCCGAACTGCTGAAGTCCAACTGCCCGGTTACCGGCCAACCCGACTGGGGCAGCCTGCAGATCCGCTATACCGGCCCGCGCATCGACCGCGAAGCCCTGCTGGCCTATGTGGTGTCGCTGCGCCGGCACGATGAATTCCACGAGCATTGCGTGGAAAAGATATATTGCGACATCTGGCAGGCCTGCCGGCCCGCGTCGCTATGCGTCTATGCGCGATACACCCGCCGGGGCGGGCTGGACATCAACCCCTGGCGCAGCAGCGAGTCGGTCTCCATCGCCGACACACGCACGCTGCGGCAATAAGCAAATCAGGCGGGAACAGGAGCCGCCCGGCTGGCCGCGGCCCGGGCCACCATAAGCGCCGCCACCGCCGCCACCACGAACGACACGCCCGCGCCAACCCACGGCCCCTGGCTCATGCCGGCATCCAGCATCAGGCCGAAGCCCACCGGCCCCAGTGACGAGCCGACGTCCATGCCCGAATACACCAGGCCATAGACCGTACCGGTGGCGCCTTTGGGCGTGACTCGGCGGATCAGCATGTCGCGCGAAGGCGTGGCCACGCCGGCGCAGAAGCCGGCCAGGCCGACCAGGACCATGGCCCAGGAAGGTGTGAGCAGCCCCGCCGCCAGCGCCACCAGGAACAGGCCCGCCAGGATCAGCGACACCGCCACCGTAAGTTCGGTCTTGGGCGTGGCGCTGACCAGAAAGCCCCCGGCCAGCATGCCGACGGCCGAAGCCACCATATAGCCTGACAAGGTAGTTCCCGCCAGCACCTTGTCGATGCCGTAGACGTCTCCCAGCATGGGGATGGTGTAGTTCTGCACGGCCGAAAGCGAGATGGACGTGCACATGAAAAAGAAGAACGCCCCCCACAGCGCCGGCTGCTTGAGCAGCGTGACCAGGGTTTGCCCCACCGACTGTTCCGCCAGCGAGGCCGTTTGTTTCTCGGAGTTGCCTTCCTTTTCAGGGGCGATCGCGATGTTTCCCCGCCCGGCCAGCAGGTCGCGCCCCAGCCAGACCAGCAGCAGCACGAACGCAATCAGCCCCCCCGCGCAAAAGGCCGCCACGCGCCAGTTGGCCAGGTGGATGATGGTGGTCATGAAGATCGGCGTCAGCGCCCAGCCCAGGTTGCCCGTAAGGCCGTGCGTGCTATAGGCATGGCCCAGGCGCAATGGGCTGACGCGATGGTTGATGATGGAGTAATCGACAGGATGGAACACCGAGTTGCCGGCGCCGCCCACCAGGGCGGCCGCAACCAGCATGCCATAGCCGCCGGCCAAGCCGATGAGCACCGCGGACACCACGAAGCAGGCCAGCCCGAACCGCAGCACCGGCGTGGGCCCGATGCGGTCGACGACGAACCCCGAAGAGGCCTGGCCTATGCTCGACACCAGATAGAAGATGGAGGCCAGCAAGCCCAGCTCGCCGAAGTTGTAGCCGAACTCGTTGGCCAGCGACAGGAACAGAGTGGGAAACACCAACTGGTAGAAATGCGAACAGGAATGCGCGGAGCCCAGCAGGCTGATGATCTTCCAGTCCTGCCGCAATATGGCCGGGCTGTCGGGAATTTGGTCGATGGTGGTGGCTGTCATGGTGATCAATAAGAAAAGCTGGCGGATCCGGTATGCGATTCGCTCAGTATGCTGCTTGTCTGGCCGGCATGCGCACGCAAGCCGCCTTAAAAACAGCGTACTGAACCCAGCAACGAAATGATACCGCCAAAACCCGAAGCCGTTTCAGCGGCCGTCAGAATGATCCGAGCGGTCGCGGATCTCGGGCCAGGCCCGGCGCAGGTAATAGCACATGGACCATACGGTGAGCACGGCGGCAACGATGATAAGCCACTGCCCCACCCTTTCGGTCGAAACCCCGTATATGGGCCGCCAGTACAGCAGGCAGGGAATGGCGATCATTTGCGCCGCCGTCTTGAATTTGCCCAGCCAGTGCACGGCCACGCTGCCGCTGGCCCCGATTTTCGCCATCCATTCGCGCAAGGCGGAAATGGTGATTTCGCGGCCAATGATGATCAGCGCAATGAACGAATCCACCCGGTTCAGGTCCAGCAGCACCAGCAGCGCGGCGCACACCATGAGCTTGTCGGCCACGGGATCCAGGAACGCCCCGAACGAGGAAGTCTGGTGCCAGCGGCGCGCCAGCCAGCCGTCGAACCAGTCGGTCAGGGCCGCGACGATGAAGGCCAGCGCCGCGACGGCATCGCGCAGCGGCGCGGGCAGCCAACTGCCCGAAACGTAGAACAGGGCAACGAGCAGCGGAATCATGGCGATCCGCAGCCAGGTCAGGGCAATGGGTAGATTTATAGGCATGGAGTAATACTACCTTATCGCAGCGCCTGGTAGATGCGCTCGGCCAGTTCGTCCGAAATTCCATCCACCGAGCGCAAATCGTCGATGCTGGCATCGACCACGCCCGAAAACCCGCCGAAGCGCGCCAGCAGCTTCTGGCGGCGCTTGGCGCCCACCCCTTCGATCTGCTCCAGGCGCGACACATTGCGCGCCTTGGCCCGCTGGGCGCGCATGCCGGTGATGGCGAAGCGGTGGGCTTCGTCGCGCACCTGGGCCACCAGCATCAAGGCCGCCGACTCCAGCCCCAGCGCCACCGGCTCGCGCTCGTCGGCAAACACCAGCGTTTCCAGGCCCACCCTTCGCCCTTCGCCCTTGGCCACACCGACGATCACGCGCATATCCAGGCCCAGCTCGGCAAACACCTGGCGCGCCACTTCGACCTGGCCCTTGCCGCCGTCGATCAGCGCGATGGTGGGCATTTCGGCCTGACCGTCGGCCACCCGGCCGAAACGGCGCGTCAGCACCTGGCGCATGGCGGCGTAATCGTCGCCCGGCGTGATGCCCGCGATGTTGTAGCGCCGGTACAGCGAAGGCTGCATGGCGTGATGCTTGTACACCACGCAGGAAGCCTGGGTGGCCTCGCCCGCCGTATGGCTGATGTCGAAGCATTCGATGTGCATGGCGTCCAGGGCCGCCTCGTCGGTATCCAGCTCCAGCGTTTCGGCCAGGGCCAGCGTGCGCGCCACCCGCGCCCCCGATTCGGTCAGCGCCCGGGCCAGTGCGATCTCGGCATTTTTCTGGGCCTGTTCCAGCCAGCTTTTGCGCACGCCCTGGGGCTTGGTCAGCACCCGGGCCTTGACGCCGGTCTGCTCGGCCAGCAGCCGCATCAGGCTGGCGTCGGGCAAGGAATGCGAACAGACGAGCACGGGCGGCATGGCGCTTTCCACATAGTGCTGGGCGATAAAGGCGGCCAATACATCGCCCGGCTCGTCGCCATTGGCATGAGTGGGGAAAAAGGGCTTGTCGCCCAGGTGGCGGCCGCCCCGCACCATGGCCATGTTCACGCACACCCGCCCGCCGCTGGAAGCCACCGCAATGACGTCGACATCGTCGTTGCCGATCTGCTCCATGGTCTGCTGCTGCAGAACGCGGGCCAAGGCGCCCATCTGGTCGCGCAGCACCGCCGCCTGTTCGAACTGCAGCGCCTCGGACGCCTGCTTCATACGCTGTTCGATGTCGCCCAGCACCTCTTTGGCCTGACCGTCCAGGAAGCGCACGGCCCGCTCGACATCGGCCTGATAGTCCTCGGGGGAAATCAGGCCGACGCACGGCGCCGAACAGCGCCCGATCTGATGAAGCAGACAGGGCCTGGAGCGGTTGGAAAAAACGCTGTCCTCGCAGGTGCGCAGGCGAAACACACGCTGCAGTATCTGTATGGTTTCGCGCACCGCCCAGGCATTGGGAAACGGCCCGAAGTAGCGCCCCTTGCCGCTGGTGCTGCCCCGGTAGTACACGATGCGCGGCGAAGCATGGCCCGTGATCTGCAGATACGGGTAGGATTTGTCGTCGCGGAACAGAATGTTGTAGCGCGGGTGCAGGCTTTTGATGAGGTTGTTTTCCAGCAGCAGCGCTTCGGCTTCCGAGCGGGTGATGGTGACCTCGACCCGGGCCACCCGCGCCACCATGTGGGTGATGCGCGGGCTGTGGCCTGTTTTCTGGAAATACGACGAAACCCGCCGCTTGAGATCGCGGGCCTTGCCGACGTACAGCACCTCGCCTTCCGCATCGATGTGGCGGTAGACGCCCGGCAGGTGCGGCAGATCAGCCAGAAACGATTTGAGATTGAAGCTGTCGGGCATACTGGTAACGCTCAAGGCTTTGCAGGGCGGCCCAATCGGGCGCCGGCTGGCGCGGCATGAGGCGGCGTATCCGGCTTACCGATTCGGGCCGCAGGGCGAATTGCAGCCGCGCCAGCAGGTCGTCGGCCAGATCGGGGCGATTGCATACCAGCACCATGTCGCAGCCCGCGCCCAGCGCGGCCTGCGCGCGGGCCAGGATGTCGCCCGCCACGGTTGCGCCTTCCATGGTCAGGTCGTCGGAAAACACCACGCCGTCGTACATCAGCTTGTCGCGCAGCACTTCCTGTATCCAGAACTTCGAAAACCCCGCCGGATTGGGATCGACGCTGGAGTAGATGACGTGCGCCGGCATGACCGACGGCAGCACCATGTCGCCCAGCCAGCCGTAAGGGGCGGCGTCTTCCTGCATGATGGCTTCGAACTCCCGCGTATCGACGGGAATCTCGTGGTGCGAATCGGCCTCGACGGCGCCATGGCCCGGAAAGTGCTTGCCGCAGGAAGCCATGCCCGCTAGCATCAGCCCCTGGATGACGCCGCGCGCCAGCATGGCCACGACTTGCGGCTCGCGATGGAACGAACGGTTGCCGATGATTTTGCTGACGCCGTAGTCCAGGTCGAGCACCGGCGTAAAGCTGAGATCGACGCCGCAGGCGCGCAGCTCGGCGCCCAGCACGTAGCCGGTCTCGGTGGCCAGCCGCATGGCGGCCAGGGAGTCGTCCATCCAGATTTCACCGAACACGCCCATGGCCGGGATAGGCGTGAAACCATCGGTGCGGAAACGCTGGACGCGCCCGCCTTCGTGGTCGACGGCAATGAGCAGCGGTTCGTCGCGCTCGGCATGGATGGCCTGGCAAAGCGCGGCCAGCTGTTCACGGTTTGCGAAATTGCGGGCGAATAAAATGACGCCCCCCACCAGGGGATGGCGCAAGCGTTCTTTTTCGTGGGCGGTCAGCTCCGTGCCTTCGATATCGACCATGACCGGCCCGGGAGGCTGGCCGGTGCGCAATGCGTCAACTGTCATAACTACTATCGTCCATCCTGTTCATAGATTCAGATCCGAAAGGCGCGGCCTGCATCCGCTGCCGCAAAGAATTCGCGGGCGAACGGGCTACCGCGCGAAACCGGCCGGCTGCGCCGCTTACGCCGGCAAGCGCGCTTCCACCACCACGAAAGCCATCACGATATCACTTTCGTCGCTGAGCGAGACATGCGCCGCGCCGAAGCGTTCAGCGTACCATGGCGCCAGGGGCCCGTTCAGGCTTACCTGCGGCTTGCCCGACGGGGCATTGAGCACCTGCATGCGCGTCCAGCTCATGGGGCTGTGGATACCCAGGCCGATGGCCTTGGAAAACGCCTCTTTGGCGGCAAAGCGGGTGGCCAGGTAGCGCATGCCCCGGCTTGTATCGCGCGCCAGGCGGCGATGGAAAACCTCGAGTTCCTGTTCGCCCAGGATGCGCTGCGAAAACCTAGCCCCCTGGCGCTGATAGGCCCGCACAATGCGCTCCAGCCTGAGGATGTCGGTGCCTATGCCCGCCACGGAACCTGGCAGCGCCATCATGGCCGCCCCCTATTTGCCCGTGAACACGGGCGAACGCTTGGCCATGAACGCCGCGACGCCCTCGGCGTAGTCGGCGCTGCGCCCCAGCTCGCTCATCAGGCTGCACTCCAGCTCGAGCTGTTCGGCCAGCGTGTTGCCCAGGCTCTGGTTCAGGGCGTGCTTGGTGGCAGCCAGGCCCTTGGTGGGCGCTGCGGCGAAATGCGCCGCCAGCTCCTCCAGGCGGGCCTCGAACTGCTCGTCGGGCACGCATTGCCAGATAAGGCCCCATTGGGCGGCCTGCTCGGCGCTGAGCTTTTCACCCAGCAAGGCCAGGCCCATGGCCCGCGCCTGCCCGACCAGGCGCGGCAGGGCAAACGTGCCGCCCGTATCGGGAAGCAGGCCCAGCCGCGAAAACGACTGGATGAAACTGGCCGATTGCCTGGCGATGACGAGATCGCCGGCCAGCGCAAGGCTGGCCCCTGCCCCCGCCGCCACACCATTGACGCCCACCACGACCGGCATGGGCAGCGCCCGCAGCCGCTTGATGAGGGGCATGTAGTTGTTTCTCAGGCTGGCGCCCAGGTCGGGCGGCTGGCCGTCCGGCGAGGGTGTGCGCTGCGACAAATCCTGCCCCGCGCAAAAACCGCGGCCATTGCCGGTAAGCACCAGCACCCGCGCGCCGCGTGTCTCGATCTCGGTCAGGGCCCGGCGCACTTCGTCGTGCATCTCGGCGGTAAAGCTGTTCATCTTGTCGGGCCGGTTCAAGGTGATGCGGGCAATCGCTTCACCCAGCTCGAATTGAATGGTTTCGTAGGTCATGTCGGGCTTTCGTGCGGGCCGCGCCCCGGTCTGGCCGCAATGCTTGCGCATTGGCCAGGCCGCGGGCGGCGCGCCGGCGGTTAAAGTTTGATGAAGTGTTCGCGGTAGTGCTTGAGCTCGTCGATGGACTCGTAGATATCGGCCAGCGCCTCGTGGCGGCTTTTCTTGACGAAGCTTTTATAGACTTCAGGCTTCCAGCGCAGCGACAGCTCTTTCAAGGTGCTGACGTCCAGGTTGCGGTAATGGAAAAAGGCTTCCAGCTTCGGCATGTACTTGACGAGGAAACGGCGGTCCTGCCCCACGGTATTGCCGCACAATGGCGACTTGCCGGCGGGCACGTACTGGGAAAGGAATTCCAGCAGTTGGGCTTCGGCCTGCCCTTCGGTAACGGTAGACGCCCTGACCTTGTCGATGAGGCCGCTTTTGCCGTGCGTGGACTTGTTCCATTTGTCCATGGCGTCGAGCAGTTCGTCGCTCTGGTGTATAACCACGACGGGGCCTTCGGCCACGAAAGTCAGGTCGGGCTCGGTAACGATGACCGCCGCTTCGATAATCCGTTCTTTTTCAGGATCCAGCCCGGTCATTTCCAGGTCGAGCCAAACCAAACGCTGATCATTAACCGCCATATAATCCATCCTTAAAACAGAGATTTTCGCACACTCCCCCGCCGCCTATGTTCACTTTGCTGTTTATTGCCTTCCTGCTGGCCGATATTACCCTGCGCACCTGGATGTCCATGCGCCAAATCCGCCACGTCAGGCAGCATCGCGACCAGGTTCCTCCCGAGTTCTCCGAGCGCATCGGGCTTGCCAGCCACCAGCGCGCCGCCGACTACACCCATGCCAAGGTGCAGTTGTCCCTGTTCGAGTCCTTCGTCGAGGCAGGGCTGCTCATTGCCCTGACCCTGCTGGGCGGCCTGCAGGCCCTGGATGTGCACATGGGTCACTGGATCGCCAACGAAATGCTGCGCCAGCTGGCGCTGATAGGCTCGGTCCTGCTCATCGTCAGCCTGGTGGGGCTGCCGTTCACCCTGTGGCGCAAGTTCAGGCTGGAAGAACGCTTCGGCTTCAACCGCGTCACCCCCCGGCTTTTCCTGGCCGACACGCTCAAGGGGCTCGTGCTGCTGCTCGTCCTGGGCATCCCTCTTGCCGCGCTTGTGCTGTGGGTCATGGGCGGCGCGGGATCCTCCTGGGTCTGGTGGGCCTGGGCCATCTGGGTGGCCTTCAACATTCTTGTGCTATGGCTGTTTCCCACCGTCATCGCTCCCCTGTTCAACACATTCACGCCCCTGGACAACCCCGACATCGCGCAGCGCATCCAAGGCCTGGCCCGGCGCTGCGGCTTTCCCCTGGGCGGGCTGTTCGTCATGGACGGCTCCAAACGCTCGGCGCACGGCAACGCCTATTTCACGGGCTTTGGCAAAGCGCGGCGCATCGTGTTCTTCGACACCCTGCTGTCCCGCCTGAACACCGACGAAATCGAAGCCGTGCTGGCCCACGAGCTTGGACACTTCAAGCACAAGCACGTCATCAAGCGCATGATCGTCAGCTTCGCGCTGGCGCTGGTCTTTTTTCTGGTATTGGGCTGGCTCTCGCAACAGGTCTGGTTCTACACCGAGCTGGGAGTCGTGCCGCAACTGGGGCGCCCCAACGATGCGCTGGCCCTGATCCTGTTTTTCCTCGTCATGCCCGTCTTCACCTTCTGGGTGGCTCCCCTGGCCGCCTGGTTCTCGCGGCGCGACGAATTCGAGGCCGACAACTACGCGGCGCAGCAGTGCTCGCCCCAGGCCCTGATCTCCGCCCTGGTCAAGCTGTACGACGACAACGCCGCCACCCTCACGCCCGACCCCTTGCATTCCGCCTACTACGACAGCCACCCTCCCGCCGTGCTGCGCATCCGGAACCTGCAAAAACATGGCGCCTGACCGCAACCTCGAAGGACGCATCATTGCCGCCCACGGTCGGCACTATACGGTCGAGCTGGCGGACGGCTCCCTGTACAAATGCTTTCCCCGGGGCAAGAAGGCGGGCGCGGCCGTGGGCGATTACACCCTCATCGAACCGCAAGGGGTCGGCGAAGGCGTCATCGTCCGCCTGCTGGAGCGTCGCAACCTGCTGTACCGCTCCGACGAAATGCGCACCAAGCTGTTCGCCGCCAATGTCGACCTGCTGCTCATCGTCGTGGCCGTCGAGCCGGCGTTTTCCGACGAGCTGGTGGGCCGCGCCCTGGTCGCCGCCGGCAGCGCGGACATTCCCGCCCTGATCGTCCTGAACAAAATCGACCTGGCTGCCGCCCTGCCCGAAGCCCGAAAACGCATCGAGGCGCTGCGGGGCCTGGGCCTTGTCGTGGTGGAGCTCAGCGCGCTCGATGCGGCGCAGGTCGACGCCATGCTGGCGCCGCGGCTCAAGAACCGGACCAGCCTGCTGCTGGGCCAAAGCGGCATGGGCAAATCCACCTTGCTGAACGCCCTGGTACCCGGCGCGGGGGCCTTCACGCAGGAACACTCCGTGGCCCTGGATGCCGGCAAGCATTCGACCACCAGCACGCGCCTGTACCACCTGCCCGGCGGGGGCGATATCATCGATTCCCCCGGCTTCCAGAACTTCGGGCTCAGCCATCTTACGGCCGGCGAAATCGAGCGCGGCTTTCCTGAGTTCACGCCCTGGCTGGGGCAATGCCGCTTCTATAACTGCACGCATTTGCACGAACCGGGCTGCAGCATCCTGGCCGCCGTCGACAGCGGCGCCATCGCCCGCGCGCGGCACGATCTGTACAAGCGCCTGCTGCAAGAGCACGAGATGCAAACCCGTTATTGACGAAATAGCCGCAAAAGGCAAAGACAATGAAGCTGGCGATTGCGTGTCCGCCGCGCCAGGCCCAGGCCGTTCAACGCCTGGCGCTCAACGCAGCAGTTTAGTCTGGGCGGCCGCCAGGTAATGATAGAAGTTGCGCACCAGCGCCGCCGTGGCGCCCCAGATGAAATACTGGTTCCAGGTCATGGAAAAATAAAAACGATGGCCGCCGCCCGGCAGCTCGGCCTTGTGCAGCAGATGATGCGAAGGGTCCATGAGAAAAGCCAGCGGCACCTCGAAGACATCGGCCACTTCGGATTCGTCGTAATGGATGCTGAAGCCCTGGCGTATATAGCCAATGACCGGCTTCATGGTGAAGTGCGTGGAAGTCAGAAAGCTGGGCTGGGTGCCGATAAGCTGGATGTACTGGGGCTCGACGCCGATTTCCTCGTAGGTTTCACGCACCGCGGCCGCCACGGCGTCGCTATCGGTTGATTCGATGCGCCCTCCGGGAAAACTGATCTGCCCGGCGTGATCGTACAAATGCGAGGCGCGGCGGGTAAAAATGACGTGCAACCCGTCGGCGCGCTGCACCAGTGGAAAAAACACCGCCGCCCGGACGATGTTTTCGAGCCGCACTTCGTCCACATGAAACGCCGCCGTAAACACCGGCTCGACATCCCAGGCTATGGGCTGCCTGAACGCCTCGCATATGAAATCCAGTTGCAGCGCCGCCGTTTTCAGCGGCGCCAGCGCGCCGTTTGGCGGCACAAGAGGCTGAGCCTGAGGGTCGAACCCCGGGACTATGGCAATACGTTTGCCGGTTGACGGACGTAATATGCTTGACGACATAAGATCCAAAAACAAAGGCACCGCTCGGGTGCCTTTGTTGATTCGTGCCGATGAAGCAGCAATTTACTTTGCAGCTGCCTGTACCTTGTCGGCTTTGCGAACCAGCTTTTCCTTGATGCGAGCGGCTTTGCCCGAACGGCTACGCAGGTAGTAAAGTTTAGCACGGCGGACATCGCCGCGGCGCTTGACTTCGATGGAAGCGATTTGCGTGGAATACAGCTGGAAAGTACGCTCGACGGCTTCGCCGGAAGAGATCTTGCGAACGATGAACGACGAATTGAGGCCGCGATTGCGCTTGGCAATGACCACGCCTTCGTAGGCCTGCACACGCTTGCGGGTGCCTTCGACGACGTTGACGTTGACCACCACGGTGTCGCCGGGGGCGAATTCGGGCTTGGCCTGGCCGTTGGTTAGACGGGCGATTTCTTCTTGTTCAAGAAGGGCGATGAGATCCATGCTAGGGCTCCAGGTACATCGTGCGCGGCAATTAATTTAGGCTAAAGGGCTTTTGCCCCTTTGGGTTTTGCCCCTTTGGGTAAACCATAAGCTTATGGTTTTATGCCGCCAGAGGATGAAGTTGCAAAACCCAACATTCTACACGGAAAACCTTGGTTTTAAAAGCCCCCTGCCGAACCCAGCCACAGAAGGCCGGGAATGGTGGCGCCCCACATGACGACCAGACAGATATCGGCCACCATGGCGCCGCGGGTAAGCTTGGGAAACCCGCCACGCTTGGGGGTAGGAGGAAACGGCCATTTGCCGGGGGCTTGGGAAGGTTGATTGCGCATGGTTGCCTCGCTGGTTTTATACAGGTGTTTTAAACAGCACTGTTTTTATAAACAGTTCTTCCATAAACGTACTGTATAAAACAACAGATGTTTTTGCAAGCTTTTTTTCGTAACGTTCCGTCCGCACACACTCCCTATGCGAGCATGCCGCCTCAGGCGCCGCCTTTGGCCGTGAACCGGCTCGCGCCGTTCCGCTCCGGCGTCAAAAGAAAATGCCGGCACAAGGCCGGCATTGCAAATCAAGATCGGGCAACGGCGCCGCCAGGCGCCGCAAGCCGCAAGAACTTGATGCTTACTTATTGGGCTGGGGCGTAACGCGCAGGTAGGGGCGAACCACGGTGTAGCCCTTGGGGAACTTGGCCTTGAGTTCGGCCTCGTCCTTGATGGCGGGCGAAATGATGACGTCGTCACCCTCTTCCCAGTTGACCGGCGTGGCCACGCTGTAGTTGTCGGTCAGTTGCAGCGAGTCGATGACGCGCAGGATTTCGTTGAAATTGCGGCCGGTGCTGGCGGGGTACGTAATGGTGAGACGCACTTTTTTCTTGGGGTCGATGATGAATACCGAGCGCACGGTCGCCGTGTTGCTGGCGTTCGGGTGGATCATATCGTACAGGTTCGAGACCTTGTGGTCGGGATCGGCCAGGATCGGGAAGTTGACGGTGGTGCTTTGGGTGTCGTTGATGTCGCCGACCCATTTGCGATGCGACTCGGCGTCGTCGACCGAGACGGCAATGACCTTGACGTTGCGCTTGGCGAATTCGTCGGCCAGCTTGGCGGTATAGCCCAGCTCGGTCGTGCAGACAGGCGTAAAGTCGGCGGGATGCGAGAACAAGACACCCCACTTATCGCCCAGAAACTCATGGAAACGGATGGTTCCGACGTTGGAGTCCTGTTCGAAGTCGGGGGCGGTATCGCCGAGTCGTAAAGTAGCCATAAATCTCTCTCTTAGTCGATATATAGAAGTGGTGGGTTATTGCCCGTTGTCATAAGCCCGATGCGAGCGTATGAAAGGATTGTGTCACCCTTTATCGAGCAAACGAAATACAGTTTTTATATATCTTTATAAGCCAAGCACCAGGAAAACTCCATCGAAAAGTCATTTTCCGCATATGGAATTTCGGGATTGGTGAAGCGCCGGGCGCAAACCGCTCCCAATGCGCGATAGCCGCCAGCAGACGCGACGGCGTGTTTGGGATCTTGCTGGAGACCTGTTTGGGATCTTGCTGGAGACCTGCTTGGAATCCGCTCAGGGTTTGCCCAGGACGGCAGCGGCCCGGCTGGCCGTCCCACCCTCCAGTATGCTGGCGCTCAACGACTCGGCGCGCGGTAGAACAGCCTGCGCGTAGAAGGCGCTGCACGCCAGCTTGCGGGTGTAAAACGCATCGTGATCCGTTTGCATCAGGCGCCGGCACGCCAGGGCCGCGCGCGCCATCTGCCATCCGGCCAGCACTACCCCGGAAAGCATGAGATACGGCACGCTGCCCAGGAATACGGCCCTCAGTTCCTTGTGCGCGGCGGTGCTCAGCATGAATTTGACGGATTGCTCGTAGGCATCGATGGCTGGCGCAAGGCGGCGCGCGATCAATGCCAGTTCATCATGGCCCTCGCCGCCGCCAGATGCTCCGTCCCGCTCGACCTGGCTTTGCAGCTCGCGCAGCGTGGCGCGCATGCGGCTGGTCAGCTCGAACGCCACCTTGCCCGCGTCGCGCAGCGTTTTGCGCCCCACCAGGTCGTTGGCCTGGATGGCGGTCGTGCCCTCGTAAATAGGCAGGATGCGCGCGTCGCGATAGTACTGGGCGGCGCCGGTCTCCTCGATATAGCCCATTCCGCCGTGCACCTGCACGCCCAGCGACGTCACCTCGACGGCGTTTTCCGTGGAAAAGCCCTTGACGATGGGAACCAGGTACTCGAACAAGGCCTTGTTCCAGACCTGCTCTTGCGCATCGGGATGGCGCTGCGCCTTGTCGCGCGCGGCCGCGGCAAAGTAGGCCAGCGCCCGCCCCCCTTCGGTCAGCGCCTGCATGGTGGCCAGCATGCGCTGCACATCGGGATGCCGGATGATCGCAACCGACTGTGCGGGATCTTCCAGCGCCTGGCCCTGCATGCGCTCGGCGGCATAAGCCCGCGCCTGCTGCAGGGCGCGCTCGGAAACGGCTATGCCCTGCAGCCCCACCGCGAAACGCGCGGCATTCATCATGACGAACATGTACTCGAGCCCATGGCACTCCTGGCCCACCAGGTAGCCCACGGCCCCTTCGCCCGCCTCGCCCTTGCCCGACCCGTACAGCAGCACGGCCGTGGGGCTGGCGTGTATACCCAGCTTGTGTTCGATGGAGGCGCACCAGACGTCGTTGCGCGCGCCCGGCTTGCCGTCTTCAATCAGGAACTTGGGCACGATGAACAAGGAGATGCCCTTGACGCCCGCGGGAGCGTCGGGCGTGCGCGCCAGCACCAGGTGCACGATGTTTTCGGCCATATCGTGCTCACCGTAGGTGATGAATATCTTTTGCCCTGTGATGCGGTAGCTGCCGTCGGGCTGGCGCACCGCCCTGGTGGCGACGCGCGCCAGATCCGAACCCGCCTGGGGTTCGGTGAGGTTCATGGTGCCGGTCCAGCGGCCTTCCAGCAAGGCGGGAATGAATGCCGCCTGTTGCGCTTCGCTTCCCACCTCCGTCAGGGCCTCGATGACGCCGTCGGTCAGCAAGGGGCATAAGGAGAACGACAGGTTGGCGGCGTTCAGGTTCTCGCAGGCCGGGGCGGCCACCAGCTTGGGCAGGCCTTGCCCGCCCCACTGCGCGCTGTGCTGCAGGCCTTGCCAGCCCGCCGCCGCAAACTCGGAAAAAGCCTTGGCAAAGCCCTCCGGCATGGTTACCGCGCCGTCGCGCCATTGCGCGCCGGCTTCGTCGCCGCTGCGGTTCAGCGGGGCCAGCGCCTGCTCGACGAATTTGCCGTTTTCTTCCAGCACGGCGGCCACAAGGTCCCTGGACACCTCTTCGAACCCAGGCAGGCCCAGCACCCCCTGCAAATCGGCCAGTTCGTCGAGCACGAACAATGTATCCCGTATGGGCGCGGTGAACGTCATGGTTTCTCCTCCAAAAATCCATATGTCTTTTTACCATTCCCAATCGCCAGCAGCCTGTATTTCAGAAAGAGTTTTTTCCCCAGTGCAACGTGGGGGGGACAAGCCGCGTCGGCGGCGCAGTGTGGGGACCATCCTCTATCGTCAGTCTTTTTTGAGTTCTTGAGCGGCTGTTTCAGCTTGGCGGTGTCGTAGGGCCTGCAGCGCTACGTCGAGACAATCATGAAAAACACCCCAAAGGCTGGATGGATGTCCAACGTTTGGGGTGAGATTCGGAGCGCGGGAAGCCGTGCCACCCGAGCAAGAAGAGCCAGGCGCCCAGGCGGCAGGCGACTGCACGCGGCGACTCTAAGGAGCTTACAGGGCGCCGGCCAGCTCGGGGACTGCCTGGAACAGGTCGGCCACCAGGCCGTAATCGGCCACGCCGAAAATCGGCGCCTCGGCGTCTTTGTTGATGGCGACGATGACCTTGGAGTCTTTCATGCCGGCCAGGTGCTGGATGGCGCCCGAGATGCCCACTGCCACGTACAGCTGCGGCGCAACGATCTTGCCGGTTTGGCCGACCTGCCAGTCGTTGGGCGCATAGCCGGCATCCACGGCCGCGCGCGACGCGCCGATGGCCGCGCCCAGCTTGTCGGCCAGAGGATCGAGCAGCTTGAAGTTCTCGGCGCTGCCAAGTCCACGGCCGCCCGATACGACGCGGGTCGCGCCCGCCAGTTCGGGACGGTCGCTTTTGGCAACCTCGCGGCCGACGAAAGACGAAAGGCCCGAATCGGCAACGGCATCGACGGCTTCGACAGCAGCCTGCCCGCCGGTTGCTGCCACGGGATCGAAGCCGGTGGTGCGCACGGTGATGACCTTGATGGGATCGGCCGACTGAACCGTGGCAATGGCATTGCCGGCATAGATGGGACGCTCGAAGGTGTCGGCGGAATCGACCGCGATGATGTCGGAGATTTGCGCGACGTCGAGCTTGGCGGCCACGCGGGGCGCGACGTTTTTGCCGCTGGCCGTCGCGGCGAACAGAATATGGCTGTACCCTTGCGCCAGCGCCAGAACCTGGGCGGCCACGTTCTCGGCCAGGCCCTCGGCCAGGACGGGAGCATCGGCGACCAGCACCTTGGCGACGCCCGCCGCCTGCGCGGCCTGCTGGGCCACGGCCTGCACCCCGGCGCCGGCGACCAGCACGTGGACGTCCCCGCCGACTTTTTGAGCGGCGGCAATGGTATTCAGGGTTGCGCCCTTGAGATGCGCGTTGTCGTGTTCTGCAATAACGAGTATCGACATGATTAGATCACCTTGGCTTCGTTTTTAAGTTTGTCGACCAGCGTCGCGACATCGGGAACGATAATGCCCGCCGAACGAGCGGGCGGCTCGGAGACTTTCAGGGTCTTGAGGCGCGGCGCGACATCCACGCCCAGGTCTTCGGGCGTGACGACGTCGAGTGTTTTCTTTTTGGCCTTCATGATGTTGGGCAGCGTTACATAGCGCGGCTCGTTCAGGCGAAGGTCGGTGGTGATGATGGCGGGCAGCTTGAGCGACAGGGTTTCCAGGCCGCCGTCGACCTCGCGCGTAACCTGCACGGAATCGCCCGAAACCTCGACCTTGCTGGCGAACGTGGCCTGCGGCCAGTCGAGCAGCGCGGCCAGCATCTGGCCGGTTTGGTTGGCATCGTCGTCGATGGCCTGCTTGCCCAGAATGACGAGCTGCGGCTGTTCTTTGTCGACCAGGGCCTTGAGCAGCTTGGCTACGGCCAAAGGCTGCAATTCGGCGTCGGTTTGCACCAGCAAGCCGCGGTCGGCGCCAATGGCCATGGCCGTGCGCAATGTTTCCTGGCATCCGGCCACACCGCAAGACACCGCCACGACCTCGGTCGCCACGGACTTTTCCTTGAGCCGTGTTGCTTCTTCGACCGCGATTTCGTCAAAGGGGTTCATCGACATTTTTACGTTGGCGATATCCACACCGCTTTGATCCGACTTGACGCGCACCTTGACGTTGTAATCAACCACACGCTTGACAGGCACCAATACCTTCATCGAGCATTTCCTCCAGAGGAATAAAATAAAACCGCCCCGCCTTTATGCCAACGCGCCCGAAAGCGCGTGCGCCGGCGGTTCCGGCGAACCAAAAACCAATGTTGCCATTCTACAGCTTTGCCATCGCCTTGATATGCGCCACCGCGCTGCGCCCAAGCGCCGACAGGTTGTAGCCGCCCTCGAGGAAACTGACGATCCGCCCCTGCGCGGTGTCGTCGGCCAGCTCGACGATCCGGTCGGTGATCCAAGCGTAGTCGGCCTCGACCAAGCCCAACTGCGCCATGTCGTCCTCGCGATGCGCATCGAACCCTGCCGAGACGAAAACGAACTCGGGCTTGAACTCGCGCAGGCGCGGCAGCCATGTGTTGGCGACGAGTTCCCGAATGACCTCTCCTTCGGTGTAGGCGGCAACAGGAACATTCAGCATGTTTTTAACACATTTTTGAGTGTGTACGTTAGGAAAAAATGGATGCTGGTAAAAACTGCACATCAAGATCTTGTCGTTTCCAGCAAGAATTTCCTCAGTTCCATTGCCATGATGCACATCGAAATCGATTATGGCAATACGGTTCATCCCGTATTTTTCGAGCGTATACGCTACAGTTGCAGCCAGATTGTTAAAAAAACAGAATCCCAGGGCCTGGGCGGGGCGTGCATGATGTCCGGGCGGACGAATGGCGCAAAACGCCGTTTGCGCTTCGCCCCGCATGATGGCGTCGACGGCGGTGATCCCCGCGCCCGCGGCTGCGTAGGCGGCTTCCAGGGTATGGGGATTCATCAGGGTATCGGGGTCGATTTCCACGCAGCCATGGGCTGGGGACAAACCTTTGAGATAGTCCAGGTAGCCGGCGCCATGAACGCGCAGCAGATCGTGGTCGGTGGCGGGAATGGCGGTTTGGGCACGAAGCAGACCCATGATACCGCCGGCTAGCAATTGATCGTTGATGGCGTCGAGCCGCGCCGGACTTTCCGGATGCCAGTCGCCCATTTCGTGCAGATGGCAGGCCGGGTGGGTAATATATAGCGTTTCCATAAGGATGATTATGTTCAGACCCATCTGTGTTTTGCAAGTCGCCATTATCGCCGCGCTATTGGGCGGCTGCGCGTCGCCCCAGCCGACAGCGACAACGGCATCGACAGGCTCGGCGCAGACGTCTTCCATATCCGCCAATGCCGCGGCGGCCGCCGGCGGCGCCTCTGAATTTCCCGCGCCGCCAAGCCGAAACGGATTCCTCACACGCAACGGCGTCCTCCTGCCCGAAGTCCAAGCCTATGCCCGCGAAGTCGCGCAAACACGCGGAGTGCCGCTGAAGCAGGCGGAAGGCCTGCTGGCCGATGCGCGCTACAACGCCACGGTGGCCCGGCTCATGACCCCCAGCCTCACTCGCATCCGGCGCAGTTGGGTCACTTACCGCAATCGCTTCGTCGAACCCGTGCGCATCAAGGCGGGCGTCCAGTTCTGGCAAGAGCACCGCGCGGCGCTGGACAGCGCTACCCGGCAATACGGCGTCCCGCAATCCATCATCGTCGCCATCATCGGCGTAGAGACGATATACGGGCGCAATACCGGCAACTTCAGGGTGCTGGACGCCCTGGCAACGCTGGCCTTCCGCCACCCCGATACCGCGCGTCCCGAACGCAGCCAGTTGTTCCGCGATCAGCTTGCCGACCTCATCCAGTTGAACAGCCGCGGCGAACTGAACGCGCGCACTGCCACCGGCTCGTATGCCGGAGCCCTGGGCCTGCCCCAATTCATGCCCGGCAGCCTGCTGCGCTACGCCGTGGATGGCGACGGCGATCATAGAATCGATCTCAGCTCCAGCCCCGACGACGCCATCGTCTCGGTGGCCAACTTCCTGCGGCAGCACGGCTGGCAGCCGGGGCTGCCGGTGTTCGCGCCCGTCATTCTGCCCGACAACGCCGCAAAACTGGTCAAGGGCGGGCTGGAGCCCACCTACACCTGGAGCGAACTGCGCGCACTGGGCGCCAAAGATCGCCCCGGGCCGTTTCCCGACACCTGGAAGCAGCATCTGCTTGGCGTCGTCGATCTGCTCGACGAGCCTCGCAACACGGCGGAATACCGCAGCGGAACCCCCAATTTCTTTGCCATCACACACTACAACCGCAGCTATTTCTATGCAGCGTCGGTGGCCGATCTGGCGCAAATACTGTCGATCCGGCTGGGCTATGGCGCCCCGTACTGACAGGCCGCCCTTTCGCAACGGCGGCATGCGGTGTTAACCTTAAAGACCCGCCTCAAGCAGTTTTAGGCCGACCCTAGCAGCGATGCGAGCCAATGCCGATTCAACCCGAAGCCTACACCTACAGCAACACAGACCAAACCAGCCCCGAACCCGCAGCCGGCAACGCGCAAAACCGCAGCGCCGCTGAACTGGCCGCTGGCCTGCTGGACGACAAGGCCCATGTGTCGCCAAAGTACCTATACGACACCCTGGGCTCGAAACTGTTCGAAGCGCTGTGTCTGCTTCCCGAGTACTATCCCACACGCACCGAAGATGCCATCGTCGCGGCCAATATGGCGTCCATTGTCCGGGCCATCGGCCCAGAGGCCACGCTCATCGACCTGGGCGCGGGAAACTGCGCGAAGGCCGAGCGCCTGTTTCCAACCCTGCGCCCAAGGCAGTACGTGCCCATCGACATCTCGCGGGAATTCCTCGAACAGGCGGCGGCGCAATTGCAGCCGCGCTACCCGCAAATGCGCATTACGCCGCTGGGGCTGGATTTTTCGCATGAGCTGGCCCTGCCCGACTCCGTTCCGGCCGAACGGCGCGTATTTTTCTACCCCGGCTCGTCCATCGGCAATTTTTCGCCCGACCAGGCCAGCGCCTTTTTGCGCCGCCTGCGCGATGCCTGCGGGGCCGACGGCGCCGTCGTATTGGGCGTCGACCTCATCAAGGATGCCGCCGTACTGCAAGCCGCCTACGACGACGCCCTGGGGCTCACCTCCGCATTCAACCTGAACCTGCTGCGCAACGTGAACCGCCTGCTGGGCTCGGACTTCAATGTCGCGGACTGGATGCACGAGGCGCGCTTCAACGAACGCGCGCAGTGCATGGAAATGCACCTGAAGGCGCGCCGCTCGGTCATCGTGCGCTGGCCCGGCGCCCAGCGGCTGTTCGAACGCCACGAATGCATACACACCGAAAACAGCTACAAATACACCGTGCCGTCGATTACCCGCCTCTTGTCGCAGGCGGGCTTCGCCCACGCGCAAACATGGCTCGACGGACGGAACTGGTTCGCCGTCGTCCATGCCCGGGCCGCATAGGCCTCGTCAACAGGTCCCGCCCCCGGCACAACCATGACCATCTCCAGTTCCCTGCTTGCCCGCTACGAAGCGGTAAGAAGCGCCTCCATGGCGCTGGCCGAGCCCTTGTCCGACGAAGACTGCTGCGTCCAGTCCATGCCCGACGCCAGCCCCATCAAATGGCATCTGGCGCATACGACCTGGTTCTTCGAAACCTTCGTCCTGGAGCGCTTCGAAGCCAATTTCAAGCCTTTCCAGCCGGCATTCCGCATGCTGTTCAACTCGTACTACAACGGCGTCGGCGCCAAGCATCCGCGCCCGCAGCGCGGCTTGCTCACCCGCCCCGACATGGCGGAAATCGAAGACTACCGCAGCGATGTCGATGCACGCATCGAGGCCTTGCTGCTGATCGCCGCCGCACCCACCTATATTCCGTCATCCGAGCTCGAGCACCTGATCGTCCTGGGGCTGAACCACGAGCAGCAGCACCAGGAACTCATGCTTACCGACATTTTGCATTTGCTGTCGTGCAATCCGCTGCATCCCGCCTACGACCCGGCTCCGTACGTACCCGCCCCGGCCGCGCCGCCCCTGCAATGGCAAACCCATCCGGCCGGCATCGTCGAAATCGGCCACCTGGGAGGCGGCTTTTCCTTCGACAACGAACTGCCGCGCCATCGCCACTACGTGGAAGCTTTCGAACTGGCATCGCGCCTGGTCAGCAATGCGGAATACCTTGCTTTCGTAGAGGCGGGCGCCTACGACGACCCCGGGCTGTGGCTGGCCGAAGGCTGGGACTGGCTGCGCGCCAATGAAATCACCCACCCTCTGTACTGGCGCCAGTCGGCCGAGGGCTGGAGCGAGTTCACCCTGCATGGCCTGGTTCCGCTGGACGGTGAACGCGCGGCGCGCCACCTGTCGTATTTCGAAGCGGACGCCTATGCCCGCTGGGCCGGCGCCAGACTGCCCACCGAGGCGGAATGGGAAAGCGCCGCGGCGGCGGCAATCAGCCCAAGCCCCGCGCAGCCGCCGGCCCAGGGGCCGGAACTTAGCCAGCTATTCGATACCGGCTGGCAATGGACTTCCAGCAGCTACGCCCCCTATCCGGGCTTCCAGCCGGCCGGCGGCGCCGTCGGCGAATACAACGGCAAGTTCATGGTCAACCAGTACGTATTGCGCGGCGCGTCCAGCGCCACGCCACCCGGCCACAGCCGACCCAGCTACCGCAATTTCTTTCCCAGCCACGCCCGTTGGCAGTTCACCGGCATCCGGCTGGCCCGCTCGGTTTGAATCAGTTGAACACGCCGGTCGACAGATAGCGGTCGCCGCGGTCGCATACGATGAATACGATAGTGGCGTTTTCGACGCGCTGCGCCACGCGCAGTGCCGCAACCAGCGCGCCGGCCGACGATATGCCGCCGAAAATGCCCTCTTCGGCGGCCAGCCGCCTGGCCATGTCCTCGGCTTCCGTCTGGGTGATGAGCTCGAACGCATCGACCTGTTCAGGGTGGTAGATTTTGGGCTGATAGGCTTCCTGCCATTTGCGGATGCCGGGAATTTGCGAACCCTCGGCCGGCTGCGCGCCGACCACCTGTATGGACGGATTGCGCGAACGCAGGTAGGAGCCCACGCCCATGATGGTGCCGGTGGTGCCCATGGCGCTGACGAAGTGCGTGATTTCACCATCGGTTTGCCGCCACAGTTCGGGTCCGGTGGTTTCGATGTGCGCCTGGGTGTTGTCCGGATTGGCGAACTGGTCCAGCACCTTGCCCTTGCCTTCGGCCTGCATCGTGAGCGCCAGGTCGCGGGCGTATTCCATGCCGCCCTCGCTGGCCTTGGTAAGAATGAGCTGCGCGCCGTAGGCGGTCATGGCCGCCCGCCGCTCGACGGAAAGATTGTCGGGCATGATGAGGACCATCTTGTAGCCGCGCACGGCCGAGACCATGGCCAGGGCTATGCCGGTATTGCCGCTGGTGGCTTCGATAAGCGTGTCGCCCGGCTTGATCTCGCCCCGCTGTTCGGCGCGGCGGATCATGGATTCGGCGGCGCGATCCTTGACCGAGCCGGCCGGATTGTTGCCCTCGAGCTTGGCCAGGATGACGTTGCCGCGGGCCTCGGCAGCCTGGCCCGGAATGCGCTGCAGGCGGACCAAAGGGGTGTCGCCGATGATGTCTTGGATTGTGGGGTATTTTTTCATGAAGAAATGATACACCCAACCGCGGCGGCCAATGGCCTTCGCGCTGCTCCCCGGGCGCGGCCCCGCGGTGGATCGGCCATTCCGTTTCTGTCAGATACTGACAAATCCTGTAAATACAAAAAGAGACCGATTACACTTGGCGTTTTGTTACTTTTTTCATGGCATGCACACCCCTCGCCCCGTTGCGGTTGTGGAAGACAACCCCGGCCTGCTCGCCGACCTGGTGGAGTTTCTCGGGATGAGAGGCTTCGCGGCGCGCGGCTTCGCAAGCGCCGAAGCCTTTTTCAAGGTATGGCCCGCAACGTCCTTCGATTTATTGCTGCTCGACGTCGTGCTGCCGGGCGCAAGCGGGCTGGAAGTGGCGCAACGCGTCCGGGCGCAAAGAAGCCTGGCCGCACAAGTCGGCATCGTGATGCTGACCGCGCTCGATGCCAACAACGATCACGTCCTGGGCCTGGAGGCCGGCGCGGACATGTATCTTTCCAAGCGCAGCTCGCTGGAAGTGATCGAGGCGGCATGCCACAGCATGCTCCGCCGCCTGGATCAGCGCGAAGCCGCCCAGCCGGCGGACGACGGCCATGAACCGTGGCGCTTGAACGCGCTGCACTGGCTGCTGAAAGCGCCCGACGGCTCCCTGCTTTCACTTACCCACGCCGAAGTCACGGTGCTGAGCGCGCTGTTCGACAAGCCCGGACAGGCCGTCGCACGCGAAGAGCTGCTGACGCGCCTGAACAAAAAGGAAACCCTGTCCAGCCTGCGCAACCTGGACAACACCATCAGCCGCCTGCGCCGCAAAGTGCATACGGCCTGCGACATCGAACTCCCGGTGCGCCCGAGCTATGGCCGGGGCTACACCTTCACCGGGGAGTGCGAAACGAACACATGATCCGGTTCCTTCTGGCGGCCATCGCGATGATTCTCATGGCCGCCCCGAGCCTGGCCGCGCCGCTGATCCTGACGGCAAATACGCAGCATGCGTCGCTGGAGGGCCGGCTCGAGCATTTTGCCGACGCCACCAACAAGCTGCCCTTCGAGGCGGTGCAGCGAAAGGACTTCACCCCGCTTCCCGAGTTTCGCAGCCTGGGCTACAACACGGCCGCTCATTGGTTTCGCTTTGAACTGGAAAAGCCCGACCCGGCCGCGCCCCTGCATTGGGTGCTGACCATCGGCACCCCCGAACTGGAAGAGGTCGATATCTGGGTGGAAAAACCGGGAGGCGGTTTCGAACACTATGCTCTGGGCTATCACCGGCCCTATGGCAACCGCCCGCTGCAAAACCGCCTGTTCACCGTGCCCGTCGACGTTCCCAGCCACACCCGCGTCTATTTCCGCGTGCACACGAACAATGCCATCAACATCCACGCCGAGATCTGGAAGCCCGGTGCCTTCGTAGTCGACGAAACCCGAACCAATTTTCACTGGGGCCTGTACTTCGGCATTCTGCTGATCGCCGTAATGCTGTACTCGATACTGGGCCTCTGGCTGCGCGACCTCGTCATGGCCGCTTACGCCGGCTATATAGGCTCGCAGATGCTGTTCCAGTTGGGCGTCGCCGGCTACCTGCCCGTCCTGTTTCCGCTGGATTCGCTCTGGATAGTCGATGTGCTGCCACGCATCGGATGGCTGGGCGGGGCGATCTCCATCGTGCTCATGTGGAGCCGGCTGCTCGACCTGAAGCATCACTATCGGCGCATCCACCGCCTGTACCAGTTCACCATACTCCTCAATCTTGCCCTGCTGCCGTTTGCGCTGATGCCTTTTCTCGTGACGCCGCAGTTGCTGCTTGTCGTGAAGCTGGCGAACTACCTGAACAGCCTGAATTTTTTCATCAGCATGGTGCTGCTGCTGATATTCTGGCGGCGCAGCCGCCGCATCGAATTGATGGTGTATTTCATCGCCTTCGTCATTCCGGCAGCGGGCACCATGGTCAACACCGCGGCGAACCTGGGCATGGTTCCCCAGAACGCGGTAACGGTCAATCTGTATCAAATGGCTTCGCTGGTTCATGTGCTGGTAATGAGTTTCGGCCTGGCTCTGCGCCTGCGCCAGGTACAGCGCGACAAGGCCATGGCCGAGCAGGAGGTCTCGATTTCCACGCAAAGGGCCGAGGAACAACGGCGATTCGTTGCCATGCTGTCCCATGAGTTCCATAACCCGCTGGCCGCCATCGACCGGGCAGCTCAGATGATCCAGCTCAAGACGCTGGACTTGCCGCAGCCGGAGGCCCAGCGCCTGAAGCAGATCCGCACCAACGTATCCATGCTTTCCGGCTTCGTCGACAATTTCCTGATGACCGAGGCGCTGGATCATGGAGGGCTGGCGCTGTCGCAGGAGCCCTGCGTGCTCAAGGATGTGATTGAAGCCGCCATACGCGCCCAGGGCGATGCGGCGGACACGCGCATACGGCTTGGGGCATGCCCCCGCGACGCCAGGTTCCTGCTGGATCCCACGCTGATCAGCGTCGCGCTGGGCAACCTGCTGGCCAACGCCCTGCTTTATTCCCCCGCGGACAGCCAGGTGGAAATCAGCGCAACCCAGGATGCGCCGGGCAAAGGCCTGCGCATCCGGGTCGTGGACCAGGGGCCCGGCATATCCGCCGACGAGCTGGAAAAGCTTGGCACGCCGTATTTCCGCGCCTCGTCGTCGCTGGGCAAGAAAGGCAGCGGCCTGGGCTACCACTTTACCCGGCGCATCGTGGAGGCGCATGGCGGCACCCTGACCGCCCGCCCCGCGCCCTCGGCCGGACTGGAAGTGGAGATATTCCTGCCCTGACGGCATCCGCCCTCGCCACAGTCAGGCCGGACGCGAAACACTGCCGCAGCCGTCTTGCTGCAGGCATCAGCCGGCCCGGCGTTTCGCCGGACCCGAGAGAAGCGCGACCCGACGGCGGGTTCATTTACCGCCGGTTCGGGCCGCGGCCGCGGGGGCGCTGCGGGCGGAAGCCGGCTTGGCTTTGGCTGCAGGGTCCGCGCCTTGGCTTGCACCCGCGCCTCCCAGCGTCAAGCCCGATGCCTGCAGGGCCGCCGCTTTCTTCGCGCCTATGCCTTTCACGCGCTCGGACAAGTCGTCGAACGATTCGAATTTGCCGCCGCGCGTTCGCTCGTCGATGATGGTTTGCGCGGTCTTGGGGCCGATACCCCGCACCGAGCGCAGTTGCTCGAGCGTGGCGGCATTGACGTCGACCGCCCCCGCCAGGCCCGGCATGGCCAGCCCCAGGCCCAGCAGCAGGACCCAGGCGGCCGCCCTGCCTCGGTGGCCCGCATGCATCCCGCCATGCGCGGCAGCGCCCCGCCGCAGGCGTTTGGCCAGGCCGCCAAGCCATGAAGCCGGCCGCCGCGCGGGGGCAGTGCCCAAGCGGGCCGCCGGCACGGACTCGTGGTGAACGGGAGGCGGCAATGATGCCGGCGCGGGCTGAGGCGCGGCCTGGGAAAAAGGAGACGGCCCGGCCCGGCTGTTTTCGGACAAGGGTCTGGCGACGGTGGATTCGGTGAACGGATTCATGGCTAGCTCCAGAAAAAGTACGGAACGGCCCGCCAGGCCTTGCGCCCAATACGGCGCAACAGCCAAGGCAGCCAGACTCCATCTTGAAGCACCCCGCGCGGGCCGGATAGCCGGCCGACAGGCAAACATCCATTCGTAGAAACACAAGGCCCGTCAACGGACGGGCCGAACCACTTGCGCCCAGACTCAATGCATCCCGCGCCGGCGGCATCCTGAACCTGCCGGCGCTCCTAGAGCCTGCCGCGCTCGATCAGCGTATTTACGTACTCGGCCACGCCAGTCTGCACGTCGCGCAGCGGCTGCTCGAAGCCGGCGGCCCTCAACTGGGTGAGGTCGGCCTCGGTGTGGCTTTGGTAGCGCCCCTTGAGGTCGTCGGGGAAGGGAATGTAGCGGATCAGCTTTTGCTGCACCAGGTCGGCCAGCGGCAGCGCCGGCTGCCCCGTCCGGGCGCGCAGCGTATTGACCACAGTGCTGGCGACATCGTTGAAGGGCTGGGCGCGGCCCGTGCCGCAATTGAATATGCCGGAGGTCTCGGGGTGGTCGAGAAAATGCAGGTTCACGTTGACGACGTCGTCGATGTGGATGAAGTCGCGCATCTGCCCGCCGTTGGCATAGCCGTCCCAGCCGCCGAACAGGCGCACGTGGCCTTCGGCCTGGAACTGGTTCATATTGTGAAAGGCCACGGAGGCCATCCGCCCTTTGTGCTGTTCGTTGGGGCCGTACACATTGAAGTAGCGCAGGCCCACGACCGGCGCGTTCAGGTCGTCGAGGTGCCGGCGCAGCACCTGGTCGAACAGGAACTTGGAATAGCCGTATACGTTCAGGGGCGATTCGTAAATGAGGTCTTCGGCATACACGGGCCCTGCGCCGTACACCGCCGCCGATGAAGCATACAGCAAGGGTACCCGGGCCGCCTGGCAATACTGGAAGATTTCCAGCGTGACCCGGTAATTGTTGTCGAGCATGTAGCGCCCGTCGCGTTCGGTGGTGTCGGAACAGGCCCCCTGGTGCAGCACCGCCTCGATGTTGTCGAACTGCCCTTGCTGCAGGCGCTGGCGAAAATCGTCCTTGTGCATGTAGTCGGCGATCTTGCCGTCGACCAGGTTCAGGAATTTGTCGCCCTGAGTCAGGTCGTCGACCACCAGGATGTCGTCGTAGCCCCTTTTATTGAGGCCGCGAACCAGGTTACTGCCTATGAAGCCGGCTCCGCCGGTAACGATTATCATGCCAACTCTCCCGCGGCCACCACCGAGGTGCCCAGCTTGCCTACAACAATGCCGCCGGCGCGATTGGCCCAGTCGACCGCTTCGAACCATGGCAGGCCGGCCGCCCGCATGACGGCCAGGGTGGCCAGCACGGTGTCGCCCGCGCCCGAAACGTCGAAGACTTCCTGGGCCTGCGCATCGATATGATGGCGCCCCTGCGACGTGAATAATGTCATGCCCTGCTCGGATCGAGTGACCAGCAAGGCTTCGAGATGAAGCTCCTCGCGCAATCGCTGTGCGCGCTCGTCGAGCTCTTCTTCGGTGCGCCAGCGCCCCACGGCATCCTGCATTTCGGAACGGTTGGGCGTGATGATGGTAGCCCCGAAGTATCGCTTGTAGATATGCCCCTTGGGATCGACCAGCACAGGCACGCCGGCCTCGCGCGCCGCCTGGATAAGCGATTCGACCCGCGCCAGCGCACCCTTGGCATAATCGGACAGCACGACCACCGTATGGGTGGCCAAAAGCTCCTGCACGCTGGCCTGGATGCCATCGAGGCTGGCCGCCTGGGGCATTTCTTCGAAATCGACGCGCAGCAGCTGCTGCTGGCGCCCAAGCACCCGCATCTTCAGGGTGGTATGCAGGCTGGAATCGCCGACCAGCCGCGTGGCAATGCCTTCGCTTGCGGCCAGCTCGTCTACCTTGGCGCCCGCCTCGTCCCGGCCGACCACGCCGACCAGCGTGGCCCGGGCGCCAAGGGCCACGATATTGCGCGCCACGTTCGCCGCGCCACCCAGCCGGTCTTCACGGCGCGCCACCCGCACCACCGGCACCGGCGCCTCGGGTGAAATGCGCTCGACCTCGCCGAACCAGTAGCGGTCGAGCATGATGTCGCCGACGACCAGGACGTTGACGTCCTTGATTTCCCGGGCAGGAAACGGCTTCATTTAATCTCCTCGAGGCGCAGAGGCTTGTAGGTTTCCCAGGAATTGCAGCCCGGGCACTGCCAATAGAAATGCCGGGCCTCGAAGCCGCACACATTGCAGGAATAACGATCCAGACGCTGAGTGTGCTTGTGGATGAGCGAGCGCAGCAGGCTCAGGTCGGCATCGGGCGTGACGTTGGGCAATGTGGAGCGATCGCCGGTTGCCAGCTCGATTTCCAGCAAGCGATCGAGACCCAGCAGCGAGGGGTGGGCCCGCAGAGCATCGCGCGCAAACTCCCAGGCCGTATCGTGCCCTTGTTGCGCCCGCATTTCGCGGAACACCACATTGAAGGTGTCCAGCGTGGGATGGCGCAGGTAATGGTTTTTGAGCGTTGCCAGGCCTTCTTCGGGCCGGCCTATGGTCCGATAGCACTCGAACAGTTCGCCGGCGACCAGACCGGCGTACTCGGGCGCGATGGACAGCACGGATTCCAGATAAGCCCGTTGCTGCTCGGGGTTGTTGCGCAGCTTGGCAACGGCGGCGCGCAGCATGGCAATGCGCGCTTCGGAAGCCTGCCCGCGCGCCTGGCCGCGCAGCGCCGCCGCGGCGTTGTCGGCGGCATCCAGGGCCGCCTCGGCCTCCTGCAGGTTGGGCGGCCGGGCGCCCAATGCCGTTTGCGCCTGTTCGCATTGATAATGCACCAGTTGCGGAACGGGCTCGTCGACCAGGGCGCGCAGCCGCTTTACCGCTTCGATGGCGCGCGGCCAATCGTGCTCGGACTCGTAGATGCGGATCAGCGCGCGCACCGCCTGCACGGCGAAGCGCGTGTCCAGCACGTTCTGGAAAGCCTGTTCGGCGCGATCCAGCATGCCGGCCTTGAGGAAGTCTTGCGCGATTTCGTGTTGCGCATGTTCGCGCTCGGCCTGAGGCAAATCGGACCGGGCCAGCAGGCTTTGATGCACGCGGATGGCGCGCTCCATTTCGCCGCGCCGGCGGAACAGGCTGCCCAGGGCGAAATGCAGCTCGGTGGTTTCGGGGTCGAGCTTGGCCACCTCGACGAACGCATCGATGGCTCGGTCGGGCTCTTCGTTGAGGATGAAATTAAGGCCCTTGAAATAGGAATCGGGCAAGGCGCGGGTTTCGGACAGCATTTGCCGAATATCGACGCGCGCGGCAATCCAGCCCAATGCGAACAGCACGGGCACCACAATCAGCCACCAGGGTTCGAAGTCCACGGATCAGCCTCGGCGATTACAGAGGCGCCAGGGGCGCAATGGTTTCAGGCGGGATCACGGGATCGGGCTCCGTCCCGTATTTGCCGGCGTCCTGCAGGCGTTGCACGTCGCGCCGCAGCTTGCGCAGTTCGCGGCGCCGGCGCCAGCTCGCCGGGAACACGGCCAGCAAGGTGAACACAATGCCCACGACAAAAGCCGCCAGCATGACCACGATGAGCGGCACGCCCGCAATGACGTGATCGGCATAGAAACGGACATTGACCGGATCGGTGTTTTTAAGGGCAAACAATAAAACCAGCACGAAGACCAGCAACCTTAATGCCCAGACCAGGTAGCGCATGACAGAAACTCCAATTGATCAGGAATGAGGTAATTGTAAGGGGAATCGCCGCCCTCACCGCGAATCGGCGCAAACATTTTCGGTTCGCGCCTCATAAGCAAGCAGGCCTCCCGGAGAAACCGGGAGGCCTGCTTGAAACGACATGGCAATGAAGCCTTCAGCCGTGCATGAAGCGAGGATCTGCGGACGGCGACTCGAAGTCAGGTTCGGAAACCGTGTTGACTTTGGCGTCGAACGCCGCATCGACCCGCTCGCGCAATTCCTTGCCCGCCTTGAAGTGCGGCACCCGTTTGCCGGGCACCATGACTTTCTCGCCGGACTTGGGGTTGCGCCCCACGCGCGGTGAACGCTCGGATAGCGAAAAGCTGCCAAAGCCGCGGATCTCGATGCGCTGACCGTTGGCCAGGGCCTGGGTCATGGCATCGAGCACCGTCTTGACGGCTATATCGGTATCGCGCACGGCCAGTTGCGGGTAGCGGCTGGCCAGAATTGCGATCAGTTCTGACTTAGTCACACCAATTAACCGTCGTCGCGCTGCTGATCCAGCTTGGCTTTGAGCAGTGCACCCAGGTTGGTGGTGCCCGACGAAGCGCTGGCATCCGACATGCGCTGGATGGTATCGGCGGTTTCGGCGTTGTCGCGAGCCTTGATGGACAACTGGATCGAACGCGCCTTGCGGTCGATGTTGATGATCATGGCTTCGATGTTTTCGCCGGCCTTCAGGACAGTGGTTGCATCTTCGACGCGGCCCGAGGAGATTTCGGAAGCGCGCAGATAGCCTTCGACGTCCAGCGACAGGGTAACCACGGCGCCCTTGGCTTCGACGGACTTGATGACGCCCGGGACCACGGCGCCCTTGTCGTAGGTGGCGACGAAGTTGTTGAAGGGGTCGCCTTCGAGCTGCTTGATGCCCAGCGAGATCCGTTCCTTGTCGGTGTCGATGCCCAGCACCACGGCGTCGATTTCGTCGCCCTTCTTGAAGTTGCGCACAGCTTCTTCGCCGGATTCGGCCCACGAGATGTCGGACATGTGAACCAGGCCGTCGATGCCGCCGGGCAAGCCGACGAACACGCCGAAGTCGGTGATGGACTTGATGGCGCCGCGGACTTTGTCGCCGCGCTTGAAGTTGATGGAGAACTCTTCCCAGGGATTCGCGCGGCACTGCTTCATGCCCAGCGAAATGCGGCGGCGTTCTTCGTCGATTTCCAGAACCATGACTTCGACTTCGTCGCCCAGCGTGACGACTTTGCGAGGATCGATGTTCTTGTTGGTCCAGTCCATTTCGGAAACGTGCACCAGGCCTTCGATGCCCGACTCGACTTCAACGAACGCACCGTAGTCGGTGAGGTTGGTGACCTTGCCGAACAGGCGGGTGTGTTGCGGGTAGCGGCGAGCCAGGCCGACCCATGGGTCTTCACCAAGCTGCTTGACGCCCAGCGAAACGCGGCTGCGCTCCTGGTCGAACTTGAGGACCTTGGCTTCGACTTCCTGGCCCACTTGCAGGACTTCGGAAGGATGGCGAACGCGGCGCCATGCCATGTCGGTGATGTGCAGCAGGCCGTCGATGCCGCCCAGGTCGACGAACGCGCCGTAGTCGGTGATGTTCTTGACCACGCCCTTGACCACAGCGCCTTCGCTGAGGGTTTCGAGCAGTTTCTGGCGTTCTTCGCCCATGCTGGCTTCAAGGACCGAGCGACGCGACAGCACAACGTTGTTGCGCTTGCGATCGAGCTTGATGACCTTGAATTCCATGGTCTTGCCCTCGTAGGGCGTGGTGTCCTTGACGGGACGCAGGTCGACCAGCGAGCCGGGCAGGAAGGCGCGGATGCCGTTGGTCATGACGGTAAGACCGCCCTTGACCTTGCCGGTGATGGTGCCGGTGACCATTTCGCCGGACTCGAGCGCTTGTTCGAGCTGCAGCCAGGCCGAAAGGCGCTTGGCGCGGTCGCGCGACAGGATGGTGTCGCCGTAACCGTTTTCGAGCGAATCAATGGCTACGGAAACGAAATCGCCAGCCTTGACTTCGACTTCGCCTTGATCGTTCAGGAATTCTTCGAGAGGAATAAGAGCCTCGGACTTGAGACCCGCGTTGACCACGACGAAATTGTGATCGATGCGGATGACTTCGGCCGAGATGACTTCACCGGACTTCATGTCCTGGTTCTTGATACTTTCTGCGAACAAGTCGGCAAAGCTTTCGCCGCCAGTGGCGGCAGTGGTTGGAATGGAGGACATTAAAATAATTCCATTAAGCCGGAATGGCTATTAAAAACACACCAAGACCACGCGGGCCCCGGCGGAGTGAAAAACAAATCCCGCAAAGGCCATTAGGCCTTCGAGGACACCAATTTCGACCAAAGGCCGAGTACTGCATTTACGGTTGCATCGATGGATAGATTCGAGGAATCCACCGTATGCGCATCGGGCGCCGCCACAAGCGGCGCGTTCGAACGCGTACGGTCGCGCGCATCGCGCTCTTCCATATCTTGCATAAGGCTTGCTAGATTAGCAGAAATTCCCTTTTCCTTCAACTGCTTACATCTTCTTTGCGCCCTGGCGGCGACATCGGCCACAAGAAAGACTTTCAGGGGCGCATCCGGAAATACCACGGTTCCCATGTCCCGCCCATCGGCAACCAGGCCCGGCGCCCTCCGGAACGCCCTCTGGCGGTCGAGCAGCGCCTTGCGCACATCGCCCAGCACCGCCACCTGGGACGCCAGGTTGCCCACCACCTCGGCGCGGATGCGCTCGGTAACATCTTGTTCCGAAAGAAAAATTCGGCCGCCGTCGAAGCGCACATCCAGGCCGCGCGCCGCCTGGGCCACGGCCGCCTCGTCGGCGGGATCCACACCGTCGTCCAGGCAGGCCAGCGCCGTAAGGCGGTATAGCGACCCGCTGTCCAGCACCGACCATCCCAAGGCCTGGGCAACCCGCTGGGCGATGGTGCCCTTGCCCGAAGCCGTCGGGCCGTCGATGGCAATGACAGGCGCTTTTTCAGTTGGACTCATGACTGGATCAGCCCCTCAAAAACGGTGAAGTAGTCGGGAAAGGTCTTGGCCACGCAACCCGGGTCCAGAATCGTAACAGCCCGGGGGCCGAAAGCGGCCAGCGAAAAGCACATGGCCATGCGATGGTCGTCGTAGGTGGCGATGCTGGCCTCGCGCCAGCGCGAAAACTCGACCGGACGCACGCGCAGCCAATCGGGGCCCGACTCGACCTCGGCGCCCAGCTTTGCCAGCTCGGTATGCATGGCATGGATGCGATCGGTCTCCTTGACGCGCCAGCTGCCGATATTGCGCAGCGTGCAGGGGCCGTCGGCAAACATGGCCAGGGCCGCCGCCGTCATGGCCGCATCGGGAATCAGGTTGAAGTCCTGGTCGAAGGCCTTGAGCTTTGCGCCCTGCGCCACCTGCACGCCGCTGACCGCCACGGAGTCGGGATGCCGCACGACCCGGGCGCCCATGGCTTCGAGCGTGTCGGCAAACGCCATGTCGCCCTGGATGCTGGCCGAGCCCACCCCGTGGATGCGCACCGGCCCGCCGCCTATGGCGCCCAGCGCCATGAAATACGAGGCCGACGAGGCATCGCCTTCGATCGTCATGGCGCCCGGGGAACGATAGGAGGCGTCGGCCGGAATCACGAAACGGCGCCAGCCTTCGCGCTGCACCGTCACGCCGAAGCGCTCCATCAGGTTCAGCGTAATCAGGATATAGGGCTTGGAAATGAGCTCGCCCTCGACCTCGATGGCCACCGCCTCGCCGGCCAGGGCCGCGTGGATGGGCGCGGCCAGAAGCAGCGCCGTCAGAAACTGGCTGGACACCGACCCCTTGATGCGCAGCGGCGCATCCACACGAATGCGCCCTTGGCCGATGGCCAGGGGCGGGTAGCCCTCGCTGCCCTGGTACTGCACCTGGGCGCCAGCCTGGCGCAGCGCATCGACCAGGTCGCCGATGGGCCGTTCGTGCATGCGCGGCACGCCCGACAGCCGATAATCGCCGCCCATGACGGCCAGCGCCGCCGTCAGGGGCCGGAAGGCGGTGCCCGCATTGCCCAGGAAGAAATCACCCTGAGCCTGGGGGAAACGTCCGCCCGCGCCATGCACGTCCACCTGCGTCGGACCGGTTGAATCGATGGCGACGCCCAACTGCCGCAACGCAGCCAGCATGACACGCGTGTCGTCGGAATCAAGCAGGCCGCCAAGACGAGTCGTTCCCCGGGCCAAAGCGGCCAGCAGCAGGACCCGGTTCGAAATGCTCTTGGATCCCGGCAAGCGGACATCGCCGCGTGCCGTGCGCGCCGCAGGCAGGCGCAAACTGGTTTGCGTGCTCATGACAGGCCGCTCCGGCTACCCCAGAAACGGCGGGCCAATGCCGCACGCTCCAGGAAATCGTGCAGTCCCTCGCCATCGCCTTCGCGCACGCACTGCTCGGCGCGCTCCAGGGCCGCCTTGACCTCTTGCAGCTCGGACAACAAGGCATCGCGATTGGCCATGAAGATGTCGCGCCACATTTCCGGCGACCCGGCGGCAATGCGCGTAAAGTCGCGGAAACCCGTTCCGGCCAGCGCCATGCGCGCGCTGGAATCATGGGCCGCGGCAACCTGTTCCATGAACACCGATGCCAGGAAATGCGGCACATGGCTTACCGATGCCAGGGCCACGTCGTGCGCCTGGGCATCCATGGTCACGACCCGCGCTCCGCAGCGCTCCCACGCCCTGGTCAGCAGGGTTTTCGCCTCGGCGGCGTTTTCCGGCAAGGGGGTGAGCACGACGGTGCGGTTGATGTACAGATCGGCATCCGCCGCCTGGGGGCCCGTGGTTTCGGCGCCGGCAATGGGATGGCCGGGAATGAACTGCGCCGCCTTCCCACCCAGGGCCGCATACGCCGCCCGCACGACGTCCAGCTTGGTGCTGCCCGCGTCGGTCACGATGGTGTGGCTGCGCAGATGCGGCGCCAGCTCTTCGAGGATGCGCCGGGTCGCGCCCACCGGTGCGGCCAGCAAGATCAGGTCGGCTTGCTCGGCAGCCTGTTGCAGCGTCACGGCTTGGTCGATGAGGCCCAGGCGGCGCGCCTGCTCGAGGGTGCCGGCCTGACGGCCGGCGCCCAGCACCCTGCCCACCGCGCCGCGGCGGCGCAAGGCGGCAGCGAACGAGCCGCCGATCAGGCCCACGCCCACCACCGCCAGCACGCCCACCAGGGCGGCCGGCCGGACATTCGACGCAGCAAGGTCGGAAGTCATGCGTGCGGGCCTTTTACTGGATGGGGTAAGAGCCGAGCTCTTTGAAGAAAGCCGCCTTTTTTTTCAGCTGAGCCAGCGCGGTGGCGACGGCCGGATCGTTGCGATGGCCAAGAAGATCGACGTAAAAATAGTATTCCCACTGCCCCGTGCGCGCCGGCCGCGACTCCAGCCGCGTCATGGACACGCCGTTGTCGGCCAGCGGCGCCAGCATCTCGTAGACTGCGCCGGCGCGATTGGGCACGGCCATGATGACGCTGGTCTTGTCGTGCCCCGAAGGCAGGGTCTCGATGGCGCCGACCGCCAGAAAGCGCGTACGGTTCTGGGCGTCGTCCTGGATGCCCTGCGCCACCAGCTCCAGGCCCCAGGCCTGGGCCGCCATGGAACCGGCAATGGCGGCAACCGTGGGGTCTTCGGCGGCGATGCGCGCCGCCTCGGCGTTGCTGGAGGCGGCATCGCGCGCAAGATTCGGATAATGCCGGGAAAGCCAGGCCTGGCACTGCGCCAGCGCCTGCGGATGCGCCATCACGCGCTTGATGCCCTGCATGGTGCCCGACTGCGTCATCAGGCAATGGTGGATGCTGAGCGAGCGTTCGCCCAGCACTTTCAACGAGGAGTTCAGCAGCAGGTCCAGGGTGCGGTTGACCGCGCCTTCGGTGGAGTTTTCCACCGGCACCATGCCAACCTGGGCCTGGCCGGCCTCGACGGCGCGAAAGACTTCGTCGAAAGAGTCGCAGCGCAATTTTTCGACCGAGTTGCCGAAATGCTCGAGCGCCGCCTGCTCCGAAAACGACCCTTGCGGCCCCAGGTAGGCGACAGTCATGGTGCTTTCCAGCCCGCGGCATGCCGAGATGATCTGGGTCCAGACCGCATCGATGGCCGGAGACGGAAACGGCCCGCCGTTGCCGGCCTGCAGGCTGCGGACGATATTAGCCTCGCGCTCGGGCTTGAGCACCGCGCCGTCGGCGTCGAAGGCATGCTTGACCTTGCCGACGTCCAGGGCCGCTTGCGCGCGCTGGTTGAGCAAGTCGAGAATCTGCTTGTCGATCGCATCGATGCGATCACGCAGGGGCGACAATTGGTTCTGCAGTGTTTTATCCATGGCGACGTTCGAAATCCTGCATGAATGCGATAAGCGCGTTCACGCCTTCAAGTGGCATGGCATTGTATATGGAGGCCCGCATGCCGCCCACGCTTTTATGCCCCTTGAGCTGCAGCAGGCCCGCGGCTTCCGCCTGTTGCAGAAACGCGGCATTGAGTGTTTCGTCGGCCAGGAAGAACGGCACGTTCATGCGCGAGCGCACGCTGGGGTGAACCCGGTTGCTGTAGAAATCGGTGCTGTCCAGGTAGCCGTACAAAGCCTGGGCCTTGGCGATATTGGCCCTTTCCATGGCCGCCACTCCGCCCTGCTTCTTGAGCCACTTGAACACCAGGCCGGCCACATAGATGGCATAGGTGGGCGGCGTGTTGAACATGGAGTCGGCCCCCGCGACATTGGCATAATCGAAGGCCGAGGGGCAAGTGGGCAGTGCATGGCCGATGAGGTCGCGGCGCACGAATACCAGCGTGACGCCGGCGGGGCCCGCGTTTTTCTGGGCGCCGGCGAACACCAGGCCCGCGCGCGAGAAATCGATGGGGCGAGACAAGATATGCGAGGACGCATCGACGGTAAGCGGCACGCCCGGCGCGCCCAGCGCCGCCAGGTCGGGCCACTGGACGAACTCGACGCCGTCTATGGTTTCGTTGCTGCACAAATGCACGTAGGACGCATCGGCGCGAACCTTCCATTGGGCCGGATCGGGAAACCAGGTCCAGGCCTCCTGCCGCACCCCGTCCAGCGACACGGCATCGCCGCTGCTGGCCGCCACGGCGGCATCGCCATAGCGGCGCCCTTCTTTGTACGACTTGTTCGACCACGACCCCGACAACACGTAGTCGGCCTTGTTCGCACCGCCCCGACCTATGAGATTCATGGGCAGGATGGCGTTCTCGCCGATGCCGCCGCCCTGCATGAACAGCACGGCGAAGTCGTCCGGCACGGCCAGCAATTCGCGCAGGTCGGCTTCCGCCTCGGCGTGGATCTGGATGAACTGCTTGCCGCGATGGCTCATTTCCATGACCGACATGCCGCTGCCGCGCCAATCGGTCATTTCCTCCGCCGCCGTGCGCAACACTTCCAAGGGCAGGGCCGAAGGGCCCGCCGAAAAATTCCAGGGGCGCATTACTCGTCGTCCCCCTCGGCCTGGTCGGAACCAGGCCTGCCGGCATCGGTGTCAGGCGAGGCATCGTCAGCCGCGCTGCCATCCGCCCCGGCATCGACGTCCACGTCGACTTCGTCGGCATCGCTTTCCGCCACGCGGCGCACGCCCGACAGCAGGCTGTCGTCGTCCACGCTGATAAGGGTTACGCCCTGGGTGGCCCGGCCCATTTCGCGGATCTCGGAAACCCGCGTGCGCACCAGCACACCGCCCGTGGTGATGAGCATGATTTCGTCGGACGGGCGAACCAGCACGGCGCCCACCACCTTGCCGTTGCGGGCGCTGGTCTGGATGGCGATCATGCCCTTGGTGCCGCGGCCATGGCGCGTGTATTCGACGATGGAAGTGCGCTTGCCGAAGCCGTTTTCGGTGGCAGTGAGCACGCTTTGCGTTTCGTCTTCGGCGACCAGCAGCGAAATGACAGCCTGCCCGTCTTCGAGCATCATGCCGCGCACGCCGCGCGCGGTGCGGCCCATGGGACGCACGTCGTTTTCGTCGAAGCGCACGGCCTTGCCCGAATCGGAGAACAGCATGACGTCGTGCTGGCCGTCGGTGAGGTCGGCGCCGATAAGATAGTCGCCGTCATCCAGGGCAACGGCGATGATGCCGGCCTTGCGGGGATTGGAAAACTCCGACAGCGGGGTCTTCTTGACCGTGCCGCGCGAAGTCGCCATGAACACGTATTCGTCGTCGCTGAACGCCTTGACGTTGAGCACGACGGTGATCTTCTCGCCATCGACCAGCGGGAACATATTGACGATGGGCCGGCCGCGCGAGTTGCGCGAGCCTTGCGGCACTTCCCATACCTTGAGCCAGTACACGCGGCCGCGGTCGGAGAAGCACAGCAGGTAGTCGTGCGTATTGGCGATGAACAACTGGTCGACCCAGTCGTTTTCCTTCATGGCCGTAGCCTGCTTGCCCCGCCCGCCGCGCTTTTGCGCCCGGTACTCGGACAAAGGCTGGCTTTTTATATAGCCGGACTGCGACAGCGTAACCACCATGTCCATGGGGGTGATGAGGTCTTCGGTGTCCAGCTCGGTGGCGTTGTATTCGATTTCCGAGCGGCGCACGTCCTTGGCGTTGGTCGAGAACTCGGCCTTGATGGCCTGCAGTTCGTCGCCGATGATGGTCGTGACGCGCTCAGGACGCGCCAGGATGTCGAGCAGGTCCGCAATGGTGGACATGATGTCTTTGTATTCGTTGACGATCTTGTCCTGCTCCAGGCCGGTCAGGCGCTGCAGGCGCATATTCAGGATTTCCTGGGCCTGGGTGTCGCTGAGGCGGTACAGCCCGTCGGCCTGCAGCCCGAATATCTCGGGCAGGCTTTCGGGCCGGTAGGCGGCTCGTCCGCCCGGTGTATCGCCCTCGGCGCGCGTCAGCATTTCGCGCACCAGCGAGGAATCCCAGGTCCGGTCCATCAAGTCCTGGCGGGCCACCGGAGGCGTGGGCGCAGCCTTGATGATGGCGATGAACTCGTCGATATTGGCCAGCGCCACGGCCAGGCCCTCGAGCACGTGGCCGCGCTCGCGCGCCTTGCGCAACTGGTACACCGTGCGGCGCGTCACCACCTCGCGGCGGTGCTGCAGGAAGTACTCGACCATTTGCTTCAGGTTGAGCAGGCGCGGCTGGCCGTCGACCAGCGCCACGAGGTTCATGCCGAACGTGTCTTGCAACTGCGTATTCTTGTACAGGTTGTTCAGGACGACTTCGGGAACTTCACCGCGCTTGAGCTCGATGACCAGGCGCATGCCGTCTTTGTCGGACTCGTCGCGAATGTCGGAAATGCCCTCGACCTTCTTTTCGTTGACCAACTCGGCAATACGTTCCTGCAACGACTTTTTATTGACCTGGTAGGGAATGGCATCGACTACGATGGCCTGCCTGTTGCCCTTTTCCATGTCTTCGAAATGCGTCTTGGCGCGCATGATGACGCGCCCCCGCCCCGTGCGGTAGCCCTCGCGCACGCCCGACATGCCGTAGATGATCCCGCCCGTGGGGAAGTCCGGCGCGGGAATGATCTCGATGAGTTCGTCCACCGAGCAGCCGGGATTGCGCAGGCAATACAGGCAGCCGTCGACGACTTCGGCCAGGTTGTGCGGCGGTATATTGGTGGCCATGCCGACCGCGATGCCCGAGCTGCCGTTGACCAGCAGGTTGGGCAGGCGCGACGGGAGCAGCAAGGGTTCTTGTTCGCTGCCGTCGTAGTTGGGGCCGAAATCGACGGTTTCCTGGTCGATGTCGGCCAGGAGTTCGTGGGCGATCTTGGCAAGGCGGATTTCGGTATACCGCATGGCTGCGGCGTTGTCGCCGTCGATGGAACCGAAGTTGCCCTGCCCGTCGACCAGCATGTAGCGCAGGGAGAAGTCCTGGGCCATGCGCACGATAGTGTCGTACACGGCCGAGTCGCCGTGGGGGTGGTACTTACCGATGACGTCCCCGACAATGCGCGCCGACTTCTTGTAGGCGCGGTTCCAATCGTTGTTGAGTTCGTGCATGGCGTACAGCACCCGGCGGTGCACCGGCTTCAGGCCATCGCGCACATCCGGCAAGGCACGCCCCACGATCACGCTCATGGCGTAATCGAGATAGCTGCGACGCATTTCCTCTTCCAGCGAAATTGGAAGGGTCTCCTTGGCGAAGGAATCCATAGAAGGTATCTAGTTAGGTAAAGTCAGAGGCCGCTAACGGGCGAATAGGAAATTCTAGCACTTCCCCCTGTTGCGCATAAAAGACAGCCGCCGGGTGCCGCCCGCACCACGGCAAACCCACGAAATCAGGCCTGTCTCCTCTGAAACCCGAGAATCCACTTTAAGTCGTTTTCCCTGTTGCCAAAACCCAACATTAATCCGGAACTTCCTGTAGAATTCCGCATATCTGGACGCCATACGTGAAACGGGCTTAACCTAGTTACCAGAAATGCCGTAAGATTTGCCCTATCACGAATGATATACAGTGCAATTCTTTGTTTGATCACACAGCGTTGCTATACTGGTTATACGTTTTTATATGTGCGGCGTAGATGCGCTGCGATCACTTACCAGCATTAAGCTCAATGAGGAGAAACATGAATAAACCCTCCAAAATCGCATTAGCGCTCGCCATTGCAGCCTTCTCGGCTTCGGGTGCAGTATCTGCGCAAACAGTCGATAATTGGCAAAACTCGGACGGCCACGTTTGGAAAAACGGCACCAACGAACTATGCTGGCGCGACAGCTTCTGGACCCCCGCCACCGGCATCCCCGGCTGCGACGGCGTGCCAGTTGCCCAACAAGCTCCGGTGGTCGCTCCTACCGCCACCAAGGTGGTCCTGAACGCCGATACGTTCTTCGACTTCGACAAATCCACCATCAAGCCTGAAGGCCGTCAGGTGCTCGACCAGGTTGCCCAGCAAGCTTCGTCGATCAACCTCGAAACCCTCATCGCTACCGGTCACACCGACTCCATCGGTACCGAAGCCTACAACCTGAAGCTCTCGCAGCGCCGCGCCAACGCCGTCAAGGCCTACCTGGTGCAAAAAGGCATCGACCCCAACCGCATCTATGTTGAAGGCAAGGGCGAATCGCAGCCCATCGCCAGTAACAAGACTCGCGAAGGCCGCGCCAAGAACCGTCGCGTCGAGATCGAAATCGTTGGTACCCGCAAATAATACCCTCGGGTAATATTCGCGGCCGCAACGGCTACAATAAAGGGCCCCGCACTGCGGGGCCCTTGTTCATTCAGCAGGCCCACCATGACCGCAACTACATCCCCCGCTTCCTCCGGCAACGTCGACCAGGCCGAACTCGACAAATTCAGCGCCCTGGCTTCCCGCTGGTGGGACCCCGAAAGCGAGTTCAAGCCGCTGCACGCCATCAACCCCCTTCGACTGAACTGGATACAACAGCACACGGGGCCGCTGGCCGGCAAGCGGGTCGTCGACGTCGGCTGCGGCGGCGGGATACTGTCTGAAAGCATGGCGCGCGCCGGTGCCACCGTCACCGGCATCGATCTGGCCGAAAAATCGCTGAAAATCGCCAAGCTGCACGGGCTGGAATCGGGCGTAAAAGTGGATTACCGCACAGTCAGCGCCGAACAGCTCGCCGCCGAGCAGGCCGGGCAGTTCGACGTCGTAACCTGCATGGAAATGCTCGAGCACGTGCCCGATCCCGCCTCCATCATCCAGGCCTGCAGCCAGTTGGCCAGGCCGGGCGGCTGGGTGTTTTTTTCCACCCTCAACCGCAATCCCAAGTCCTTCCTGTTCGCCATCATCGGCGCCGAATACCTGCTGCGCCTGCTGCCGCGCGGCACGCACAGCTACGAGCATTTCATCAAACCCAGCGAACTGGCCACCTCGGCGCGCCGCGCCGGACTGCAGGTGGCCGACCTGGGCGGCATGGAATACAACCCCATCACCGACACCTACAAGCTGTCCCGCGACACCTCGGTCAACTACCTGGTCGCCACCCAGCGCGAAGCCTGATGCGCATCATGCATAAACTGGTACTTTTCGATTTCGACGGCACGCTGGCCGATACCGCCCCCGACCTGGCCGCCGCCGCCAACAAGGCGCGCGCCCGCAAGGGGCTGGCGCCCCTGCCCTACGAGGCCCTGCGCCCCCTGGCCTCGCACGGCGCGCGCGGGCTGCTCAAGGCCAGTCTGGACATCGATCCGGACCACCCCGAATACGACACGTTGCGCCGGCAGTTCCTGGACGATTACCAGCAGGACATGACCTCGCTGACAGTGCTGTTCCCTGGGGTGGAGCAACTGCTGGGCACGCTGGCGCGGCACGGCTACAAATGGGGCATCGTCACCAACAAGGTCGAACACCTGGCCCTGCCCCTCGTCGAGCACCTGGGCCTGGCCGACGATTGCGCGGTCACGGTGGGCGGCGATACCGCCAGCCACCCCAAGCCGCATCCCGCCCCCCTGCTTTATGCCGCTGAAAAAGCCGGCTTCGCGCCCGAACAGTGTATCTACGTGGGCGACGACGAGCGGGACATCGTGGCCGGCAAGGCGGCCGGCATGCCCACCATAGCTGCGGCCTATGGCTATTGCGGGCTGAGCGAGGTCGAAGGCTGGCAAGCCGACGCCATTGCGCGCACGCCGGGCGATATCTGGCAGCTGGTGCAGCAACTATTGCCGGCGGGCTGCGCACAGGCCTAGGGCGGCGATATGTGGTACGGTAAAGCATCCATTGCCATGTCGAACGCCCATGAAACTGCTTCTGAATCTGCACGCCCGCCAAACCAACCAGCGCCGGATGAGCAGGTTCTACCTGTCGCATCTGGACGAGGCTGCCTCCAGCGCCCAGGCTGAATTCGAAAAATTCTCGAAGCACGAAGACCGGCCGCGCACACCGCGCGAAATATTCGCGGACGACGAACAGGAAAACGACGATACGGAAATCTGAGCCAGGACCGCGGCCGCTGTGGCGCTTGCGCACGCCCAGGCGCGCCAGGGCAGGCCGCCGCCCGACGCGCCGCTATCGTCAACGTTGGGCGCGGCCTCAGGCCTCGATATCGACGTGCCTGGTTTCCTTGCCCAGCAGCAGCGCAATCAGGGTCAGCACACCCATGACGGCCAGATAGACGCCCACGAGGAAGGGGCTGCCGTCGGCCATGCCCCATAACCAGACAGCAATGAACGGAGCCACCGCGGCGCCCAGGATCGACGACACGTTGTAGGAAATTCCCGAGCCCGTATACCGGACATGGGTGGGAAACAACTCCGGCAGCAAGGCTCCCATTGGGCCGAACGTGGTTCCCATGAGGCTGAAGCCGATGATCAGCCAGGCCATGGCGCCGGGGAATCCGGCGTTCAGCAACGGCACCCACGAAAGCCCGAATACGATGATCGCGATGGTGACGGCGATCAGCGTTTTACGGCGGCCGAATCTGTCGGCCCAGGGACCCGAGAGCAGGGTAAACAACCCGAAGAACAGCACACCCACGATCAACATGAACACAAAGGTGTTATAGCTGTACCCCAGGCCCGGCAACTGCCCACCGGCGGGATTGACCGGAGCCCGCCCATAGCTCAGGGAATAGGTCGTCATGAGATAGAAAAGCACATAGGTCGCCAGCATGTAGAACGTGCCAAGCACCAACTGGCGCGGATATTTCTGCAGCACCTCGCCCAGCGGCAGCTTGACCACCGTTCCCGTGGATACCGCCTTGGAGAAGGCGGAGCTTTCCACCAGATGAAGCCGCACCCACAGCCCCACGATCACCATGACCGAAGAGAACAGGAAAGGAATTCTCCAGCCCCAGTCCAGAAACGCGTCGGATGGCCGCGAGGGATCGCCGGAGGGCAGTATTGCCGCCACGATAAGAAACAGTCCGTTTGCAATAATGAAGCCTATGGGCGCCCCAAGCTGCGGAAACGTGCCATACAGCGCCCGCTTGTCCTTGGGCGCGTTTTCGGTGGCCACCAGGGCGGCGCCCGACCATTCCCCTCCCAACGCAAACCCCTGGGCCAGGCGCAGAAGCACCAGCAGCAGCGGCGCGAACCAGCCTATGCTGTGGTAGGTGGGCAGCAGGCCGATGAGGAAGGTGGCTATCCCCATGGTCAGCAGCGCCGCAACCAGCGTCGCCTTGCGCCCCACCTTGTCTCCCATGTGCCCGAAAAACACCGCCCCGAGCGGACGGGCAACCATGGCTGCGCCAAAGACCGCGAACGACGAGAGCAGCGCCGTCGTATCGTTGCCGGTGGGAAAGAAAAGATGCGGAAAAACCAGCACGGCGGCCGTCGCATAGACGTAGAAATCGTAGAACTCGATGGTGGTGCCGATAAGACTGGCAAGAATGACGCGCAGGCGCGAATTGGCTGGAGCCCGCGCAGAACTGGCGGCCGGCGTGAATGCAGTATGGGTTTGAGACATGGGATTCTCGATATGAGGAGGGGCGGCGATTTGCGCTGCGCTGATTTCCCATCGCCCGCACCGACCCGCTATTCGGCATGGCCGCCCAAGCGGGGCGGACGCGATTCTACAGCAAGCGCGAAATCAATATTGAATCCACATGTGTCTTTGTGTATGAATCAGGATACAATTTGTACTGGGCCATGCCACCCGACCGCCTTCGGCCAAATGAAGGCAGGCTCGAAGAGCCGCCTTTCATGCCAAACGACCAGCCGCCCGCGACAAAGAACTGGTTCGACCTGCCCGCGTTCTATCGGGAAGTCCGCCGGGCGGCCGCCCCATGCTGGAACTCCGCCCGCACGATGGAGCGTAGCCATTGGCTGGCCGGGTCTGCATGGCTGCGCTTGTGCCAGAACTGCATCAGCGGAAAGGTCGGCGCGGCAACCGGCAGCTCGTGGATGCGGATGGTTCCCGATTTGGCCAGCTGCTGGGCTACCTCGCGCGGTACGGTGGCGACGACCTCGGTTTGCGGAACGATTTCGGCCAGGCTTAAAAAGTGCGGTACGGTCAGCATGACGCGGCGTTCGATTTTCATTTGCCGCAAATGATGGTCGATGATCTCCTGGCTGCGCCCCTCATAGGCCACCACCACATGCGGCGCGCTCTGGTATACCTGCAGCGACAGCCCTTTGCGCAAATGCCGGTTATTGCTGCTGGCAATGCACACGAAGACGCTTTCAAACAACAACTGCTGGTAAAACCCCGCCTTGTGCAGATCGGGGTAATAGCCGACGGCCAGATCGACCCCGCCCTCCTCCATGGCCTTTATCAGTTCGTCGATGGGCAGGGAGCGCGTGCGCAAGGTACAGCCCGGGCCTTGCTCCCACACGCCGCGGGCCAGGCCAGGCAGGAAATACAGCTCGCCGATATCGGACATGCAAAGCTCGAACCGGCGAACCGACGTTGAGGGATCAAAACCCTGCCCGCCCAGCAACTCCCCCTGCAATACCTGCATGATGCGCCTGACCGAGGGCATCAACGCCACGGCGCGCGGAGTGGGTTGCATGGCGTTGTCAACCCGGATGAACAACGGGTCGCCAAACACGGCGCGCAGCCGGGTCAGCGAATAGCTCATGGCGGGCTGGCTAAGACCTATCTGCTTGCCGGCCAGCGTCACGCTTTGCGTCTCGAACACCGCATCGAACACGGCCAGCAGCTTGAAGTCGAGATCCTTCAGATCTTTTAAATCCATAATTTGAATACAGACTATTAGATTTATCTAATTGACTAATATATCTGAACGCCTAGGATAGCGCTATCGCTATATCGAGGAGCCCATCATGTTTCCACGCAACCAATGGTACGTCGCCGCCCTGTCCAGCGAGCTTCAGGACAAACCCGTCGCCCGCACGCTGCTGGGCGAGCCCGTGGTGCTGTTCCGCACACCTTCCGGCGAAGTTGCCGCGCTGGAAGACCGATGCTGCCACCGCCAATTGCCCTTGTCCTACGGCACGCTGGAAGACGCCGGCATCCGCTGCGGCTACCACGGCCTGCTGTTCGGCGCCGACGGCAAATGCCTGGAAATCCCCGGCCAGGAAAAAGTACCGGTCAAGGCTTTCGTAAAACCCTATACCGTCAAGGAGCGTAACCAGATCGTCTGGATCTGGATGGGCCAGGCCGACGATACGGCCCCCGCCTGTGAACCGCCCGAATACGCCGTGCACGACAACCCCAAGTACCAGTTCAAGGGCGGACTGTTCCACTACGAAGCCCCCTATCAGCTCATCCACGACAATCTGCTGGACCTTAGCCATCTGGGCTACGTGCACCTGAAAACCATAGGCGGCAACGCCAAGCTGCACATGAATGCTCCCACCCGTGTGGAAGGCGACGGCGACACCGTGCGCGTCGTACGCTGGATGAAAGACTCAACGCCCCCTCCTACATATACGGCCGCCTGGCCCTATAAAGGCCTGATCGACCGCTGGCAGGAAATCGAGTTCAACCTCTCGTATCTGGCCATCTGGACCGGCGCCACCGACGCCGGCGCCGAAGACCTGGCCGCCCCCGAGCGCGGCGGCTTCCATATGCGCGGATTCCACGGCATTACCCCCGAAACCGAAACCACCTCGCATTATTTCTGGACCATAGCTTCGAACTCGCATCCCGACTGCGACGACAACTTCCCCACCGTCTACGAGCAGACCAAGAACACCTTTGCCGAAGACAAGGTGATTATCGAGGCGCAATACCAGAACATGCTGCGCTTCGACAATCCGCCTGGCGTGGACATTCACGTCGACGTCGGCGCCAATCGGGCGCGCCGAATCATCTCGCGCCTTAATCTGCAGACGATGGAAAGCCTGAAGGTTTAAGGGTTGGCGCTACGTTGCTTTTTTTTCAGCCATGATCCCATGGGTCAAGCGCGAGAAGGACTCGTTCGACTCTTGTCCAAGGCTTCGAGGAATTCTCGGTTACGGGCAAAATGAGCAGAGCAGGATAATTTAATCAGCACGACGACACAGGCAGCGCCGGGGGAATCCTGCCACCGGCATTGGCAATGCGGGGATGGCGCAAAGCATAGATGCTACTTGGCAATGCCCAGAAACCAGGCCAGCTTCGCGCTGATCCGCCTGGGAAACCAACAGGCTCTGCCGTCGGCACTCCGCACCAAAACCAGGGCGGCGCATATCGGGTACCCAGAGCTGCACAGGACGCAAGCCCGCTTTGCGCAAGGCATCGCGGTGCTTCTTGACACGGTCATTGACGTGCGTAGGTAGCGGTCATAAAAAGGGCCTGTGTGGCGTTAAGCAAAGGGGGGGCAGGAATCGAACGTTAAAGGTCTGCGCAATCCAGCTCAATCGGATCCTGTGCCCGTCAAATCTCCAGAATCGATGCCAGGCGCATCAACGCATCGTCAATGACCGCCTGGGGGGCTCGTTCAACGACCCTTGCTCCTCTAGCCGAAAGGTCGAGCATGCGAACTTTGTTCACAAGAGCTACGCCCTGAGTTTTGCATCCTGTTCCAGTTAGGGATACCGCAAATCCGGCATAGCGGGAGAAATCTCCGCCCTGAGTGATGGGGGCGACCAGTACGTCACCAAGTTGATTGAAGACTTTTGGACTGAGTACCAAGGCTGGGCGAGAGCCAGATTGTTCATGACCTAAAATCGGATCCAGTGTGACGAATACGATGTCTCCCTTGTCGAACGCTTTTTTCACCAGGATTCCCCACCCACTGGCTTAGCGTTGTCCCATAGCTCGATATCAGCCGGGGGCGGAGCGCTGGTATCGCACTGAGCCACAAGCTCACTGAGGGTGTACTTGCGTTTCTTGGACATAATGATTTTTCCATCGGCAGTTGTGTCAACCGCCATGGATTGGCCTACCGCAAGGTGCAGCTCTTTTAAGAGTGCCGGGGGTAGCACTGCAACGGTGCTGTTGCCGTATCGGCGCAGAGTGATTTCCATGATTGTTCAACGTTGTTAAACCAGCTTCTAGCGTACCAAGGTTTTTTGCGATTGTAAAGCATTGCTTTACTTGGCTCTTCCTCATTAAAGGGGGACAGCGACATTCATTAAACTTGTTTTTGCGAAGAACGAGCTTAATGGAAGGAATGCCGATGTCCCCCGTCGATTTTATCTTAGGAATCCGAGATGTATTGA